>Ga0302326_10002235_pt1 | contig 47382 bp, 43 predicted proteins | sample Palsa_T0_3_FD_202264 | JGI IMG/M metagenome (GOLD analysis project Ga0302326, IMG submission 202264) | Peat permafrost microbial communities from Stordalen Mire near Abisko, Sweden - Palsa_T0_3 | ecosystem: Environmental > Terrestrial > Soil > Palsa > Peat permafrost | place: Sweden: Abisko... | reverse complement strand
AATTCCTCATCGGGTCCTGTTCGCGCCGCACGGCGAGCGTCGGTTAACAACATCAGTGCCAATAGGCCGGCTACTTCCGCATCGTCCGGCAGCAGCGCTTTCGCGCAGCGCGTCAACCGGATCGCCTCACGCGCCAAATCGAGTCGCTGCAAGCGTGCCCCGATGCTGCTCGCGTAGCCTTCATTGAAGATCAGATAGAGCACATGCAGAACCGCGGGCAGCCTTTCGGCGCGCTCCGCCGGCGAAAGCATACAGAATGGCACGCCCGAAGCCTTGATGCTTTGCTTCGCGCGGCTGATCCGCTGCGCCATGGTCGCCTCGGGAACCAGGAATGCTCTGGCGATTTCCGCCGTAGTTAAACCGCCGACGGCCCGTAGCGTCAAGGCAATCGCCGACGATGAAGTTAGGGCGGGGTGGCAGCACAGGAACAGCAAAATCAGCGTGTCGTCCGGGTCCATGTCCATGCCGGACTCGATCTCTCCGGCGGGCGCCACGGTCTCCGCATCCCTCGCGACTGCGGTTTCCCTTTCACGACGGGCAATTTCGCCGCGCACCTGATCGGTCATACGGCGCGATGCGACCTGAATCAACCAGCCCCGTGGATTCTCGGGAACACCCTCCCGCGGCCACTGCGTGAACGCCGCCAGCATGGCCTCCTGTACGGCATCCTCCGCCGCGGCGAAATCCCGAAATCGGCGCACCACGGTTCCCAGCGCCTGCGGAGCGAGTTCGCGCAGCAGGTGCTCAGCGGCCGCGTCCGGCAAGGGCTCGGTCACAATAGTTCGCCGGCTCCCCCGCTCATCACTTGCCGCACTTCGATCGGCATGTTCAAGGGCAAGCCGCCCGGACCCGGCGCAGCCGACCACATTGCGGCGATCTCATAGGCCCGCTGCGCGCTTTCCACGTCCACCATCAAATAGCCGGCCAGAAATTCTTTCGATTCCGGGAACACGCCGTCGGTGATCGGCGCCCCGTCTTTGCCCGCCCTGACGGCCTTGGCCTGATCCGGCATCGCGAGGCCTTCCGCCGCCACAAACTCTCCGGACTCGCTGAGCGCCCGATTCATGCCTTTCACAAATGCGATGTTCGCTGCGATGTCCCTTTGGGACCACGCGCCAAAAAACCCATAACCCGCTTGCGGGATGTTCATCATCAGAATGTATTTCATCTCCCTGGCTCCTTTAAATTTTCGCGCGTTTTGCGCTAGCCGTTTTTGGCCGCCGTAAACATCCACCGGACCCCAAATTTGTCGTTCAGCGCTCCGTAGATGCCGAAGAACATCTCTTTCAGGGTGTCGGTGACTTCAGCATCTTCCGAGAGTTTTTCGAAGAGAGCCTGCAACTCCTGAAACGTTCCCCCGCTCAGGAAAAGGCACACCGTGTTGCCGTGCACGGGAGTCTGGTCGAGCCGTAGCCAGTCCGATGCCGAAATCTCCACATTCCCGCTCTTGAGTCGTGCATTGATGGCCTTGTTCAACTGGCCCGGCGGCATCCGATCCTCTGCCGGAGAATCCTTCACTTTCGTGACAGTCAGTTCCCCGCCGAAACAGGATTTGTAAAACTCCATTGCCTGATGGCAATTGCCGTCAAACAAAAGGTAAGGCGTCAAGGTTGTCATTTGTCTTCTCCTATTTTCTGCATCTGCGCTTTCATGGAGTAGTCGGAGCCGTCCCGGGGTCCTCTACATCCCCCCTGAAATATTTGTTGTGGGGCGGCCAATCTTGGCCGCAGAGCAAAATTATGGAATTGTGACGGATCCGCGCTTAATCCAAGCGAAACCTGGAGGGGGGCTTCAGCCGGCGCCGGGCTTTAGCCAGGCGTTAGCCTAGGCTGACACGACTTATGATACCGCGTCGACGCTGAGCGGGTTTTCATCCATTTTGGTGGCCCGCCGGGGCCCCATGGAGACAGGCAGGAGTGCCTGCGCCACGTCAGCAGTTGTTTTTGCCTTCAGCCTATGCTATCTTCGATCTCTGGCTGGGAAAATACATACATGGCATACGTAATCGCTGAACCCTGCATTGGAACCAAAGACACCGCCTGCGTGGACGCCTGCCCGGTGGACTGCATCCATCCCAAAAAAGATGAGGATGCCTACGCCACCGCGGAATTGCTCTACATCGACCCGGTCGAATGCATCGACTGCGGCGCGTGCGTCCCCGTTTGCCCCGTCTCGGCCATCTTCGCGCTCGACGACCTGCCCGAGAAGTGGGGGGACTTCACCGCCAAGAACGCCGCATATTACGGGCGATAGGTCGCGCTGGTCGTGTCGGTCTCCCAGACCCGCACTTGTCCCAGCGCTACAGGTGTGCTCTGTCCCAGCCCCGCGCCGATCTCGTCGTAGAAGTATTTCGCCATGTTTTCCGCGGACGGGTTCAGCACGTCGAACGGCGCCAGATCGTTCAAGAACCGGTGATCCAGCTTGTCCACCACGGTCTGCATCAACTTCTTTACCGCCACGAAATCCACCAGCAATCCGATCGAATCGAGCGCCGGACCGCGGAACGTCACCTGGACGCGGTAGTTGTGGCCATGCACGTTCTCGCATTTGCCCTTGTAATTCCGTAGCGCGTGTCCGGCGGCGAATGTCTCTTCCACGGAAACTTCAAACATTGAAAAAACTCTCCACGTCTGTGATTTTGGTGGTAAATCCGTAATCCGGCAAGCTGTCGAAGAACACCTGCCCGTAGCGCTGCTTGGTCACCCGATTATCGAGCAGCACCAGCACTCCGCGGTCCGAACGGCTGCGGATCAGCCGCCCGAATCCCTGTTTCAGCGCGATGGCCGCCTGCGGCACCTGGTAATCGTAGAACGGATTGCCGCCCTCGTCGCGCAGCTTCCGAACGCGCGCTTCTACAATGGGGTCGCTGGGCACGGCGAACGGCAGGCGGTCGATAATCACGCAACTCAACTGATCGCCGGGAACGTCCACGCCCTGCCAGAAAGACGACGTGGCGAACAGGATGCAATTCGGCGTGGCGCGGAACTCTTCCAGCAGCGCGCTGCGCGGGCCGGTGCCTTGCAGCAGCGTCGGATACTCGATATCCAGCGAAATTCGGTCGTACATCATGCGCATCTGCTGATAGCTGGTGAACAGGACGAAGGCGCGTCCGCGGCTGAGCTTCAGCAACTGGGTCACTTCGGTGGCAGCTTCTTTGGGAAAGGCGGGGCTGCGCGGATCGGGCAGATGCTGTGGCACATAGAGCAGCGCCTGCTTTTGATATTGGAAGTGGCCGGGCACCACCAACGTGCGCGCCTGCTCGATTCCCAGCCGCTTCTTGACGAAATCGAAGCCACCGGCCACCGCCAGCGTGGCCGAAGTCAGCACGCACGTATCCACGGCGTCGAAGAGCCGCTCGGCCAGCAGCGGCGCGACGTCGATGGGCGTGGCTTGCAGAAAGAAGCCGCGACCGCGGCGCTCCGCCCAATACACGTAGGACTGGTCGTCGCTCTCCAGCACGAAACGCAGGGCCAGCCCCAGCTCGATCGTGCGGCGCTGCAAGGGGATGATCTCCACCGGCGGACTCTTCAGCAGCTTCAGGTGCGAGCCGACCAGCTCCAGTGCGGAGTGCAGGTTGCGGTAGATCTCTTCGTTGCGCTCGACAAATTCGGCGCGTCCAGCGAAGGCGGCGCGCCCCTCCGGCGCGGGCAGCACCGAAAACAGGTAGTTGGACAGCTCTTCGAAACGGTCCAGAATGCGATCCAACTCGGCGGAGCCGAATTCCTTGGCGCGCGCCACGGCGGAGATGTCGCGCCGCAGCTCCTGGAAGCGGTAGTTGCTGACGGAGACGCCGAAATACTGTCCGGCCACGTCTTCGATTTCGTGCGCTTCGTCGAACACCACCGCGTGATATTCCGGCAGGATGCCGCCTTCGGTGTCGCCGTCTTCCAGCACTTCCTTCAGCGCCAGGTCCGCGAAGAAAAGGTGATGATTCACGATCACGATATCGCTTTCGTGCGCGCGCTGGTGCATCAGGGTGAGGAAGCAGCGGTCGAATTGCTTGCACTTCTGGCCGGTGCAAAGATCGCTGCGCGCATCGAGTTTGGCCCAAGCGCCGCTCGACTCCGGCAGCTTCTTGATCTCCGCGCGGTCGCCGATCTCGGTGGTCTTCTCCCAGTCCTGAATGATCTGAAAATCGGCGATTTCTTCCAGGCCGGTCAGCACCGCTTCGCGGTCGGCGTCGTAGATTTTTTGGCGGCAGGCGTAGTTGTTGCGGCCCTTCATGTAGCACACGCTCAGCGGGCGAGGGAAATGCTGCTGGAGGAACGGGATGTCCTTGAAGAAGAGCTGCTCCTGCAGATTCTTGGTGCCGGTGGAAACTACGATGCGCTTGCCGGAGAGAATGGCGGGAACCAGGTAAGCCAGCGTTTTGCCGGTGCCAGTGCCAGCTTCGACGATCAGATGTTTGCGGTCGGCCAGCGCGGATTCCACCGCTTCGGCCATGGCCAACTGGCCGGGACGGTATTCATAATTGGAATGCCACTTGGAGAGCGCGCCATGCCGCGAGAAGAAGTGATGCACGCGAGGAGCGGCTTTGACATCGGTGGACATGCCGGGGTTACTTCGATTGTAGCTTAGTGGGGTCTTCATCCTGCACATTGTCAACTCGGGTCCTCTCCTTCGGCCCAATGCCCGGAGGCCGAGCATTCAACGCGACCTTGTGGCAATATGTGGTTTGATACAAGGAGCCGGTAAGGGAGATTGGGACCTCCCGAGGACGAGCGCGAGTTCGCTCACCAAATGTCGCCGACTAGGCGTTTCGAGCCCATGAAACCGACCCTCAATTCCGCGATTTCCGCATTCGGAGCCAGCGCCAAGGAAAAGCTATCGAATCCGGCCGCTACCGGACAGCCGGAGGATCAGCTTCGCGCCCCTTTCGAGCATTTGCTTGCGGATCTGGCAGAACTTGCGCGGCTGCCTCGGTCGGCGGTCGCCGCCGTAGGCGAATCGTTAATAGGCGAATTGAAAACGCGACCCGACTATGCGATTGCGGTTCACAACGCCCTTGTGGGGTTCGTCGAACTGAAGGCTCCCGGCAAGGGAGCCGACCCGCGAAAGTTTAAAGACCCGCATGACAAAGCACAGTGGGAGAGGCTGCGTTCCCTGCCAAACCTGCTCTATACAGACGGCAACGCGTTCAGCCTTTGGCAGGATGGCGAGTTGGTGGAATCGGTGCTCGGTTTAATCGGAGACGTTGAGTCTTCGGGCAGCAAACTGGAGGCGCCAGCGGGTCTTTTGAGTCTTTTCGAGAGCTTCCTGCGCTGGGAGCCGGTCCCGCCGCAAAGTGCGAGAGAATTGGCTCACACCACCGCCCGCCTATGCCGGCTGCTACGGGATGAAGTGACAGAGCAACTCGCGAGGGGAAGTGAAGCCCTCACGGATCTAGCCGCGGACTGGCGGAAATTGCTTTTTCCCGACGCGACCGACGAAAGGTTCGCCGATGGATACGCGCAGGCGGTCACGTTCGGAATGCTGATGGCGCGCGCGAGAAACATCGAGCTTGCAACCGGCCTTCAGCAGGTTGCCAGGGAACTGAGCCAGACCAGTTCTCTGATCGGCGCGGCACTCAAATTGTTGACCGATAATGCCGAGAATCAGGCAACCCTTAAGACTTCACTCGGTACGTTAATGCGTGTGCTGGATGCAGTCGACTGGTCGAAGATAAGCAAGGGCAAATCGGATGCCTGGCTGTATTTCTACGAGGAGTTTCTCGAGGTTTACGACAACCAACTGAGGAAACAAACTGGTTCGTACTACACACCGCCCGAAGTTGTTGGGGCAATGGTCGGGTTGGTCGATGAGACCCTGCGGTCGCCCCGCTTCGGGCTTCATGCGGGTCTAGCCTCGCCTTCGGTGACGTTGGCAGACCCCGCTACGGGAACCGGCACCTTTATGCTCGGCGTGCTTCGGAGGATTGCCGAAACTGTCAGGGCGGACGAAGGGGATGGCGCCGTAAAGGGCTCCATCAACGCGGCAGTGCAGCGGCTGGTGGCCTTCGAAATGCAGTTGGGCCCGTTCGCGGTTGCGCAGTTGCGAATCCTTGCGGAAATCGTGGACCTTACTGGCGCTCCGCCAACCACGCCACCGCGCATGTTCGTTACCGACACGTTAGGAAATCCACATGACGACGAGGGATGGATTCCAGGAATACTTGCTCCCATTGCCAGGTCTCGCAAAGAAGCGAACAAGATCAAGAGAGAAGTGCCAATCACTGTTGTGATCGGGAACCCGCCATACAAAGAGAGGGCCAAAGGGCGCGGAGGTTGGATTGAGAGCGGAGACGAGAATGAAAAGGAACCGGCGCCTCTGGCGGAGTGGATGCCGCCACGCGAATGGGGCGCCGGAGCCCACAGTAAGCATCTCCGCAACATGTATGTCTACTTTTGGCGCTGGGCCACGTGGAAAGTCTATGATCATGACGCTGCGAACAGGTCCGGCATCGTCTGCTTCATTACCGTAGCTGGCTTTCTTAATGGGCCCGGATTTCAGAAGATGCGCGACTACCTCAGGAGAACCTGCGATGACATTTGGATCGTCGATTGCTCGCCCGAGGGCCATCAACCAGACGTCAATACCCGCATCTTCCAGGCGGTTCAGCAACCTGTGTGTATCGTGTTGGCTTCGCGTTCCGCCAAGGCCAGGGGTTCCGATAGTCCAGCAAAGGTGATGTTCCTTGCATTACCAAGCGGCCATCGTTCGGGGAAGTTTCAGGCGCTCGCCGCGCTGAGGATAAAGAGTAAGGCGTGGGTTGAGTGCCCGTCCGAATGGCGCGCCCCATTCCTGCCCGCTTCGCAGCGGGCGTGGTCGACCTACCCCAAGCTGGAAGACCTCTTCATCTACAATGGTTCCGGGGTCATGCCCGGCCGGACCTGGGTTATCGCACCGGACGCCGGTTCGCTGGAACGCCGCTGGCAGACGCTCGTCCGTGCGCCAGCCGCTCAGAAGGAAGATCTCTTTCATCCGCACCTCTCCAACGGCGAGATCGGGGACCGGCACTGCCAGCGAGTACTGCGGGAGGGCCTTCCGGGATACGAAGCGGTTATAAGATCCGTTGGTGAGGATGGCGGCTCCTGTGTCAAGCCGGTACGCTACGGATTTCGCTCCTTTGATCGACAGTGGATCATTCCCGACAATCGCGTCATTAACAGACCCAACCCGCAGCTTTGGAGATCCCGCTCGGAGGAGCAGATCTATTTGACGGCTCTCTCGCGAACGTCCCCCTCCTCGGGCCCGGCGCTTACGCTCACCGCGCTTGTACCGGATCTCGATCACTACAACGGTCGAGGCGGACGCGTTTTTCCACTCTGGCGCGATGCTGAAGCCAACGTCCCCAATCTGCCGCCGAAACTGCTCGCTCTCTTGTCCCGAAGGTATGGAAAGGAGATCGGCGCCGAAGACCTTATCGCCTATGTCGCCGCAGTGGCTGCCCATCCGGGATTTACTGCGCGCTTTCAGGAGGATCTCTCGACGCCCGAGTTGAGAATTCCGATCACAGGCGACCGCGATACGTTTACTCAGGCCTCCGGCCTTGGCCGCACCATCATCTGGCTGCATACGTTCGGTGAGCGAATGACAGATCCTCTGAAAGGACGGCCGGCTCAACCCCCGCGATTGCCACCCGCGCGAATGCCACGTATTCCTGCAAAAGGTGCGATTCCGCAAGAACCAGCGGCAATGCCGGATTCGATAAACTACGATGCCAGTAAGAGAAGACTGCTGGTCGGGCAAGGATACGTCGAGAATGTCGACCATGCGGTGTGGCTTTATGAGGTCTCGGGCAAGCAGGTCCTCTTGCAATGGTTCAGCTACCGGAAGGCCAACCGGGAACGCCCCATCATCGGCGATCGGCGCGCTCCGTCAAAGCTGGGTGACATTCAGCCCGATCATTGGCTCGCCGAGTATACAACGGAGTTAATCAACTTGCTGAACGTTCTAGGCCGGCTAGTGGACCTGGAGCCAGCCCAGGCCGCGCTGCTGGAAAGCATTTGTACCGGTCCGACAATCTCCGCCGACGAACTGCGTCTGGCGGGAGCATTTGAAACCCCAGCCCCGTCGAGGTTTGGAGAATCGAGTTCGGCTGGGCCAGGACTGTTTGATGCGGTGGGCTTATGAGGCCGGTTTGTGAACTGGACCTTGCCGCTCCGGAAAGCGTACGCTAAGAAACATGATCCTACGATCCGCGCTTCTCTTCCTTGTAGCCGCGACCGCCTCCGCCCAAGACATCGCCCGCATGGAACAGGCGATCCAGTCCTACACCGCAAATCAGCAGTTCATGGGATCGGTACTGGTGGCGAAAGGCGCCAACGTGCTCCTGAGCAAAGGCTACGGATCGGCTAACCTGGAATGGGATGTGCCCAATTCGCCGTCCACCAAATTCCGGCTGGGATCCATCACTAAACAGTTCACCGCAGCTTCTATTCTGGTGCTTCAGGAGCGCGGCAAACTGAACATCCAAGACCCTGTGAAGAAATACATGCCCGACGCTCCCGCGGCCTGGGACAAAATCACCATCTATAACCTGTTGACTCACACTTCGGGCATTCCGAGTTTCACCAGCTTCCCGGAGTATCCCAAATGGGAACCGTTCGCCACCACACCCGCGGAAGCCGTGGCGCGTTTCCGCGACAAGCCGCTGGACTTCGCTCCGGGCGAGAAGTGGAGCTACAGCAATTCGGGATATCTGCTGCTGGGATATCTGATCGAGAAGATCACCGGCGGCAGTTACGAAACATTCGTGCGCGAGAACATCTTCACGCCGCTGGGCATGCACGATTCGGGATATGACTCGAACTCCGCGGTGATTGCCCATCGCGCGGCGGGATACACGCGGGAAAAGGACGTGCTGCGGAATACGGGGTTCATCAATATGACTATCCCGCACGCTGCGGGAGCGCTGTATTCCACTACCGAAGACCTGCTGAAGTGGGAGCAGGGGTTATTCGGCGGCAAGGTGCTGTCGGCAGCGTCGCTCGAAACCATGACCACACCGTTTAAGAGCGACTACGCTTGCGGGCTGTTTGTGCAGACCAAGGACGGGCGCAAGGCGATTCAACATGGCGGGGGCATCGAAGGCTTCAATACGGAGTTGACCTATTACCCGGACGACAAGCTGACGATAGTGGTGCTGGCAAACGTGAACGGCAATGCCCCAGGGGAGATTTCCGCTAAGCTGGCCGCCATCGCGCATGGCGAAGCGGTGAAGCTGCGGACCGAGCACAAGGAGATCGCCGTGGATCCAAACGTGTTGGCGCGCTACGTCGGGACATATGAATTAGGGGCGGGCACGAATATGGCGATCACACTGGACGGCAATCAACTGTCGGAGAAGCTGGGCGGGCAACCGACATTCCCGATTTTTCCGGAGTCGGAGACTGTGTTTTTCCTGAAGGTGGTGGATGCCCAGATCGAGTTTCTGAAGGATTCGGCTGGCACGGTGACTCACCTGGTGTTACATCAGGGCGGGCAGGATATGAAGGCGGCTAAGAAGTAAAGCGAGCCACTATCGCCAAAGAGCGGGTTCTCGCGCGTCGAAAAACCGATCTTCTTTGAAGGTGCTGCTGCAAGCGGGGCCTAAGCCCCGCGCCGGCTAAAGCCCGCCGTCCAAAGCGTTACCTCGCCAAGCGACTCTGGGCACGCGCTAATCCTTGGTTTGCCGGCGGTTTGCCGGCCTTAAATCCCATCGAAACCGCGCGTGAGGCGCTCTTTGATCCGGGCCGCCTCCGCCGGATTCGATGCTGCCGACAGCCGCTTGGCCAGCAGGCCCAATTCGCCGGGGCTGAGGCGGTTGCCCTTGCCTTCGAGGACTGCCAGTTCCGCGGTTTCGAGGGCCACCTCTTCCCCGGTCGGCTTGCGCGCCACGACCCGGCTCCCGGTGAGCGCCTGCCGCACGAACCAGTGATAGACCGATAGGGCGCTCTTAATCACCTCGGTTCGCTTTGACCCCGTTAATGCGGCCATTTGGTCGACCAGAGCAAGCTCGGTTGCCGTCAATACGGGCTGGATTCTCGCCCTACTCGGATATCCTCAATTTCTGTGTCTATTCTACTCCTTTATGCACGGGCTGTCGACTACTGATGCTGGGAGTTCGCGCCTTCTTCGCTCGCACGCGCTGAATGACCGGCAGCAAATCCTTCCGCACCTGCTCCCAAGCCGCGGATTTCAGCCGCGCTTCGGCAATGCTCTTGAATTTCGGAGCCAGGCGCTGCAGCTTGCCAAGATGGCTATCGTCGTCGCATGCACAAGGCTCCAGCTTCACGGTTACAATCTCGACCTCGCCGGCCTCGCGCCGCTCCTTGGCTCGCCTGAGCTCAGGGTCCTTGATGAAGGGCCGCACCAGCGACGCCTGGCTGGCGACGAACAGGAATATATCCATCTCTTCGAGCCTCCGGCGGATCTCCTCATCCCATTCGTCGCCCGCATCAGGCGATTGTCGCGCCACGAAGCCAGCCCACGTCGCAGCTCGAGCACATCGAGCATCAAGTCGAGCCGTTTAAGCTGCCGCTCGTCCTCGTGCGCGTAGCTGACGAAGACCCGCACCGGGATGGGCGCGGTGGACGGGTCCCGATCGATGGCCCGAGCCTCGCGCGGCACCAGCTTGTCGAGCTCGCTGGATACGTCCACTTCCGCGGTTCCGTCGGGCTGGATCGGCAGTCTTTGCGTTGGCGTCTGAGGCTGCTCGACTTCACGCAACGCCTTAACGCCGATCCACTGCTCGCCCTCTGCGGTTAGTTCCAATTCCTCGACCGGGCGCACTCTCATTTCGGCGTTCAGCGCCTCAAGCTCACGGCTCACCATCGCCACCAAGAGACGCCGCGTTTCGTCGTCGCCGCCTAACGCAAAGACATGCAACTCCTCTCGATCGGCCTCCGCACGGATCAGCGCACGAGCGTCCGCGTGGCGCAACACCACACCGTACCGCCAATGAGGTTCGCCGTCGCTCAGCGCGTGAGTTCGTACGATGAAGCGCGGGACTAGCCCGGGCGGCAGCACTTCGTAGCGATACCTCAGGCGTACGGGCGCCTTCTCCCACGGCTCCTGCATCGCCGGTTCGAATTCCGGCAGTAGTTCCGGAACGAGATACCGCGCCGGTTTTCCTTTCTCCTCCTCGCTTGCGTAGCAGAGTTGGAAGGCGCGCATCAGTTCGAGGATGAAGCCATGGGTGCTGGGCGGGTAGTCCGAAGCTTTTATGACTTTCTGTTCCTCAGCCTCGGCCAGAACACGGGGCATATCGGCGGCGCCGAGTTGGCCGTCGTTCCGCGCGACCGATGGGGAGCGGACCACTGCATAGACGCCGCCAGTAACCCAGCTTGGGTTGAGCACGCGCGTATCGTGTAGGCGCGGGTCCTTGCCGAAATAGAGCGCCAGGCCCAGCGCGTGGAGGATTCCGGCCAGATCGGATTGGGCATCGGGCCGTTCCTCGCCGAATTTGGCACAGAGATCGGTGTATTCACGATAGGTCAGGAAGTTGCCATGCATGCCGGCAACGTCGTTTTTGATCTCGCGCCAGCGGACGGGGAAGGGCAGCCACACGTCCTTCATCCGTTCTTCGACGGTGTTCACGATCAAGCGGCGCAGATCCTCAATGCCGTCGCCAAGCAACGCGTCGGTTGCCACGAAATCCACGATGAATGGGAACTTCCTCCGTAGCTTGACCTCGTCAACACGCCAACGGCGTTCGTGGCTCCAGTTCAGGACCACGATGGCCGGCGATCCGTTGCCTTGCGCTTCGATGAGCTTCAGCCAATACTCGGCGTCGCGCTGGCAAATCCGGTGCGGGGTTCCAACACGAGCGGATAGAGGCTGCGCTCCGTGAGAAAGAACTGATGGGTGGAGTGAAGGATCTCTTGACCGCCGAAGTCCCAGGCCCGCGTTCGTACCTGACATTGGGGACATGCGAGCGTTAGTTCGCGGATGGCTATGGAATGGGTTTCCGATTCATTGTCGTCTGGCTTTTCTCCGGCGAGCCGCTTTACGAGCGTGGTCTTCCCCGCCTTCCCCCGGCCGACGAGAAGCAGCTTGAGTTCCAGCAGGGGACGTCCGTCGGTGCGGGACTCGAAGTAGTAGCGGAGGATCTCCCGAGGACGCCTGTCCAGGATACTCCCCGGGATCGCCAACCCCGGGTTGCCGCTTAACGACAATCGAGTCAGGGTTAGCCTCTCCACGCTTTCCGGTAGCTCCTCGAGCTCATTGCCTTGCAACAAGAGAAGGCGAAGCCGCCGCAGCGACCCAAAGTGCTGCGGCAGCCGCCGGAGGCGATTTCTTGCGAGACCGATTGCTCTGAGCCTGCCAAGCTCGCAGATCCACGCAGGAAGCTCGCGTATCACGTTGCCCCCCAAGTCGAGGGCCTCAAGCTTGTCGAGATAGCGAATGCTCTGCGGAACCTCCTTCAACCCAAGGCGGTGCAGGGAGAGCACGGTTTCCGAGGGGCCCGCCCTCCACGCGGCGATTCGCTCTTCAGCAATCTCCTCGGGCGTGCGCTTGTCATCTGGTTCGGTGGGCATAAAAGACTCCCCGCTCCATCCAGTCTATGCGACCGCGGCCGCAATTCAAAAGGGACCCGGGAGCCCCCCCCGCCGCCCCACGCTATACTATTACTTGAACGACCTATAAACGGCGCGCTCCACTGGCTCAAAATGGCTGAAATGAGTGTCATCTGGCTGCGCGTGGCCGCGGCCCTATACTCGGTCGGCCTGCTGCACGCCATCCTCACGCTGGTCCGCAAACGCGAGCATCTCTTCCGGGTTTCGCTCGCCGCGGTCTCGATCGGCGCCGTCCTGCATGGCGTCTCCATCGTGGAGGAGGGGCTGCTCACGAATCGCTGCCCCATCGCCAACTTCTACGAAACGCTCTCCATGTGCGCCTTCCTCATCACCACGCTATTTCTGTTCGTCTATTGGCGCTACAAAACCGAAAGCCTCGGCGTCTTCATCTTTCCCCTGGTCTTCGTGATGACGCTGGTGGCGACGCTAGGCAACCCGGTGGACGCTTGGTCGAGCCCGATCGTCCGCAGCGCATGGCTGGACGTACACATCACCCTGGTCCTGCTGGGTTTCGCGGCGCTGGCCTTCACCGCCGGGGCCTCGCTGCTGTATCTTTTCCAGGAGCGCGAACTCAAACGCAAGAAGCCGCGCAAGCTCTATTACCGCCTGCCGCCGCTGGGTACGCTGGATGAGTTGATCTCCCGCTCCATGGCGTTGGGCTTCGTGCTGATGACGCTGGCCGTGATCGCCGCCACCACCTGGGCATTCATCGAGCACAAGACCGCCTGGATCAGCCAGCCGGCCATAGGCATTTCGTTCATCACCTGGGGATGCTATCTGGCCATGGTGTTTTTGCGAATCACGGCCGGATGGCGCGGACGCAAGGCCGCCATCATGGTGATCGTGGTAGTCGGGTTGTCGGCGGTAACCTGGGTGGCGCATGCGCGCCTCGGAAGCTGGCTGCTGAAACCATGAAACTGCTGGTCACAGGCGTCAGCCATAAGACGGCGCCCGTCGAGGTGCGGGAATGCCTGGCTTTCCCGGAGCCGGTTCTGCCGGCGGCGCTGCAGTCGCTGAAGTCGCGCCCGGGTGTCGTGGAAGCTTGCATCCTGTCCACTTGCAATCGCGTCGAAATCACCGTCACCACCGACGATCCGGTGGACGCCCAGGCGCTGGTGGACGAATTTCTGCGCGAATCGCGCATGGTGGCGGCCGCCTCCATCGAGCCGTACCTTTACCGGCATGCGGGCCAGAGCGCCATTCACCATCTGTTCCGCGTGGCTTCCAGCCTGGATTCGATGGTGGTGGGCGAACCGCAGATTCTGGGACAGCTCAAAAGCGCATATGGGGTCGCGAAGTCCCAGGGCGCGCTTTGCGGATGGCTGGAGGGCCTGCTGGAGCGCGCGTTCAGCGTGGCCAAGCGGGTGCGCTCGGAAACCGGGATCGGGCAGATGGCGGTGTCGGTCAGTTATGCGGCAGTGGAGCTGGCGCGCAAAATTTTCGGCTCGCTGCAGAACCGCACGGTGATGATCGCGGGTGCGGGCAAGATGTCGGAGTTGGCGGCGCGGCACCTGCGGCGATCCGGCACCACGCACGTTTTCGTCACCAATCGCACGCACGAGCGCGCCATCGAAATGGCCAAGCTGTTCCAGGGCACGCCCGTCGAGTATACCCGTTTCGTGGCCATGCTGCCGGAGGTGGATATCCTGATCGCATCGAGCGGCGCGCCGCACTACATCCTGCATAAGGACGAAATGCAGCGGGTCATTAGCGCGCGGCGCAACAAGCCTATGTTCCTGATCGATATCGCGGTGCCGCGGAATATCGAGCCGTCGGTCAACGATTTGGACAACGTGTACCTTTACGATATCGACGACCTGCAGGAGGTGGTGAACGCCAACTTGCGCGAGCGGCTGAAGGAGGCCGAGCGCGCCGAGGAGATCGTGAAGCAGGAGGTGGAGCGCATGATGGCCCACCTGAAGGTGCAGGAGATCACGCCCACCATTGTCAGCCTGCAGGAAGAGCTGGAGCGCATTCGGCAGGCGGAGATCGAGAAGGTGCGGCGTAAGTTTGGTCCGGTGACGCGCGAGCAGGAAGAGGCTTGGGAGATGCTGACGCGGGGCATCATGAACAAGGTGGCGCATGGGCCGATCGCGGAGCTGCGGGCGCAGGCGGGGCAGCCGGATGGCGCGCCGGTGATCGCCGCCATTCGCAAGGTGTTTCACTTGCATGACTAGAGATGAGAATGCTGAGGGAGCGGTAATGCTGGTCATCGCATCGCGCGGTTCGCAACTGGCCCTCTGGCAGGCCCATTGGGTCGAGCGGCAACTGGCAGCCCTGGGATATCCGAGCCGCATCGACATCATTAAGACGACCGGCGACAAGATCACGGACGTGCCCCTGGCGCAGGTCGGGGGGAAGGGCCTGTTCACCAAGGAAATCGAGGAAGCGCTGCTGGACGGGCGCGCGGACCTGGCGGTGCATAGCTTGAAAGACCTGCCCACCGAGTTGCCCGCGGGGCTGGTGTTGGCGGCCACTCCAGCGCGCGAAGATCCGCGCGATGCCTTGGTGGGCAAGCGGTTGGCGGACTTGTCTACGGGCGCGAAGGTGGGCACCAGTTCGCAGCGGCGCGCCGCGCAGTTGCGCAACGCGCGGCCCGATCTAAGGATTGAGCCGGTGCGGGGCAATTTGGACACGCGACTGCGCAAGCTGGATGAAGGCCAGTATGACGCCATCGTACTGGCGGCGGCCGGCCTGAAGCGTCTAGGCTGGGAGGAGCGCATCGCGGAGATCCTGTCGCCTGATATCGTTTGTCCCGCGGTGGGTCAAGGCGCGCTCGCGATTGAGACCGGTCAATCGGGCTTCGCCGTCTGTCGGCAGATGAATCACGCCCCTACCCAATGGGCGGTCACCGCCGAGCGATCTCTCCTAGCCGCTCTGGGAGGAGGCTGCCAGGTCCCCATTGGAGCCTACGCCACAGTCGCCGGCGAGCGGCTCTCTCTGCAGGCCGTAGTCGTTTCGCCGGATGGCGTCCACGTGGTGCGCGATCGGTCCGAGGGTCCCGTCGCGGACGCGCTGCGTATCGGCCGCGAGTTGGGAGAAGCGTTGCTAGCCGCGGGCGCGGACACTATTCTGGAGAGCGTCTACGGATGAGCAAAGTCTACTTGGTAGGCGCCGGACCTGGCGATCCGGGGCTAATCACGCTGAAGGGCCGTCGCCTGCTGGAACGGGCGGATTGCGTCCTGTACGACTATCTCGCTAATCCCGCGCTGCTGGATCTGGCGCCCGCGCAGGCCGAGCGCATCTACGTGGGCAAGAAGAAATCCGTTCACGCCTTCACTCAGGAAGAGATCTGCGCCATGATGATCGAGCGCGCGCGGCGTGGCTTGAACGTGGTGCGGCTGAAGGGCGGCGATCCGTTCATTTTCGGCCGCGGCGGGGAAGAGGCCGAAGCGCTGGCGGCCGCGGGCGTGGCTTTCGAGGTTGTGCCCGGAGTGACTTCGCCGCTGGGGATCGCGGCGTATACGGGAGTGCCGCTGACGCATCGCGAGCACACCAAGGTGGTCACGTTTGTGACGGGCCACGATGCGGAGGGCATCGATTGGAGCAAGGTTGGCTTGACGGAGACGCTGGTGATCTTCATGGGCATCTTCGCCTTCGATGAAATCGCGCGCGCGCTGATCTCGAACGGCCGCGCCGCCGATACGCCCGCCATGGCAGTGCGCTGGGGCACGCGGCCGGATCAGCAAACGCTGGCGGGAACGCTGGCCACGCTGCCCGGGCTGATTCACGAGCATGACCTGAAGCCGCCCGCGACCATCGTCATCGGCGAAGTCGTGGGGCTGCGCGACAAGCTGAATTGGTTCGAACGCCTGCCGCTGTTTGGACAGCGCATCGTGGTGACGCGCGCCCGCGGCCAGGCGGAGGCGCTTTCTTCCAGGCTGCGCGCGCTGGGGGCGGAGGCGATCGAACTGGCGACGATCGAGATTCAGCCCGCGCTCGATTACGACCCGCTCGACCAGGCCATTGCGAACCTGGGCGCTTACGACTGGCTGATATTCACCAGCGCCAACGGCGTGCGGTTTTTCCTGGAACGCCTGGATCGCTCCGCTGTGGACCTGCGCGCGTTGCGCGCGCGCATTTGCGCCATCGGCCTTGCCACGCGCGCCGCCATCGAAGCTTGCCATCTGAAGGTTGATGTGATGGGCAAGGATTACGTGGCCGAAGGCATGCTCGCGGCTTTCGCATCGCACAATTTGGCGGGCCAGCGCGTTTTGCTGCCGCGCGCCGCCGTGGCCCGCGATCTGGTGCCCGTCGAACTGGCGCGGCGGGGCGCGGTGGTGGATGTGGTGGAAGCCTACCGCACGGCGGCTCCGGCGGCCTTCGAACTGCCGGAAAAGATCGACTGGATCACCTTCACCAGTTCGTCGACTGTTCGGAACTTCGTCGCCATGGCCGGCGCGGAAGCTCTTGCCGGCGTAAAAGTCGCGTCCATCGGTCCGGTCACCTCCTCTACCGCGCGCGAGTTGGGGATTGCGGTGACGGTGGAGGCATCGGTGTTCACGGTGGATGGCTTGGTCTCGGCGATCTTGCACGCGGTAAGCTTGAAAGGGGAGGGGCCGGATCATGCCTTTTGAACGAATTTCCATTAATCCGAATATCTGTCACGGGCAAGCATGCGTGAAAGGAACGCGCATTCCCGTTCATCAGATTGTCCACATGCTGGCCAACGGAGACACTGTCGAGGACTTGTTGGCGGAGTACCCCTCGCTGACTCGTGAGGACATCATGGCATGCCTCGACTATGCCGCGGAGCTAGCCGAGGAGCAAGTGACTCCCCTTCAGGCGGTGGACAAATGCGAATCCACGGAAGCGAACGACACGCGCTATCATTGTGATGCGTAGTAGAGGAAGGAAGCCCATGCCCGAGTATCTAGCGAAACTGATCGAAGAAGCTCGTAAGCACAAGATCACGCCCGAGGAGCGGGATGCCCAGGTGCGCAGTTTCGCTTATGGCAACGCACATTTGGAGAATCCGGCGATCACGAGGGCTGGTATCGATGAAGCCATGGACGCACTGAACGCAGAACGTGAACCCGCCACTACGGTTCGTTCCTAAGGGAACGATTTATCGAGACGACGAGGAAAAGGTCCGCCTGGAGGCCCGCAATGTTCCTAATCCAAGCGCAGTACATCCCATGTGAAGTAGTCGTTCTTGAGCCGCAGTGCCCCTAAGGGGCCCTTCGCTGGGCTAAGATTGTAGTACGGGAGGGCCAATGCGCTACAACCGCTTCGTCATACGGAACTACAGGGCCATTACCGGACCCCTCGAAATCGACGTCCAGAAGACGGCACTAACGCCTGTAGTCGGTATCAACGAGTCTGGCAAAACCACGATACTTCATGCGGTCTTTGCCTTCGACTACTACAACGACGACCTTAACGACGATGGTCGCCATCTCAAGGACACCTCCAACCTCTATCGCACGTCGTCGCCACCGCCGGTTATAGAAGCCGAAATCGAGATGACGAGATCGGAGCTTAACGCGGCAATCTTGCAGTGCGAATTACATCATGCCGCCCTCAAGCCCGAGCTCGTAGCGCTAAAAAAGAGGCGCGCGCTTCCCAACGTCATGACCATACGGCGCAATCTGCACACGCTGAAGTATAGTTGGGATTTCCAGCGTATCGGATCTCCCGAAGTCCAAGACGAACTCGCCCGCAGCGTCATCCTCAACTTGCCGTTCATTCTTTTTTTTGACGACTTTCGGGACAAGATTGTCGAACGCATCGAGATCGTCGCAGCGAAACGGGGAAATGTGACGGGTTGGCTATCCATCGTTGAGCAATTATTCAAGCAAACGGACAAGGCCTTCTCAGTATTTGATCTCCCAGACTTAGAGGAGCGCAAGCGAAAGACCGTGCTTGCCAAGGTCCAGCGTCACCTTAATGAGACTCTGACCAAGGAGTGGCAAACCTTTCGCCTCGATGATCGCGATCCGCTCAGGATATCAATTGATTTCGATCAGGCTGTATCGGTTCACGACCCGGCTATTTCGGAGGGCAAGGCAGTGCCCTTAGCTTCAGCCGCCAACATGCTCGGTGTGCTGGCGCCATCACCCCAGTTTCGTCCAGCCACGCCGCAGGCGCCAAAACCAAACGCGCCAGTCGCGATCACCAGGAACTACGTCACATTTCACGTCGTCGAGACCGACAGCGCGGGCGATGAACACTTCTTTTTTATCAGCGACCGTAGCAAAGGGTTCTACTGGTTCTTCAACTTCGTAATGAAGCTGGAATTCAATCCGAAGGTGGTAGCAGACGACGCGCACACCGTTTATTTGCTAGATGAGCCTGGGTCCTATCTCCATGCCTTCGCTCAGCGCAAGCTCTGCCACAAGCTTCGTCAGCTCTCGGAGAGGAACCGAGTGATTTACTGCACGCACTCGCACTATCTGCTCGACCCAGATATTATTCCAGTCAGCAGCATTGCAGTAGCGGACAAGGATGGTGATGGCAACGTCAGCCTAGTCCCGATCACACAATACCACGGTGCCACCTCAGTGACTCGGTCGGCCCTTCAACCAGTTCTCGACGCCCTTCAAATCAGGCCGTTCGTGTACGACCTTACTGCTACTCATGCGACCGTGATTACTGAAGGAATCTATGACTATTTCGCAATCGAGCTTTTCCGCAACAACCGGTCGATTTCTGTCCTTCCTTCAGTGGGGGCCGACTCAATCAAATTCTACATTTCTCTTCTGATCGCGTGGCAGGTGGAGTTCCGTGCACTGTGGGACAACGACGGTGAGGGCAGGGAGAAATATGCACAGGCATGCGACCTGTTCGGCTCGGGGATCGCTGGTCGCGGTTTAAGGCTCCTGCCGATGGCGGCGGGCCAACCGCGGCGGATAATGCAAGACCTTTTTCACGGTAACGATCTAGTCCACGTCCGTACGGAGTTGGGGCTAACGCGCGATTGCTCCTTCAAGCGGACGCTGCACTCGCTCTTCTATTCTCCGAGGCGCGCAGAGCTTGTGCAGACGATGAGCCAAACTACGAAGCAAAATTTCGAACAACTCTTCGAGTCTTTGAATCTCGGTTAGGCTAGGGCGTGGCCATGCGGATAGCCCCAGACACCCGAGCTTCTTAGGAGTCGCAACGGTGTGGCCTGTTTGTCGCGGCGCATGGTAATGAGGGTCGCGGCGGAAGGTGTTTCGCTGGCCATAGGGATTGCAATGAACACCAGCATCTTCGAGCTATTCAAAATCGGAATCGGACCCTCTAGCTCCCACACAGTCGGTCCCATGCGGGCTGCGCGATCGTTCGCCGCGGGACTCGACCGCACGTCCACCGTCAGAATCCAAATCGAGCTATACGGCTCGCTCGGACTCACCGGCCGCGGGCACGGCACCGATCGCGCGGTCATCCTGGGATTGCTGGGAGAAGAGCCGGACCAAGTCGATCCGGCGAGCATCGACGGTCTGGTGGGCGGCGCCCGCGAGACCAAAAGCATCGCCGTTATGGGTGACCGCGCGATCCCGTTCGACGAAGCGCGCGACCTGCTTTTTCGCGGCGACATCGTGCTGCCCCGCCATCCGAACGGCATGCGCTTCACGGCGTTCGACAGCGTGGGCGCGATCGTTGGCCAGGAAGTCTACTACTCCGTGGGCGGAGGCTTCATCGAGCGCGAAGGCCAGCCGTGCGCCAGCGCCGGCGATGCCGTGAACCGGCCGTATCCCTTTTCCAGCGCCGCCGAGATGCTGGCGCAGGGCGATGCCGCGGGTTTGCCCATCTGGGCCATGATGCTGGAGAACGAGAAGGCGCTGCGCAGCGAAGCTGAAATCCGGGAGCGCATCGCGCGCATCTGGACCGCGATGCAGGAGTGCACCCTCCGCGGCCTCACCACCGACGGATTGCTGCCGGGCGGTCTCGACGTGCGCCGGCGCGCCCCCGACATGCATCGCAGACTGTTGGCTGCGGCCGGTGACGATCCACTGCGCACGATCGACTGGATCAATCTGTATGCCATCGCGGTGAATGAGGAAAACGCGGCGGGCGGCCGCGTGGTCACCGCACCCACTAACGGCGCGGCGGGCGTGATCCCGGCCGTGGCGCACTACTACAAACACTTCGCGCCGTCGCCCAGCGAGGAAGGCATCTTCCGCTACTTCCTGGCGGCGGGCGCCATCGGGATTCTGTACAAGGAGAACGCCTCCATCTCAGGCGCGGAAGTCGGATGCCAGGGCGAAGTCGGCGTGGCCTGCTCCATGGCTGCCTGCGGACTGGTAGCCGCGCTGAACGGGACGAACGAAGCGGTCGAGCACGCCGCTGAAATCGGGATGGAACACAACCTGGGGATGACTTGCGATCCCATCGGCGGCCTGGTGCAGATCCCCTGCATCGAACGCAACGCGTTTGGGGCGGTGAAGGCGGTGAACGCCGCGCGCATGGCAATGACAGAGGAAGGCGGCCACAAGGTCACGCTCGACCAAGTGATCCGCACCATGTACCAAACCGGATTGGATATGCGCTCGCACTACAAGGAGACGTCGCTCGGCGGGCTGGCGGTGAACGTAATCGAATGCTAAACGCCCGGCTGAAAGCGTGCGCCACAACTTTCGGCTGCGCCGCGCTGCTGTTCGCGCTCAACGCCTACATCACGCTGCGCCTGTTCCATACCGATTACACGCGCCACATGGGGTCCATAGAGGGCGCGTATGTGGGGCTTGCGCGCTACGTCTCCCAACACTGGGGCGACATGGGTTGGTTCCCGCTGTGGTACGGCGGCATTCCCTATGCGGATACTTATCCGCCGCTGTTGCATTGGATTTGCGGGCTGTATCTTTCGCTGACCGGCGTAACTCCCGGATTAGCGCACCACTTTATCACCGCGGTGTTTTATTCGCTCGGGCCGGTGACGTTGTTCTGGATGGCGTGGCGCCTCTGCGGCAGCCGCGCCTGCGCATGGGTGGCGGGCGCCGGCTACTCGCTGATCTCACTCACCTGCCTTCTGGTGAAGCAGATGCGCCCCAGCTCAGGAGGCTATCTCGCGCCGCACCGCCTGGAGTGCCTGGTGTTCTACGGGGAAGGCCCGCATATTGCGTCCATGTGCCTGCTGGCACTGGCCATTGGGATGCTTCACGTCGCGTTCCGCAAGCGCAGGCCCTGGTATTGGGTGGCGGCGGCGTTGGCCGTCGCCAGCGTTCCCATGAGCAACTGGCTGGGCGGAATGGCGCTGGCCATGGGGCTGGCGGCCTACCTCTGCGCCGGATTTCCATCCGGAGAGAAACCCATTTCCAATTGGATGCGCATGGCGGCCGTAGGAGTCTACGCGTATGCTCTGGTTGTGCCGTGGCTCTCTCCGGCCACCATCGCGACAATCCGCGCCAACGCGCCGCGCGTGGCGCACGACTACGAATTCAATACCGCCCACCGGTTGCTCGCGGCCGGCGTGGCGCTGGCGTTCCTGCTGGCGGCGTGGATTATGTCCCGGTGGAAGGCGCCTCGTCACACCCGGTTCGCGCTGCTGTTTTTGCTGATCACCGGATCCGCGGCCCTCGGCGATTACTGGTTCAATCTGCCGCTGATACCGCAGGGTGGCCGTTATCACCTGGAGATGGACATGGCCTTCTGGCTGGCGGCGACGTTCGTAGTCTGGCCTCTGGCGCGGCGGTTGAATCGCCGCGCGACGGTGGCCTTAGCCCTGGCGCTCGTGTTGGTCTGTGTGCCTCTGGTTATCCGGCAGCGGCGGGCCGCGCGCGACATGGAACGGCCTATCGATATCGGCCGCACTATCGAATACAAGACCGCGCAGTGGTTGAACCGGAACCTGCCCGGCGCGCGCGTTTTCGCGGCAGGTACTGTCGGTTTCTGGCTCAACGCTTTCAGCGATTCGCCGCAGCTTGGAGGCGGTTTCGACAACGGTGTTACGAATCCGCTGGTGATCGACGTTATTTATCAGATCTTTGCCGGAGATAACCAGAAGCTTGCCATCGACCTGGTGAGCGCTTTGGGCGTGGACGCGTTGATCGTGGGCGGCAAAGGCAGTGCGGAAGTCTACCATCCCGTGGCCCACCCCGAAAGGTTTGCCGGCCTGACCGAGCTCTGGCGCGACGGCGGCGATGTCATTTACAGCGTCCCGCGCCGCACCCGTTCTCTCGCGCATGTGCTGCTGGCCGGCGACCTGGCGCAAATGCAGCCTGTGGGATACAACTCCGTGGCCCTGCAACCCTACCTTGCCGCGCTGGAGAATCCCACGTATCCGCCCGCCGAACTGCATTGGCGCGCGCCGAGCGCCGCGAGCGTAACCGCCGACCTGCGCCCCGAACAGATACTCAGTGTGCAGATTAGTTGGGATAAGGGTTGGAACGCGTCGGCAGGCGGACGGGCTGTTAAAATACGCGGCGATAGGTTGGGGCTGGTGGTGATTGAGCCGCGTTGCAATGGGCCGTGTACGGTTAATCTGACTTACGATGGCGGCGCGGAAGGCCGCTGGGCGCGCCGCATCCAGTGGGCGGCTTTCGCGGCCGGTGCGATTTGGATACTTATGGGACTTTGGCAGAGAAAAGCAAAGCTGCACAGCACAACACAAGTGACAAACACGTGAGCACCCAGCAGATTCGGTTCTCGACTGTCGTCTCGAAGACGAGTGCAATGTCGTATTCTCCAGGCGGCGCGTCGATCACCGTGAAGTCGGCGCCGCGGTCGCGGTGGATCGGGAGCGCCTGGCTGCCGGCGTAGGCGTGCCAGGCCGGATCGTAGGTTATCTGCACCAGAATGGATTGCCCCGCCGCCACGCGGGCATGCACGCGCATCGCGTCCGTTCCCCGCCATTCCGTAGAGGTAGGCGAATCGGGGCCCTCTTCGATCGCCGCGGTATACGCCCGCAGCAGATCGAGATCGGTTTGCTGCAACGGCTGCAAGGCCGCAAATCGCGCGCGATCCACCACGCGCGCCAGCGACGGATATCGCCGGGGAACCCGATAGATCACGTTGCCAACATGATCGTCATAGAGCACCGGTAACACGCCGGAAAATTTGGCAGGATGCGTGAAGTCGTGATAAATCTCCTGCGAACTCTTGTCCGAAACGATCACGGCATCCGCGCCCAGCGCCGTCAGCCAGCGCACTCCCAGTTCCGGCTTCGGTCCCATCAGGATTTCCCAATTTGCGGGGACCACCTTGCTATTCAGAATGCCTTGGTCCGATCCGCCGGTCACTTGCGCCAGGTCATGCCAGGTATCCCACCAGAAGCGCACGGACCCGGCCACAAACGTGCGCGCTTGCGGAAGATGGCCGGCTATCCAATCGGACATGCGGTATTCGACACGTTGGCGGTAATCGGATTCCGATGGATACAGATCCCAGGCGTGGCCGACGTAGTGGGCCGCCGGCCACAGCGCGCACAATATGATCGCCCCTGCCACCGCGCGCGCCATCCGCGCCCGCGAAGGTACGGCCGCGGGCAAGTTCCACAATCGCCGGAGCAACTCGACGCCGGCCAAGATCATCACCAGGTCGAGTTCCGAAGCAAGGCGGTGCGCTTCGCCGATCGCGCGAAAGTTGTGGAAGCGCCCCCACACGTTCAGTCCCAGGCTTAGGAAGCTGCCGCAAAGGAAGACGGCGTAGGCCCGGTCCAGTCTGCGGGAGGCGGCACGAAACGATAACACTGCAAACAGCACGATGGCGGTTGCAAACACCGCCGCCGGCCATGCATGACCCCGCGACGATACGTACTTCAGGTTCTCGATAGTGATTCGCAGGTAAGAGGGCGTCAGCCAGAAGGCCGAAAGCCCGTAAGCCAACGCGGGAATCGCGGCGGCGCGCAACCAGATGCGATGGTCGCGGTGGGTTACCCACAGGCTCCAGACCAGAATAGGGTAGAGGATCGCCAGCGCGGTGGCGCCATAGAAATTTGTGAGGGCCACCAGCGCGCAGCAGATCGCCGCGGCCGGCAAGAAGACGGCGCGGCGCTTCTGGAGTGCCAGCCACGCAAACGCGAGCGCGAAGGGCAGCAGCGCCACCGACGAGACATGCGGACCTTCGCCATTTCCCAGCAGGACCCAAAGATGCCACGGGGCCAGATAAGGCGATCTCCACGGAATCACCAGGAACACGGGCGAGACCAGCGCCGAAGCCGCGGCCGCCAGCCACGCAGCGCCGCGCGAACGGCCGATCACCCACACAAGAAAACACACACCCGCGATTCCGAGGCAGTAAAGTAGCGCCGTGTAGATGTGATAGGCCTGAACCGGCGCGTAAATGCGCGCTAGCAAGGCCGTGCCGTAGCGCATGACCGGCGGATACAGGTAGTCGTAGCGCGTGCCGCAATACCAGAGCGGTTGCCATTGGGGATGCGGCAAGTGGCTGTTCAGAAAGCGGCCATCCGCGATGAACGTGCTTTCGATGGAATCCCACCGGTTAAAATATTTCGCCTGGAACAATGGTTTGATCAGCACCGCGGTAAAGAGGAAAATCAGCAGCAAATCCAGGGGGAGTTTGGCGCGCCGCACCGCTAACCCTTCCGCCCGGCCGGCTGGACTCCGGGTTGATAGCGGCGGTGCAAGCTATCGAACTGGCGGTGATAGCCCCATCCCCAGCGATACATCAGATACTTGGCCAGCAGCAGCAGGATGGAAAAGCCGTAGACGGTGCTTTGAAAAAATGAGGCCGACGATGCCTGCGCGAAATACCGGGTGGGCACCGGGACCTCGGTGATGCGCATGCCCAGCGCCACCATCTGCGCCATGATCTCCTGGTCGAAGATGAACTTGTCGGAGTTGGTTTCCAGGTTCACGGATTCGAGCACTTCTCGGCGGAACGCGCGGTAGCCGGTGTGATACTCGGAGAGTTGCAGGCCGAAAGTAACATTCTCAGCCCAAGTGAGAAAGCGATTGGAGACGTATTTCCACCAGGGCATGCCTTGCTTGATAGGACTCGTACCCATCAGGCGCGATCCCAGCACGGCATCGGCGCGGCCTTCCTGGATGGGACGGACAATCTCGGGCAGCAGGGTGGGGTCGTACTGATAATCCGGGTGCACCATCACCACGATGTCGGCGCCCGCCTTAAGTGCCTCGCGGTAGCAGGTCTTTTGATTGGCGCCGTATCCGTAATTGCGATTGTGGACGAACAACTCCAGACCCATGTCGCGCGCGATTTGAGCGGTTTCGTCGGAGCTGCCGTCGTCGACCAGGATGACCAAGTCGACGAGGTGGTGCGGCAGATCCTGGTAGGTCATGTGAAGGGTTTTGGCGGCGTTGTACGCGGGCATGACCACTACGACTTTGGGCTTGTCGGTCATGGTTCGGTTTCCCGCGCGGCCATGACGATGAATTGATAGGCGAACATTTTCTTCCACCAGCGCGCCGATTCGTACGACATTCTCTCCAGAGCGCGTACCGCGGCGGAGCCTTCCCATTTGGGCAGCGCGAGGCCTATGGGCACGCCCGACGAACGCAGCGTTTCGATGCGGAATCCGCATTCGTGGAATAGATCCAGCCAGCCTTGCCAGGTGTAGAAATGCAAGTGAGTGCGGTCGAACAGGCCGCGATCTTCGGCGGGAAAATGACCGGTGAGAACTTTCCAACGGAAGTATGCATGGCCGCTATTGGGGAGCGAACAGGCCAGCCGTCCGCCGGTGGCCAGCACGCCGCGCAAGTCGCACAGCAGGAGCGCGGGGCGGCGCAGATGCTCAAGCACGTCGGCGCAAATCACGAAATCGAAGCGCCCGGCCAAGCGCGGCAACCCCAGATCCAGATCGGCCTCCAGCAATTCGATCGACTCCGGAAAACCGGCGCGCGCGGCGCCGGGTGAATCGACGCCGGTCACCCGATATCCGCGGCCGGCCAGGATGGCGCCCAGGTAGCCGCCGGCGCAGCCTACGTCCAGCACGCGGCGGCCGTCGCCCGCCGGCGGCAAGCTGTCCAGCAGCAGGCTGTGGCTGCTATACGGGCTATCCTTCAGTTGGTAAGGCGCGGCGGCGAGCGTTGCCATCATGTCAGATTATCCCGCATTCCACTACCATAAGACATTGATGATCCAACGGATGCCTTTCGCGCTGCCCCTCTGCCTGGTGCTGGCTGGCTGCGGCAGCTTAAGCAGACACGGCCCTATCGACCCGGCTCTGGCCGCATTTATTTCGCCGGATACGGTGGCGCTGGCGGGTATCCGCATGGATCAGGTACGCGCCACGCCCATATATCGAAAGCTGGCGGAGCAGAACCGGCTGCCGCGATTCGACCAGTTTCGTACGGATTCGGGCTTCGATCCGGGCAGCGATCTTCACGACTTGCTGCTGTCGAGCGACGGCAAAAATGTGCTGGCGGCCGCGCACGGTACTTTTACGGCGAAGCCGGCCGGCAGTCTGCATACCAGCGAATACAAGGGCTACACGCTCTACGCCAAATACGACAGCGAGGCGATCGTGTTCATCGACAAGAGCATTGTGCTGGGCGGTCCGTCTGCTTCCGTGCGCGCGGCCATCGACCAATATAAGAGCGGCGGCCGTGGGGCGCCGCGCGGCCTGATGGCGCGCGCCGAAGCTCTGCCTGGCGATACGCAGATCTGGGCGGTGGTGGTGGGCTGGCGAGGGGCTACGCCGGACCAGCTTCGCGAGATGGGAAATTTGGGCAATCTGGACCGTATGCTGCGATCAGTGGAAGACGCAAACTTTATGGTCGACCTGCGGACCGGAGTGCATGCCGCGGTCACCGGAGATTGCCGCACGGAGGCGGACGCCAGGAACCTGGCGGACTCATTGCGCGGCCTGACCGCGCTGGCGCGCATGGGCGTGTCGCGCAAGCAGCCCGACCTGCAACACGCCCTGGACACAATCCAGGTGACGCAAGAAGGCCGCGTAGTGCGGGTACACGCCGATATCGCGGAAGACCTGGCGGAAAAGTTGGTGAGGTAGCCGTGGTGCTAGAATTTTCCACAGAGGTTCCTTATGAATAGCCGAAGAAGTTTTGTGCTGGGCGCAGCCGGGGCCGTTTCGCTCATGGCCGGCAAAGCCTCCGCCAACAGCCGCGTTCGGGTTGCGGTGCTGGGCGTCAATGGCCGCGGCACGGATCATATCAGAGGGTTCGGCGCGCTGCCCAACGCGGAAGTGGTGATGCTGTGCGATCCCGACCGCAATGTTTTGACCGCTCGTGCGGAGCAGTTCGAGGCCAAGTATCACCGCAAAGTGCAAACCGAGCAGGATCTGCGCAAGGTTTTCGACAACAAGGAAATCGACGCCGTCAGTATCGCGACTCCCAACCACTGGCATGCGCTGGCCACCATCTGGGCGTGCCAGGCCGGCAAGGACGTGTATGTCGAAAAGCCGGGCGCGCACAACATTTACGAAGGGCGCAAGATGATCGAGGCGGCGCACAAATACAACCGCATCGTGCAGCATGGTGTGCAACTGCGCAGCTCGGAAGCGATCAAAGAAGCCGTGCAGTCGATGAACCAGGGTGTGATCGGCAAGGTCTACATGGCGCGCGGGCTGGTGTTCCGGTGGCGTCCGTCGGTGGGCCATGTGGGCAACGAGCCCACGCCCGATTATTTGAATTGGGACATCTGGCAAGGCCCGGTGCAGACGCGCCCGTTTACAAAGGCGCTGGTGCATTACAACTGGCACTGGCACTGGGATTACGGCAACGGCGACGTAGGCAATCAGGGCATTCACGAAACGGATATGTGCATGTGGGGATTGGGAGTAGGTTTGCCCACGCGAGTCACTTCCATGGGAGGAAAGTTCCTGTGGGACGACGATAAGGAGACGCCTGAGACTCTGACCTCCGTGTATCACTATCCCGACCAGAAGAAGATCATTCAGTTTGAAGTGCGCCCGTGGTGTACGAACACGGAGGGCGGCGTGGGTGTGGGTAATATCTTCTACGGGTCGGAAGGCTATCTGGCGATCAATGGCTACGACTCTTACGAAGTGTTCCTGGGCGAGAAGCGCGAGCCGGGTCCGAAGCGCAAGGCCGGCGGCGACCACTACGCCAACTTCATCAAGGCCGTGGAGAGCCGCCAACAAAGCGACCTGGACGGGCCGGTGGAAACGGCGCACCTGGCTTCGTCGCTGGCGCATTTGGGGAATATTTCTTACAGGCTCGGGCGGCAACTGCAGTTCGATCCGGCGACGGAGCGGTTTGTGGGGGACGATGAGGCTGACAAGATGTTGACGCGGAAATATCGTGCGCCGTATGTGGTGCCGGAGAGGGTGTGACGGTAGCCCGGGTTGTCGCTCTAGACAGCCAGGTCTTGGCGCGACGGCCGATAAGCAAGGCGGATGGATGAACGAGCGTCGGGAAACGGTACAATCTCTATCAGCGCTTCCAAACCTGTTTTCGGTCGGAAGCCGGCTGTCGGGAGACGATTGAGCAAAGTCAAAGCGGACGCGAGAGTGGCGCAGAATGGCCTCTTCGAAAACCCCGGGGCAGCGAAACCCGGACGCCCCCCACTGAGCTTTCCCTTCGAGGACAACACGCCAGAGGGGCTGAAGGCGCTGCTTGCCGCGAATTTGCGCTATCGAGAAATCGAGTGGCCCGAACCGTACAGTCGCACGACCCACCGGCTTCATTGGGGCGACGCGCGCGATTTGTCGTGGATACCGGATGCCTCCGTCCATTTGGTTGTGACCTCTCCTCCGTACTGGACGTTGAAGGAATACACGCCGGGGAATGCATCTCAGATGGGCCACTTCGAAGATTATGAACACTTCCTCGTTGAACTGGATCGCGTGTGGCACGAATGCCGGCGCGTTCTGGTTGGCGGTGGCCGGATCTGCTGCGTCGTGGGCGATGTGTGCATACCGCGCAAGCGGGGCGGCCGGCACTACATCGTTCCGCTCCACTCGGACATACAGGTTCGCGCCCGCAAGCTGGGCCTCGATTGTCTGCAGCCGATTCTGTGGCACAAGATCGCGAATGGCGCAACGGAGGCCGAGGGCAATGGAGCCGGCTTCTATGGCAAGCCCTACCAACCCGGCGGGATCATCAAGAACGACATTGAATACATCCTGTTTCTGCGCAAGGGTGGCGAATACCGTACCGCGCCTTCGTTACAGAAGGTTCTTTCGATGCTGACGCGCGAGGAGATGAAGACCTGGCAACGTTCGATCTGGACCAATCTGCGCGGAGCCTCGACTCGCGAAGGGCATCCCGCGCCGTATCCGGTTGAGCTAGCCGATCGGCTTATTAAGCTGTTCTCGTTTGCGGGCGATACGGTCTTAGATCCGTTCGCAGGCACCGGCTCGACTTCGCAGGCTGCTATTATGGCAGGCAGAAACTCGATCGCCAATGAGATCGAAGCTGCCTATGTCGCAATCGCTCGCCAGCGCATTTCGAAGGCAGCGCGGCAACGCCGCTTCGTTGGCGCAACCGAAGCCGAGGTCATCGTTGACAGAGAGTCCCACACAACCCGAGTACCGGCTACTGAGGGAGTTCCGGCGGCTGTTTGAGAGCAAGATCTACAAGCATCGGTCTTCCAATCAAGGCGACTTCGTGGCGATGCATCTCTACGAAGATCTGATTGCCGTTGATCGCTCCCCGAAATTGACAAATGCCGTTGTGAGCCGGAGGGAACGCGTGCTGAATGTCCAGAACAAACGTCGCGGTGTGGCCGCCCGGCGCGGCGACGGAACATTTGGGGAGCTTATTCCCGGTGAGACCGCAATTATCGACTCCGGCTACCTTGTGGCGCGGGGACCGATCGCCACGGTTGAAATTGGCGTAGAGGTCAAGGTACTGGCGAGGGCCATGATCAAACAAATCGACCGTGTGATTAACGATCTCCGCAATCAGGTCGTTCAATTCAAGCGCGGAGGCGGCAATCCGATATGCGTAGCTATCGTCGGTATCAACCAGGCCGATCGCACGGTTGGATATGAAGGCGACCGGCCGTTTCCGACGACCGGCAAGAATGGATTCCTGCACCCATGCCAGGAGGCCCCGGCGGCGGAGCGGCGATTGCGGGCTGAAGCGGCTTTGGAGTTCGACGAATTCCTGGTGCTTCGCTTCAAAGCCACAAACGCGGCGCCTTACCCGTTTGAATGGGCCGATTACAGCGAGACCAGGCTGGACTACGCGGCGGCGCTGTCTCGCATTAGCGCCCGATATCAGCAGCGGTTCTGACTATGACTTTACTGCCAGCATGCGCTTCATCTCGCCGATCGCCCGGTGAGAGGATGCGATGGCGCCGCTGGTCATGGACACCGGACCGGTGGAGTCCGTGTTAGCAAAGAAGACGCGCTCCATAGGTTGCCGCGCGGCCGGGATCAGCTTCGTGTAAGTGCCGGGCGTAGCCATGAACATGGGATGTCCGCGTCGGTAGATGTGTACTTCCACGGGATCTGCGTCCGAGCCAGGCAGCAGCTTCTGCCAATCCCGCAAGACATTCGCGGCCAGGTCGCGTGCGCCGTCTTCAGTAAGTAGCCGGGGGCGCTGGGCTTCGGGCAGCGGCGTGTAGAAGGTGAGTATATTGTTCTTCTGATGGTAGCCCGGTTGGTTGCGAAGCACCCAGTCGGCCACGATCACATCGGTGAACGCGTTGCCCGGGCACCAGGTATCATAGCCACCGTTGAACACCGGCTTGTTGAAAATCACATTCACCACAGGATAAGGCGCGTAGCGCATCCTATGCATGGCATCCTGCTGCGCCTGCGGCAGGCCCGCGACCAATCGCCGCGTAATGAACTTCGGCGTTGCCATGATTACTGCCTTCGCCGTGACGGCTTTCACTTCGCCCTGGTGCAGATAGGTTACAGTCACATCGCTCTTGCCTTGCTCCACGGCGACGATGGTTGCTCCATCGAGCATATGGTCTTTGTGACTCACGTGCAGGCGCTCGGCGAGCTTGCGCGTAATAGCGCCGAGCCCGCCGGGAAACGTCACGCGCTCGTCGGGCTCATCCACGGCGAAATCCTGGAAGTCGCCGAGACCTACCAGGGCGGACGTGTCCGCGGCGGTGGCGCCCCAATTCGACGGCCCATAATCGTCCCACCAGACTTTCAACTCGGGTACGTAATCTTTCAAAAGATCGGTGAGCGGGATGGCGTCCAGCTCGTGAAGGCGCTTCACCAGATCGACTTTCAGCATGTCCTGTTTGAATTTGCGGAAGCTATCGCGCACGTTCTTGGGATACGGCAGATGGTCGAGACCTTCGCGCCAGGCGTGCGGGACAAACTCGCGATTCAGAATCAGGCCGTCCGGGCAGTCGATGGGCAGCGGCTCGATGCCGAGTTCCTTGCACACCTGCATCACGCCGCTTTCTTTTTTCGCGGTATATGCGGAGCCCGTGGCGTATGCCTGGCCGGCATACTCTTCCAGGTATGCGTTGCCGCCCCAATGCTCCTCTTTTTCGAGCAACAGGAAATCCTGGTCGCGCAGGAACCAGGCGCAGGAAAGACCGCTCATGCCGCCGCCCACGATCACGATGTCGTGCATCGCCGACGCTGGCGGCCGCGAGAAATGATGCCCGTCGCGCACTTGGTGGCAGATTTCGTTGTGCTCTCCGTCGACGAGCGGTTCGCCGGACGGTGCAGCCAGAAGCGACAGGTCCACGGGACAGCCGGCGACGACCGATCCGGCCACTACGAATTTGATGAAGTTTCTGCGATCCGATTCCATAAGTTGTTCTTCCGTTGCAGCCTGTACCACAGCATGATCGTGAGCAGCGAGAACGCGAAGATTGCCGCGGAGACGGCATTGATTTCGGGCGTAATCCCGCGGCGCAGGCGGGACCAGATTTCGAGCGCCAGGGTGTTGTCGCGGCCGATCAGGAAAAAGCTCACCGCGATCTCATCCATCGAGAGCGTGAAGATCAGCAGGCCCGCGCCAATGAGGGAGAGGCGCAGATTGGGTACTGTCACGCGCCAAAAGGTCCGCCACTGACTGGCGCCAAGATCGAGCGAAGCTTCTTCCTGCGCGCGGTCGAGCTTCTGCAGGCCGGCGAAGATTTCGGTGGTGGCGACCGAGATGAGCGCCGTGCCGTGGCCTAACATGATAGTCAGCAGGCTGAGCTTCATGCCCGCCGTGACGAAGAGCATCAGCAGCGAGAGACCTGTGATAATGCCCGGCAGAATCAGCGGCAGTAACACGAGGCGACGGAACACGGACTTGCCGGGAAACGAGGCGCGATCGAGGGCGAGTGCCGCGGGAAAGCCCACCAGCAGCGCGATGACCATGGCCGCGCCGGCCACCATCAGGCTGTTGCCTACCGAGGCGAGCAGCGCGTCGTCGTCGAACAGCATGGCATACCAGCGCAGGGTCCAGCCGTGCGGCGGAAATCCGCCGACGCTTTCGCCGTTGAAGGAATAGATGCTGAGCACGGCAATCGGGAGATACAGGAACGCGAAGACCAGCACGGCGTGGAGGCGCAGCCACGGAGCGCGTTTCATCGGAAACTCCAGCGCTTTTCCAGGCGCTGAGTGGCCGTGAGCAGCAGCACTACGAATAGCAACATACACAGTGAGATGGCCGCGCCCAACGGCCAGTCATACGCCGCGCCGAAAAGGCTGACGACCACGTTCGAAATCATGATGCCGCCAGGTCCGCCGAGCAGCAGCGGCGCCAAGAAATCGCCGAGGCTGAGCACGAAGGCGAAGGTCGCGCCAGCCAGCACGCCAGGCGATGCCAGGGGCAGAATCACGGTGCGGAAGATGCGGAAGCCGGACGCGCCGAGATCGGCCGAGGCTTCCACCAAGTTGCGCGGAATATGTTCGAGCGACGCATAGATAGGCAGGAAAGCGAAGGGCGTGTAGATATGGGTGAGGGTGAGTACCACGGCGAACGGGCTGTAGAGCAGAAATTCGACGGGATGCTTCGCCACGCCTGTATATTGCAAGAGAGCATTCAAGACACCCTCGCTGCCCAGAATCGTTTTCCAGGCGTAGGCGCGCACCAGGTAACTCACCCACAGTGGAATGATGACTAACTGGTACAGAAGATCTTTGCGGGCATGCGCGCGGAATGACACGTAATAGGCTAGCGGGAAGCTGAGCGCCAGTGATAGCACTGTAACCATGCCTGCGATGCGCATGGATCGCAGCAGCACTTGCACATATACAGGGTTTCGCACAAGTTGACGGTAATTGTCGAGATTCCAGTGGTGTACGATGGTCTGCGACTGCACGCTCCAAAAGCTGAAGCAGAACAGAAATAGGTACGGCGCGATCAGGAATACAGCCACCCATGCCAGCGGCGGCACAGTTACAAGCGACTTATACAGGCGCGAGTACACGCATCACCTCCTGGCTCACCCGCACGGCCGCCTTATGCGCGGTGGTGTACTCCGTGATGCCGCCCTCGGTATCCGAATGCGCGAAAAATAGCCGGCCCAGCGGCTTGCGTAGCTTGGGTGCGATGCGCGTGGTCGCGCCGGGAATCGACATGCACATGGGATGGCCGCGCCGGTAGATGCGAACTTCCTCAATCTTGGTGCGCGCGCCGGGAAACCAGCGGTCGATCAGGTCCACGACTGTCTCGCCCATCTTGTAGCAATAGGCGTCGTCGAGAACCTGCACGCGCTCGGCTTCATGACGCGGCACGTAACAGGTGAGTACGGCGGGGCGCTGTGTGTCGTGGTTATCGCGACTCTCCACCCAGTCGGCAACATTGAAATCCACGATCGGCGAAGGCGCGGGAATGTTGGTATCGTACGAACCGTTGTAGATTACCTCGCGCGAGCAGATGTTGACGACCAGGTAAGGCGCGTAGCGCAGTTGGGCCATGGTTTCGGCATGCTCGCGATCGAGGCCCTGGACGATCTTTTTCGCGATGAATTTCGGACACGCGATGACTACGGCCTTCGCGGCGACCGTCTGCAACTCGCCATCGTGGAAGAAGCTGACGGTGGGCTTCGCGCCGGCCTGTTCCACCTGGATCACAGTGGCGCTCTTGCGCAGGCGTCCAGGCGCGGCTTTCCCCACGGCCTGCTCCAGCGCGAGCGAAATACGGCCCAACCCACCGGCCCAAGTGAAGCGCTCCTGGTCGAGTCCGCCGCCCCAATCCACGCTGGTCGTGCCGATCAGCGCCGACGTATTCTCGGTGTCCGCCCCCCAGTTGTTCGGTCCGAAATTGTCGAACCACAGCTTCAGCTCCGGTTCGTAGGGCTTCAGCAGTTCGGCGAAAACCATGTCGTCGAGCTGGGCGGCGTGCTTCTCCGCGTCGAGCGCTTTCATGTCCGCCAGAAACTTCGCGAAGCTCTTCTTCACGCGGTCCGGATACGGCGATTTCCAGAGGCCTTCGCCCCAGAAGTCCGGCACTACGGTGTCGTTGATCACGGCCGCATCCACACTGCGGATGCGGTGAATCGGCATGCCGATCTCGATGCACAACTCTTCGACCGGCTTGTCGGCCTGATACGCCGCGCCGGTGGAATACCAGACTCCGCGCCATTGCTCACTGATGGCGTTGCCGCCCAGGCGCGGCTCTTTTTCAAGCAGCAGGAAGTTGGTGCGACGCAGTTGCCAGGCGGTCATCAGGCCGGAGGGTCCGCCACCCACAATGACGACTTCGTATTCGGCCGAGGGCTTGGGGATTTGGAAATGCGCGCCATCGCGGACGCTGTGGCAGATCTTGTTGTCTTCGCTGCCAAGCTGCGCGGATGTGGGGGCGGCATCGATCGGGCAAGCCGCCGCGGCAGCGCCGGCGATCAGATAGCGGATGGCATCTCTTCTGGTGGTCATTGCAGGCGCACCGCCGCCTCCGGTGGGAAACCGAATGTCTGCTCGCCGCTTAACTCGCCGCGGCTGGGCGTGCGCACGGTTAGGGTTAGTCCGCCCTCGCATTCGAGTTCGAGCAAGTCACTGGCGCCGCCGAAAGTTTGCCGGCGCACGACGCCATGAAAGGGGCCGCCGAGTCGGATCGACTCCGGCCGCAACGAGAACACGGCGTCACCGGATCCGCCTTCGCAGTGCCACTCCAGCGGGCCGCAACGGGCGCAGCCGTTTTCCGCGCGGCCGTGCAGCAGGTTGGTCAATCCGATGAAGTTGGCCGCATACGCGGTGCGTGGCCGGTTATAGATTCCACGCGGCGTATCTACCTGCTCCAGTTCGCCCGCGCGCAGCAACGCGATGCGGTCGGAGAGCGCCATGGCTTCGTCCTGATCGTGCGTGACAAACAGGAATGCGATGCCCACTTCGCGCTGCAACGATTTCAGCTCGACCTGCATTTCGCGGCGCAGCCGCGCATCCAGCGCCGATAGCGGCTCATCGAGCAGCAGCAGTTTTGGACGATTCACCAGCGCGCGCGCCAGGGCTACGCGCTGCTGCTGGCCGCCGCTCAACTGGGAAGGACGGCGCGCGGCGAAATCGCTCATCTTTACTTGCGCCAACGCGTTCCTCACGCGCGGCGCGATCTCTTCTTTGGGAGCTTTGCGCGCGCGCAGGCCGTAAGCCACGTTCTCGAAAACCGAGAGATGCGGAAACAGCGCGTAGTGCTGAAACACCGTATTCACGCCGCGCTTATTGGGCGGCAGGTGGTCGATGCGCTCGCCCTCCATGCGGATTTCGCCGATATCCGGATGCTCGAAGCCAGCCAGCAGGCGTAACAGCGTGGTCTTGCCCGATCCGCTTTCACCGAGCACCGTCAGGAACTCGCCCGCCGCAATCTCCAGCGACACATCGCGCAGCACCGGCGCCTGGCCGAACCGCTTTGCGACACCGCGGATGGATAGCAGGGACATTACTGCGCCGCTTTCACTTCATTCCAAATCTGGTTGTACTTATCGCGCCGGGGTACGTCTTCCCAAAAATAAATGCGCTTTTGATAATTTTCGAGATCGTCGAGGTGCAGGTTCTTCTTCTCTTCCGCGGTGAGCAGGGCGGCCACCGCCGGATTTGAAGGCAGATATCCGGTGATTGCAATGACCTCTTTCTGTGTCTTGGCCTCGACCAAATACTCGATGAGTTGGTGCGCCAGATCTTTGTGTTCGCTGGCGGCGGTGATCATCAAGTGATCGATCCAGCCCGTGGTGTTTTGCTTGGGGATGGCTTCACCGATCGGGAATTTCGCCTTGCGCAGTTGGTTGGTCATCAGCGGCCAGCCCATGGCTACCGTGACTTCATGGTTTTCGAACAGGTTGGTCAGTTCGCCGCCCGTGGACCAGATCTTACGGATGCTGGGCTTCAACTGAAGCAGCTTGGCTTTGACTTTGTCTAACTGGTCGTCGGTCAGGTTATAGAGTGCGTGCGGATCGGGCTTATCGTAGCCTAGCACCTGCGCAGCCATGTAAACGGTGGATAGGTCGTCCCAAACCGATACCTTGCCCTTGGCCCTGGGGTCCCACAAGATCTCCCAGCTATCGGGCACCCAAGGGAAGGCGGTGGTGTCGTAGAGCAGCGGATTGGGCCCCCACTGATAGGGGACGCCGTAAACCTTGCCGCCGGACTTGACCAGGGGCAACGAAGTGAGGCGCGGCATGAGCTCTTGGTAAGTGGGGATTTGCGAGAGGTCGACGGGGGCGGCGAGGCCTTGGGTGGCGATCATGGTGGCGACGTCGCTTGAAGGCGAGATGACGTCGTAGTTGGCCGCGCTGCCGCCGCGCAGTTTGGCGACTAGTTCGTCGCTTGATCCCATGTAAGAGGCGCGGACTTTGCAGTGACATTTTTCCTCGAAGGCGGCGATGAAGGAAGGGTCGGCGTAGCCTTCCCAGACTAGCAGCCCTAGGGTAGGGGTGGAGTGGTGGCAGGCGGTGGCCGCGAACAAAAAGAGAAGCAGCGGGGCTAAAGCCCCGCGCCGGCTAAAGCCCGCCCTCCATTTCTTGCTCATAATGCCTCCAGGGCGTATTCCATGATGTTCAAGGCTTCGTCCATTTGGTCGTCCGTCACAATCAGCGGCATCAGGATTCGCACGACGTTGCCGTAAGTGCCGGCGGTGACTAGGATCAGCCCGTGTTCGTAGCAGTACTTCGCCAGCGCCTTGGTGGAGGCCGCACCCGCCAATTCGAATGCCTGCATTGCGCCCAGGCCACGCACGTCGCGGATCACGGGGAAGCGTTCCTTCCACTCCAGCACGCGCCGGCGAAATTGCCGGCCGAGATGCACGGCGCGCTCGCATAGTCCGCCACTTTCGATCGCCTGGATGGCCGCCAGTGCCGCTTCGCAGCACAGCGGATTGCCGCCGAACGTGCCCCCCAGCGCGCCCGGTCCGGTGTGATCCATGATCTCCGCTTTGCCCGTGACGGCGGCCAGCGGCAGCCCGCCGCCGAGGCTCTTGGCGGTAACCATCAGGTCCGGCTCGATGCCTTCGTGTTCGATCGCGAACATTTTACCGGTGCGGGCGAAGCCGGTCTGCACCTCGTCGGCGATGAAGAGAATGCCGTGTTTGCGGCAGGCATCCGCGACGGCCGTAAGCCATCCGGCGGGTGGCACGATGAAGCCACCCTCGCCTTGCACTGGTTCGACGATGAGGGCTGCGAGCGATTCCGCCGCCACCACGCGCTGGAATGTGTCTTCAAGCTGCGCGGCGGGTTGGCCATACGGCACGCGGTAGATGTCGCTCGGGAACGGCTCGAAGCCAGCCTTATAAGGATGCGTCTTGCTGGTGAGCGCGAGCGTCAGCAGCGTGCGGCCGTGAAAGGCGTCTTCGAAACAAATCACCGCCGGGCGCCGGGTATAAGCGCGCGCGATCTTGATGGCGTTCTCGACAGCTTCCGCGCCGCTGTTCAGCAGCAGCGTCTTTTTGGGCGTGTTGCCGGGCGCGAGGGCGTTCAGTTTCTCGGCCAGCCGCACGTAGTTTTCGTACGGCGTCACCATGAAGCAGGTGTGCAGAAAGCGGTCCACCTGCGCATGCAGCGCGGCGACTACACCCGGCGCGCGATGGCCGGCATTGAGGCAGCCGATGCCGCCGGCGAAATCCAGGTATTGGTTGCCGTCCACGTCTTCGACGACCGCGCCTTCGGAGCGGCTCACGAAGATGGGGGTCAACTGCGAGACGCCGCGCGGCACGGCTTCTGCACGGCGGGCGGCCAGGGCGGTGGAACGAGGTCCCGGAATAGCGGTTTTCAGATGAATCGAGGGCATGCGTCACCCGGCGATCTATGCATGGTAGCATTGGCGGCGGGAGAGCTGCGATGCGCATCGCCGTCATTTCGGACATTCACGGCAACCGGACGGCATTTGAAGCAGTAGTGGCGGATTTGCGGCAAACCTCTCCCGACTTGATCCTGCACGGCGGGGACTTGGCGCACGGCGGGGCGAGTCCGGCGTGGATTGTGGATCGCATTCGCGAGCTGGGGTGGCAGGGCGTGGTGGGCAATACCGATGAGATGCTTTTCAGGCCCGAGGCGTTGACGGAGTTTGCGAGTCAGGCGCCCAAGCTGGAAGCCCTTTTCGATGCGATCGGAGAGATGGCGGCGGCGGACAGGGAAGCGCTGGGTGAAGAGCGGATCGAATGGCTGCGGGGTCTGCCTCGCGTGCGGATGCATGGTTTGATGGCGCTGGTGCATGCCAGTCCGGAAAGTCTGTGGCGGGCGCCCGCGCCGGAGGCGAGCGATGCGGAGATGGAGGCGGTCTATGGGCCGCTGGGCCGGCAGGTCGCTGTTTATGCGCATATCCATCGGGCGTTTGTGCGGAGCGTTTCGGGGATGACGGTCGTGAACACGGGCAGCGTGAGTCTTTCTTACGATGGCGATCGGCGGGCTGCGTATTTATTGCTGGATGATTCTAAGCCAGCGATTCGGCGGGTGGAGTATGAGGTAGGGAAGGAAGTGGCGGCGGTTGTCGGCAGCGGGATTCCGCATGCCGATTGGGTTGTTCGGATGCTGGAGAGCGGCCGGCCGGAGATGCCGTAAGCTGAGCGGAGCGGGTCCTGGAGGACCCGCGCAGGCCTGGAGGCCCGCCCCACAAGCGCGCGCGGCCGGTGGTGCGGGCGTATTTGATGGACAGCTTGTGATACAAGGATCGCGGAAAGGCGCGCATCAGGAAGACCAGCAGGCGATAGCGCCAGCCTGGGATTACGAACAACTGGTCGCGGTCGAGGGCGCGCAGGGAGGTGGTCACCACCTCGTCGGCGGACATCCACATCCAGGCCGGTATCGCCTTGCGGTCGAAGTGCATGGTGTCGTGGAACTCGGTGTAGGTGAAGCCGGGGCACAACGCCTGCACGCGTACAGACGATCCGATGCTCTTCAACTCCATGTAGATGCCTTCTGTGAAACTGCTCATCCAGGTCTTGGTGGCGGAGTAGCTGACGCTGCCGGGGTTCTGTCCGAACCCCGAAACAGAAGAGACGTTGATAATGTTGCCGCTGCGCCGCGCAACCATGCCCTGGAGGGCGGCGTGCGTCAGCCGCATAGGCGCGAGAACGTGCAGGCGGTGCATCTGGTCCTGACCGTCTAGGGGAAGGGAAAAGAATAGTCCGGCGATACCGAATCCGGCATTGTTGACCAGGAATTCAAGGTTGGGCGCGGCGGCGATGCGATCTTCGACGATCTTCAAATCCGCGTCGCGCGTGAGGTCCGCGGGCAGGATTTCAACCTGTACGGAATGGGCGGCTTGGATGGCGCGGGCCTGCTCCTCCAAACGGTCCTTGCGCCGCGCCACCAGCACCAAGTCGCAGCCGCGCGCGGCCAGTTGACGGGCGAAAGTTGCGCCGATGCCGCTGGATGAGCCGGTTATCAGCGCAAGAGGACGCGGCATGGCAGGAGTCATCATAACACTCTGTTAAGCTGATGGTCAGGCCATCATGCCACTCCAAAGCTATACCATCACCCAAGGCCGCGACCGCGCGCCGGCGCGCGCCATGCTGAAGGCCATCGGCTTCACCGATGCGGATCTTGCCAAGCCCATCATCGGGGTCGCCAACACTTGGATCGAGACCATGCCGTGCAACTACAACCTGCGCGAACTGGCCGTCAAAGTAAAGGAAGGCATTCGCGCCGCGGGCGGCACGCCGATGGAGTTCAACACCATCGCCATCAGCGACGGCGTGACCATGGGCACGGAGGGCATGAAGGCCTCGCTGGTGAGCCGCGAGGTGATCGCCGATTCGATCGAGTTGGTGGCGCGCGGCCACATGTTCGACGGCATCGTGGCGTTGGTGGCTTGCGATAAGACCATTCCCGGCGCGGCCATGGCGCTGCTGCGGCTGGACGTGCCGAGCGTGATCCTTTACGGCGGATCGATCCTGCCCGGACGGCACAACGGGCGCGACATCACCATTCAGGATGTCTTCGAGGCCGTGGGCGCAAACGCCGCCGGACGCATGAGCGACCAGGAGTTGTTGGAGATCGAGAACCACGCCTGCCCCGGCGCGGGCGCGTGCGGTGGCCAGTTCACCGCCAATACCATGGCCACCGTGCTGGAGCTGATCGGGCTTTCGCCAATGGGCACGGCGGCGGTGCCCCAAGTGGACGCGCGCAAGGCCGATGTGAGTTTCCGCTGCGGCGAGATCGTGATGGATGCCGTGCGCAAGGGCCGCAAGCCGCGCCACATCGCCACGGGCGCGGCTTTCGCCAACGCTATCGCGGGGGTGGCGGCCACGGGTGGGTCCACCAACGCGGTGCTGCATCTGCTGGCCATGGCGCGGGAGGCGGGCGTGGCGCTGGCCATCGACGATTTCCAGGAGATCTGCCGGCGCACTCCCGTGCTGGTGGATTTGAAGCCCGGCGGACGCTTCGTCGCGGTGGATGTGGACAAGGCCGGCGGTATCGGCGTGATCGCGCGACGGCTGGTGGAAGGCGGGTTCGTGGATGGCTCCGCGCTCACCTGCACGGGCCGGACGTTCGTGGAGGAAGCCACGGATGCGCGCGAGACTCCAGGACAGGAAGTGGTGCGTCCGCTCAGTGCGCCGCTCAAGCCGCGCGGGGGCATGGCGATTCTGCGCGGATCGCTCGCGCCGGATGGCTGCGTGATCAAGCTGGCCGGCCACGAGCGTGTGCAATTCCGCGGCCCGGCGCGCGTGTTCGACCGCGAAGAGGACGCCATGAGCGCCGTTACCGGCGGACGGATTAAGCCGGGCGACGTGGTCGTGATCCGCTACGAAGGACCGCGCGGAGGTCCGGGGATGCGGGAGATGTTGGGCGTGACTGGAGCCATCGTCGGCGAAGGTTTGTCCGAGAGTGTCGCGCTGGTTACGGATGGGCGCTTCAGCGGCGCGACGCACGGGTTTATGGTGGCGCACGTGGTGCCGGAGGCGTTCAATGGCGGACCCATCGCGGCGGTGAAGGAAGGCGACTCCATCGCTATGGATGCGGATGCCGGGACGATCAACCTGGAGGTTGCGCCGGAGGTGATCGGCGAAAGGCAAGCTGCTTGGAAGCCGCCCGCGCCGCGCTATACATCGGGTGTGTTCGCGAAGTACGTCGCGCTGGTGGCGTCGGCGTCGGAAGGCGCGGTCACCGTCGCGCCAGGTTCACGCTAAACAACCAAGCCGCCGCCGCGGCCCATCCGCCCAGTACGTCGGTAGGATAATGCATGCCCAGATAGACGCGCGACAGGCCGATCGCGGCGACGGATATCGCCGCCGCAACGTAGTATAACCAGCGCCGCCGCGCCACGAAGACCGCCAACGCGCCGAAGAACGCAAGCGACACCAAAGCATGGCCGCTCGGGAAGCTGTAACCCATCGGCTGGGCTAATCCGAAGAACGTGGCGGGCCGCGGCCGATGAAACGCCAGCTTGAGTAACTGGTCGAGAAGTTCGGCCCCGGCCATGGCGATCGCGAACATCAATACCGTGCGCGCTCTCCCGGTCCGCACAAACCAGACCATAACCGGCACGGTCAACGCGACCAGAACGCCGGGATCTCCGATCAGGCTGATGCCGCGCATCAGGGCGGTCAACGCCGGGTTGGCGTAAGCGTGTACGAACATGCGGACGCGATTGTCGAACTGTAGCGTGCGCCCGTGGAGCACCTCTTCCGCCAGCCACACGAAAGCTAGCAGCGCCACGGCGGCCAGCACTAGCCGCTTCTCAGCCGGCGTCATTTGCCGAGCAGTTCGTAGAGCGGCAGTTCGATTGCCGGATCGGCCGCGCGCAGGATGCCGTCTTTGGCTTCTCGGGCCGCCTCCGTGGTGTGGACGTAGCCGCGCCCGGTCCGCGGATTTACGACCCACACATAGGGGATGCCGAATGCCAGGTAGTCGTCGATCTTCTCTTGCACCGCGCCCGCCCGGTCGTCCGGCGCCAAAACCTCTACTACGAGGTGTGGCGGAGCTGTGATGATCCTGCCCGCCGGCCGGGGGCCTGCCACAAACGTGACATCGGGAACCCGATATCGAGTGGATTTCACCTGTACCCTGATCTCCACGGCGGCCCAGAATTGAGGGTAGTGCATCAGCAGATAGAACGCGATGCGCGTCTGCAGACTCCCATGATCGATTTCGCCCACATTTCGCTCCACGACTTCGCCGTCGACGTATTCGCAATCGCCATTGGGATAGCTCGTGCTCAAATATTCATCGACCGATACGAGCGTGGTGGCCATGGATCTATTGTCGCAGCTTCTCCGCTATCCTGGTATCGGTACAGTAATTATCACGGCTGACGAGGTACGCCCATGTTTCGAAGCACCTTCGCCCTGCTGTTTTCGGCCGCGTTCTCCCCGTGGCCCGCTGCCGCACAACCGGCACCTGACAATCTGCCCCGCCAGGAGATTACAGTCCCCAACTTCGACGCCACTGGTTGGATCTTGGATTTGGGCGGCGGATGCCGGGGCACGATTGGCCGCATGAAACCGGACCAGGTGGTGGCCATCGATATCTCCCCTAGGGAACTAAAAGAAGCGCCAACCAACTTTCTAAGGATCGTCATGGATGCGTCCGATCTCAAGTTCTTGGACGGCACGTTTCGCACTGAAACGGCCTTCTTTTCGCTGATGTATATGCCGCCCTCGATTCATCGAAAGGTCTTCGCGGAGGCATATCGCGTATTGCAGCCGGGCGGACGCTGGCTGATTTGGGACGCCGTAGTGCCGCCAGCCTCCGATGGGCCTGAGGGCAAGCGCTTCACCATCTACCTGCGAACCAAACTCCCTGCGGAAACCGTCGACTATGGATACTCAATCGCCCGCTATGATCGCGTCTTGGACCCGTCATACTATGTTGCCCTGGCGAAAGACTGTGGATTCGAGGTAGTCGCGCTAAAGGAGCAGGACTCACCCCGCAAAACCTTCTTTTTGGAATTGCGCCGGCCTTGACCTGTTGTACACTGGTGAATCCTGCACGGAGCCGCCATGTCCAAACGCCTGCTGATCCTGCCCCTCTTCCTTGCCCTTGGCATTCTGGCGCTGTTCGTTTCGCGCACCGACGCCAAACCCGAAACCATCTCACAGATCGCGCCGGGGGTATGGTTCCGCGAGGGCGACTTAACTAACCTGGGTCACTGCAACAACATTGTGATCGAGATGAAAGACTACCTGATCGTGGTGGACGCCAATTTCCCCAGCGGCGCGCGGGCCACCATGGCGGACGTGAAGCGGGTTTCGTCGAAGCCGGTGAAGTATGTCTTCGACACGCACCATCACGGCGACCATGCCTACGGCAACGCGGTGTGGACGGATGCGGGCGCGACCACGCTGGCGTATCGGGGCGTCGCGGAAGAGATGCGGCGGTACGAGCCGGCGCGCTGGCTGCAGACCGCCAAGGAGCGCAAGGATGTGGCCGCCATGAATCGCCCCAGCGTGGAGCCGCCCAAGCAGACCTTCGACGCCGATCTGTTCGTGCTGGACGACGGCGCGCGCAAGGTGGAGTTCCATTTCTTCGGCTGGGCGCACACGCGCGGCGACGGCTTCGTATATCTGCCCAAGGAGCAGATCCTGTGTACCGGGGACGCAGTAGCGAACGGGCCATACAACTTTACCGGTGACGGCAACATCGGCAACTGGCCGAACGTTCTGGCTGCGGCGCAAAAGCTGCGGGTGAAGACGGTGCTTCCGGGCCACGGCGTACCGGGCGGTCCCGAGGTGATGGCGGGGCAGGCGCAGTTCATGGTGGAGTTGCGCAAGGCGGTGCAGGCCGGGGTGGACCAGGGGAAGAAGCCGGCCGACCTGGCCAAGGTGCAACTGCCGGAGAGCGTGAAGAACTGGGTCGGCGACGGGCTGGCGGGCCAGGTGAAGGACGCCTACGAGGAGATTACGCAGGGCAAGCCGCACGGCGAGATTTCGGGGGGGAAATAGAGAGAGAAAAACCGGCGGGCACTCGGAGGAGCATGCCCGCCGGCCGGTTCCACATCTCAGGGAGTGGAACCTAACTCGAAAGGGGTCGCTTACACTCTGTATGACGCACACAAAGGCCGCGGCGTTGCGTCAGCGCATATAGAACAGGCTCAAGCGCGGCAAGCCCGCTTTCTCCAACAAGTTGCGCTCCAGGTACTGCTTCTCCAGCATGGCTAGATGTTCGGCGGTCATCTTTGAGCGGTAGGGCCGGAGTTGCGCGTCGAGATCGCGGCGGGCATCCAGCAACTGCTCTTCGGACTGGCGGCTGCGCGCAGCGGCGATAGCCTTTTCCTCCAGGACGGTGAGGCGGCGCTCCAGATCTTCCAAATCCTGGTAGTGCTGCTCGGCTTCGGCGGCAAGGCGCTCCAGCGCGGCGGCGATCTCATCGAAATCGGGGCCGGCGGCACGGGCGGCGGCGGCGTTGCGCGCCAGGTACGCGCGCAAATCGTCCAGCGGAAAGGGCGGCGCGGATTCGCGTGCGGCGTGCGGCTGCGCGGTTCCGGCCATGATCTGAGCTTCCGTCAAAACCGCTTGCGCGCAGAAAGTCAGCGAATTCACCATTTGGGTTTTCTTCTTGCGGCCGCGCCATTTTTCGAACGCTATGTCGATGCCGCGCAGCACCGCTTCGAGCGGCACGTCCGCATTCTTCCAGCTTTCGACCAGCGCCCAATCGAGCGGCGATAATAGAAACAGACTAGTACCGCGCACCTGTTGGAAGTGCGTTTCGATCTCAGTGAAATAGTTGAAATAGTTGTAAACCCAGTCGTCGTTCACTTCGGGGCGTTCCGTTCCCAGATGAGTTCGAGCCCGGCGAGCGTCAAGTGCTCGTCGATATGTTTCAGGTGGCGGGAGCCGCGGGCGATGAGCGCGGCCTGGCCGCCTGTGGCGATAGCTTTGGTGCCGGGGCCGAGTTCAGCGACGATGCGATCGAGGATGCCGTCGATCATGCCTAACGCGCCATAGTAGAGCCCGGAATGCATGCTGGCGATGGTATTGGCGCCAATCACGTGGGCCGGCTCGCGAAAGTCGACCATGGGCAGGCGGGCGGTTTTACTGAACAGCGCCTCGATGGAGATGCCGATGCCGATGGCGATCGCGCCGCCCAGGTATTCGCCGGTGGAGGAGATGCAATCGAAGTTGACGGTGGTGCCTAGGTCGACGACGACGGACGGGCCGCCGTATTTGTGGAAGGCGGCCACGGCGTTGGCGAGGCGGTCCGCGCCCACCTGGTTGGGATCGTCATAGCGGATAGCCATGCCGATATCGGTGTGGGGCGTGACGAACATGGGATCGATTTGGAAATAGCGCTGGGCCATGGCGGCCAGGTTGGCATCGAGCGAAGGGACTACGCTGGCGATAATGATGCCGTCGACACCGGGCGAATCGAGGGATGCGAGGGCGAAGAGGTTGCGCAGGAGCACGCCCCATTCGTCGGCGGTCTGGCCATGGACGGTGCGCAAGCGCCATTGGCTGACCAGGCTGCGGTGGTCGAATGCGCCGATGGTGATATTGCTGTTGCCGACGTCGAGGGCTAGTAGCATGATGCTGGCGAGACTATGCTGGCCGGACTCCTCCAGCGAGTATAAGCGATTCCGAGCCATCGTCGGCGCGCAGCTTCAGGAAGCCGGCGGAATCGAGGCCGGCGGTGGTGCCTGTGACGATGCCTCCGAGTTGATCGACGCGCACGCGTTTGCCGCGCGCGTAGCTGGAGCGGCGGGTGAATTGATCGACGATCGACTGGCGGCCGGCTTCCACCAGCATGCGGCAGAAGCTGTCGATGGTTGGCAGCAGGGCGACGAGCAGGTCTTCACGCGAATGCGGGCGGCCAGTGGCGAGGCGCAGCGAGGTGGCTTCGGCGGCGATTTCCGGCGGGAAGGCGTGATGATTGACATTGATGCCGAGGCCGGCGATGGCTACGGAATCGATGAGCTGTACCAGTATCCCGGCGGTCTTTCGATCGGCGAGCATGACGTCGTTGGGCCAGCGGAGATCGGGGTGCAGGCTGGTGGCGCGCGCGATGGTTTCCGCGGCGGCGAGGCCTAGGGCGAGGGTAAGAACGGGGAGAGAGTCCGGGGGGAGAGGGAGACGGAGCACGACGGAGAGGTAGAGGCCTGCGCCGGGCTCGGAATGCCACGCGTGGCCGTGACGGCCCTGGCCGGCGGTCTGCTCTTCGGCAACGACGGTGGCGCCGGAGGGGCAGCCCGCGGCGGCGAGCGCGGCGGCTTCGTGCATGGTGGAGGTGATGGATTCGAAGAAAGATATCCGGCGGTGGGGGAGTTGGCGGCGGACTTGGCCGATGTTAAGGTTCAAAGCCATTGACGATGCGTTTCCAGTCGACCTTGGAGTTTTGGAAATTGACGAGGAGACAGACAGTTCGCCCCGACGCTTTCAGATAGTTGAGCATTGAGCGGTGTTTTCATCGGATAGACGGTCCACACACTTTAGCTCGATGACTAGGACGTCTTCGACCAGGATATCGGCGAAATATTCTCCGACCGGGCGACCTCTGAAGGTTATTTTGAATGACGCTTGGGCGGTGGCTTGGATGCCACGGAGGGCGAGTTCTCTGAGAAGTGCTCGCTCGTAGACCTTTTCCAGGAAGCCGGCGCCTAGGGTGTTGGAGACTCCGAAGATCGCGGCAAGGACTTGCTCGGTTAACGAATCCGGACATCGGCGTTCATCGGCGTTTGTAGGGGGGGGGGTTTTTTTTTTGGTTTTTGGGGGGTTGTTTTTTAAAAAATATTTTTATGTGGGAG
>Ga0302326_10002234_pt1 | contig 47396 bp, 46 predicted proteins | sample Palsa_T0_3_FD_202264 | JGI IMG/M metagenome (GOLD analysis project Ga0302326, IMG submission 202264) | Peat permafrost microbial communities from Stordalen Mire near Abisko, Sweden - Palsa_T0_3 | ecosystem: Environmental > Terrestrial > Soil > Palsa > Peat permafrost | place: Sweden: Abisko... | reverse complement strand
ACATCTTCAACACCACTAGCCTGGATGTGCCTCAAAACCAGACGCAGATTGCGCAGAGCGACGGTTGTTCTTCTTATGAAGAAACGCAGCAATACGACAATTGCGCATTGGGCTACCTCAACTATGGCGAGATTGCGACGAGCAATAAACCCGCCGATCAGATTTCAGCAAGGAACAACATCTACGAGTTACCGGTTGTCTACGGAAGCGGGAAGTCGACCACAGTTCCGAACACAATCGGTGGTCAACCTAACAACGGCGCAACCTTTGGCTCTGTCACAGGTGCTATCGGCGGGTCGCGCGCGATTACGATGAATCTTCACATTACCTTCTGATTTGCTTGCGGAGGGATATGGAATCGGGGTCCCTTGCGAGACCCCGATTTTTTGCATTGCATCTGTTCTTGCGTGGATGATTCTGATAAACAAAAGGCCCCCAGCCGAAGCTGGAGGCCTTTTGTTCTTGCAACTGGCAGCCATTAGCCGTCAGCAGCCTCAATACATGCCGTCCATGCCGCCGCCTTTATGCGGGCCACGCCGGGCTGTGGCATACTCATTGTCGTTTACTCACAGGGAGAATCATGGAAGCGAAACGGAGTATCTTCATCGTTTTGGTGACTTTTTGCCTTCTAATCGTGCTATCTTTTGCCTGGCAATTGTCAGCACAACAAGCTGTCGCCCCGGACGACACGGGAAAACCTCAGGCACATCACGACCCATTAGCGGAGTTGACCCCGGAGAATCGCGATCTTTTTTATGCTTTACGCGAAGCCGCAAAAAAGGGGAACGATGCCGATGTGCTGACAGACGGCAAGAGGCTTCTTCCGGCGCTCCAAACAGGCACCCCGTTGGCGGATTTTGTTACCTTGCTCACGGCCAATGCGGCGACCGAAGCCGGCGAGACGAGCTACGCTCTGAGCCTTGCCAAGCCCCTTTTTGGCGCACATGCAGATGATTGGCGCGTGGCCGCGTTGCTAACGCGTCTCTACGCCGAGAGCGGAGACAAGGCGCTGCGCGACCAGCAGATAGCATTTCTGACCGACCTGCATAAGAGGACATCGGATCCGGATTTTGCCAAACTGCATACCTTTCCGATCCAAAAGATTAAGCTCCATTCTGGCAATGCTGTGTTTCTTTATCCTTTCGAACCGCTGAAACCGCACAATGCCTATCTGGTCGCTTTGATTTATTCGAATGACGGCAAGCAGGATCATCGCATCGAAATCGATAGTGAAGATGTTGACCAGGCCTTTTTCAAACCAAAGAAGGCCGGTGAGAGGCGTTTCTCCATCGACAGCTATCGGCAAAACGAGACCAATCCAAATTGGCCAGAATCTCAGGCTCTGCATGGTTTCATAGATGGAGTTTTCGACTACGACGCCATGCGGGACCGCATGTTGCAAATCGCAAACGGTGAGGAGTCAAAGGAGAAATAGAATGAGTTCGAAGCAAACAAAAAGGCCCCCAGCCGAAGCTGGAGGCCTTTGTTCTTGCATTTGCCCTTGCGCTGAAAGCGCGTACGCCTGGACGGCCAGTCCTAGTACATGCCGTCCATGCCGCCGCCGTGGCCGCCGCCTGCCGGGGCTGCCTTCTGCTCCGGAATCTCGACTACCAAGGCTTCGGTGGTAAGAAGCAGCCCGGCGATCGAGGCTGCGTTCTGCAGCGCGGTGCGGGTCACCTTGGTGGGATCGATGACGCCGGCCTTGACCAGGTCCTCGAACACGCCGGTGAGGGCGTTGTAGCCGTAGTGCTGGCTCTTCGACTCAAGAACCTTGGCTACCACAACCGCGCCTTCTTCGCCGGCATTGGCGACGATCTGGCGGAGTGGCTCTTCGAGCGAGCGGCGAACAATCTGCGCGCCGATCTTCTCATCGCCTTCGAGGGTCTTGATGAGCTCATCGACCGCGGGGATGGCGCGAACAAGAGCTACGCCGCCTCCGGGTACGATGCCTTCCTCGACTGCCGCGCGGGTGGCGTGCAGAGCGTCTTCAACGCGAGCCTTCTTCTCCTTCAGCTCGGTCTCAGTGGCCGCGCCAACCTTGATGATGGCAACGCCGCCGACCAGCTTGGCAAGGCGCTCCTGCAGCTTTTCCTTGTCGTAGTCGGAGGTGGTCTTCTCGATCTGCGCACGGATCTCGCGTACACGGCCCTCGATATCCGAGGACTTGCCGGCTCCATCAACAATAGTCGTGTTGTCCTTGTCGATGGTGATGCGCTTGGCCTTGCCCAGATCATCGAGTTTCACGCCTTCCAGCTTGATACCGAGATCTTCGGTGATGGCCTTGCCGCCGGTGAGAGTGGCAATGTCGCCGAGGATGGACTTGCGGCGATCGCCGAAGCCGGGAGCCTTGACGGCAGCCACGTTGAGCGTTCCGCGCAGCTTGTTGACGACCAGGGTGGCCAATGCTTCGCCTTCCACGTCCTCAGCAATGATGAGCAGCGGCTTGCCACCGCGGGCAACCTGCTCCAGCAAGGGCAGCAGATCTTTCATGGCGCTGATCTTCTTCTCGTAGATCAGGATGTAGGGCTCTTCGAGCACCACTTCCAGACGCTCGGCGTCGGTGACGAAGTAGGGGCTGAGATAGCCGCGATCGAATTGCATGCCGTCCACTGTCTCGAGGCCGGTGTGCATGGTCTTCGACTCTTCGATCGTGATGACGCCGTCCTTGCCGACAACCTTCACGGCATGAGCGATGATGTCACCGATCTCCTGGTCGCCGTTGGCGGAGATAGCGCCCACCTGGGCAACCGAACCCTCGTCAACGGGCTTGGAGAGCTTGCCGAGAGCGCCGCCCTCGGTCCACTTGCCGTCCTTGTCGCGCGTGCCGATGATGACCGTAACGGCCTTGTCGATGCCGCGCTTGAGAGCGGTCGGGTTGGCGCCGGCGGCAACAGTCTTTACGCCTTCGCGGAAGATGGCCTGGGCCAGAACGGTTGCGGTGGTGGTGCCGTCGCCGGCTACGTCTGAGGTCTTGGAGGCGACTTCACGAACCAACTGGGCGCCGACATTCTCAAGCGGATCCTTGAGGTCGATTTCCTTGGCTACCGTGACGCCGTCCTTGGTGATGGTGGGGGATCCGAATTTCTTTTCGATTACAACGTTGCGGCCCTTGGGGCCAAGCGTTGCCTTCACGGCGTCCGCGAGGACGTTAACGCCGCGCAGGATCGCCTGACGGGATTCTTCACCGTGCAGAATTTGCTTTGCCATTTCTGTAACTCTCCTTAGAACAGTTGTCAGTGGACAGTGATCAGTGGTCAGATGTGCTGACTCGCTGACTTGCCGACTCGCTCGTCGGCTACTTCTTCACGATGCCGAGGACTTCTTCTTCGCGCATGATCAGAAACTCTTCGCCGTCAATCTTGATCTCGGTGCCGGAGTACTTGCCGAAGAGAACCTTGTCGCCAGCCTTCACGTCGAGCGGGAAGACTTTGCCTTCGTCGTTGGACTTGCCCTTGCCCACGGAGATCACTTCACCCTCCTGGGGCTTTTCCTTGGCGCTGTCGGGGATGATGATGCCCCCGCGAACGGTTTCGCCCTCTTCCAGACGGCGGACGAGGATGCGGTCATGGAGCGGAGTGAACGTGGTTGCTACGGATGTTGATGCCATTGCTTCGCTTCTCCTTCAGACCCCGGCAGGGTTGAGCCCCAGCCGCGGGATGTGAGTGGTATTCGACTAATAAAAGGCTTTGGAAGCTGCCCGGAATCGGCCCCCAACGGGCGTCAGCGAGCCGGTCAAGCAGTTCTGCTGGCGATGTGCTAGCAGTCGAGCCTTCCAATTGCTAACGATAGGGAAGTTGGGGGCAGATTGTCAAGAGGCATTAGGCCCATATATGAGTGTAAGGCGCTCAGAAATTATGAATATCTCGGAAAATCTGTCGCCCACTACCACTTTTGGGGTGTTGTCAACTAACATTTCCGACGTAACATAGTTACTAGTGAGTAATTATAAGTGGTTACCACAGGGCTGATCGATAGAACGAAAACTTGTTCTCGCCGTTCTGGCTGCATTTTTCCTCGGCGTTGCCTTCAACTGCATTTCCAGGCCCCTCACACATTATCGGATACATTTTATGGGGTTCCGACCGTTTTCTGCCGATAGAGCTATTGGCTGGGCGGTTCTTTTTGGAATTTCAGGGTGGCGGGAAAGCGTCGCAAGGAGACAAAATGAAGATCCTCAAAGATGAGCGGGGCCAGGCTGCAATTCTTTTGGCTTCGTTCCTGGCGTTGGCTGCGCTGGGCTTTATGGCCCTGGCCATCGATACGGGATATTTTTTCCACGAGAAGCGAATGGCCCAGTCCGCGGCCGACGCGGCGGCCATTGCCGCGACGGAAGAATACACCTCAGGAAACTCCGGGAACATGCAGAGCGTGGCCAACGCCATGGCCAAATTGAATGGTTTTGACACCACACTGGAAAAGAACCCCGCGACGGTCCAGATCAATACACCGCCGCAGCACGGCACGTATGCCAGCAGCTCGAATTACGTTGAAGTAATCGTCACCAGGCCCGTTCCCACGCTTCTCCTGGGCGCCTTCAATCCGAATAGGAACACCATGACGGTTGCGGCGCGGGCAGTTTCCGGCGGTGGGCAAAGCGCTCCAACCTGCATCTGCCTGGAAGCGCCATCGGGGATGGGGCTGAACATGAGCAACAACGCGCAGTTATCGGCCACGCAATGCGGCGTCACGGTGGATTCGAGCAGCAGCAATGCCGTGGGAGTGGTGGGCAGCGCGGGCATCAACGCATTGTCGCTGGGCACGGTTTCAACGACTTGGGACAATTCCAGCAACGTAAATAACAGCGGCACGATTTCATCCACCACCAAGGTGGTGACGGGTGTGGCAGCATGCAGCCCGACCATTGCCGCGCCCACGCTGCCAAATGGGACCACCTGCTATGCAAACCCAGTCGTGGGATACACGGCTGCGACCAACTACACCGGTGTTTACACGTTGCCCGTTGCCGGGGAAACCGCTACGAGTGGGACGATTTGCTATACCAGCATGAACACCAGCAACGCCGCTTCGGTGACATTTACTCCGGGCTACACCTACTACATCCAGGGAGCATTCACCACCGGCGGCGGTGCGCCCGTGAACTCTTCCAACGCGACGTTTTACGTTGGGGGCACAGTGGACATCGCCAACGGCGTCACGGCCAATCTATCGGCGCCGACGGTCGGTGGAGTTCCGCAGACGCTGTTCTACGTGGCGGGCAGCACGGTGACGATTGAGGGCGGATCGAATTCCAACTTCTCCGGGCTTATCTACGCTCCCAATGCGGCGGTGACCCTGGATAACGGAACCGGAACTACGACGAATATGGATTTTGTAGCGCAATCGCTGACCATGGCGGGTGGCGCAGCATTGAACAGCTTTGCCGACACCAATTTGGGAACGCTGAATACATCCGTTGCCAAGTTGGCGGAGTAGATGATGAAAAGCTCAGGGACTAAACAGGCTGCGAAAAAACTCATTTCACTTGAGACTTTCGAAAGTTCTGTAAAAGGGCGTGACTTTAGTCGTGCCGCAAACGAAATAGAAACAGGGTGGGCTTCAGCCCCTGCGGGACGCTCTTCGCGCATTCGAACCCCCCGTAGACGTTTTTCCGCAGCCTTCGCATGGCTGCTGGCGGGCTGCCGGCTGTTGCGCGAAGACAGCGGAAGCTCACTGGTGGAGGTGGCGCTGTGCATCTCCCTGGTTGGCTTGCCGCTGCTGGTGGGCACGGTGGAACTGGGGTCCATGATGTATGGCTCGATCGAAGTATCCAATGCCGCACATGCCGGCTCCGAATATGGAATGATGAGTTCCACTTTTGCGGCGGACAGCGCGGGAATCATAAGCGCGGCGCAGGGAGAAGCGACGGATTTTGGTACCAAGCTGACGGTCACGCCGACCGTTTACTTCGCGTGCTCGCAGGCCGTGGGCGGCACGCAATACACAACACAGACCGCAGCGAACGCTGCCTGCACAGGCACTCTGAATCACAGCCTGGAGTTTGTCCAGGTATCGACCAGCACCTCTGTTACACCGCCCATCCGCTGCCCGGGGCTGGCCTCCAGTTATACGCTGGTGGGTATGTCGGTGATGGAGGTTGAAGAGTAATCATGGGCTGCGAGAACGCACAGAATCGGAGAGCCGTCGCAGACTCCACGCCGCGGGGCAGGCGATGGAGCAGGTGGCGCAATGAGGAAGGGAGCGCGCTGGTTGAATTCGCGCTGACTGTGCCGATCCTCGTCACCTTCTTCTTCGGATTGATTCAGGTATGTCTGGCTTCCTATACACATCAGGTCATCTCCGAGACCGCGCGTGAGGGAACCCGTTACGCAATGGTTCACGGTTCGACCTGCGTGACCGGCAACGGGTCTACATCCTGCACGGCGACGGCGGCGGCGGTCAACAGCTATATCGCGGCGAATGGCTGGCCCAATATTGGCGGGGGCACGCTGGGCATCAACACTACCTATCCCGATGGAAACGAGAACCCGGACAGCCGGGTGCAGGTGAATGTGACTTATCTGTTCCCGTTCAAGATTCCGTTTGTCCCATCGAGCACTTTGACCATGTCCAGCACATCGGTCACGTACATCGTCCAATAGAACCGACCACGGGCGCAGCCGCCGTCCGAGATTCAACCGGACTCATACCAGAGAGGCGTCTCTTCTTTTGCCGGAGAGAAGGTGCGCCAGGCCGACGATTCCAGATGGGATGGTAAGGAAGCCAGGCAGGCTGGTGGGAATGGCTGTCAGCAGGCCTACAATGAGCGCCTTGATGATGGCGGACTCGCGGTCGTCGCGGTACCAGTGTCTCTGCGCCTTGTATGTGATGAAGCCGAGCGCGATCCCGACAGGCACGGAAAGCAGCGTGCTCGCGCCGAGCGTGGCCAATTGCCCGCCGAAGAGCATCGAATCTACGGCGACGGTGAGAAGGGTGATGCGCGGGTCGAGGCCAAAGTGCTGGCCGAATCCTCTGTGTGATGGATGAGCGCCGTAGGGCGGCGAGGGATACGCGGCTAGCTGTTGACCCTGAAAGCCAGTCGCAAACGGAGCCGAGCCGGTGGGCTCGCCGCAGACGGAGCAGAATCGGCTCGCCTGATGAATCGTGCTATGGCAACGTGTGCATGCAACCATCGTTCCCCCTTTTTCATCTTCCTGACGCTGTCGCGGGCATTCTGGCCCGCTCCTTCAAGGATACCCTCGAAGAAGGCGGTTTGGGTAATCTGCTTGCCGGCGGTCATGCTGGCATTGGATTCAGGGCGGGTTCGAGGTTGATTCCGGTTCATTTGGATTCCGGACTGGAGCAGGCGGGAATGAAGATCGGCTACAATGGACTGCATGGTGCGCCGTACCCTGTTTCCTATCGCCGTCATTGTGGCCGGGCTTGGCCTGGCTGCCTCTTCGCTTGCCGCCCACGGCCAGGACGACACCGCCAAGCGTGGCCGCAAGTTCAAGGCGCCGCCGCCGACGGCTCGGATCGAAGTGACCATTTTGCGAGATGTGAATGGCAAGCCGATTGAGAACGCCGCGGTGGTCTTTCACCCCATGGTGGGCAACAAGGACGACGGCAACATGGAGCTGAAGACCAACGAGGACGGCAAGACGATTATCGACGTGCTGCCCCTCGGAGACACGGTGCGGCTGCAGGTGATTGCGCGCGGGTTTCAGACCTACGGAGAAGACTACAAGGTCGACAAGGCGGAGATGGGGATCGAGATCCGCATGAAACGGCCGGGGGAGCAGTACTCCATTTACAAGGCTCATGATTTGTCGCCGGTGGGCGGCAAGCCTGCGGACCCTGTGCCTGCCAAGGATGCGGCTCCAGCCAAGCCCGCTGACCCTGCGCCAACTGCTAATCCGTCGACGCCGCCACAGTCAAATTAGAGCAACGCCGAAACCAAGCGCTTCGACAATGCCGCCCGCAAGACGTTTACCGTCTCGAAAGAAGAGACGCAGCGCCGCGAGGCTGAGTGGCAGAGGATGCAAGGCAAGAAGACTGAACCGAGAAAGCGCAGAGGCTGACTAGGAGCGATTTCCCATGACTATCTTGAATAACCTGATTCAACCGTGGTCCTTGGTCATATTCGGAGTCGCAGGGTTTCTATTCTTCCTCGCAATAGGGAAAATGTCTAAGAAACCTTAGAACTGGTTGCATAAATCTGGCTTTGAAAGGGCACGGCTTTAGCCGTGCCGTGAAAGCCGCAAAAACATTGGGCTTTAGCCCCTGAGGGATGTTCCGTGGTTGCCTCTGGGTATTTATGCAACCAGTTCTAGTCTATTTCGCGAAGTGTATTGTCATCAAAATAAGGGGTATTGTCTTTCCAGGTCCCATCCGCTGCCGCGGGCGAGACATAGGGATCCAATTCTTATAGAGAGTCAGAGCAGCGGTGCATGTCCAATCTTCCTTTGCGTGGAAAATCGGCGTTGGTGACGGGGGGCGCTCGGCGCATCGGGCGAGAGATCGCGCTCGCATTGGCGCGCGCCGGTGCGGATGTCGCCATCACTTACCTAAACTCCGGTTCGGAAGCCATCAGCACGTCGAAAGAGATCGAGTCGCTTGGCTGCCGTGCGCTGGCGGTGGAATGCGATGTGCGTTCTGAGGCTTCGGTGCGAGCGGCCGTCGAACAGGTGATTGAGCAGTTCGGGCGGCTGGATGTTCTGGTGAACAACGCCGCAGTCTTTGAGTCGGCTCCGCTGGAGCAGATTAGCCTGGAGGCGTGGGACAAGGTCTTCGAGACGAATGCGCGGGGGCCGTTTCTGGTGGCGCGGGAGGCTCTGGAACACCTGCGTGCCGCCGAAGGACGCATCGTGAACATCGGTTCGCTGGGCGGAATGCACGCCTGGGCCAATCATGCACACTATTGCGGATCGAAGGCTGCGCTGCACATTCTTACGCAGGCCATGGCCAAGGCGTTTGCACCCCGGGTCAGTGTGAACTGCGTGGCGCCGGGATGGATCGAGCTGGACGACGCGAAGGAAGCTTCAGGCGCCCGATTTGCGGCCCGAACTCCCATGCAGCGCAACGGGACTGCTGAAGATGTGGCGCAGGCGGTCTTGTTTTTTGCTGCCGGGCCGAAGTTTGTGACCGGGCAGATTCTGGTTGTGGATGGAGGGCTGGGCCTGGTCTGATCGGGTGAGCAAGAAAACCAGCGCCGATGAACGGGGCCGGTAAAGGTTCGAGGTTTCCACCCTCGGCGCAAAAACAAGGGCGCGCCGAGGATAGAGCACCCGGCATTTATGGGGCATCCCGCATGGCTACCTGGCGAAGAGGCGGTTCCAAAAGCCCTTTAGGTTGGCTGCCGGCACTTCAGCTTCGTCTTCGGGTTTGGCTGACTTGGTTTTGCTGGGAACGCGCTTGGGGCTGGGCGGAACCTTGCTGGCATCGAATTTGAGCGGCACATACTCCCACAGTCCGATGGGTTCGGGCTGCTCAGGCAATTTGCCACCGGTCAGCGTGACCATGGGATTGGTGGTGCAAAGGCGCTGGGCGGTTTCTTCTCCCGCTTTGCGTGCTATGTAATCGTAGGCCTTTTTCAGATGAGGTGGGCGCCACTTGGGGTTATGGGCGTCCGTAGCTACGAAATCGATCCAATTCCTCGCTAGCAACTCGTTGGAAAAGGCTTCCGCCAGACTTCCGAAGCGGCCATAGAGCGAGCTGGACGTGACCTGGACCAGGCAGCCTTCTCGCATCCAGTCAGCCAGCATTTCCGGCTTGCGGTGCAGCACGCGGTTGCGCTCGGGATGCGTGATGACCAGGGTATACCCGGCGCCCTTCAATCTGCGCATGGCGTCTGTCAACTGCGGAGGGATCACCATGTCAGGGAACTCGATAAGCAGGTAGCCCTTGCCGGCGATGGAATAGCGGAGCGGATGCTCGATGGCGTCGATGATGTTTTCTGCGTTGAGGTGGAAGTCGCAGCCCAGTTCGAGCTGGATTTCGTCCTGAAGCAGGCGGCGCAGTTCACTCAGGCGCTCATGGTTTAATTCAGTCTGGTAGGGATAGTTATCGCTGGCATGGGGCGTACAGACGATGTGCGTTACGCCCTCTGAGGCGGCCTCGCGGGCCATCGCCAGCGACGTCGTCAAATCGGGTGAACCGTCGTCCACTCCATAGATCAGATGGTGATGAATATCGATCATGCGGATCTGTTCTCCAACGGGCGAACCAGAAACCTCAATGAGCTGCCAGTACTTCAACCATAGATGCAAAAATCTTCCAGCCGTCGGCAGATCCGAGTAATTCTTCGCTCGACCGATCGGGGTGGGGCATCATGCCCAATACGTTCCGCTTCTCGTTCAGTATTCCTGCAATGTTGCCAATTGAGCCGTTGGGATTCGCGCCGGCGGTCACTTCTCCGCCTGGAGTAGCGTAGCGAAAGGCGATTCTATCTTCGGCTTCCAACTGGTGCAAGTCCTCAGGAGTGCAAAAGTAGTTTCCTTCCATGTGTCCAATCGGGATCTGCAGCACGTCTCCCTGGGCCAGTTGGTTGGTAAAAGGACTATCGGCTGTTTCCACGCGAAGATGAACCTGCTTGCAGATGTACTTCAGCCCTGAATTGCGCATGAGTGCACCGGGTAACAGGCCGGCTTCCGTAAGGATCTGGAAGCCGTTGCAGATGCCAAGTACCAGGCCGCCGCCCGCGGCAAACCGCTGCACCGCCTGCATCACCGGAGAAAACCGGGCAATGGCGCCGGTGCGCAGATAGTCGCCATAGGCAAATCCCCCGGGAACCAGAACCGCGTCCACGTCTGCCAGATCTTCTGACTGATGCCAAAGGAAAGTCACCGGCTGGTGCGCCACCTCGGCAATGACATGGAATGTGTCGTGGTCGCAGTTGGAACCAGGAAAGACCAACACCCCAAACTTCATGCTTTAAGCGTATCAGTTTTTAGGGGCAATTGAGGGTATCTTTTTGAAACCATTGGTTACCTGTGTCAGATGGTGGTTTGACGGCTCGACGCCCCGGCGAACCCAGTTATGGCTACCATAGACGGGCGACCGCAAAGTCGTCGAAAACCGTATCGACGCTGACCAGGGTCAGGCTCTCAAGCAGTGCCTGCGCGGCCAGCATGCGGTCAAACGGATCTTTGTGGGGATGAGAGAGCAGCCCACCTAAACGTGCATGGCTCAGGGTAAGCGGAAGATCGCGGAAACCAAGACTGGTCAGCGTCAGGTGTGGGTCTTTGAGCAGGTCGTGGTTCCTGCATCTTGCCAATTCGGACTTTTGTTGCGATCTCCCATATGCAAACAACGGAGACGAAGACTTCATTCGAAGCAGTTGCAATGGCGGCTTTTGCGTTTTGGCCCAGCTTTGCATCGCCGAGCATCACCCAGAGAAGGGTATGCGTATCGAGCAGGAGTTTCATTTGGCGTTCAGGAGCCTGGCATCGCTTTCGTTGCCTTCCCACAACGCCAATTCTTCATCGGGCAGAGGGTCGAAGAATTCGGGACCGATTTCAAATTGCCCTTTGTAGAGGCCGATGGGTCGCTTTCCATTCTTGAAGATGGGCAACGCGCGAATTTCCCCAGCCGGCACGCTGGGCTGGACTGCGACCAGCTTTGCCACGGGCACGCGCTTGCGCCCTCGGGTGAGAATGACTTCCTCACCCGCCAACATGCGCTCGACGAGCTTGGAAAGCTGGGTCTTTGCTTCGTGCATGGTCGCTTCCATTTCGACACCCCGGGAAACTTAGCTAAGACCATCTTAGCTAAGAAGCAGCTCTCACTGCAACTACCCTTTCGCGCATGCGGCGGTGGGAATCGCGAGCAAAGCGATGCTGAAAGGTGCGCGAGAGTGGGAAGCCGAGAATCGCGAGGGGGTGGCGCGGGCGCGAAAAGGCCTCTAATTCGTAGGAAACATCTCCGCTGGCCGGTTCGAGCTCGATGAAAAAGCGTTCCTCGCCGCGCTCGACGTGCGCCGTAGTGGTGACGTAAATGAAGCCAAAGCTGGTTGGGGTGTCAGCGGCTTCGCGGATCCTGCTCAGGTTGAGCGTCCAGAGCCCCAGCGTCTGCAACTCGACAGCGATGACCTGGCCGACAGCGATGCGCGCATCCGGGTTGGCGACGCGCGCCCAACCGAGATCGAACGGCGCCCAGCGTCCGAAAGCGAGTTTGGCCGCTTTGAAGGCCTCCGGCCCGTTGCCGATGCATGAGCGACGGAAGTCATACGCGAAGCCCAAGGGGAGGCGGGTGTCTGGCGCGCGTGGGTGCCGGACCGACAGGATTGGCGGCGCGGTCAAGGGAAGACCGGCTGCGGCGGCGACTTGATGCTCGATTGCAGCCGGCGCGAGCTTTGCCAGGGTGAACACGCCCTCAGTATGGCATGAGAGTGCGAGTTGTTCTGCTTCGACACAACGCTGCCAAGGAGCTTGTTTGTAGGCGTGAGGGTGCATTTTCCAAGAGAATTCAGGACAGGAAACACCAGCGCCTGACCAGCCGCCCCGGTGATATACTCACAACGTCAGGCGCGGGTCCGCGCCGCTATCTTCAACGTTCGCTGAGGTTCCCATGTCCGGCCATTCAAAATGGGCCACAATCAAGCACAAGAAGGGCGCGCTGGATGCCAAGCGCGGCAAGATTTTCACCCGCATCATCAAGGAAATCTCCATCGCGGCCAAGGGTGGCGGCGACCCTGACGGCAATCCCCGATTGCGCACCGCGATTTTGGCGGCCAAGGCGGAGAACATGCCCCAGGAGAACATCAAGCGCGCCATCCAGCGCGGCACCGGCGAACTTGAAGGCGTGAGCTACGAAGAGATCACGTTCGAGGGCTATGGGCCGGGCGGCGTGGCCATCATCGTTGAAGTCACAACGGACAATCGCAATCGCGCGGTGAGCGAGATTCGCCATGCGTTTTCGAAGAACGGCGGAAACCTGGGCGAGAGCGGATCGGTGCGATTCATGTTCTCGAAGAAGGGAATCATCGCTGTAGAGAAGGATGCGGCTACCGAAGAACAGTTGATGGACATTGTGCTCGAACACGGCGGCGAGGACTTGAACGACGAGGGCGATTCCTGGGAGATTCTTACCGATCCCGGTTCCTACGAGGCGGTTCTGGGGGCGATCAAGGCGGCCGGGATTCCTACCGTGATGAGCGAGGTGACCATGGTGGCATCTACCTATACCAAGCTTGAGGGCAACACCGCTGGGCAGATGATCCGGCTGCTTGAAGCGCTGGAAGAGTGTGACGACACGCAGAACGTCTACTCGAACTTCGACATGGATGCCGAGCAGATGGAGCATGCGGCGGGCTGATTTTCTCGCCCCAGGGATGGCAGGGAAAAGGCCGCCCGGATGTGGCGGCCTTTTTGCGGAGTGAAGATCGAACTATAGATGGAAAGGGAAGCGACGTTGAATCGAGGCGGAAGATTTTTTCTGTTAATGTTCATGGCCGCCGCAGCGGCTGCGATTGCTCAAACACCCAACGGCACGGTGCCTGTGGCTGCATATAACGATGTGACTTCGACACTCAACTTGAGTAGAGCAGAATCACTCGCGGACAATCCGGTCGCAGACGTTCGCAAGAATGAGAGCTGGGAGTTTGGTCCGTTCGTCAATGGTGGCATTGGACTCGGCAATCGCGACAACTTCAGTTTCTTCTCGGTTGGGATTCAAGGCGGAAAGGTGCTCACGCCGGTGATCCATGCGGGCATTCTGACCGGCCAGTTCGAATTGGGCGCCAACATCATGCCGCTGTGGCAGGCATATACGCCGCCGCCGCATGAAATGACGTTCCTCTACCCTTGTCCTACGGCAACGGGAACATGCTATTTTGTAGGCCCCGATGGCGGCGGCACGTACACGGGAGTCAGCTTGACGCCGGTCATATTCCGCTGGAATTTTCTTACGAAATCAAAACGCTTCCAGCCTTGGTTTCAAGCGGCGGGCGGGGTCATCTATACCACGCACAAGTTCCCGCCGGATCAACTGGTGCCGCACGGTACGCCGGGCGGAACTTCGGTCTTCAATTTTTCGCCGCAGGGCGGGGGTGGGTTTCACATCTTCACCAGCGCCAAGCGGTCGATCGACGTGGGCGTTAACGGCGTACATATCTCGTCAGCTTCGCTGGGGGATCGGAACCCCGGCGTGAACGCCAGTTTGCAGTTTCAGGTGGGTTATACGTTCTGGAAGTGAGCAAGCGATGAACGGGCCGGTTGTAGAGTGCGTACCCAACTTCTCTGAGGGCACAGACGCCCGGCGGGTCGAGGCCATTGTGGCCGCGATGTGCGTGGAAGGGGTGCACCTGCTGGACTGGTCGATGGATGCCTCGCACAACCGCTCGGTAGTGACGATAGCAGGCGAGCCGGCCGCGGTGGTGGAAGCTGCGGTGCGCGGAGCAGGCAAGGCCGTGGAGCTGATTGACTTGACCCGGCAGCACGGGGAGCATCCACGCATCGGCGCGGTCGACGTGATTCCGTTTGTTCCCATTTCAGGCATCAAGCTGGAGCAGTGCGCGCTGCTGGCCCGGCAGGCGGGCCTGGAGATTTGGCGGCGCTTCGGCGTGCCCATCTTCTTTTACGAGGCGGCGGCGGCACGGCCCGACCGGGCCAACCTGGAAGATGTGCGGCGGGGACAGTTCGAGGGGCTAAGGGAGGCGGTGCGGAAAGAGTCATCGCGTCGGCCGGACCTGGGCGGGCCGGGTCTGCATCCGACCGCCGGAGCCTGCGCCGTGGGCGCGCGCAAATTCCTGGTGACGTACAACATCTATTTCAATTCGGCGGACGTAGCCATGGTGCGGGCCATTGCCCGCGAGATTCGCGCCGATTCCGGCGGACTTAAAGGCGTGAAAGCTATGGGGGTTCTGGCAAATGGACGGGCGCAGCTTTCGATGAATATCACGGATTTTGCGGTCACGCCGATTTCGCAGGTATACCGGGCCGTATCCAGACTGGCGCTGCGGCACAAGGTGGCGCTGGTGGAGGGCGAGGTGATCGGGCTGATCCCCCAGGCTGCCTGTGAGCGGGAGAGTGAGTGGATGCGTCAATTGGTAGGGTTCGATGAGCAAACCAAGATTCTGGAGCACCGGTTGCACGATCCGCTGGCCTGGCCGGGGGATGCGTAGCCAACTGAGCAACAATCGTAAGGATGGCGCGCAAAACGCGGCGCAGGTAGAATGGTTGATGTTGGAGAAGGCAGCTTCGTCTAACTGGTAAGAGGGTTGGATTTCAGGAAGCGCCGATATCCGGAGGATGTGAATTGTTGAAGCAAATGGTTAAGGTATCGATTGTCCCCTTGCTGCTGGCAGCAGCGACTCTGGCTCCGGCGGCGCAGTTGTCTACCGATGCGCGCACCGCCGTTCCGCACGATGTGCAGCAACTGGTCGTGATTGATTATCGCGCGATGGAGAACTCGCCGGCGGCGATGGAGTTGCGCGGACGCGTAATGCCGCCCGAGCTGAAGCAATTTGACGAGGCCCTCACCAAGTCCGGGCTGAATGAGAATCATGACGTGGAGCAACTAGCCTTCGCACTCTTCCGGCCTGCCGCTGGAAGCGATGGGCTGGTGACCGTGGGCATTGCCCAGGGGCAGTTCCCGGAGGCGGATATTCTGGCCAACTTCCGCAAGAACAAGGTGAAGGCGACGCTGCTGCGCACCAACAAGATCTATCCGTTGGCCAAGACAGGGATGGTGCTTTGCTTCGTGGATGCATCGACCATGGTCTTCGGCGCCAAGGATGCGGTTGAAAAGGCTCTGGATGCGCGCGACGGCGTGGAACCCAGCATGTTGACCAACGGACCGATGATGGATGCCATGAAGACCGTCGATACGGCGGCGTTGTGGAGCATCCTGGACGAAAAGGGAACCAAGACCATGATGAAGCAGGTGCTGGGCGAAGCCGGCGCGGGATCGGTGACGGACCTCGATACTGTGCAGAAGCGGCTGCAGTCGTCGTGGTACGGCATGGACTTTGCGCACGGCGTGAAGTTCGACCTGACCATTGCTACCGGCGATACATTTGCGGCGGCGACCATTTCTTCGCTGCTGACGGCGGCGGTGATGGTTCGCAAAGTGAGCGGGTCGGATGCGGAGAAGACGGCGTTGACGGATACCAACATTGCATCGGACGCAGGGCGGATGTCGATCCACTTTGCCGCTTCTGACTCGGACTTCAGCGGGCTGCTTCATTCGCCGCTGTTCCAGAGCATGGTGCACTAGAGCCGCGAGCGCGCGGACTTGGTAGATTCCCAGGTCTCAAGATCGAGATCTGGGTTTCACGGCAACCTGCTCATGCCTCGGCAATGGCCGCGATGGACACTTTCAAGCCGGGGATTCGAACGGGTAACTTCGCGCCCTGCCGTGCTGGCGGATTCGCCGGAAACCACTTAACCCATTCTTCATTCATTCCAGCGAAGTCTGTTTCCTCAAGCAGAATGACTGTGGCACTTACGACCCGTTCGAGGGAAGTGCCCGCGGCTTTGAGGATGGCAGACACATTCTCCAGGCACTGTCTAGTCTGCTCCTGAATCGTTTCCCCAACAATCTTCCCGGTTACTGGATCGTGCGGCGCTGTGCCTGAGACGAACACAAGGCCCGCTGCCCGTACCGCTTGGCTGTATGTCGGCGGCGATGTCGGGGCGTTAGGGGTTCGAATGATGTCTCTTGCCATAAAATCCTCCTATGCTGACGACTCTAATCCGGTCACGAAGGAAATCCCAAACGCGCACTAACCATTCGAGAGGAGATTCAGTGGTCTCCCACTCTTTGCACAAAGAACCACAAAGGATGGGGCACCTAGAGTTTCATTGATAGCAGGTTCGAACACGCCCTAATGCGCAGGAGTCAGTTGCGGATGAAACTCGGCTTTGCCGCCGGGGAGCAGGACGATCTGCAGCGCGCCTTCCTGGCGCTCGGCCACGGTGGGTCCGTCGATCTGTGCCTGGTGGCTGTCCGGGGCCGTGTATTGCACCTTGAGCGGACCGCTGCCGCGCAATTGAATGCGATAGTGGAATACTGCGCCGGCGTCCAGTTTGTCGGCTCCGAAGCTGGCGCTGGGATAGTCGACTTCGAGCAGTTGAATGGGAGCCCCGGTGCGGTTTTCCACGGTGGTGTCTACGTGGTAAGAGTGGCAGCCGGAAGCGACCAGCAAGAGAGAAGTTGAACCGGCAAAAAATGCGCATCGAAGCAGTTTTGCAATTCGCTGGCTGGCGGTCATTCGTGGGTTCCATCCTGACCGGGTGCGTTTTCAGAGACGGCCTGCGAAGCTAGCTTCTTTTCCACGCGATCGAGACGCTTCAACAGCTCCGGCAAGCGCTGGAAGATGGTGACTGCGCGCAACCAGATGCGATTGTCGAAGCCGGGTGAGCCGGAGATCATCTTTCCGGGTGGGACGTCGTGGGAGACCGCCGATTGTGCGGTAAGAATCACGCCGTCCCCGACCGTGCAGTGGCCGGCGATGCCGGTCTGGCCAGCCAGGATCACGTTGTTGCCGACGACTGAGGAGCCAGCCAGGCCGGTTTGTGCACAGACCAGGGTGTCCTGCCCGACTTTGGAGCCATGGCCTATCTGGACCAGGTTGTCGATCTTGCTGCCGTCACCAATCTCCGTGGCTCCGACTGTGGCGCGGTCGATGGTGGCGTTGGCCTGGACATCCACGCGATTGCCCAGGCGGACAGGGCCTGATTGCGGAATCTTCTCCCAGTGGCCTTGCTCGGTTTTGGCAAATCCAAAGCCGTCCGCGCCGACGATAGCGCCGTTCTCCAGTGTCACGTGCTCGCCGAGGATGCAGTTCTCGCGGACCACAGCATGGGCGTGGGCAAAAAAGTGATCGCCAGCCTGCACGCCGGAGTAGAGCACTACGTGGGGCAGCAGGGTGGCGTGCGCACCCAGCTTCACCTTGGGGCCAATCACGACGTAGGCTCCGATGTGAGCGCCTTCGCCGATCTCGGCGGTCGAATCGATCACAGCAGTTTGATGAATGCCGGGAGCGTAAGACGGCGGTTGGTAGAAAAATCCCAGGGCGCGCGAGAAGGCGTGATAGGGGTTGGGCAGTCGAAGCGTGGCGGCGGAAATCTCTTGAAAGCCGGGCTCAACCAGAACGGCGGCAGCCTTGGTCTTCCGCGCCAGCGAGGCATAGCGAGGGTTGGCCACGAAGGTGATCTCGGAGGGCCCGGCTTCCTCAATTCCTTTGACGCCAGTTACTTCCAGCTCCGCGTCTCCGCGCAGCTCCGCACCCAGCCGGGTTGCCAACTCGCCTAGCTTCATCGAAGCGATTGTACCGGAAGCGCCGCGCTCTACGAAGTTTCCGGGCCGGCGGGAAACAGATCGGATTGGTCGGCCGGCGTGCGCCGCGCCGCTAAGCCTCTGCGCGAGCCGGCGCCAATCAGGCCGGCAACTTCAAGCGTCTGGATGGAGGAGCGAGGCACGTAAATGCGCTGCGTATTGGAGCGCGTGTCGGGCGGAGTGAGCAGCAGGCCGACGCCGTCCAGCAGGGAGCGGTCGTTGGCTGCCAGGCCTTCCAGTTCGTCGCCGTCTGTCAAAGTCATGTGCAGCCAAACGCCGGCGGTGCGCGGTCGGGTGGAGAAGCGCTTGTGCAGCAGGCGCTCCGGGTTTGCGGATTCCGATGGGGAGGGAAGGTCGCGGACGTAACACACCCATTTGATCTGCTTCCAGGGGATCGCGAGCACTTTGCCGCCGAGGTCCAGAATCTCCAGCTCCGGCGCGTCCTGAGCAAAACTCACCGCTGCATATCCGGCACACCAGTCCCGCGAGAACTTGCGCACAATCACGGGTTTGCGGAGAGATGCCATCGCTTTGGATTGTCGCATGAAACCCCGCTTCCCCAGGCCAGTTCTTTATGCGTGGAGGTCAAATTGACTAACCAGCGGCGCGGCGGGGAAAAAAGCTGCAGGCGAGGTGCAACTGACGCTAGCCAACCTGAGATGTTTGTGTTAATGTACTGCTTTGCCGCCTTCACCAGCTGTCGTGTAAGGTTAACAGCATGAGGCACTTGGACGCCCGTAAACGACGCGGCTTCGGGAGACGGCAGAAGCAGGGGAAGTAATGCCCGACTACATTTATCTTTTGGAAAACCGGCTGTCGGCAGACCAGCGGAATGCTCTGCGGCAATTGCGCGATGCGGCTCGCGATGCGGGCATGATTCTGTTCCTGACCGGGGATGCGGTGCGCGATTTGACCAGCGGCCATGCTGTGCGCGATCTTGAAGTCGCAGTTCATGGAAATGCACTTAAGCTTAAGAAACCAATAGAAAAACTTGGCGGCGCAGTTTGGGGCGAAAGCGAAGCTTCACGCTCCCTCTACCTGTGCTTTCCGGGCACGGTTCGCGTGGATGTGGTGAGCACGCACCGCATGGATTACACCAAAATTGACAAGCCGGTAACCCATGCAGCTTCCATCCAGGAAGATTTGCGGCGGCGCGATTTTACCGTGAACGCGATGGCCATCTCCTTGAACGAGGGGTCGTTCGGGCTGCTGATGGACCCGTTGAATGGAGCGGCCGACATTGAGGCCAGGACGCTGCGCCTTGTCTCGAATTATGGATTTCTGGAGGAGCCGTCGCTGCTGATTCGAGCCACGCGGTATATCGCCAGACTGGGCTGGGATCTGGACCCCAAAACCCGCACCCGGTACGAGAATGCCAAGGAAGAGGGTGTGATCGACCGCCTTTCAGCCGAGGCGCGGAGCCGGGAACTGGAGCAGATTGGCCACGAAGACGAGGGCTTGAAGGTGCTGCGCGCGCTGGAGGATGAGGGATGGATGAAAGTCCTGTTCCCGGCGTGGACCGCGGCCAAGGCGGATGAGGAAAAGCTGAAGGCGCTGCACGATCTGGCGGTGGAACTGCTGATGCAGGGGGTTCACCCGGACATGTCGGCTGCGCAGATGCAGCTTTTGACAGCCAAGCTTTCGGCAAAGGAGCTGACAGCGCTGAAGAAGTTGATGCTGCGCCCGGGGTTTGTGGAGGAATGGAACAGCCTGGACGCGCTTGCTGCCAAGTTCGCCAAGGTGCTGCTTTCCAAGGAGAATTCTCGAGCTTCGGCTGGCTTCAAGTTGTTCACGAGCTATGATCCTGAAGCGGTTCTTTGGCTTGGATTTACAAGCAAGGACAAACTGGTTCAGGAGCGCTTCAATCAGTTTCTGAAGGTGTGGCCGGAGGCAAGGCAGCGCACTCCTCATGCGCTGATGCAGGAGTTGCGGATCACTCCGGAACTGGCCACTTACAAAGAGATTGTGCAGGCCATTTTCCTCGAACTGATTGACGGAAAGCTGACGACGCCAGAGGAGATGCGGGCTTTCCTGGAGCCGCATTCGCCGCCTGCCCCGCCTCCGCAGATCACCTTGAAGCGGCCGAGGGCCAAGCGCGGCGAGGCCAAGGTGAAAGAGCGGACCTACGACGACGATGAGGAGCCCGAAGAAGCTCTTGACGAGGACGAGGATCTGGACGATCTGGGCGGTGATGAAGATGAGATCGATCTGGGCCTGAACTTGCCGAAGGTGGACTTGGATCTGGAGCCCGAGCCGGAACTCGGCGAGGATCTTGAAGCTGAGCCCGCAGAGGACAATCTGGAAGCGGACGACCTTGAGCCGGGGCCTGCTCCAGGGAAACGCGGAGCAAAGTCCGGCAAGAATCAGCCCTCATCGAAGCCGGCCGCAAAGGTTTCCACAAAGGTTAATGCGCCTGAAATGAAGGCGAAGGCTGTGCCGGCAGCGGTTTCTGCCAAGCCGGCTGCTCCCCCAGTGAACAAGACTGCCAAACTACTGGTATCCAGAAAGGAAGAAAAAATGGCCAATGCAGGAAATGCAGCCGCTCCTGGTGTAAAACCACCGCAACTGCAGTCAGCAGATCTAACCCCTGGGGTAAAGCCACCTCAAGTCGACGCATCAGCCGACCTCGCGCCAGGAGTCAAGCCTCCACAGCCACAGGCGGCAGTGCTCGCACCGGCGGTCGTCAAGCCCGCGCCCGCAGTCAAGCCCGCACCCGCAGCTAAGCCGAAGGCTCCTGCGGCCAAGCCAGCCAAAGCGACGGCGAAGAAGGCGAAGCCCGCTGCGAAGGCGGCCAAGAAGGCCAAGCCGGCCAAGGCTGCGGCCAAGAAGGCGAAGCCGGCTGGGAAGGCGGCCAAGAAGGCGGCTAAGAAAGGCAAACCGGCCAAGACGGCCAAGAAGGCGAAGCCCGCCAAGAAGGCAAAGGCGGCTGCGAAGAAGAAGAAGCGCTAGGCTCTTAGCCAACCCGAACCCGTCGTGGTATCTTCAGGGAATTCGAGCATTGCTTTGTTCCCGGAGGTACCCGATGGATGGTAAGCTGCTGCCGCGCGCCATGTTTCCCTGGCTCATCGCCCTTGTTTTGATTTCTGCGACCTCTACAGCCACTTTGGCTTCGGGGCCGATGAGCCCGCTCGCCCCTGAACCTCTATCAACAAAGTCAAAAGAGGCGTCAAAGGCGCAGTCGGCCGATCCTCGTCTGAACGGCGGCTATAAGTTCAATGTGGGCGGTTGGACGTATGTGCATCTGGAAGGCACGCCGGAGCAGGTTGGGTTCCAGCACGGGTATCTGCTGGCGCGCGAGATTGAAGACAACGTTCATGTGTACACGGTGACCGCGCCGCATGAGGACAAGCGGCCGTGGAGCTTCTTTCGCGAGGCGGGAAAAAACATCTTGTGGCCGCATCTTGAGCCTGAATATCAGGAAGAGCTGAAGGGCATTGCGGAAGGGTTGAAAGCGCAGGGCTCGACGATCGACCTGTGGGATATTGTTGCGCTCAATGGCGACATCGAGTTGAGCAACTACTACCTGCCGATGCTCAACAAGAGGCAAGGCAAGGAGAATCCTCCGGCGGCGGTTGCGCCGGGCAAGTGCAGCGCGTTTGTCGCGACGGGCTCGGCCACCAAAGACGGAAAGATTGTGATTGCACATTCGAACTGGTCGTCTTACGCGGAGGGCGAGCGCTGGACTGTGGTCTTCGATATTGTGCCGTCGAGTGGACAGCACCTGCTGATGGATGGATTGCCCGGCGTAATTACCAGCCAGGACGACTTTGGAGTGAATGCCAGCGGCCTGATGATTACGGAGACCACGCTGCCCATGGCCAAGGGCTTCGATGTGAATGGAATTGCGGAGTTCGAGCGGTCACGTAAGGCGATGCAATATGCGACGTCGATCGACGAGTATGCGGCCATCATGCGCGAGGGCAACAATGGTGGCTATGCCAACTCGTGGCTCATCGGCGACCGCAAGACGGGCGAGATCGGCTACCTCGAATTAGGTCTGCACAATACACCGCTGACAAAAAAGAAGGACGGCTATTTTGTGTCGTCGAACTTTTCGGCGGACCCGAGCCTGATTCGCGACGATACGCCTGGGTTTGATCCTGCGAATGCTGAGGCCAGCATGAACGCGCGTCATATCCGCGCCGAGCAGTTTGTGCAGGAGCACTACGGCAAGCTGGATACAGCGCTGGCGGAGGCTTATCTCTCCGACCACTACGACACTTATGAGCACAAGATCGACGCCGGCAAGCGCAGCCTGTGCGGACATGAGGATACGTCGCCGGTGGGTGAAAAGGTGTGGGGCGATCCGCCGTTCGTCCCCAGCGGCGCGGTGACGGGCAAGGTGATGGACTCTGACCTTGCGGCCAAGCTGAGCTTCATTGGTAGAGCAGGACATCCGTGCGGCGAGGATTTTATCGCAGAGCCGTTTCTGGCGGCGCATCCGGAGTTCGAGTGGCAGCGCCCGATTCTGCACGACATGAAAGCCGGCCCGTGGACTACGTTTACGGCGGGGGAGAGGCAGTAGGGATCTCAATTTCGATCGGGTTGCGGTAGGGGTCTGCGCCTTTCAATCCTTGTATCGAAAAACGAATCGTCGAGGGCAACCAGCCGTGAATACGTATCATGTCCCCCAATTCCCCCAGGGCCCGACTTTACAGGTTTCCTGGCCGCTCGGGCTCCCAGCGGGCGGTCCTGCTCGATGGGATGATGAGACAGATCCTCGTCGCTGGGGTCGGAGACCACGTGCGGGTGCCCCATGTCCCTCGCATTTGGGGACATGGGAGACCATTCCGTCGGTTCGTCCACAAAAAATGATTGCACGTCTGCGAGCCCGCGGAGTACGCTCCTCTAATCCGGATATCAAATTCGGCTTCCCCAGCCGCCAATTCACTTTTGGAGAAAACCCACATGCGCCATGCTAGGAATTGTGTTCGCTGGAGTCTATGCGCCGTGATCGCCCTCGGAACAATTACAACTAATGCTTCCGCGCAGCCACCCTCCGGGACACCTCAATCAAAAGGCCCCACGCCTTCGCTCTGGGTGCAGGCAATGGGGCAATATAACCTGAAGAATTACACGCGGGCCTTTGCGCTCTTTTTGGAATCGGCCAAGCAGGGCGACGCGCGCGGACAGGATTGGGTCGGCTATATGTACCAGATGGGCGTGGGCGTAACTCAGGATTACGCACAAGCTCTGTACTGGTTCAGGAAGGCAGCCGACCAGGGAAACGCGGACGCCCAGTACTCCTATGGATATATGCACCAATACGGGCAGGGCGTTGGAGCAATCCCTAGCGAGGCCAGATTCTTTTACCAGAAGGCCGCCGCGCAAGGAAACCAAAACGCGATCCAAGCCCTTGCGCAAATGAATTCCGCCACCCAGCCCGCACCAGCACCCCAACAAGCCGCCGCACAACAAGGCACCTGCGCCGCAGTCTATGACGCCCTTGCGGAAGGCAATGATACGGCCTACTACTACGGCGCATCCTGGAGCAACGCAACCCTCTCCGACGCACAGGCTGGCGCGAGGGCAGAATTAGTGAGGCACATGAACGGCGCCGCGATTGATACCAATTACAATCCCGGCGGCCCAGAACCGGGCATCTATGTTGTCGCAAGTGGATGCGGTTACAGCCACGGCGCAGTAACCGGCGCGTTGATGGATGACGGTACATATAATTTCTATTACGCTGCTCTCTCGGCGAGCACGGACGACGCGATTAACAATGCAACAGCGAGCTGCCGGAGCCGCCTGGGCCCAGGGACAACATATAGAGGGCCATGTCCTGTGGTTGTATCGTGGTAAATCGAACGCATGAGCCAGTATTGCCATCGCTTGCTTCGCAATCCTGAGACGGACTTGTGTCGGGGCGTTGATTTAACCTCGCCGGGGGACTTCCGACGAATTCACCACCGTTAGGGAGCAGTGGTGAGTTTAGAGGAAGCAGCGCGAAATTGAATTTGCCCGGTGCTGATCTTCCCCACCAACGCCGCCACCCACCGGCCTTCGGTGGGCACAGGCCTTTAAGCTTTCAGGGGCCTCTTCCGCCCACGCCCCTAAATCACCTCAAACCCCGTCAACCGCCCCTCCGCGGCCGAACGGCACCGTCCTCTCGCGCCCCGCCCACGCATTCAGCGCCCCCGGCGTCTCACGGCCAACTGGGCGACCCCGAAAAACCAAATAATGCTGGCCCAGTCTGCAAAGACGCATCAATAAATGCCCGGAATGAGCCGCCTTGTGCGGCGGCTATAGTCGTCGTAATCCGCTCCAAATGCCAATCGCAATGCAGTCTCCTCAACATGAATGCGATACAAAACTGCAAGCGTCGGCGGAACGAAGAAAACGGCGAAGCAGGCCCATGTGCGCGAGTGAAGAGCATATGCCAGCAGAATCAATTCCAGGCCCAGGTAGGAAGGATGGCGGACAAGGGCGTAGAGTCCGCTTCGCTGCAGTTTCTGCCCCGTGCGCACTGCCACGTTTGCGCTGAAAGCTCCGCCCAGCGTAACAATTGCCACGGCCCGAACCACCAATCCCAAAACCAATATTCCAAGCGCCAACGGCAGCAGCCAGCTGGTGCTTCCCGGCATGTCAATCGGGAAGAATTTGTGCATCCACACGTCGATCCAACTCGACCCGATAATCACAACCCAAAGAATAGCTTGCGTTCCGCGATCTTGTAACTTGCCCTTACCCAGACGCGTTGTTGTTAACAGCGCGACAAGAATTTCGCCCGCGACCCACAGTTTTCCCAGCACATTGAAAGCCGGTTCGAGATTCATGACCGTCCTCCCGCCAACGTAAAAGTTAGACGCTCTCCGCGGTCCACCCCTCTAGTCGGAGTACGCCGTCCGGGCTCTGTGAAGGCTGGCATCTGATCCAAACCAGACCGCTGACACGTCGACCAGACTAAATTACTTCAAACCCCCTCAATCGCCCCGCCCTTCGGTCGAACGTCAACGTCTTCTCGCAGCCCGCCCACGCATTCAGCGCCCCGATCAGCGCATCTTCAAACTCGCCCGTGCCCCGCTTCAGCGCAAACGCCGCCTCGAAGACCTGTTGTTCGTTCTGAACCACCAACGAATCCGCCGCCAGAAGGGTCAATTTGGGGACATGATACATAATCACCGCAATTTTAGCCCGGCGTCACTTCGCTCAACGGAACGAGGAGTTCTCGACTCTTTTCGAGTGCATGGTCGGTAAGCACGAACCTCAACCCGCGTGATCAGGATGCAGCTCTGAAGTCTCACAAGAGCCGCAAGAATCACACCGAGGCGGCGACAGGCTCCGCGGCTACTGCCATCACCATTTCGCGGATAGAATCGATCACCAGATCCGGTTCGTCGAGGTGGATCCAGTGGGCGCTTTCTTGGGCGATGACTTGCTGCACGTTGTCTCCGATGCGGCTGACTAGAAAATCGGAAAGAGGCGTGGATTTTCCAGGAGTGAGCAGCAGCACCGGGATGTCGCGGATGGGCTCGGCGTCCTGCATCTCGCGCACGGTGTCGGGAACGGCTGTGACGTGGTTCCTCATGCCGACGTAATAGCTGGGGCGCGACCAGTGGGCGGCCACGATGGGCCAGACTTCGCGGGGCATCTTGCCGACTTCCTCCGTAACGCGGCCCAGCACGTGACGTCCGCCTTTTCCGGCGGCGCCGGCTAGCTGGCCAGAGATGCGTCCGGAGCGGCAGAGCAGGGAAGTTACGGCAAGCCGGGCAAGGCCGAAGCGGGCAATGGGAACGGCGAAGCCGGAGAGCTTCTTGCCGCGATCGATCTGCGATTGCTTGCCGGGGTCGAGTGGCGGCCACTCTTCGCAGCGCATCGGGTCAACCAGCACCAGGCCGGCTACGTCTTCTGGATAGCTGAGCGCATAGCGACGCATGATGAGTCCGCCGAAGGAGTGGCCGACAAGGATGTAGGGCGGCTTGATGTTGGCGCGCTCGAGCAGGTCGTGCAGTTCGGAGGCGCAATTGCCTGGGGTGCGCGCGGTGCTGCTGGGGCCGCTCCAGCCCAGGCCGCCGCGATCGTAGGAAACAGTGTGCGTGAAGCGGGCCACGGTCTCCTGGATGTGGAACCAGTTCAGGTTGGTGGCCGCGATGCCGGCCTCGAATAACACGGTGGGGCCGCCTGCGCCTTTTTCAAGCATGTAGAGGCGGTGGCCGCTTCCGATCTCGATGCAGCGGCCGGGCGCGGAAAAGCGCCGCCGGTCGCGATGCGAGCCGATGACCTGGTAGAGGAATCCCGCGGCGATGAGAACTGCGGCAACGGCGACGATGAAGAGAACAATGAACATTGAGAATCCCTGAAAACCGGTGAGTCGTGCGCCAACGAAACCTGCAGTCAAAAACGCGTAACGCGTTCTAGACCGAAATCCCCGACGGTCAAATTTGCTTTGGGGCTGCCGCGATTGATGATAAGCAAAGTAGAGCCTGCCTGACCATCGGATTTTTCTTCGATTTGCGACGCTGACCACATTCCGCCATCATGGCGGAGGCCAAAATAGGTGAATTGCTTCACTTTGCCCCCTGATTTCAGGGTCTTTTCAACATAAACGGGAAAATCGATGGTGTGGTCGAACCAGGTGCGGACTTCGGAATAATGCGTCTTATCGGTCGCGCCGGGTTTGCTGCTTAGAATGTCGCAATCGTGTGTGCCACGCCGGACTGACCCCACCACTGTTTGGCCGGGCCAGAAGTACTGCTGTTCGAGCAGGTCTTCGTAGCTGAAACCGGGGCCTAGCGGGCCGTCGGTCCACTGTTCGAAGGGAATCGGGGCAAGGGCCTTGTCGCCGGGATGGGCAACCTGGATCGAATTCTGGCCGCCTGGACGCATTTCGAGCAGCAAGTGGGCGCGGGCGTTGGCGGGGCTGGTGATTTCCGCCAGGATGCGCAGCACGCCGGGAAACCAGTGGGCCTTGATGGTGATGTCGTAGCTGGTTCGCTTGCCGTCGGCATCCACGCGCACCAGATGACCGGTGGCCCGATAGTCCGCCTTTTGAACGGCTTGACGGGATGCATTGAGCAGGGCCTGGGGGTCCGCGGCATGGGCTGAGACGGGGATAAGAATGGCTGGAAGCAGCGCCACGGCCAGCGCGGCCGAGGAGAACCTCATGATTCGATTCTCCCGTCGCGGATACGAATGTGGCGCGGCGCCGCATTGGCGATATCGTTTTCGTGGGTCACGATAATAAGCGTCATACCCCGCTTTTCCTGTATGCCGGTCAATATCTCCATGATACGCGCTGAATTCACGCTGTCGAGGTTACCTGTGGGTTCGTCGGCAAGCAGGATGGTGGGATTATTGGCCAGGGCGCGAGCGATGGCCACGCGCTGACGCTCGCCGGCAGAAAGCTCGTTGGGATACTGGTTAAGCCGGTGATCCAGGCCCATTTCGCGGAGCAGGCTTTCAGCCCGGTCGGCACGGCTGCTTGCGTTTTCGTTGATGGCCAGCATGGGGACCTGAACGTTGTCGATGGCGCGTAGCGTGGGCAACAGATAGAAAGCCTGGAAGATGAAGCCGATGCGGTTGGCGCGATATTCATCAAGATTGACGGCCGTTCCGAGAATCGCGTTCTCGAAGAGGACTTCGCCGCTGGTGGCAACGTCGAGGCCGCCGAGCAGGTGCAGCAGGGTGGATTTGCCACTGCCGCTGGCGCCGCTGATGGCCACGTACTCGCCGGCATTGATAGTGAGGCTCACGCCGCGCAGGGCCTCGATGCGGCCCTCGTCGTAACTCTTGCGCAGGTTGCGGACTTCAAGCTGCGGGTTAGTCATGGCGGAGGGCCTCTACCGGCGACAGGTGTGAGCCGCGCCATGCGGGATATGCGCCGGCGATGAGTCCGGAGAGCACCGCGATTCCCAGAGATTCGACGAGGTGAAGCGCATCGAGATTGGTGGAAACAACGCTGGCCGTCTGCGGAAGGGTGGCGAGCAGCTTGAGAGTCGCCCAGCCGAAGCCAATGCCGAGGATTCCGCCCACAAATCCGAGCACCATTGCTTCTACCTGAATCAGCATCAGCACACGCCATGCCTTCCAGCCGATGGCGCGCAAAATGCCGATCTCGCGGGTGCGTTCGAAGACCGACATGGCCATCGTGTTGGCGATGCCCAGAATGCCCATCATGAGAGCGATGCTCGATGTGCCCCATGCGATGGCGTGGGCCAGGGTGACGAACTGGTTGTTTGCCGCGCGGTCTGCGGCAGGCTGTGCGTTCAGTCCGGGGAGGGCGGTTTCGATTTCAGCCTGGGCGCGCTTCAAGTAGTGGTCGGCCGATTCGCCGGCCGGTGCGGGTTTGAGCCGCACATGGAATCCGGTGACTTTGCCTTGCAGGCTCGAAAGCTGCTGCAACTGATCGAGCGGCATGATGACTGCGCCTGACTCCAGCCCGGTGCCGCCATGGAAGATTCCAACGATGGTATAGGTGCTTCCCTGCAAGTCAAGCTGGTCGCCTACCTTCTTGTTGAGGGTTTTTGCGAGCGTGTCGCCCAGGATGATTTCCGGCTTGCCGTTGTGAAAGCGTCCGCCGGAGCTGAAGGTGAGGGAATCGAACTCATACGAATCGTCGAGCCAGCCGAACATGAGCGCGTTCACATCCGGAGTGATGTCCATGATGTTGAAGATCATGGGGTCGGCCCTGTCGATGACCGGGACGGCGCGAAGCGTTTCCTGCTTCGACTGGTTGACGGAGGAGTTCATGAAGTTCTTATCGACTACTGCGATATCGGTGCCGCTGGAGGAATAGAGCTTGAGCCACTCGTTTTCAAAGGAACGGGAAAAGCCGACCAGTGCAACAAAGGCGCCAATGGCCATGCCGATGCCGCAGAGCGTCAGCAGGGTTCTAAGGCGCCTGCGCCAAAGGTTTTTCCAGGCAAATCCCGTGAAAGAAAGTTGAGAGGGCATGATGCGGGGATGGGTCCTCAGGGTTAGGGTCGGGATTCAGCGCCAGTTTATCGGTTGGTACCGTGGTTGTCTATGGGCGGCCTGGAAATGAGAAGAACTGCCTCCACAGCGGTCCTGCGGGCAAACCTTTTCAGAATAAAGGGCAGCCATCTTGATCGATGGCTGCCCTCAAGAAACCTGGGTTGGACACAATTTTGAGGTGCGGGAGATCGAATTGGAGACCCCTGCGCGAGTCTTCCCGGGCACGCCGAACCCAAGTCACTCGCCTGAGAGCTTTGCGTGAGCTTGCCTGGTGCGACTGAAGAATCTAGTAACGGCCCCGGCCTCGCGAGGCTCCTGCGCCGCCACCGGCGCTGGTGCCTTTGCGCGCCTGGTAGCAATCCCGGCAAAACACCGGTCGATCGCCACGCGGCTCGAATGGCACAGTTGTAGGCTGGCCGCAACCCGAACAAATCACAGGTGTTCCTGTGGCCGGAGCGGAACGGTAGCCGGAGCCCCCCTGGTCTTGCTTCTTTGCCTGACGGCAACTCTTGCAACGCTTCGGGGTCGAATAACCACGTTCCTGGAAGAACGCCTGATCAGCAGCGGTGAAGGTAAAGTCCTGCCCGCAATCGCTGCACGTAAGTGATATATCTCCGGCCATGGGTGTCCTCGTGGGAATTGTACAGCCCAATTTGTGTTTTGCGTACAAGGAAAGTTTTTGAACAGATAAAACTTTTTTTGCAATCGATTGCGCTGCTCGCCCATTTGACCGTGCCCGAGGAGCGGCACGGTATAGTTCTGAGGAGAGATGAGTAAGGCGAATCAGCCGAACGGCTACCGGTCATTGCCGTGACTTGTGGGCCAGATTCCCCATCAAAATGACGGCGCCGAATCCTAAATTCGAGGTAGATTGTATCCGTCGCATTCTAGCCGGCGAGCGGCAGCTTTTCCACGCGCTGATAAGCCCCTGCGAGCGGGCAATCTACTTTCTGCTGCTGTCTCTGCTACGCAATGAGGCGGAGGCGGAAGACGCGGCGCAGGAGACGGCCATAAAGGTCTATTTGAATCTCAAGAATTTCCGGGGCGATTCGCAGTTTCGTACCTGGGTGCTCTCGATTGCGCGCAACGAAGGGCTGGGCCGGCTTCGCAAGGCGGGCACGCGGCGGGAGGACTCGCTGGATGCGGATACCGACGAGCAGACGGGCGATTACACGCCTGCAATTCTGACCAGTTGGCGGGAGGTTCCATCCGAGGCGTTGGAACGGCAGGAGTTGGGAACCATGCTGCGGAAGGCAATTGAAGGACTGCCGGAGATTTACCGTAACGTCGTGCTGCTGAGGGACATCGAAGAGATGGACGTACGCGAAACGGCTGCCGCGTTGGGGATTACCGAGGGGACCGTCAAAGTGAGGCTGCACCGGGCCCGAGCGGTCTTGCAGCGAGAGCTTGCGCCCAAGCTGGAGAGTTTTGCGCTGCCAAAGAAGGGCTTGTTCGGGTGGTTTAAGTGAGGGCCGCTGGTTGAGGATCGACTGCAAACACGTCTGGGGTCACATCTCTGCCTACATCGACGGCGAGGTGGACGCGGCCCTGCGCGCCGAGATCGACAAGCACTTGGAGACCTGCGAGATCTGCTCCGCGGTTCTGGATTCAACGCGGAACGTGGTGGTGCTGGTGGCCGATGGGCGAGTATTTGAGCTGCCCGCCGGTTTCAGCCAGCGCCTTCATGCGCGTCTGGAAAGGGAACTGGCCGGGCCATCGTAAGCCTTGAATCCGCCGTGCCCCATCCATTTCGCGTTCTCCAGCGAAATGGGTGGGAAACCACGAACCTAAACCGGCCCCGTTCATCAGAAACTTTTAGGACGCAGCAGTATGGATTCCCTGAGGCGCTGGCCCCGTCCGGTGGATCTTCGCATGGGTCCAGGTTTCCAGGCCCACTAGGATCAGAGTGACGATGGCCAACACCACCTGCAGCCCCTCTGACCGCTTCTGTTTCGGTGTGATTTTCCGTCGCCGCCAATGTGCCGAGCGCTGCCCCCGCAGGTGCCAGATCCAGAACAGCACGGCGAGATTCACAAGCGCTCCTGCAGTGGCAAAGATCAACATGGGGATGCGGATGGCGTCCTGATGAAAGCCGCGCGCCGGGGCGTAGATGCCGCTTACGGCAGCCAGCGCGGTGAGGCCAATGGCCACGCGGATGCCGCTGATGGCGAAGACCGCGGTACACAGGCTTTGCAGCAGCGCCAGCCCCAAGCTTACGCCGCCCAGGGCGGGCAGGCGCGTTGATACTTCGGCGGAATCCTCACTCAATGCGGAGCCCCACTGGAACCGGACGACGGCCGGTTCAGGCAACGTTGTCAAACAGAATCAGGGTACCGCATACGGCGCGGAACGGCCAATCGGCATCGAAGCGAACCATGATCTCAATGCCTTGGAATCCGCTGGGCGCATCGGCACGTACTTCAACCGAGTGGGAGCCGCGGAAATCTTTTTAGTTCCCAGTCCAAGGTTTTTCGCTGTAACCTTTTCACCGAGCCTTCACTCCTAAGGTGCGTGGCACGGATTGTGCGGAGTCTGGCCAGAACCAATTCCGCGTTGAATCAACCTGCGGACACGATCCGCCCCAACCCCCCATACGAGGTCAAAGGATCATGACAAAGAATCAATTCAATGCATTGCTTCTGACGGCGGCGCTCTCCGGCCTGGTCGGTGGAACCTCCGTAGCGGCCAAGGCGGCCACCAGTGGCTCAAACCACGCCAACGGCGTAACTGCCGGCGTGCTGCTTGCCAGCCAGGACAAGACTCCGCCTGCCAAACACTCCTGTAAAGGCAAAAACGATTGCAAGGGAACCGGCGGCTGCTCCACCGGCGACCAGGGCTGCAAGGGCAAGAACACCTGCAAGGGCAAGGGCGGCTGCGCCACCGACGGCTCCAAGCCGCCGAAGGCTGTCTAACCTGCGCTTCAACCCGAGGCCGCGGCAGGCAATTGCAATCAAAGTTCCTTCCGCGGCCTCTATCCCCCGTTCTGCACCTGACCACGGACAACTGATCACTGATCACTTTCAAGGAAATCCATGCCCGGCAATCGCTTCAATGCGTTTCAGGATCACGGCGTCGGAATCGGCCTGCGCATTCCGCACTACAACCACATCTTCGCGCGCAAGCCGGTGGTGGACTGGTTCGAAATCATCTCAGAAAATTTCATGTGCGATGGTGGGCGGCCGCTCGCCACGCTCGATGAGATTCTGGAGCAGTACCGCGTAGTGCAGCACGGCGTGTCAATGTATTTCGGCTCGGTGACTGAGCCCGATCCAGAGCATCTGAAGCGGCTCAAGAATCTGGTGCGGCGCACAAATACTCCGTGGCTGAGTGACCACCTCTGCTGGGGCAGCGTGGACGGCACATATACCCACGACCTGCTGCCGTTGCCCTACACATGGGAGGCTGTCGAGCGCACCGTGGAGCGCGTGCGAATGGTGCAGGACTTTCTTGAGATTCCCGTAGCCGTCGAAAATGTTTCCAGCTATGCGGCGTTTACCGGCTCGCAGATGACGGAGTGGGAGTTCCTTACCGAGGTGGTGGAGCGCGCCGACTGCGGGATTCTGCTCGACGTGAACAATATCCATGTCTCCAGTGTGAACCACGAGTTTGCGCCCATGGACTACGTGAACGCCGTGCCCGCGCACCGCGTGGCGCAGATTCATATTGCCGGGCATTCGAAGTATGAGAAGTACATTCTGGATACGCATGACCATCCGGTAATCGATCCGGTGTGGGAGCTTTATGCGCGGGCGATTGAGCGCTGCGGGCCGACGCCGACGCTGCTTGAATGGGACGATCATATTCCCAGCTTCGACGAAGTACATCGCGAGGCATTGAAGGCGAATCGGTATTTGCAGCAGCACTCAGGAGAGTTGGCGGAGGCGACACGATGACGCTCCGACCCGGATCACCCACCACCGCTGGGTGCCCCATCCTTGACGCGTTCTTGTTCTTGCGGCTAGGGTGGGAAACCTCGAACCTCAAAGGAAGCTCTGTTCATGCAGAGGCCGCGCGATGAACACTTCGCCCATGGATTTGGCGGAAATTCAAAGGCAGATGGCCGCGGCCATCATGATGCCGCTCACGGCCGACGAGGACATGCGCGCGCACGCTACCGATGGTCGAGCAATGACTGCGGTTGCGGCAAGCTTTATTGCGCCCAACAGCCAACTGACTCCATTTGAACGTTTGGAGATTTATAACAGGCAATACTGGTACCGCGTGCTCGACGCGCTAGCGGAGGATTTTCCCGTGTTGCGGGCCGTAGTGGGCAGCCACGCATTCGGGCAGCTTTCCATCGACTACCTTACAGCGCATCCCAGCCGCTCGTTTTCGCTGCGCAACCTGGGCTCGAAGCTGGCCGAATGGCTTGCCGCGCATCCGGGCTATGCAGGACGCAGGCAGCGGCTGGCGCTTGATGTGGTGCGGATTGAGTGGGCTTTTGTGGAGGCTTTTGACAATGCGGAACGCACGCCACTTACCCTCGATCAGATCGCCACGCTCGATGGCGGCTCGACGCTCGGACTGCAGCCGCACTTGCGGCTCTTGGCGCTCGACTATGCTGCCGACGACCTGGTGCTGGCCTTGCACAAGCAGCAGAAGCGCGGAGCAACCGAGGCTGGCGTGAAGCATGACGATGGCACAGAGCCGCCGGTCAAGCTGCCCAGGCTTCGCCGCCGTGCGACGTGGCTTGCCGCGCATCGGCTGGACAATTCTGTCTACTACCGCAGGTTGGTGCACGAGGAGTTCCTCACACTTGCCGGCCTTCGTGCCGGGCTTTCGCTGGGTGAGGCGCTGGAGGCGGGGTTCCGCGATTCAGCCAAGCCAGATGCGCGGCGGCCGGTACTGGTGCGTGAGTGGTTCAGTCACTGGGCGGAACTGGGGTGGATCTGCGCACCGGAGCTTGATTCGTTGTTGGACAACTAGGACGGAACGAAATGGCAAAGATCGTCGATCTCGGGAAAAATGCTTATGGCGGCTATGTCTCGCTGCTGAACTGGCTGCAGAGCCCGCTGCTGCTTGCCATTCGCCTTTATTGGGGATTCCAATTCGTGCAGGACGGATGGGGAAAGCTTACGCACCTGGCCAAGGTTACGACGTTCTTCGCCAGTCTTGGCCTGCCTGCGCCGTGGCTTGCGGCGCTCGTGGTTGCGTTGATCGAGTTGTTCGGCGGCATTCTCTTCGCGCTTGGCCTTGGTTCGCGGCTGGTCTCACTGGTGCTTTTCTTCAACATGACCATGGCTTATCTCAGCGTGCCCGACGATCGCATCAACTTCTCCCACATTCTTTCCAATCCCGGCGACTTTTACGGCGCGACTCCCTACACCTATTGGTTTGCAACGCTACTCATCCTGATTCTTGGCCCCGGCGTCTTTGCGGTGGACTGGCTGATTGGACGCCGCTTCGCCTCACAGCGCAAAGCCTGAGTCGCGGGGTTATCATCAGTCCGCAGATTCTCTTCGTGGAAGCTGGGAGCCCATGGTGATCGTCTACGTGCTCACGTCGCTCGGCATGGGCGGAGCGGAACGCCAGGTGCTCGCGCTTGCGGAGCGCATGGCGGATCGCGGTCATGCAGTCAAGCTGCTGGTGCTTCGGCCGCAGCTCAAAGAGCAATGGCCCGCGCCGCTGCCGGTGATTCACCTCGACATGCGCAAAACGCCATTGAGCGTGTTGAAAGGTATCTGGCGCGCGCGCCGCTTTCTGCGCGGGTACCGTCCTGACCTGGTTCACAGTCACAGCTTTCACGCCAACATGGTTGCGCGTTTGCTCAAGGTATTCGCTCATGCGCCGGTCGTTCTCTCCACCGTGCACAACGTCAACGAAGGGGGATTGCATCGCATGATCTCTTACCGGCTGACGGATTTCTTGTGCGTGCGCACCACGGCCGTAAGCACCGCCGCCGCAAAACGATTTGTGCGCCTGGGTGCGGTTCCCAAACAGAAGTGTGCCGTTATCACCAATGCCATCGACATCCTGGAGTTTTCTTCCGTCCCTGACCGGCGCAAACAGACGCGCGCAGCCATGCAAGCTGGGGAGAATTTTATCTGGCTCACTGCAGGCCGCCTGGTGCCCGCCAAGGACATTCCCAACCTGCTGCGAGCATTTGCGCAGGCGCAAGCCGCCGTCCCTAATGCACATCTGTGGATCGCCGGTGCAGGCGAAGCAGGAACTCCGCAGCAGAATGTGCATTGGCTCGGGCTTCGTCGTGATCTGCCAGCCCTTATGGACGCTGCGGACGGATTTGTTCTTGCTTCGGCCTGGGAGGGAATGCCTCTGGTGGTGGGTGAGGCAATGGCCATGGAGAAGCCGGTTGTGGCCACGGATGTGGGCGGCGTGCGCGAACTGCTGGGAGATGCCGGGATGCTGGTCCCGCCCAGGAATTCAGATGCTCTTGCAGCGTCCATGCTTGCGGTGATGCGAAGCAGCGCTGAGGTTCGTCAAGAGCTGGGGTATGCAGCAAGGGGCCGCATCGAAAACTACTTCAGCATGGAGTCACGGGCCCATCAGTGGGAGTCGTTGTACCGGAGTCTCCTGGCTCGCGACGCGTGATTCGCTTTTCATCGGCAATGCAAAAGGGCCAGAGCTTCGCGCGCAGGCCCTTTTGCTTCTTGGAACCATCGCTCAGAACGCGATGGTGGCGCCGAAGCGGATTACGCGTGCCGCGGAGCCCTGCGAGAAGATACCGCCTTGCAGGCTGGTCGACCTGCCGAACTGCGGCCCGGGCGAGTTGAGGTCGGTCGGGTTGTTCGGTCCCGGCGGGGTGACGATGACGGTGCCTACTGGCGTTCCGTAGTTAATGTCGTTAAAGACGTTGGAGGCCTGTACGTTGAACGTCAACGTGTATTTGCGGCCTGTGCCGGGCGCGCCCGCTCCTGGTGGACGGCCACCACCGCCGCCAAATCCGCCAAATCCGCCGCCACCACCTCCTCCGCCGCCACGGCCACCGCCACCCGGACCACCGCCGCCATATCCGCCCGGTGGCGGTGCGCCAGCGACAGCGGCGCTGGTGGCCGCATCGATCTTGGGGCCAATTCCCCATGAGCGGCTGATGCGCAGATTGAGCGCTATCGCGGCCGGGCCTCTGCCGAGATTGATGGGGATGGGCGTGTAACTTTGGCCTGGCGTGGTTGGAACCGTGTTCAGGCAGCCAAACGAGGTCTGCACGTAGTTTGGAGTTGCCGTGGTGCAATCATCCGAAGTCGGAGCCAGCGCCGGCCGGTCATTGAAGTAATTGTCGCCGGTAAGGTCGTTGGTGGTGGTGATGTTGTACGGCCTGCCGGAGACGGCCATCATGAAGGGATTGAAGCGAATGCCCCAGCGGGCCTGGTAGTTGCCGAACAGGAAGACCATGTTGCGCGCAGCGAAACTGGCGCGGCCATAATCCTGGCTCAGGTTGTACGAGTTTGAGGTTACGCTGCCGTTTCCACCATCGGAGTTGGCCCAGGTCACGTTATAGAAGCCCGCCAGGCTGAAGTTCGGCGTAAATCTGGCATTGACATTGACGATCATCTGCTGCTGCTTGAACACTGCCTGCGGGTAGTATTCATTCACGATGCCGAGATTCGGATTGGGCCGCTGCACGGTCCCGTCGATCAGCGTCAGCGCATTGGAATCGCGCGTAACCAATTGATGTACGCCGAAGGAGTGAATGTAGTTGAAGGTGACGGTGGTGGTTTTGGTCAACTGCCGCTCCAGGCTGGCTCCGGCCTGCTGGGAGTAGGGCGAGTGGTATCCGGGAGCCACCACATCTATGGTGGCGGTGCTCGATGTTGCAGGACCGCAGGAAGAGGCGTCGCTGCTGCTGAAGCTTGTGGAATTGAAGCAGGTGGGGTTGTCGATGGTGATCTGCTTCTGGCTGTTGGGACCGCCGTTGTAGCGCTCCGCCGAAAGCAGATTGCCGATCTGGAAACGGTCATAGAAGATGCCGTATCCGCCGCGGACCACGGTCTTGGGGGTGGTCTTGTTTTTGTGGCCGTCGAGCGCGTAGGCAAATGAAAAACGCGGCGACCAGTCGTCGTGATCGGCGATGTGATTTTGACCTTCCCAGCGCACGCCTCCGGAGAGCGTGAGGAAGTTGTTGAACTTCCAGTCGTCCTGGAAAAATAGCGCGGCGTCGAACACATTGGCGCGTACTGCTTGAGCGCCGGTGGAATAGTTCAGTCTGGTGGGTAGGACGCCCGCCGTACCGTTCAATGCGCTCACGTAGTCGGGCACGGAGTTGAATGTGAAGCTGCCATTGAAGTCGGCGTCCGATGTGTTGGCGTCCACGTTGTCGCGCACGCGGGTGCCGAACTTAATGGCATGCGCGCCCACAGACATGGTGGTTAGATTCTGCAGCTCAAGGTGGTTGGTATGGTCATTGTTCGTTTGCGTTGTGGATCCGCCGCCAGTTAAGGTGCCGGGGATTCCGACCTCAGGCGCCGTGCTCACCGGAGATGTTGAAGAGTAGTCGCGGAGATATTGGAAGCGCGTTTCGTTGACGATGTGTTCGTTGACGATGAGCGAGTCGCTCAATTGCACTGTGTGCTCGGTTGAGGTCTCCATTGTGGATTGTGTGGGCAGCGATGTGGAGCCGATGTTTCCGGAGGTGCTGTTGCGGAAAAACTGGTAGCGCGCCGTGAGCGTGTTCTTCTTGCCCAGTTGTAGATCGATGCGGGGCGCGATGTTGGTGCGCGTTGCGGGGCTGAAGAGTCCACCGGAAAGGGGACCGACCTCGCAGGGACCTGTCGTCGCAGGTCCGCACGGTTGGGTGGGGTCCGACACCAGAACCGCAGCCTGGGCCAGCGAGTAAATGCTGTCGTTCTGGTTATTGCGCTGGTCAACGCTGATGAAGAATGACGCCCATTTGGAGAGCGATCCGTTCATATTGCCGCTGTATTGAATGCTGTGATATGCGGGGATGACGGTGGTGAAAGGGTTGGCGGTGTTGAAGCTGCTGTCGTTGCCCTGAGTGAGGAACTGCCCGTGCAGCTTGTCTGTGCCGGGCTTGGTGAGGATTTCGATGCGTCCGTAGCCGAGCTTGTCATACTCCGCGGAAAAGGGATTCTGGTTGATGCGAATTTCGCGAATGGCGGACTTGGGCGGCAACTGCCCACCGGTGAATCCATCAATGTAAATCTGGCCGCCGTTGGGTCCGGCCGAGGGTCCGGCGAGCGCGGTCAATTCGTTCGACAACTCGTCGGGATCGTCGGACAGGGCGTCAAGGTCTTTGCCCTTGATTACGATGGCACTGGCGTTTCCGCTGGCGTCAATGTTCACTTGCGGCGTGTCCTCGGTCACGGTCACGCTTTGCTGCGCAACTTCAATGGCCATGGAAATATCCACGCGCTTTGACTGACCGGCCGCCAACGGAATTGCCGGTGAACTGAACGGGGCGAATCCTGGAAACGTGGCGCTGAGAATGTAGCTGCCGGCGGGGAGGCCGCTAACAGAATACGCACCGGCTGAATCCGCCGTTGCGGTGCCGAGAGCCTTCCCACTGGAAGTGGAGACAGTCACTGTGGCGCCGGGGATGAGAGCCCCCGAAGGGTCTGCGATGTGGCCGCGAAGCGTGCCCGTGGTTTGCGGTGCGCCGGCAGCAGTCACTGTGGAATTCTGCGCCGGAGCTTGCTGGGGGGGCGCCTGGCCCACGACCGTCAGACTCGCGGCAGTGGACAAGGCCAAGGCAATTAAGGATCGATGAAAGCTATGCAATTTTGAGTACAAGAGTCCCTCGCTGGTTTTTTATGAATGTCGTGGTGCGGCTTATTGGGCTTGTGCGTCCGCGGCGCCCTGGCCACCGGAGCCCATGCTCCAGTTGTTCAGCAGGCTCTGGCTTGCTGCCGGGGCTTCAAGCAGGGGCTCGACGCCTGCCAGCAGCGTAATGGCAGTAACGTCGGTCGTGCCGTCGGTTGAGACGACCATCACCGCATCGCCTTTCTTGAGATCTGCAATCTGAATCGCTGGCGCGCGACTGAGCATCTGCTGTGGATCGCCTCCGCCGCCTGCTCCGCGTCCGCCCTGGCCTTGCCACTGGCCGCCGCCTGCCGCGCCGCTCCCCTGACCTCCGGCCTGATTGGCGGGCCGCGGGGTCGACCCCGCAGCGCCACCGGGTGCCTGTCCCCCGCCGCTCCAGGCGCCTGCTCCTCCGCCCGAGCCGCCCTTCAGCCGCATCGCAAGAATGGCTGCCATTTGATCGGGAAGCTTGCGCATCTGCACATCCGGAGTGATGTGGATGGTGACCTGCTTCTTGGTGGCGAGATCCTTGACGACCAGCGTGGAACTTGCAGGGTCTGTGGATAGGACGGTTCCTGAAATGTTGCGAAAGGTGCCCGACACCACCTCCACCGCGTCGATGCTGGTGCCATCGGCATTCTTGGTTCCGCGGGCACGCAACTGATCTCCGGCTTGAATGGCACTGATGGGCGCTGATACCGCCGCATCGAAGCTGACCGAAGCAGGCGCGTAGCGTTTAAGCGTGGTTGCGCTGGTGGTGTGAACGGTGATGGTCTTGGCCGTTGCTCCCGAGCCGCTGGTTAGAACAATGACGCCGCCGCCCGAGTCAACGCTCTTTACCAATCCGCCGACGCCATTACGCTGCCAATCTTCGCGATCCTTCTGCTGCTTTGCGGCGACGTCGCCCTGCTTGACGGCGATGACGCGAAGCGCCTGCGGCGTGCCGGCGGGAGAATCGGGATCGATCTTCACCAATGCCCGATCGCCAACCGCCAGATCGGTGAATTGGATTGTCTCCGCCTTGCTCAGATCCTTTTCGCCCAGAGCGATGCGCTTGATGGCCGCGGCGGCCGGAACCTCCACCTGGTAAGCCTGTCCGGCATCGGTCTTCACCGTGAGTGTGGTTCCGCTGATAGCGGTAATTGTGCCCAAGAAATTTGCCGGCGCCTGCGCCCGAGCCATGGGTGCGATCGATGTGGCTGTCGCCCACAGGGCGAGCAGAGTTATCGCCCAAATCCGAACTATTTTCCTGCAATTCATAAGTCATTTCTCCTCGGTCCGGATACTTCCGGCTGCCGGGGTTCGAGTCAGTGCCTAGTTCGGTAGACGAACTACCGCGGCAAAAGGTTGAATGGAAGGCTGGATTCGGAAGGAATCTTCAGCAATGCCTGTAAGATACCGGTTCTTATCGGCTTGCAAACTCATGAACCTGCAAATGGCCTCAGGGCTTTTCATGTCCGAACTGTCAGTCCGAATTCTTGAGCTCCGCAGTCTCCAGAAAGGTGTAGCTCCCAGAAGGCGCCGGCTGCACATGCGTAAGCCTGCGGTTATGGACCAGCACCGTATCGCGGTACCACAGATTGATGGCGGGCAAATCGCGGGCCAGAATCTGCTGGGCTTCGGCGTAATCGGCGCGGCGAATGGCGGTGTCTGGATTTACATTCGCATCGTCCAGCAGAGCGTCGAGGCGGGCATTGGAGTAGTGGCCGCGGTTGGCGCCTTTGGGAGGAATTCGCGCGGTGGAGAACGCGTAGCTGAAGATATCCGGCTGCTCGTTTCCGCCGATCCACTGCAGCGAGTACATCTGAAAGGCGCCGCGCATCACGTCGGAGTAAAAGGTTGCTGACTCGAAACTGCGAATGTCCAGAGCAATGCCGACGGCGGCGAACTGCTGTTGGAGAACGGCTGCCAGCAGGCGCGTTCCCTCCACGTTGCTGGTCTTCATGGTGATATGAAAGCGGACGCCATCTCCGCCGCGCGGATGGCCGGACTCATCCAGAAGGCGCGCGGCTCGAGTGGGATCGTAGTCGAACCGCGGGCCGTCGCCGTTGAATGCCCAATGGTCGGGAGGAAGCAGGCTCGATGCGGCGCGCGCACGCCCGTCGAGCAGCGTTTTTATGATCAGGTCGCGATCGATGGCGCAGGAGATTGCTTGCCGCACTCGAGGGTCGGCGAGCAGCGGATCGCGCAGGTTGAAACTCAGGTACTGCACTTCAGTTCCGCCTGTCTCCTCAATGCGGAGACTCGGACGCGCGGTGAGGACGGAGAGAGAGTCCATGGGAAGGGAATTGATGGCCACGTCGCCCGAACCCTTCTCCAATTCGAGAGACTCGGTGATGGCGTCGGGAACAACTGCAAAGCGCACGCGCTGGAGTTTTGGGATCGCGGACCAGCTGAATGGATTGCGCTCGACGATCACATCTTGATCGATCTGCTGGCTCACGAAGCGGAACGGCCCGCTACCGACGGGATGCTGCCAGAAATCGCGCCCGCTGCCCTCGGGAACAATCCCCATGGCGCCGGTGGAGAGATTGGTGAGCAGAAAATTGTCGGGTTGCTTGAGGTGCATCACAACGGTTTGGTCGTCCGGAGCTTCGATGCTGTCGATCGATGCGTAGGCGGCGGCTTTTGGCGTGATCACGTTGCCGGGATGTTTGGGGTTCAGCATCGATTGAACAGTCCAGAGCACGTCACGCGCGGTAAGCAGGCGCCCATCGTGGAAGCTCACACCGCTGCGCAGATGAAAAATGAGAGTGAGAGGAGTTGGCTGCTCCCAGCGCTCGGCCAGCGCCGGCGTGAATTGAAAATGCGCATCGCGAGCGACGAGTCCATCAAACAAAAGAGCGTCGATGCGCTGCGATTGAGCGTCGGTGGCGATGCGCGGGTCGAGATTCGCGGGGCTGCTCTCGATCAGGAAGACCACCGTGTTGGGATCGCGAGGAGCGGAATGGCACCCTCCCAGCACGACCGCAGTACCCAAAAGAAAAATCAACCAACCCGCCCGAGCATTGAAGAAATGGCCGGTCGCGCCGAAAATGCTCCGTGCCCCATCCTTGCGAACGCTCTTCTCGCAAGGGTGGGAAACCACGAACCTCAACGAGCGCAATCGGGTCCTAAACATACGAGATCTGCCCCAGAATCACGAGCCGTCTCGCTCCCGTTGCCGCTGCCACGTTACCAGGGAGGCGATGCCAGGTTTGCCACGCAAGCAGCGCAAAGGCCGCGGCTTCCTTGGCTTCAACAGGCAGGCCGAAATCTTCACTTGCCGCCAATTCGCATCCCAGCGGTTCAAGGCGCTGTGCCAGCATGGCCATGAGCGTGTTATTCCGCGCACCGCCGCCGGAGACGATGTAATCCACGCTGCGCTGCACCTTTCCCTCCCCGCGCATTTTGTGTAGGATGAATTTCTTGTAACTGCCGGCAATGGTTTCCGCAGTGAGTGCGGTCGCAGTTGCGATTGCGTCTTCCGGCTTATCGCTGTATCGCCGGCAAGCTGCCAAAAACTTAGCCGCATATTCGCGCCCAAACTCCTCGCGGCCTGCGGTGCGCGGAGGCTTCAGCTGGAAATATGGATTGCGCAATGCGCCGGCCAGCGCGGGCGGAAGCACTCTGCCTTGGGCAGCGATGCCGCCATTGCGATCGTATTGCTTGCCGACAAGTTCGAGAGCCAGCGCGTCGATCACCATGTTGCCTGGACCGGTGTCGAAGGCGATCACTGTGCGGGGGCTTGTTGCCGCAGGAATCGCGGTGAGGTTGGCGATGCCGCCGATGTTCTGCAACACGCGGCCGCGCGTGGGATGCGCGAAGAGCGCGTAGTCTAAGAGAGAAACCAACGGAGCCCCTTGGCCGCCGGCAAGCATATCAGCGGGGCGGAAGTTCGAGACTACTGGAACGCGCAAGGTGGATGCGATGACCTGCGCCTCGCCTGCCTGCCAGGTGCAGGCAAAGCTGCGGCCGGCGTAACTGGCGGCGCGCGCCTGATGATAGAGCGTTTGCCCGTGGCAACCGATAAGGTCGAGTTTGACCGGATGCTGCTTCAGCGTGGCCCGAACGGCTTCGGCGTAGGCGATGCCCAGGCGCCAATTCAGGCGCGCGAGTTCGGCCGTCGATGTGGATGCGGCATTCATCGCGGCGAGGATGGCGCGACGCAGCGGAGCGGGGAAGCGAAAGCTCTCATGCGCAAGGAGCGAAAGCTTGGGGCGCAGTTTGCCCGGCGCGATGCGCACGATGGCGACATCGATTCCATCGGCAGAAGTGCCGCTCATGATGCCCGCTACGGTCATGGGCTTGGCGCTCATGCGGGTTTTCTCTCCAGTGTGGGCGGAGCTTTTCGAATCGTCTCGCCAAAGCGCTGAATGCGCGTGCGCAGGGCGTCGAACTGCCGCGCTGAAAGAGCCGCGGAAGGCTTACGTGAAAACAACTTTCTGCGCTTCAGAGAAGTTTCTCTAGCGCGGGCGAGCAGCAAATCCCGGAAGGCTTGGGATCGTTCTGCTTCACGAACCAACGATTCGTAAGCGCGCAGAATCAGCTCGGGGCTGTGGCATATCTCCATCAGGTCCATCCCCGGGCGGATTGCGGCGACCACTGCTTCTTCAATCGAGAGGAACCTCAGAATTCCACCCATTTCAAGGTCGTCGGAGAAGACGATGCCGCGATAGCCGATTTGCTTGCGCAGCACATTCGTAATCCAGTAACGCGAAACCGATGCGGGGCGCACGCGACCCGGCGTATCGGGATAAGCTGCGTGACTGATCATAATCATTGGTAGTTGATCGCGTAGCTCACGATACGGGGCGAGGTCCTCTCGGCTCAATTCGTGGATGGTCCGGTGAATCGCGGGTGTTTCGAGATGCGAGTCGAGCATTCCGCCGCCGAGGCCGGGATAATGTTTGCCGCAACCGGCAACTCCGTGCGCTGCGAGGCCGAGCAAGAAGTTCTTTCCGTATTCAATGACTCCTTCAGCTGTAGGAGCGGCCGAACGCGTGCCCATGACCTGCGCGGAGGCGGGCGAGGCGAGGTCGAGCACCGGCGCGAGAGTTGTGTTGAACCCGAATGCCCTCACGGCGCGGGCGACTAATTCGCCTTGCTCGCGGATAAGGAACGTCTTCCTGGTTCGTGCCGCGGCTTGTGCCACGGCCTGCGCGGACGGCAGTGGAGCAAGCGCATCGCGGAGGCGATCGACCGAGCCGCCCTCTACATCGACACAGCGAAGACTGTGCGGCGCGCACAACGATGTCGCCTCATTAAGCAGGGCGCGCGTCTGCGCCGCGTCTTCAATGTTGCGGCGGAAGAGGATGATGCCGGCGGGCCTGACCAGCTTGAGCCAGGCATGTTCGAGGCCGGTTAGCTCGACGCCTGACAGGCCCACTACGAGCAGGCTTCCCGCGGCACGGCGCAATTCTTTCATCGCTGCGCCCTCGCAAGCGCCCCTGATCCCTGACCCCTGACCCCTGATCCCTGCCTTTGCGTCATGCTTTTTCCTTCAATTCCTGCTGTAACTCTTCGAGCAGATTCAATGCTTGTAATGGAGTTAGCGAGTTTACGTCCGTGGCTTCGACGCGGTCGACGATGCGCTGCGAGAGTGGAGTAAAGATGGTTAACTGCACCGGGTCGGCGGTCTCTACCTGCACGCTCTGACGTTCCTGTTTCTCGTGCTGGCGCAGCACGCGCTTGGCTCGCTCTATCACTGCGGCGGGCAATCCAGCCAGGCGAGCTACCTCGATACCATAACTCTTGCTGGCTGCGCCGGGCTCGATGTTATGCAGGAAAACAATGCCACCCGCGGCTTCTTTAACTCCTACTCGAAGATTGCGAACGCGCGGCAGCTTCTCAGCCAATATGGTGAGCTCGTGGTAGTGCGTGGCGAAGAGGGTGCGCGCGCCGGTCTCCGCGTGCAGATACTCGACGGTTGCCCAAGCGAGGGAAAGACCGTCAAACGTAGCTGTGCCGCGGCCCATCTCGTCGAGAAGGATGAGCGACCGGCGCGTGGCTGTATTCAGAATGGTGGCCGTCTCCGTCATCTCGACCATAAAGGTCGAGCGTCCGCGAGCGACATTGTCGCTGGCGCCGATGCGCGTATAGATGCGGTCCACCAAACCGAAGCGCATACTCTGCGCGGGCACAAAGCTACCCATTTGCGCTAGCAGGACTAACATGGCCGCCTGGCGGAGATAAGTGCTCTTGCCACCCATGTTAGGTCCAGTTATAAGTAACAAACTCGGACCGGTATCGTTTTCATCCGATCCCGCTGCGTTGAGATATAAGTCATTGGGGATGAAGCGGCCTTCGCGCGTATCTTCCATCCATTGTTCTATTACCGGATGGCGGCCTGCGACGGCTTCGAGCACGGGCTCTTCCGCAATCACAGGGCGCACATAGCGGCGCAGCGCGGCCAGATGCGCGAAGTTAGCCAACAAATCTGACTCGGCAACAGACGCGGAACTGCGGCGGATGCGGGCGGCAGCTTCCAGCACGTTCTTTCGCAGATCCACGAAAATGCGTTTTTCAATCTCAATGGAGCGGTCGTGTGCGGTAAGAATCTTTCTCTCATATTCCTTTAATTCAGGCGTGGTGAAGCGCTCGGCATTCACCAGGGTCTGTTTGCGTTCGTAGTCCGCGGGGGCGTGCGGCAGGTTGGCTTTGGTGATCTCAATGTAATAACCGAACACCGAGTTATAGCGGACCTTGAGTGATCCGATGCCGGTGCGCTGGCGCTCGCGCTCTTCGATCGCCGCAATGGATTGGCGTCCGGTGGAAGAGATGGTGCGCAGTTCGTCGAGCTCCTGGTCCACGCCGGCTGCGATGGCGCCGCCATCGACAAGGGTGAGCGGAGGCTCGGCAACGAGCGTGGTCTCGATCAGCGCGGTTACATCTTCAAGCGTGTCGAGGCGATCGGTTAGAGATCTCCAGAGCCCTGCCTGCATGGCGCTGAGGGCGATCTTGAGGGCGGGAAGCTTGTTGAGGCTGGCGGCGATGGCGCGAACGTCGCGGGGGCCGGCGGAGTCGAGCGAGAGACGCGCGAGCAGGCGTTCCAGATCGAGAATGCCGCTGAAGGCGCGGCGGATCTCTTCGCGCTTGAGCAGGTCGGCGTGCGAATCTGCTACAGCTTCATAGCGGGCTTCGAGTGCTTCGGCGTCGATGAGCGGGCGCAGGATTGTGGAACGCAGCAGGCGCTTGCCCATGGGAGTCTGGCATGCATCGAGGGTGTGAAAGAGCGTCGCGCGATTGTCCTGGCCAATAAAGAGCGGCTCGACTAATTCCAGGTTGCGCACTGTGACCTGGTCGAGTTCGAGGCAGGTGGAGTGCTCCTGAAACTTCAGGCTGTTGATGTGCAGCGCTTCAATCTTCTGCGTGGTGCGGACGTAATGCAGCACGGCGCCGGCGGCAATTGCGGCCGCTGGACGCGTGTCGAGGCCGTACCCTTCGAGGGTGCGGACGTTGAGCTGGCGTTCTACGAGGGGCACGGCGAAGTCCCGTGTCCATACCCAATCGTCCACGCGGGTGCGGGCCGCGATACGCTCCAGACCGAGTTCGAGCTGGGCAGGCAGCTCGGCGCTCGTGGGCAGCAGCACCTCGCTGGGGGTGGCTTTGACGATTTCGTCGATCGCTTGCTGGCGGGCGGTTGGGCCGGCGAATTCGGCGGTGCGGAACTCGCCTGTCGAGACGTCAAGCAGGGCTATGGCGCAGATAGGTTCCTTTGCTGAGCCCGTTTCAAAAAGCGCGGCGAGAAAATTGTTTTGCTCCTGGCCGAGGGCGTTGTCGAGCGCGGTGCCGGGCGAGAGCACGCGGGTGACTTCGCGGCGGACGATTTTCTTGGTGAGCTTGGGGTCCTCCATCTGGTCGCAGATGGCGATGCGGTAGCCCTTGCGCAGCAGACGCGTGAGGTACGATTCGACGGCGTGGTAAGGCACGCCGCACATGGGTTGCGAGCGCTCGCGGTCGCGGGCGGTCAGGGTCAACTGCAGCTCGCGGCTCACGGTGACTGCATCGTCATAGAAGAGTTCATAAAAGTCGCCCATGCGGAAGAAAAGAAGAGCATCGGGATTCTCGCGCTTGGCCGCCGTCCACTGGCGCATGAAAGGCGTCAGGTCGGCGAGAGCCTGGTCTGCGGGCGGCGACGATGAGGACGCGGGTTGAATGTCTTCCTTGATCACGCTGGCTCTAAGAATACCGTTGCGGGGCGGGTATCCGGTTCAGGCTGTGGATTGCGGGTTTGGGTTGGTGTTTCGGTCAGAGGGGTTGTCGCAGGGTAGACTACTCCGATGAAGCATGCGGGGTGGAAGCTGACCTGGGGTCGCCAACGAAAGAGGGATGGAATGAAGATGCGGATGCTTGTTTTGGGGTTAGTGGTTGCGGCAGGGATGGTTTTGAGCGCGGGGCAGCTAATGGCGGCGAAGCCGGCGAACGCGAAGAAGCTCGACGCCCTGGCTACTGCGGCTCTTGAGGCGATGAAGCAGAAGGCCGCGGAGTTGAACATTCAGGGCGTGGCCGTTGTGAGCTACGCAGAGGGCGACAGCGTGCAGGGGTGGTCGTCGAAGATGGCTGTGGTG
>Ga0302326_10002233_pt1 | contig 47409 bp, 40 predicted proteins | sample Palsa_T0_3_FD_202264 | JGI IMG/M metagenome (GOLD analysis project Ga0302326, IMG submission 202264) | Peat permafrost microbial communities from Stordalen Mire near Abisko, Sweden - Palsa_T0_3 | ecosystem: Environmental > Terrestrial > Soil > Palsa > Peat permafrost | place: Sweden: Abisko... | reverse complement strand
TCTCCATCTTGATCCGCTCCTGGGGATAGAGCGGGGTCAGGTTGTCGAAGAGAATCTTGTTGCGTGTCTCCTCGGGCGACTCGAAATTGATGGCCTCGATCTTCACCAGCGCGAAGTACTTCTCGCCCTCGTGCGGCGGGCGAACGTTGCCGCTGATGGAATCGCCGGTCTTCAGGTCGAATTTTCGAATCTGCGACGGGGAGACATAAATGTCGTCCGGGCCGGGCAGGTAGTTGTAATCCGGGGAGCGCAGGAAGCCGTATCCGTCGGGCAGAATCTCCAGCACGCCATCGGCGAAGATATGCCCCTCCTTTTCACTTTGTGCCTGAAGAATCTTGAAGATCAGGTCCTGTTTGCGAAGGCCGCTGGCGCCCGGGATTTCCAGGGTGCGCGCGATGCGGCTCAGTTCTGTGATGTTTTTCTCTTTTAGTTCAGCGATGGTCATGGTCACCTGCGGTGGGAAGGGATGGGACGGTGGGGAAATGCGGAAAGGGATGTGCTCCAGAGGAAACCGGGCGGGATTGGCTGCATGCAACGGGCGCAGGCCGCGCCCACTGCATCTCTCAAAATCAAGAGGAAGTCTGAAACGCCGTAGAAATGCGGCTGACACGGCTGACAAGCCGCCTGGAACTGTTGCCTGAATCAACTATACCGGTGCTAAACGCCTCAGGCGGCGCGACGCCGCTCGATCTGCTGAGCCGCTGGCGCCTCTTCAGGCGCTGCGTCAGCCCCTGGGTTGGTGGTTTGAAACCTGCCCAAGACTTCGTTGGTGGTGTCTTGCAGCCGTGTATTCGGCTTGTGAAGCTTACGGGTCGCCTTGCTAGCCAGTTGACAGAGCTGGTAGCGGTTGGACACATGAGAAAGTGCCCCAAAAACTAAATCAGAACGCATGATACATCTCTCCTTGCTTCAAGTTGCTTACCCCGGCCGGAACTTTGCCCGGTGCCGCCGGAGCAGTTGGGCAGCCATAACCATCATGGCTCGCCAAGTGTTTACTACCAATTCTTAGACGCACGAAGTGGGTGTCTAGTTCGAAAATCTTGACGCACTTTCGCACGCCGAGAAAAGTCATTGTGCCGTGTCAGGGGTTCAGATTGCCGTCTCGGGAATCCACGCGCCCGACATTCCCGTTCCCGGTGGAACTCACGTACGCACCGGTGCATCAACTAGTTGAGCCCCAGCTCAATATGATGCGGGAAAAGGCGGATGGGTTCGCACGATCGTACTGTGCAATATGCCCTTTAATGGATGGCACTCATGAATGTATACCGACTCGTTCTCCGGGTCAACAGTTTTTTCGGGTCTTTTTTCCTCAGGAGCGGCTTCATGCCCGCCGTTTGCCTGCCACTCGATTCACGCCATTAAAGAACATATAATCAATGATATAGCAAGATTCCGAAGGCCGTCTCGGCTTTCCGGGCCATGGCTCCGATATTCCCCTCCGGTTTCCTGCGGAAGAGATAGGAACCATCCTGATTACCTGGGAGCCCTTACAAACCTATCTATGCGGACGACGACCCCCAGCCCGGTGGACAAACCCGTTTCCAGGGCTCGCGCTCCAAGGGCGATCTTGACCTGGAAGCTGTTTATTTCGCCTTGGCAAAGCTTCCAGACGGCCTGCCATCCGGGTCCACCAGCAGCGGACCACCGTTTTCGTCCATGCCGCACCCCGGCCGCCGACGATTGGCCGGATCTGTAGATCGTTTGGATCGAGCGAAGAACGTGTCCAGCCGGAAGATGGCCAGCGCCAACACTGCAACGAAAGGAACGGCAACCAAAAGAGTATCCGAAACCGAATTCAAATAGACTTCGTGCATGGTGTAACCCCCGCAAGCTCTCTTGGGCTGCCCCAGAACAGCCTCTGGTTAAAGGGAACTATGGAGCCTGCTGATTACTAGGATGCGCTTTTTAACCTGCGAGGCGTTACTAAATAGAGTTCTTTCTTGTAGCGAAAGTAACCTGTTCATTATCCAATTAGTAAACTCGTCCTCCCTCCCGGAGAGGTTCCATGCGCTTCGTTCAGCTACCACAATCCCGATTAATCATCGACCAAGGACTCAAGAAGGTTGAGAATCACGACTCACTGCCATCTCCGGGTGCTCCGCCGCGACCCCGAAAGCCTGCCATCCGGATCGCGCAGGATGGGTTCTCCAGACCTGTCGACGCCGCATGCCGGACGCCGTCGAAACAGTACCGGTTTGGGGGAGGCAATGAGGTGATCCAACCGGAAAATGCTGAGAAGCAACAGAACGGCGAAGGGAAGTGCAACCAGCAGCATGTCCCTGCCGGAAACGAGAATGTGTTGATCCATCCGAAACCCCCTGGTGGTGCAGGCCGGCACATGAGTGGTTTCTCATGCGGACATACCGCTTATCGGCTCAGGATTGGAAACGTCTTAGGAACGGAAGTAACGGAGAAGCAGGGAGCAGGGATCAGGGAATAGGAGGCCGTCCGCCTGTGCAGGCTTCCGTCGCAACCGAGCTGATCCCCCGCAGCATTTCCAAAGACTGAGAAGCTACGCCTCGCAACCCCTCAACTAATCCCTAACCCCTGAGCCCTGACCCCTGCTCTTCTATGCCCAGTAGCTGCGGTCCAGGGTGCGGTACTGGATGGCCTCGGCCAGGTGCGCTACGGTCAAATGCTCGGCGGCTTCGAGATCGGCAATGGTGCGCGCTACTTTGAGGATGCGATCATGAGCGCGCGCGGTCAGGCCTTGCTGCTGCATGGCTCGTTCCAGCAGGCGCTCGGCGTCGGCGGCGAGCTCGCAGTGGGCGCGAATCTGGCGGGTGGTCATCTGCGCGTTGGCGTAGACTTTGTCGCCGCTCTTTTTGAACCGCGTTCGCTGCCGGTCTCGCGCGGCCATCACGCGTCCGCGAATTTCGGCCGAGCCCTCGGCCGCCGCGCCGCCACGCAGTTCCTTGTATTGCACCGCGGGCACCTCGATGTGAATATCGATGCGGTCGAGCAGCGGTCCGGAGATCTTGGCCACGTAGCGCTGAATCATGGGCGGCGTGCACATGCACTCGCGCGACTTGTCGTTGAAGTATCCGCACGGGCAGGGATTCATGGCGGCCGCGAGCATGAAGCGCGCCGGGAAGCTGAGCGACATGGACGCGCGGGCAATGGTTACGGTGTGATCTTCAAGCGGCTGCCGCATCACTTCAAGCACGTTGCGCGGAAACTCCGGCAGCTCGTCGAGAAACAGCAAACCGTTGTGCGCCAGCGAGACTTCGCCGGGCCGTGGGATGATGCCGCCGCCGATCAGGCCCGCGTCGGAGATGGTGTGATGCGGCGAACGAAACGGACGCTGCGTCACCAGGCCGGCCGCAGCATCCAGCACGCCGGCGACGGAGTGAATCTTAGTTGTCTCCAGTGCCTCTTCAAATGTGAGCGGAGCCAGGATGGAAGGCAGCCGCTTGGCCAGCATGGTCTTGCCGGAGCCGGGCGGGCCGATCATAAGAATATTGTGGCTGCCGGCCGCGGACACTTCAAGCGCGCGCTTGGCCGTCTGCTGCCCGCGCACGTCTTTGAAGTCCACGGCAAAGTGTTGCAGCTCACCCAACAGCGCCTCGGTCGATACTCGATAAGGCTCGCGCTGAATGGAACCCACCACCGAGGTGTTGAGCAGCTCCAGCACGTCAAGCAGCGACGAGACCGGGTACACATTCACACCTTCCACAACCGCTGCCTCGGCGGCATTGGCCGCGGGCAGAATCAGATTCGGAATGTTCTTCTCGCGCGCCAGAATGGCGATGGGCAACATGCCCGGTACTCCACGCACGCTGCCATCGAGGCCCAGTTCGCCCACCATAAGGAAGCGGCTCACATCGTCCACGCGCAACGCGCCGTAAGCGCCGAGGATGCCGACGGCAATGGGCAGGTCGAAACCCGCGCCCTCCTTTTTCATGTCGGCCGGCGCCAGGTTGATGGTGATGAAGGTGGGCGGAATCAGATAGCCGGAGTTCTTGATGGCCGCGCGCACGCGGTCGCGGCTCTCGCGCACCGCGGCGTCAGGCAGGCCGACGGTGTGGAAGACATCCTTCTCCATCACTGCCCCGCTATAGTCCACCTCGACATCGATGAGGTTGGCATCGATGCCGTAGACAGCCGCGCTGAGAGCTTTGAAGAGCATGATTAAGTTGCAGGGAGTGTAACAGACGACACGGACAAAGAGACTCAGTACCAAGGGACTAAGTGCCAGGGAACAGCAGACTGTTCATCAAGAGCGGCCTTTGTAGCGCGACAGAGTTTGACCAATGCGGCATCGCAAAAGGCTGAAAGCCCGCACCTCGCGAGGTTTCAACTAATCCCTATTCTCTATTCCCTGTTCCCTGTCTCACGCTACAATCACATCCGTGACTACGAGTCTCTTCGACCTGTACAAAATCGGTGTTGGCCCTTCGAGTTCGCATACCATGGGGCCCATGCGCGCGGCTTGCCGCTTCGCGCGGGAACTCGGCAGCCGTGGCCTGCTCCATTGCGTTGCGCGCGTGCAGGCAGAGCTCTTTGGATCCCTCGCTCTCACTGGCCTGGGCCATGCAACGGACCGCGCTGTCCTGCTCGGACTCTCCGGACATGAGCCGGCCAGCATCGATCCCGCGGAAATTGCGTCCACGGTTGCTGGCATTCGCGCAGCCCATAAGCTCGATCTGGCCGGTACGCATACGATTGCGTTCGATGAAGCATGCGATCTGATCTTCCATCGGTCGGTCATGTATCCTCCGGGCGCGCAAACCCAGCATCCCAATGGGTTGCGGCTCACGGCCTACGATGCGGAGGGCGCGGTTGTCGATCTGCGCACTTTCTTTTCTATTGGCGGCGGATTCATCACCGAAGACGGCGTCGACGCGTCGACCGAGAAGCTGCAAGCTCCGATTCCGTTTCCCTTTCACAGCGCGGCGGAGTTGCTGGCCACGGCGCACGCCAACGAGCTTTCCATCAGCCAGCTCATGCTTGAGAACGAGTGCGCGCTGGTGAAATTCGCCACGCCTGATTCGGATCGCGCGCCTGTCGAAGTGGTGCGCGAAGGCATCGACCGCATTTGGAAGACGATGCAGGACTGCATCCAGCGCGGCATTGATACCGAGGGCATTCTTCCCGGCGGCCTTGAAGTCCGGCGTCGCGCACATCGCCTGGCCGCGCGTCTGCATGAGAAGGAAGCCAACGGCCTGCGCGGCGATCCGCTGGCCCCGCTCGACTGGGTTACGGTCTACGCCATGGCCGTGAACGAAGAGAATGCCGCTGGAGGTCGCGTGGTGACTGCACCCACCAACGGCGCGGCCGGCGTCGTGCCCGCAGTGGGGCAATACTACACACGATTTATTTCGGAGGCCGACCACGAAGGCCTGCTGCGCTACTTCCTCACCTCCGCGGCCATCGGCATCCTTTATAAGGAGAACGCTTCCATCAGCGGAGCGGAAGTGGGCTGCCAGGGTGAAGTGGGCGTGGCCTGTTCCATGGCCGCCGGCGGGCTCACTGCTGCACTCGGTGGAACCAATGGGCAAGTGGAGCACGCCGCTGAGATCGCCATGGAGCACAACCTGGGTATGACCTGCGACCCCATCGGCGGCCTGGTGCAGATTCCATGCATCGAACGCAACGCCATGGGCGCGGCCAAGGCAGTGCAGGCTTCGCGCATCGCCATGAACGAGGCCGAAGCGCACAAGGTCTCGCTCGACCAGGTCATCCGCACCATGTACCTCACCGGTCTCGACATGCAATCGCGCTACAAGGAGACCAGCCTGGCCGGCCTTGCCTTGAACATCATCGAGTGCTAGCTTCGCTAACGAGGGGTCTCAACCCATGCTCCTGCGCGCCATCGCCATTTTTCTTTTTCTGCTCCCCATCGCCTCAGCCGCCGCCAATCGCGGCCATTCAACGCCCGCAGAACGCAAGCAGGCGCTCGAGTACATTCACCACTTCCAGGCCGATCCGCTCAATCCGGATTTGAAGCCGGAGATCCAGTGGGTGGTGAAATGGACCATCGAGGTGCCTGATATTCGGCTCGACCTCTGCACCAGCTTTTTCAAATTGCCCAAGGCCGAATCGAAGGACGGACAAACTCTGTTCAATGCCATGGTGTTCGCGCAGACCGCGTATTTACTGGAGAATCCCGATCATCAGGACGACAAGCTCGCGCAAGTTGAGGCCGGTGTTGAAGGCGTGCTGCGCGTTTATGAAGTGCTGTTGAAGAGCAATCCAAAGGATCGAGAGCCGTCTCTCGACAAGCTCATCAAGCGGCGCGAAGATGGAACACTGACGAAGTTTGTCGAGCAGCATGCGACTTCTTCATGCGATATTTGAAGGCGCGCTTCTCATTTTTCTGATTGCAAACTCATCGCTCGCGAATCGACACTCGACGCCTCGCGAAAAAATTGTTGACCATTTTTCCACTCTTACTACGTTTTTTTCTTGACACTTGCGTCTCATGAATCTATACATTCATCAACTGCAATTTAAATATTGCAGGCATCGATGCAAACCATCGAAAAGGGAGAATAGGAAAAATGGCAACTAAGAAGGCAGCCAAGAAGGCACCCGCGAAGAAGGCAGCCAAGAAGGCACCCGCGAAGAAGGCCGCAAAAAAGAAGTAACTGCGGTCAACCATCAACAAGGCAACACCCAGAGGGGGACGCTCAAAAGCGTCCCCCTCGGTGTTTCTGCGGCATGCTGTTCTTGAAGAGCAGATACACTTGTTGGGGAAGGGAAGCGAGCAACGATTGCCATGACACGACGGCGCTGGATTGCTGAACACTGGGATGAAGCCACAGCGACGATCCTCGGCGCGCAGGCGGAACACATGGCGCGCGTGCTGCGTGCCCATGCCGGTATGGAGGCCGATGTGGTCGCGGGCGGCCACGTGTTTCATGCCGAAGTGGCCGCTGTGAGCGCTGCCGAAGTCCGCTTCAATCTAATTGCTGAAGTCCAGGCCGATCCTGCGTTGCCGGTCACGCTGGTTCTCTCTCTCTATAAATTCGACCGCATGGAGTGGGCGCTGGAGAAGGCTACTGAACTGGGCGTGGCCGCTGTTGCGCCGGTGATTGCGCGCCGCACAGAGAAGCATCTGGCGCAGGCCGCGAGCAAGAGGGCCGAGCGCTGGCGCCGCATTGTGCATGAAGCCTCGCAACAGTCGCGCCGGTCCGATGTACCTCTGATCCACGAGCCTGGCCCACTGGCCGCGCGCGTAGGTGCTGAGTCCAGTGCAACCCGCATTGTGCTCGCCGAGCAGGAGCGCACCACCACTCTTCGTGTTGCCGTTGAAGAAGCCGCTGCCGCAGCCAGGCAGGAGATGCCCACGCTCGAAATCGCCATCGGCCCCGAGGGCGGATGGGCTCCCGAGGAAGAGGCGCTCTTCGATGCCAACGGCTGGCGTGCTGTATCGCTGGGTCCGCGTATCCTGCGCGCGGAGACCGCCGCTATTGCGGCGTTGGCTGTAGTGGCTTCGGTCTTGGAGTGAAAGCAGCACTTTCAAGGTCGAGCTTTTGCTGCTCCCAACGCGGTTTTAGCGCTGAACCCTGCGAGGGCGAGTGCGGCAAGGCTGTTCACCAGGGCGCGTGCGTCAAACACGTTGCCGGTGAGAACCCCAAACGTGAAGGCGGAAATTGACAGGGCAAGACTCCCAACGCCTGCGATCCAGGCCAGCGGCCGATCCGTGGGTCGGCCAGCGCGCAACAGATTGACGGCCGCGACCAGCAAAGAATAGAGAGATGCGCTCAGCGCCCAGAGCAGAGTCAAGGGCTCGTGACGATAGCCGATGCACGAACCGGCTGCGTGGCCCAGGCCCCCCAGGATGAGAACACAGGCAAGGATGCGATCAATCGTTTTCATTCGTTCCCTCTTCGTTCATGCCGGAATCGATGGTGCGCGGGTGGCTGCCAGGATGAAAAGCAATTGACGATGAAGAATTAAATGCGCGCGTAGTGTAGCAGCAACCCCGCCAGCGCCGCGCCGGCGAGATCGCCCACAATTGGAATCGGCGCATAGCGCCAGTTCGATCCGCCCTTGCCGGGAATCGGCAACAGCCAATGGACGAGGCGTGGACCAAGATCGCGTGCAGGGTTGATGGCATAGCCCGTGGTTCCACCGAGCGAGAGCCCGATGCCCCACACCAGGCTGCCTACGAGCCACGGGGCAAGGCCCGGCGCAGGTCCTGTCGCCGACACTCCATGCGAGCCGATGGCCCCGGCCACCACAACCAGAACCGCCGTACCAATCATCTCACTGAGGATGTTGAAGAGCGGGCTACGCACCGCGGCATTGGTGCAGAAGATGCCCAGCTTGTCCACAGGCCCCGGCGTGAGCGCCCAGTGCGGTCCATAGTGCAGTGCCATCAGCGTGGCACCGGCCATGGCCCCCAGTAACTGCGCCGACCAGTAATAAAGCAGCTGCGAGTAATCTCCGCTGTTCACCGCTGCCGCCAGCGTGATGGCCGGATTGAGGTGCGCGCCGGAACTGCCGAACGCCTGCGCTACCAGCACGCCGCACAGCACGGCCAGCGCCCATCCGGATGCGATGACCATCCAGCCGGAATCGGCCGCATACGATTTGCGCAGCGTCACGCCGGCATTCACGCCGTTGCCCAGCAGCACAAGAACCAGCGTGCCGAGAAACTCACCCAACCATACAGAATGCATTGCAGTCTTCCTTGCTGTTGCGCGGCGCCGGCAACAATCTGCGCCGGCATAGCGCTCATGAATTCAGAATTTGCGGAACTCAAGCATGATGCACTGCTGGGCCCGTTTTCGCCAAGGTCTTTCGCGACGGATACCTACCCCGGATGCTGCGGGGTTAAGAGTGCGACGCCTTCAGCGGCAAATAGGCGCGCAGTCAGCGATCGACCGGCACTGCTTTATCCGCGCCGGCCGTTGCTTGCTGATATTGCGTCCAGTGCGTCAGCAATTCCTTCACCACCACGTGACCCACCGTGTACGCAGCTTCCAGCGAAGGCAGGTAGCCGCTGTACTTTCCAATGCGCTGCGTGGCCAGGCTCTCTGCCGCCGTCATACCGCGCGGCTGGCGGTCGTAGTTGCTCACGGTCCGCAGCACCAGTATGCGCTGCCCATCCACTCGATGCGCATTGGCCAGGAACTCAAGCGACTGCAGCGTGCCGGTATCTTCCATTGCCGTGGTTGCGAACTCACCCTGTCCGTTGGTGAAGTAGCGCATCCACTCCGCGGCCCAGGCGTCGAACAGCTTGCCGTGCCAGTAGCGCGACGACGAAACCTCATCGCCCATGGTGACAAACGGAGGCTTGTCCGCTGCCGCTCCATCAAAGTTGCCGCGAATCTCCTTCAAATGATCTGAGTCCGCCAGCGGCGTGGCGCGCGTCAGTTCATAAGCCCACTCCGCCAGGCCTTTGTTCAGCGCATACACCTGGCCGGGGAGTGGCGCGACAGGATCTTCAAACGGCTTCGACTTGCGCAGCGGCAGATAGCCGGTAGTCCAGTCCGGCGGAGTCTCGCGCGCATCGATCTCATAGCCGAGGTCTCCATCGACCACCCAGCGCGCCCACACGGCTGAACCAAGTGAGACTTTGTCAGGGCTGGCTCCTGCGATACCGGCGACGATCCAGTACGCATGCGTGAGATCGAAGCGCGGATCGAGGCCGAGCGCCATGATGGTGGCCGCTGCGTGCGCGGTCCCCTGGCCGGTCAGCACGGCCATCTCGCCATCGTCATTCATACGCGCGGCGTGGTAGCCCGCGGGGAGCGGATAGATGCGGTCGAGGTGGTCGCGCTCCACCCAATACTGCAGCTCGCCGGGCTGATCGCCAGTGTCGGCGCCTACTTCAAACATGGCCACCACGACGACCTTGACCTGAATGGGGCGCGGCTTGGCCTGGACTCCAATGGTTAGCGTGAGCGGGAAAAGCAGCGCGAGGAAAATCTTTATGCGAGCAGTCATTGATTCCGATGGTATCCGAGAGTAGTCTCGCGGCAAAGCGTTTCTCCGCATGCGCGCGGTACCATGGGAGGAATCAGGGGGTCGAGATTATGAGAACTTCAATAAGAATCCTCGGCGTGGCGACGATAGCTGCGGCGAGCGCACTCTCGCTCACGGCACAGCAGGCAGGCGCAACGCAGGCGCATAAATGGACCATCGTCGTACATGGCGGCGCGGGCGTGATCGAGCGTCCAGCGCTGGGACCCAAGGGCGATGCGGCTTATCGCGCTGCGCTGACGCGCGGCATTGAAGCGGGAGCAAAGGTGTTGGACCAGGGCGGCTCGGCGCTGGATGCAGTTGAGACGGTTTTGAAGATCTTTGAGGAGGATCCGCTTTTTAACGCGGCGCGCGGGGCAGTGTTTAGCTCCGAAGGAAAGAACGAGCTGGATGCGTCGATCATGGACGGCTCAAATCTAAAGGCGGGCGCGGTGTGCACGGTGACACATACACGGTATCCCATCAGCCTGGCGCGGGCGGTGATGGAGAAGTCGCCGTACGTGATGATGTCCGGGCAGGGAGCGGAGGCCTTTGGCGCAAGCGTGGGCCTGGAGCAGGTTGATCCCAGTTTCTTTTTTTCTGAGGCGCGCTGGCAGTCGCTGGTGAAGCAGTTGCAGAAGGAAGGCAAGCCGGTGCCGCCGCGTCCCGCGGGCGCGCCGCCTCCAGGTGCGGCGGTTCCAGTGGCGTTCTATGACGAAGGCGCCGATCCGCACAGCCATGGCACCACGGGCGTGGTGGCGCTCGATCGCAACGGCAACATTGCCGCAGGCACATCGACGGGCGGATTGCAGGGCAAAATGCCAGGGCGCGTGGGCGACTCGCCCATCATTGGCGCGGGCACCTACGCTTCCAATCAGTCGTGCGCCGTCTCCGCCACAGGCACAGGCGAGTACTTTATCCGCCTGGGTGTGGCGCGCGAAATCTGCAACCTTGTCGCATTCAAGAGCATGCCGATACAGCAAGCGGCAGATCAGGTCATCCATCATGAACTGGAAGCGCTGCACGGGGATGGAGGCGTGATCGCTCTCACGCCGGATGGCCAGACCGCGTTCAGCTTCAATACGCCGGGAATGTTTCGCGCGCGGCTCTCGGAGGGCGGTCAGGTGGAAGTGCACATCTATAAGGATGAGCAATAACCTCATAGCTCGCTCTTGATTCCGTGCCGGTCGCTTTCCGAGTGAATGACGATCATTGCATTTCCACGCCTTGCGTCTCCCGCAAGGCGATTATTTATGAACTCACAACTAACTGCGCCACTGTCTTCAAGTGGGTCGGTCCCGTGCGGACAATCAAATGACAAAACGAAGACATTCCCCCTGCATTGCGGCGGATATCGTGGGTACTGGCAGGTGAACACTATCGCCGCTTGCCGAGGATCAAGTTCTGCCCTCCCCCCCGCGATGGATGTGTCACCTACTTTGAGGAGAAAAATGACATGCGAATCTGCGAATCGATCGCCCCGCGCTTAACGAATGAACTAGAACCTCGTCGCGCCATAATGACCCGCTGGCGCAAGACTCTGGCTGCCGCAATGTTGCTTGCCAGTGCAACCGGAATCGGTATAGCGCAGGACCATGACAACGATGCTGCCTTTCTGCCCAGTCCGGTGCGAACGGTTTCGACGGTACCCAAGAACGGAGATCAGAATCCATACGGCGTTGCGTTTGTGCCCAACAACTTCCAAACAGGATCTGGACCATTGAAGCATGGAGACATTCTGGTTTCGAACTTCAACAATAGTCTGAATCTGCAAGGCACGGGAACAACCATCGTGCGCGTCCCCTCGAGCGGGACGCCGACGGTGTTCTTCCAGGGCAAGCCGGGGCTGGGGCTCTCCACGGCGTTGGGAACCCTGCAATTTGGGTTCGTTGTCGTCGGAAATGCGCCGACAACGGACGGCAGCTCGGCCACTGCGGAACCTGGGTCGCTGTTAGTGATCAATGACCATGGCAAGCTGGTACAGACGATTACCGATCCATCCATCCAATATCCGTGGGATATGGCTCTGATTGACAATGGGGATCGGGCGATTGCGTTTGTAACCAACGCACTCACCGGGACAGTGAGCCGGCTTGACTTCCAGGTAAGTTCAAGCGGCCTGACGTTGCTGAGTGCGAAGACGATCGCTTCCGGCTATGTGCACCGCGGCGATCCGGTCGCGCTGTTTGTCGCGCCCACAGGGCTGGTTTACGATGCCCCACACGACCTGCTGTACGTTGCCTCGACTGGAGACAACGCCGTCTTCGCGGTGCCCGATGCGGCCAAACGCAAATCGGACCAGGGACAGGGATTCATCGTTTATCAGGACGAAGTTCACCTGCACGGCGCCCTGGGATTGGCGGCGGCTCCGAATGGTCACCTGCTGGTCACAAACAACGACACCGTCAATCCCGATCCCAATCAGCCCAGTGAAATCGTCGAATTTACCAAGGATGGAAGTTTTGTGAAGGAGCTGTCGGTCGATCCGAGCCAGGGAGGATCGTTTGGCCTGGCGGTGAGTGCTACGGATGACCAGGCAATCTTCGCGGCAGTCGATGACAACACGGCTTCGCTGATTATCTGGACTCTGAATTTTAATTAGCGCGGAACCGGGGGCTTCTCCATCCAGGTTGTTGAAGCCCCTTCACCGATCCTTTGTAGATAGTTCCCACTTCGTCCGCGTGTAGGCGATTTGAAAGCCCTTGCGCTCGACGTTGCGTTGGGAGTCGCTGCCCGGCGTGGCAGCCATCATCGCTAAATCGCATCCGTGGTCAAAGGCGTACTTCATGCGCGCTTCGAGCAGCGCTGTCTGCAATCCGCGGCGGCGCAACTCGGGTATTGTCGACGACCCGCCAAACAGCGCCACACCCTCATGCATGCAAAGCACGCCTGCTGCGCCAGGCTCGCCGTCCGCCTCGGCTAGAAAACATACAGTGTGATCGCGGGACGCGCTTACAGCGCCAAACTGAGCCAGGAACTCCATAAGCTCCGGATGGTCGTGCGACCAGCCGCGCGCGCTGATCCGTCCCCACAGGCCCGCTTCCTCGGGGCCGGTGATGCGGACCGTCACATTCGCTGCGCTCATCGGCGCGGGCTGCTGCACAGGTCTATACAAAACGCTGCTCAGCTCAACCGGCTTGTAGCCGCGATGGCACAGCATCTCGAGCGCGGTGACGCCCGCGAATGGGCTCACCTCATGCAGCACCGGCGCGCCATGACCACGAAAGAAGCCTTCAATCGTATCCAGGGTCTGTTCAGTCAACGCTTCAAACAGGCCGAGGCCGAAGGTCTGCGTGCACGGAGAGTTCACGCGATCGAAGACCGCGAATGCGCCGGCGCACTCTATCCACTCGGCGTGGCTCTCGGGGAACTGTTTGCGGCGGGTTTGCGCGTATTGTGCGCAGGCGAATCCCTCCGCGCGTTCCAGCCGTCGTGAGAGTGCGAGATCGGAGAAGATCATGGACTTCAGTCTACGGCTCAGGAACGGTGCGTCGCCGATCGATATTCGAAGCACGCAACAAGGCCATCCCCGAGAGGATGGCCTGATGCTTCAACTCACACGCAATCGACTACGGCTGCACCGGAACGCCCACTGTCCCGTCATTGCGCGCCTGCGCCTTCTGCGTCAGCACCTTGTGCGCGTTCTCTTCCAGCGCCTGTGCCTCAGGCAGGAAGGTTAGCGCCTTCTGCACCATCGGGTCCCAGTCGGCGCGCGTGCGCAGGCCCTGCGACTCGCCGAACTGAATGGTAAAGATGCTGCTCTTGATGCTTTCCTTCAGCCAGTCGTTCACGCCATCGAGATCGGCCTGGGTGTAGGGAACGCTCTTGCTGGTGAGGTACTGCTTGAAGTCGGAGATCACAGCGTCGTCCACCTGGAAGCCTTTGTCCACCGTGCGATTGGAAAGATATACCGGCGCAAAGAGGAAGAAGACGTCCTTGGAGAGCAGAACTTCCTGGAAGTGGTTGGCCTTGGGAGGCTCAATCTTTTCGTCCGGCGTAATGCCGCCGCCGCCGTACACTGTGCGTCCGGAGTCAGTAAACTTGACTTCCTGGTTGGAGTTGTTCGCGGGCAGCGCGCCGGCATGGTTGTAGTAGTAATCGTAGAGCGAAACGCCCGCGTAGTTGCGCTGGATGAGGCGGCCGGACGGAGTGTAGTAATGATAGGTGGTGAGCGCCAGGCCGGTGTTCTCGCTCAGGTTGTAAACGGTCTGCACCAGCCCCTTGCCGAATGTAGTCTGGCCCACAATCAATGCGCGATCGTGATCCTGCAATGCGCCGCTGACGATTTCCGCAGCCGAGGCCGTACCGCGGCTTACCAGCACAACAATGGGAAAGGTCTTGCCGTCGTTGCCGCGCTGCGCGGTGTAGTTCTGGTCAGGATAGGCACGGCCTCGCTGCGAAACGATGGTCTGGCCCTTGGTCAGGAGGTGGTCGCAAACTTCCACCGCCTGGTTGAGCAGGCCGCCCGGATTGTCGCGCAGATCAAAGACCAAGCCCTTCAAGTCACCCATTCCATCAATGGCTTCAATCACTTCCTGGGCTGTTGTCTCCTGGAACTGCTTGAGGTGAATGTAGCCAATGCCGGGGCGGATCTCATATTTAAGGTCCACGGAAGGATTGGGAATTTCATCGCGAACCAGTGGGAAGACCAGCGGCTTGCCCTGGCCTTCGCGCGTCATGCTCACGGTTACCGGCGTGCCCTTGGGTCCCTTCAGGGTTTTTGCCACCAGGTCAGAGGTCATCCCGTCTGTGGGCTTGCCGTCGATGGCCGAGATCACGTCGCCCGGATGAACGCCCGCCTTGAATGCCGGGCCGCCCTCCATGGGAAACACCACATACACCTTGCCCCCGCCGAAGGCCTGCTGGATGGTCATTCCCACGCCGTAATAGCGGCCATGCTGATCTTCGCGCATCTTGGCGTAGGCCTTGGGATCGTAGAAGTTGGAGTGCGGATCAAGCACGCGCAGCATTCCCGGAATGGCTCCGTCGTAGATTGCTGAGTCTGCCTTGTCGCCCTGGATGGGCTCGGCGTAGTTTTGCTCCACCACCGCGTAGACGTTGGTAAACGACTTGAGGCTGTCGCGGAGCTGGCTCTCGTCTTCAGACGACTGCGCGCCCACGCGGCGCTGCATCAGGCTGCCCACGACGGCGCAGACGGAGAAGAAGAGAACCACGGAGAAAAGAGCGCGGCGGGCGCGTGGATTCATAGGCTGGAAGGACCTCCGGACGGCAGTTGCTGCAGGCGGGCGCGAAACAGGCCTGGGACGGCAGTCTTTGGGGTAAAGTATAGCACCCATCTGTTTGACGGAAGTTGAGGTCTTCCGGTAGCCCCAGGGCATTGCGCGCAGGCCCGTTCCAGTCCGGAATTGCTGATTCTGCCTGGATCCCTTCCTTTCTGCACGGATTTGTGCCGGAAACGGGTCAATCGTCGCGCTGCTGCTGCCCAGCCATTTACAATGGCGTCTATGCATCAGGGGAAATGACTTTGCCCCCTGCCGTGTCCTAACCTTATGACTCCAAGATTCCCTCGCAATTCCGGATTCCTTCGCTTTCCCGCCGCTTTCGTGTTTTCGACGGTGCTGCTCGCAGGTTCCGCCCTGGCGCAGACGCATGCCGCCGTGTCGCAGAGCCCCTATGGCGGCGTTACCGTCGAGGACATCGTTGCCCATGTCAACGACCAGGTCATCACGCAGTCGGATTACGACCGCGCCATGAAGGAAATCGACGACGAAGCCAAGCAGCACGGCGCCACCATGCAGCAGATCTCAGAGCAGCACAAGGACCTGTTGCGCAGCTTGATCGACCAGCAGCTCTGGCTCTCCAAAGCCAAGGAGCTGGGCATCACCGGCGAGACCGAGCTGATCAAGCGGCTCGACGAAATCCGCAAGCAATACAATCTTGAGACCATTGAAGACCTGGAAAAGGCCGCCAAGGAGCAGGGCTATTCTTACGAGGACTTCAAGGCCAATATCCGCAACCAGATCATTACCCAGGAAGTGATGCGCGAAGAAGTCGGCCGCAGGGTTCAGATCACTCCCGGCGAGGTGCAGCGATACTTTGATGAGCACAAACAGGAATTCGTCCGGCCGGAAAGCGTTCAGTTGAGCGAGATTCTTGTCTCCACCGGAGACAATCCCGACGACGCGGCGAAGACGGCGGCGGGCAAAGCCAAGGCTGACGGCATCGAGGCCAAGCTGCACGCCGGCGGCGATTTCAGCCAGTTGGCCAAGTCATTCAGCGACGGCACCACGGCCTCAGAGGGCGGAACCTTCGGAACCTTTAAGCGCGGAGAGCTTGCGGGGGTGTTTGAAGATGCGGTATTCGGCCTCAAGCCCGGCCAGTACAGCGATCCCATCCGCACCAAGCAGGGCTACATCATCTTCAAAGTCGAGGCGCACAACCCCGGCGGCGTTCCCGCGTACAAAGACGTAGAGCAGGATGTGGAGCAGAGTTACTACGAGAGCCGCATGATGCCGGCCATGCGCGATTACCTTACTGAAATGCGCGAGGACGCTTACATCGAACTCAAGCCGGGCTATACCGACACCGGCGCCAGCCCCAAGGAAATCAAGCCGATTTACAGCGCCTACACGCCGCCCACGACCAAGAAAAAGAAGAAGGTTGAGCGCACCCGCTTCCGCGAGACTACACATTCATTCCGGCAGACATCGGCGCAGCCAGCGGCCTCCGCTGTCACTCCCACGGCAACCAAGAAGAACGTCAGCGCCACGGTTGAGAAGCCCGGCAAGAAGGAGAAAATCCGCTATGGTCAGGCGCCCTCCAAGACGCTGCCCAGCGCGCAATCAACCGCGATAGAGGATGCGGGCGCGACGGCCCCGTCGGCTAACGCGGCGGCCAGCGCTGCCGCGGAGCCTGAAAATCCATTGGAAGCTGGCGCTAAGCAAGCCCCGAAGACCCGCTACAGCGCTCGCGCAAAAACCGAAAAGAAGGCCAAATCGACAGGACCGGGCATAGACCCGAGGGCCGCGCCTGCGCCCGATGCCGCCGAGGTTGCAGATAAGCAGCAGCAAGCCGCGCCGCTCGGCCTGGGCGGCGATACGTCAAATAATAAGAAGAAGAAAAAGACCGCCACGACCACCGGCGACAAGACGCGGCTCACCGACGAGAAGAAGAAGCCGGCGGATGCCACTCCCGATTCGACCACTACGCCCGCGGCTCCCGCAGCTCAGACGCCTCCACCTGCCACTGCGCCCCCGGCCCCGCAGCTGTAATTGTTTTTGCGGACACTGCGTCGGAGGGAGGCGGGGGTTTTCAACCCCCGGCTCTAGTGCCGCCAACGCGCGCGGGCTTTAGCCCCGGACGAGCACACCTCAATCGCTTGTTGGGCAACCACGGCCCATTGCGTTAAGCTTCTCGGCAGGATGAAAGACATTTATATTGCCGATCTGGCGAACTTCGATGAGGGCAAACTCTTCGACGGCTATTTTCTTGTCCTGGCCAAACAGCAGCGCACCACCAAGACCAACAAGCCTTACCTGAATCTAATCCTGGGCGACAAGACCGGCCAGCTAGAAGGCCGCGTCTGGGAGCTCGGCGACCCACGCATTGCCAAAGACTTCGACCGTGGCGATATCGTCAAGGCGCGCGGCTCCGCATCGCGCTTCGACGACCGCCTGCAGATGAAGATCGACCAACTCCGCATCGCGCTGCCCAACGAAGTGGACAAGGGCGACATGCTGCCTTCCACCACGTACGACGTGGCCGCGCTCTGGCGTCAGCTTCTGGGCTTTGTTGACTCGCTCGCAAACCCCCACCTCAAACTGCTGCTCGGCACCATGCTCGACGACCCCGCCCTCGCCCTCGCTTACCGCGAAGCACCCGCCGCCAAGCAACTGCATCACGCCTGGCTGGGCGGGCTTCTGGAGCATGTGGTCAGTCTCTGCACCCTGGCCGACCGCGTCGCGCCCCACTACCCGCTCATCGACCGCGACCTGCTGATTACCGGCGTGATTCTGCACGACATCGGCAAAGTGCGCGAGCTGAGCTGGGAGATCGGCTTCGAGTACACCATTGAGGGCATGCTGCTCGGCCACATCCAGATCGGCGCAGCCCTCACCGAGCGCACCATCGACAGCCTGCCCGATTTCCCGCCCAAACTCAAAACATTAGTCCTGCACTTGATTCTTTCGCACCACGGCAAGCTCGAGTTTGGTTCGCCCAAGCTGCCCATGATTCCCGAAGCGCTGGTCTTGAATTTCATCGACGATCTCGACGCCAAAATGCAAGCCGTCTCCGCTGAATTCGAAAAGTCCGCAAGAGAAGGCAAAGGCCCCAACGAGCTGACCAATAAGGTATGGGCGCTTGATAACCGCCAGTTGCTGAATACGAAGCGGTGGCTGGGAGAAAACAGGGAATAGGGACCAGGGAACAGAAGAGTGGCGGGGCAGGGCGAACGCCATCCATTCCTGGGTTTCGGTTTTTGAAACCTGAGCATGTAACTCGGACAAACAAACTAAAGTTTGTGTTCAGCGCCCGCGACTCTCCCCCGATAGGCTTCAGGCGTCTCAATGAGAAATCGCGTCTGACCGGACAGCGTCAGCAAGTCCGCATCTCCGCTCACCAAGATTTCTGCGCTGCCGCCTTGGGCCAGATCGAGGAACGACTGGTCTTTGCAGTCGCGGCACTGGATGGGGCAACTCAGTACCGGATCAAGGCTCACGCAGTACGGCAGGTACAGCGCAAGCGCCTCCACGCGGTACTGCTCTGTGAGTCGGAACTTGGAATAGCTGAGAACGCGCGCCAATTCCCGCACTGTTGCCGGGGAGACCAATGGCACCGCGCCGCCCTCGCGCCAATGAGCCCGCAGCCACGCCAGTCGGCCGGCGGGAAACAACAACGCGGACAGAACGACATTGGTGTCGAAAACGACCCTCGTTTTGGCGGGCGCATTCACTCGCTTTGGCGAGCCCAAGCAATTGCGTCTGTGATGTCCTGCTCAGTGATACCGAGCTTCTCAAGATGCGCCCAGACCTCCTCGATCCGGCTGGGCCGAAGCGGCTTCAGCGTGATCGCGGAGCCGTCCGTGCTCACGTCGAAGTACTCGACCCCGGCGAACTTCGTCGCCACTGCCTTAGGAAGAGTCAGTTGATTCTTGGTCGTCAGTTTCGCCAGCACAAAGTCCTCCAAGGAAACAAGGAAAGAAGGAAACAAGGAAATCCTACCATAATTCGCGAGAATCCACCGATGGATCGCTCAAATTGCCCGAAAATATTCTGCCTGGAGTACTTGACATATTCCCATATAAGCATGTATTGTTTCGTTCATGGCAAGGGCAGCAACCACTTCCGACGCATTCAACGCTGTAGCCGAGCCGCGCAGGCGCGAGATTCTGAGCTACCTGGCGCTGCAGGAGCGTCCGGTGGGCGACATCGTCACGAGTCTTAGCCTGGACCAGCCGTCCGTCTCCAAGCACCTTCGAGTGCTGCGCAGCGTCGGCCTGGTCAGGGTGCGCTGCGACGGCCGCCACAAATATTACCGGACCAACGCAGAAGCCATCCGTCCTCTGCACGAGTGGGCGGGAACATTTGAGCGGTTCTGGCAGCACCAGTTGCTCAACGTTAAGAAGCTTGCAGAAGAGCGGATGTCCAAATTGAATCCCGATCCAGACACAAAGGAGAAATCATGAATTCCACGCTACGGACCGTAGAGGATCTGATCCTGACCATCGACCAGGAGACATTCGTCAATGCGTCCCTTGAGGTGACCTTTGCAGCATTGCTCGAGCAGATTGGCCCGCGCAACGAGCGAGCGGACGGCGTTGCCATGCCCATGGTGATCGAGCCCTGGCCGGGCGGGCGTTGGTATCGCGACCTGGGCGACGGCAATGGCCACTTGTGGGCTCATGTGCAAGCCATCAAGCGGCCCACGCTGCTTGAGTTTGCCGGCCCGCTCTTCGCCTCCTACCCCTTCGTGTCCAACGTGCAATACCGATTGACGGAAGCGGATGGCGTCACCAGGATTGCGTTTCGTCACAGCGCGCTCGGCTTCATTCAGGACGATCACCGTGGCGGAGTGAGCCAGGGCTGGGCGTCGATGCTGGAGCGGACGCGCAAGGCCGCCGAGGCGCGGTAAACCCGCAGATTCGAGCTTGAAGAAAAACATCGCGAAGAGGAGGATGTCTCAATGTGTCCAGTTTGTATGGCGACAGCGGCGTGGATTGCCGCAGCGGCAGTCTCAACCGGAAGCATGACCGCGCTGGTGTTCAAGAAAGTCGCAGCCGACAAGGCCGCAAATCATTTCCCTGCAAATCCCAAATCCAAGGAGGATCATCATGGCTAGCACCGTCACCGAACTCCAGCATCCAGTCGTTTCGCAAGCCGAGTGGCTTGCCGCGCGCAAGGAATTCCTGAAGAAAGAAAAAGAATTCACCCGCCTGCGCGACGAGTTGAGCCGCCAGCGCCGCGAACTGCCCTGGGAAAAAGTCGAGAAGAACTATGTCTTCGACGGACCCAGCGGCAAGGTGACTCTGGCCGACCTGTTCCAGGGCCGCAGTCAGCTCATGATTTACCACTTCATGTTCGGTCCGGGATGGAGCGAAGGCTGCCCGAGCTGCTCTTACCTGGCCGATCACTTCGACGGTCCTGCCATCCACCTGGCCAATCGCGATGTAACCCTAGCCGTAATTTCGCACGCGCGCATGGCGGAGATTGCGGCCTTCAAAAAGCGCATGGGCTGGAGATTCCCCTGGGTCTCGTCTTTCGGCACCGACTTCAACTACGACTATCATGTGTCGTTCACGCCGGAAGAACGGGCCAGCGGCAAGGTCACATATAACTACGAACTCACCCAATTTCCCAGCGAAGAAGGTCCCGGGCTCAGCGTGTTCTTCAAGGACGCGAACGGAGACATCTTTCATACCTATTCCAGTTACGCGCGCGGCCTGGATATGTTTGTCGGTGCGTATCACTTCCTCGACCACGCGCCGAAGGGTCGCGACGAAGGCGGCCTGAAGCACACCATGGCCTGGGTGCGCCATCACGACAAATACACTGAAGGCTATTTTGTCGATCCGACCGAGGGTTATGTGGAACCCGCAAAGGTCAGCGCGACGGGCGGCTCGTGCTGCTCCGGAGAGCACCACGACTGATCAACGATGTTGGGTGCCCCAGGTTTCGACCCTGAGACCTGGGAATCCTCAGACCAATTTAACCCACGAACCAATTCCACTGCTCTTCGGTCAGCGGGACCACTGAGAGCCTTCCGATAATCACCAGCGGCGACTTTTTGAATAGCGGCTCCGCCTTGATCTCGGCCAGCGTCTTCGGCTTTTTGATCCGCTTGCCCACCTTCACTTTGACGATAGGAACCTTGGGATCGCTGGCGTCTACGCTCACCACGGTTCCGGTGCCAACGGCGGAGCGCTCGTCGCCGGTGTGGTAGAAGATCCACTTCGTCCCCGCCTTCATTTCGCGCAGGTGCATGACCGCGGTGGGGTTGGTCACGCCATCCCAAACGGTCTCTTTGTCGCGCAGGAAATCGTCGAAGGAGTAAACGTCGGGCTCGGATTTGAAGAGGAAGTAGGCCATGCGCTCCATGGTAAGGCAGGGAGCAGGGAACAGGGAACAGCGAAAGGCAAGCCAGCGAGTCAGCAAGTTGGCGCCTCATTCTCGATCCTTCTCCTAGCCACTGCGAAGCATCGGCCAGTCCTGCCAGAGAACGCTGACCTGCTGACTCGCCGACCTGCCGACCCGCTCCTCCGTTACAATCAAATCAACATGATCCGCTTCTCAACTGCCGGCGAATCCCATGGGGAAGCCCTCACCGCGCTCATCTCCGGACTTCCCGCCGGCATCCCCGTCGATCTCGATTTCATCAACCGCGAGCTATGGCGCCGCCAGCAGGGTTACGGGCGCGGCGGCCGCATGAAGATCGAGACTGACAAGGCGCACATCCTCTCCGGCGTGCGCCATGGCAAGACCATTGGTTCGCCCATCGCAATCGAGCTCGTCAACCGCGACTGGAAGAACTGGGAAGAAAAGCTGCCCGTGGAAGCAGGCGATCCGGCGAAGCATCAGGCCGTTGAATCGCCGCGTCCCGGCCACGCCGACCTGGCGGGCGCTCTCAAATACAACTTCCCTGACGCCCGCTATGTGCTGGAACGCGCCTCGGCTCGTGAGTCCGCTGCCCGAGTGGTCGCCGGCGCGATGGCCAAGCTCTTCTTGCGCACTCTCGGCATTGAGGTGCTCAGCCACGTCATCCGCGTAGGCCGCGTGGAATTTGACCGCGCGGCAGCCTGGGAAGAAATCGTTGCTGTTGCAGCCAAGGATGAAGTCCTTCTCAGTTGCGTCGATCCCGCGACCGAAGCCCGCATGAAAGAAGAGGTCGAAGAAGTCTCGCGTACCGGCGATACGGTTGGCGGGGTCTTTGAGGTTGTGGTTCACGGCGCTCCCGCGGGCCTTGGCACGTATGCCAACTGGGATGAGCGCCTCGATGGCCTGCTCGCCTGGTCGGTGATGAGCCTGCAAGCCGTAAAGGCCGTCGAGATCGGCCGCGGCGTTACGGCAGCCGAGTCGTTTGGTTCCAAGGTCCACGATCCGATTCATTATGCTGCCGAAGAAACCGGAAAGCCGACGCGGTTTACGCGCGCCCATAACAACGCCGGCGGCATTGAGGGCGGCGTCTCCAACGGCGAAGACATCGTGGTACGCGGCTACCTGAAGCCGATTTCTACCCTCCGCCGTCCGCTTGAGTCGGTCCGCTTCGATACGCGCGAAGCCACCAGCGCAAGTTACGAGCGCAGCGACATTTGCGTTGTTCCCGCCGCCGGCGTGGCCGCCGAAGCCATGGTCGCACTCACCGTGGCGGCCCTAGCGCAGCAGAAGTTTGGCGGCGACTCGGTACTTGAAATGCAACGGAATTTCCGTGGTTTCATCGAACAGATACGGAACTATTAAAATAAGAAACGAACAGACGCGAAGCTATAAAGAATTAGCCAGAAACGGAGTTTTTGAAAGATCGCAATGATTCTCAAGATCGTTAAATATCCCGAGCCGGTGCTCTCGCAGCCTGGCGAACCGGTTACCGAGTTCAACGACGAGCTGCGCAAGCTGGCCGCCGACATGTTTGAAACCACCTATGCCTCGCAGGGCATCGGCCTGGCCGCGCCGCAGGTGGGGGTTTCGAAGCGCATGACGGTGATCGACCTGAGCATGGGCAAGACCCCCAAGGACAAGCTGGTGCTGGTGAACCCGGAGATCATTTTCAGCGACGGCAAGATGTACGAGGAGGAGGGCTGCCTCAGCTTCCCGGACATCAAGGAGAAGGTGGTGCGCGCCGCAAAGGTCCGCATCCGCGCCCAGGACCTGCACGGCAAGTGGTTCGAGATGGACGGCGAAGAGCTGCTTTCGCGCTGCATGCAGCACGAGATCGATCACCTCGACGGCATGCTGTTCATTTTCCGCATGAGCGCGCTCAAGCGCGACTTGAACCTGCGCAAGATTCGCAAGCTGCAGCGCGAAGGCAAGTGGTAGCGAGCATGAAGTTTCCCGCGACGCACCGTGCCCCATCCATTCCGCGTACTTTACGGAATGGGTGGGAAACCACGAACCCAATCCAGCGTTCCGCAGGCGTTCAATGAAGATCGTCTTCTGCGGCACACCAGCGTTCGCCGTGCCAACCTTGCAAGCACTGATTGATGCAGGCCACGAGATTGCGCTGGTCGTCTCGCAACCCGACCGCCCCGTTGGACGCTCGCAACAACTCACTGCGCCGCCTGTCAAGCAAGCCGCGCTGGCCGCCGGACTTCCCGTAACGCAGCCTGAGAAAATCCGTTCGAACGCCGAATTCCGCGCGCAGCTTGAGAGCATCGCTCCCGAGGCCATCGTCGTGGTCGCCTATGGCCGCATCATTCCGCCATGGATGCTGGCCCTGCCGCGCCTCGGCTGCATTAATCTGCACGGGTCTCTCTTGCCCAAGTATCGCGGCGCTGCGCCCATCCAGTGGGCGGTAGCCATGGGCGACGCGTTCACTGGCAACACCACAATGCTGCTGGAAGAAGGCCTCGACACGGGGCCGATTCTCCTCCAACAGACTGTCGAAATTGGCCCGGACCAGACGGCCGTCGAGCTGTTCGATCTGCTCGCCAAGACCGGCGCTTCCCTGGTGGTTGAGACGCTCGCCGGACTGGCCGCGGGAACCGTTCATCCACGGCTGCAGAATCACCACGGAGCCACGTACGCGCCGCTGCTCGACCGCGAAGACGGCCGCATGGATTTTTCTGCACGCAGCGCGCATGAGCTTTACAATCGCTGGCGCGGCTTCCAGCCGTGGCCCGGCGCGTTTACAACGCTCGAAGGGAAAAAACTGATCGTTCATCGCCTCGCAGTGGTTTGGCCAAATTTCGGCGATTTGCCTCACCTCGAACCCGGCCGGATTTGCATCGAGAACCATCGCCTCTACGCGGCATGCGCCAAAGACACCTGGCTTGAATTCCTGGAGGTTCAGCTCGAAGGGAAGAAGCGCCTTCCCGCCGCGGAGTTTCTGCGTGGAAGCCAACTGCCGGCCGGCGCGCGGCTTGGGTCGCCCACGCCGTGACCGCTCTCCGGCAACCCGACGTTGCGAAAACCGCGCCGAAGAATCGCCCCGCCGGGATTTCCCTGGCACGCAAAGCAGCCTTCAACATCCTCCTGGCTGTGGAGCGAGGGCACTCCCTTTCCGATGACCTGCTGCGCGGCAAAGCCGTCCGCGCACTCTCGCCGGCAGACCGCAATCTCGCCACAGCCCTGGTTCTCGGCGTGCTCCGCTGGCAAATCCGCCTCGACCACCAATTGCAATCGCTGCTCAAGCACCCCAACGCTAAACTCGAATCCGAAATCCGCATAGCGCTGCGCCTGGGCGCATTTCAGATTCTGCACATGGACCGCATTCCTGCCCGCGCCGCCATCGACGAAAGTGTGGAGCTGGCCAAGCAGGCGGGACACCGATTCGCATCAGGCATGGTCAACGCCGTGCTGCGCAAACTGGCCGGCGGCGCACTCACCCTGAAGAGCAAGAAGTGTCAGGGCACGACTTCAGTCGTGCCGCATGTCCGATCAGAATCGGTCGGGGCTTTAGCCACTGAGGGAGCTATCTCTGAGTCTGCCGCCGAACTTGCACTCGTCGAAGCCCACCCTGCCTGGATGGTTGAGCGCTGGATTGGCTTTTACGGCTTTGACGCGGCCCGCGCAATCTGCGCCCACGGCCAGGCCCAGCCGGTGCACAACCTTCGCCTGGTCATCTCTCAAGCAGAATCCGAGCTTGCGCAGGCCGGCGTTGTGCTCGAGCCCGGCCAACTGCTCACCCTTGCTCGCGTCGTGGTTTCCGGCGACGCGGCTACTACCTTGGCATTTCAGGAGGGCCGCGTCCGCATGCAGGACGAAGGCTCGCAACTGGTCGCGGAGATTGCAGCCGTGAATCTCAACCCCGGCGACGGAAAAATCCTCGACGCCTGCGCGGCGCCTGGAGGAAAGACCCTGATTATGGCGGAGCGCAATGCCCAGGCCCATATTCTCGCCTGCGAATCGAGCCCGTCGCGCCTCGAACAGATGCGTCAACGCCTCGCCGCACACGCCGGCCGCATCGAGTTCCGTCTGGCAGACGCAACAAAACTCGCTGAAGACGCGGCCTTCGATCTCGTTCTTGCCGATGTGCCGTGCAGCGGCACCGGCACGCTGGGCCGCAATCCGGAGATTCGTCATCGCCTCCGGCCAGAGGATCTGTCGCGCCAAGCTGAGCGCCAGCGAGCAATCCTTGCCGCCGCCTTACGCGCTGTCCGTCCGGGAGGTCGCGTCGTCTACTCCACCTGCTCCCTCGAGCCGGAAGAGAATGAGCAAGTGGTGGCCGCGGTTCTCGCTGCAACCCCTGGCGTCAGTGCCATTCCTCTCGACGCCTCAATCGAAGCTTTGCGGAGCGAGTCCATTCTGACTCCTGCGGGCGCTGCGCTTCTCAGAGCCTCGCTCACCGCTGAGGGCGCGCTTCACTTGATCCCCGGCGCGCTGCACACCGACGGCTTTTTCATCGCGCTGATTGAACGCAACCTTTGTTTGCCAAGGGCTGACCAATGGGCGCCTTCAAGGAAAGCTGATTTATTTCGCGCGTGCAGAGGGTGCACTCCCAGCGGCGCGCTCCACCATCGCTGGCAGCGTACCGCGCGGGAAGGCGGAGGACTGACGTACCACCAGCCGGGTGGAAATGGGCCACTCCGTTTTGGCGGCCTTGGGGTGGTCCTTCTCGATGCCGGCGCGGAGAGCCTCTACGGCGGCCGCAGCCAGGTCCATGCACGACATCTGCACGGTGGTCAGCGGCGGCAGCATGAACTGCGCCAGATGAATGTCGTCGAAGCCAACCACGGAAACATCCTGCGGAACGTTGTGCGTGGTGCGATAGAGCGCATGCAGCGCCCCGATGGCGGTCATGTCGTTGGAGCACAGCACAGCGGTTGGCAGTTGCGGCAAGGCGATCAGCCGTTCCATCGCAGCAATGCCGCCCTCCATAGTGTGATTGCCCTCGACGATGTGTTCCACGGGGACGGTCAACCCCAGTTCGGCCATCGACTTGAGAAACGCGTCGCGTCTTGACACGGCCGAGCGCAACCGCAGCGGGCCGGTAAGGAAAGCGATACTGCGATGGCCCAGCGCGGCCAGGTGCTGCACCGCCTGGCGAATCCCTTCGCCATAGTTCACCTTGAGCACGCGAATGTTGGGCAGGTCGGGTCCGGCGTCGACAAACACCAGCGGAAACTCGCGCTCCACCAGCTTCTGCACCAGCTCCTCTTCAATGCCGAAGGTCATTACGGCGACGCCATCCACATTGCGCTGCAACATGCGGCGGATGAGCGACTCGGTGCGTCCCGGCTCATAATTCGTGGAGCCGATCAGCACTTCGTACCCCTGCGCGACGGCCAGGTTTTCAAACTCCTGCACCAGTTCCGGGAAGAACGGGTTGGTGATCTCAGAGACGATCAGCCCCAGCATGCGGCTGCGTCCTGAGACCAGCGCCCGCGCCTGGGTATTGGGCAGGTATCCCACTTCTTCGATGGCCTTCCACACCCGCTCGGCCAGGGCGGGATCGACGGTGGGAATGCGATTGACCGCGCGCGATACAGTGGCAATCGAAACCCCCGCCCGGCGGGCGACATCGCGAATGCTGACGGCGGTGGGACGCCGGTTGGGATTTTTTCTGGGGCTGTTCACGGCTGGCAAGATTGTACGCTTTCTCGCTGTTTCTCAAGTGAAAATGCGGCCAACGAAATTCTGCAAGCGCAGCGAAGGCGTGGATTTATGAAGAAAACTCTGCTGCGGGCGGGACAAAAGGCGAAGCATGAAGCGGTGCGGAAAGGGCTCCTTTGGAAAGCGTTTCCTGCATTTATCACGGGTTCCTGGGGATCGTAGTGCCGGTCTCCAGACCGGCTGTCCTGAGGGCCTCCCGGCCCGCATACTCTTCGCCAGGCCTTGAATTCTCAGGTCGCCGCGCCGTCTCTAAGAAATGCAGTATTACGGATGAACCTGGCCGCCCGCTGCAACTGCCAGCCCGTGCCGGATCAAAGGCAAAATCGAGGCCAGGCTCTCTTCCGCGCCGCGCCGGCTGCCGGGCAGATTGACGATGAGCGCGGAGCCCTTCAGACCCGCCACCGCTCGCGATAGCCACGCGTAAGCGTTGCGGCCGGCCCCGTGCGAACGCATGGCCTCGGCCAGGCCGGGAGCTTCGCGATCGATGACGCGGCGCGTGGCTTCGGGCGTGCGGTCGCGCGGGCCAAGCCCGGTTCCGCCCACGGTCAGCACCAGGGCCGCGCCGTCGTGGACGAGCTTCTCCAGCAGGTCGGCAATGGCAGGTTCGTCGTCCGCAAGCAGGCCGGTAACGATTTCCGCGTCGGGCCATTGCTGGCGCAGCAGCGCGACGACGGCCGGCCCGGCAGTATCTTCGAGCAGGCCCTGCGCGCAACGGTCGGAGATGGTGAGAACAGCAAGCCGCATCGCCATGATTGTAACTGTCGATCATTCCGAATGCGCGGGAAGCACGCCAATGGTATGCAGCCAGGTTTCCACCGCCTGCGGCCACGTTGTTACCGGAAGCTCGGTGCGGCGCAGACCGTAACCGTGGCCGCCTTTGGCGTAGATGTGCAGCTCGGCGGGAACCTTGGCGTTTTTCAGGGCAAGAAAATAGACCACCGCATTCTCCACGTGGACCGGATCGTCCTCGGCTTGAACAATGAACGTCGGCGGTGTGTCCGCAGTGGGGTTGATGTCGGCGTTGGGCGCGAAGTTCTTTTCCACGAGCGCCAGGTAGCCGGGATAAACGACCACGGCGAAATCAGGGCGGCAGCTCAGCTTGTCGGCGTCGTCGATGGGGTCGTACAACCGCTTATCGTAGTGAGTGCTGATGGCCGCGGCCAAATGCCCTCCGGCGGAGAAGCCCAGAACGCCCACGCGCGTGGGATCGATGCCCCACTCCTTCGCATGCTCGCGCACCAGCCCCATCGCGCGCTGCGCATCCTGCAAAGCCGCGGGCGATTTGGGATAAGGCCCGGTGCCGGGCACGCGGTATTTGAGCAGCACGCAGTTGACACCGGCGGAGTTGAGCCAGTCGCAGACTTCGGTGCCCTCCAGATCGATGGCCAGGATGCTGTAGCCTCCGCCGGGAAACACCACCACCGCAGCCCCGCTGTTCGAGCCCTTCGGCGTGTAGAGGGTCAGCGTCGGCACGGACACATTGCCCAGCCGAATCAGCGGGCGTCCGGCAATCAGGTTGTCTTTCGCAGTCGTAGTATCGGCTTCGGCGGGCAGATTCGCCGCAGCACCAGGCGCAGCACCAGGCCACACATTGATGGTGACGTGACCGGGAGCAGGCGGCCATCCGGACTGTGCGATAAGAAGACTGGAAGAGACGGCGAGGGCGGCGAAACCAGCCGCGAGTGCGCGATGCTTCATTGCGGTGCGCTCCGAAAGAGAAGATTTCTGACGCAGCGATGATTGCAGGCGGAAGGCCGCTAACGCAAATCGCGATGGGACTGGCGCGGTTTCGTAATTTTCCGGATACGGAGCGAGACCCGGATGACGACTGGACTAGATGGCGTTCAATATCTGAAGATAGTGTGATAAGAAAATTTATGGGTCGCTCGGTGAACGCTGGTGCAGGCGGCCTGGCGCAGGACCCGCCCCGCTGCGTGAGCTGTAACGGCTGAGCTATTTTAGAAAGAAGGAGCGTGCGCAGTGGCTATCACCCCGTTGCCCCAGCACGTAGCGGTCGTACCCCCGCGAGGGGTGATCGCCGGGCGGCTCGCTCTGAAAAAGAGAATCGACAACACCCTTCTGATCGGCATACCCCTCGCCGGCTCCGTGGCCAACTGCTTCTGGATCTACTCCCATCACATCCGCGCTGTCGAATGGATCACCTTCATTGCCGGCTACTTCATTATCGGCATGGGGACCGGCGTCGGCTTCCACCGCTACTTTTCCCACAAGAGCTTCCAGACCAACCCCTGGGTCGCCTATTTACTCGGTGCAGCGGGCTCCATGTCCTTCCAGAGCTCGCTCTTGACCTGGGTTTGCGACCACCGGCGCCACCACTCCCAAACTGACCACTGCGGCGACGCCCACAGTCCAATCGTGGACGGCCACTGTCACAACCCCAACTCGCTCCGTGGCCTTTTCCACGCCCACATCGGGTGGATGTTCGACTCCACCGTCACTGACCGGAACATCTATGGCCGTGACCTGGCGCGCGATCCCATCATCCGATTCTTCGATCGCACCCACTACCTCTGGCCGGTGCTCTCGCTCGCCATCCCAGGGCTGATTGGGTACGCATTTGGCGGCACCACGGACGCGTGGGGCTGCGTCCTCGCCGCCTGCCTCCGCACCATGCTATTCCAGCACTCCGTGTGGGCAATCAACTCCTTCGGCCACACCTTCGGCTACCAGAACTACAAGCTGGGAGACAAGAGCATGAACAATCGCTTTCTTGCTGCCATCACTTTCGGCGACGGCTACCACAACAACCATCACCGCTATCCCCGCTCCGCCTTCCACGGTCTGCGCAAGCGCGAACTGGACTTCAACGCCATGATCATCACCTGGCTCGGCAAGCTCGGCCTCGCCCGCAAGATCATCTTCGCCGACCGCTACCTGGACGAAGAGCGTCCCCTCCACGAGCCCTAGAGCATTTTCGGAATGGCGTAGGCTTGAAACGACCCGTCGCGTGCGAACGTCACGGTCGGGCGTTGGGCGGGATCAGCAGGTTCAGGGCGTTCGGTACGATGTCGATTTTTACCGGCAGGTGGCCTAGCAACTCTCCGTCAGCCTCGGCAAAGACCGAGGTCCGCGAACCATTGCGTGGACGGCACTCCACGGAAACGGCATCAAGCAGTTCTATCTGGCGCGTGAAGGTCTGGCGGCGGAACACCACGGCCAGCAGAAAACGGCAGTACTGATAGCGGCTGCGAGTTTTGAAAGCCACCAGGCGCAGTCCGTCGTTGTGCAGCGTGGCGCCGGGAGCCAGGTTGCGCAGAACCCCGCCAAAGTCGCGGATCCTCACTGCCAGAAGCTGCGATATCTCCACGGTCCTTGGGCTTCGGCTACCGCCCTCCTCGAAGGCCGCCTCAAACAGCGGAAACGAGTGCGTTGCCCAGACCTTGAATGCCTCCACCAGGTAAAGAACGTAGCCCAGCCGCCGCTTCAGGCCAGCGTCCAGGCGGGACAGGAACAGTGCATCGGCGCCCACTCCTGCAGCCACGGTGAAGTAGCGTTCGTGGGTTTCGCCTGTGCCATTCAGGTAGGAGATGCGGCCCACGGGGACGCGCACCGGCTCGGCAGTCATCAGCTTGCGCATGGCTTTGACTGGCGACATTGTTAGGCCCAGATTTGCTGCCAATGCGTTGGCGGTGCCAAGCGGAATCACGCCCAGGGCCAGGTCGGTGCCAACCAGCGATTGCAGCACCTCGTGAACAGTGCCATCGCCGCCGCAGGCAATGATCGTGTCAAAGCCCCGCCGCACGGCCTCTTCGGCCAGCGATCCGGCGCTCCCGGGAGCCAGCGTTTCCAGCATTTCCGCCTCAATGCCCGCCTGGTGCAGCACGGCGACCGCCTGCTCGATCGCCAGCCTTCGCCGCGACGAGCCTTGTCCTGAAGCCGGGTTGTAAATGAGCGCAACGCGACGCATCTGGGGGTTTCCTTGGGAAGTCCGCTTCCCCGTCAAAATTGGATCAATCAGCTTTGTCTCTATCTTCACACGCCGGGTGCGATGAAACGAGTTGGCGAAGAGAATACCTGCGGGGAAGCCCGGAATTGGCATCCCCGGACTGGATTGAAACAAAGTTGGCGCCGCTTGCGTACTCCAAGTAGAATTGGCGGCTGAACATCCAGAAAGGACCTGAGGGAATCGCAGAAAGGACTTGAGACACTCTCTCTCAAGCTGCGTTTCCACTCGGAATGAAAAACCCAATGCGCAAAACTTCATGGTTTCTACTGTCGGGATTGATGACGGTTCTGTTTGGGTTGGTCTTGATGGCCAACGCACAGGACAAGCCGGCCACTGCGCCACGCTACAAGGATGCCAGCCTACCCATTCAGGATCGAGTGGCCGATCTGCTGGCGCGCATGACGCTGGAAGAGAAGATCGATCAGATCACCGACGGGTGGGAGACGCGCGTGAATGTGGTCGATCCCACCGGTACCTACACGGAAGAGCAGGCCCGCAAGGTGCTGTCGAGCGAGTGGCTTGACGAGCAGAAACTCCCCGCGCGCCAGTTCGCAATTCTGCGCAACAGCGTACAACGCTATCAGCTCGAAAAGACCCGCCTGGGCATTCCCGAAATGTTCCTTAGCGAGGGGCTGCACGGAGTGATGGAGTATGGCAGCACCAGCTACCCGCAGGCGCTGAGCTTGGCCGCGACCTGGGATCCAGCGCTGGTGAAGCGCGTCTTCACGGCCGTGGGTGACGAGGCAGGCTCGCGCGGATTGGACCAGGTGTTTTCACCGGTGCTGGACATTGCGCGCGATCCACGCTGGGGCCGCACCGAGGAGACTTACGGCGAAGATCCGTACCTGGTGTCGCGCATTGGCGTGGCGGCTATCGAAGGCCTGCAGGGCGACGACTTCCTGATCGGACGCCACCACGTGATGGCCACCGCCAAGCACTTCGCCGTACACGGAATGCCGGAAGGCGGCACCAACACTGCGCCTGGCAACTACTCCGAGCGCATCATCCGCGAAAACTTTCTGGTGCCTTTTCAGGCCGCGGTCGAGGAAGCACGCGTGGGCAGCGTGATGGCCTCGTACAACGAAATCGACGGCGTGCCTTCGCACATCAATCACTGGCTGTTGGGCACAGTCTTGCGCGGGGAGTGGGGCTTCAAGGGATTCATCACTTCTGATGGTGACGGCATTCAAATGCTGGTAGATGGGCACCACGTGGCCTACAACAACGCCGACGCGGCGCGGCAGACTCTTGCCGCGGGCATCCAATTCGATTTGTCGCTCGAGCCCAACGGGCCTTATCACACGCTGATTGACCAGGTGAAGCAGGGCCTGGTGCCGGAGAGCGAAGTGGACCACGCGGTCGCTGGCATTTTGGCCGCGAAGTTCCGGCTGGGGCTCTTCGACAATCCGTACGTCGATCCCGACTACACCGAGCGCACCGTCAACAGCGAAGAACATCGCAAGCTGGCCATTGAAGCGGCGAGCAAAGTGATTGTGCTGCTCAAGAACGACAAGAATCTGCTGCCGCTCGATCTGGGAAGGTTGAAGAATATTGCGGTCATCGGCCCTAACGCCGCGGATCTTCACATCGGTGGCTACGCCCGCGACCCCGGCCAGGGCGTCAGTATTCTGGACGGCATCAAGGTGCGCGTGGGCAACAAGGCAAATGTGCTCTACGCCGAGGGTTGCAAGATCACCAATGCGCCTCAAGGCTATATGGGATGGCAGGCGAATAACGTGGAGCTGTTCGACGCGAAATCGCAGGCCGCTTCCATTCAGCAGGCAGTGGCCATTGCGCGCAAGTCCGACGTGGCCATTCTCGTGGTCGGTGAAAACGAAAGCACCAATCGCGAGGCGTGGTCTGAAGATCATCGCGGCGATCGCGACTCGCTCGATCTGCTGGGAGCACAGAACGACCTGGTGAAGGCAGTGGTGGAAACGGGAACGCCCACGGTTGTGTTGCTGATCAACGGACGACCGCTTTCCATCAATTACATTGCCGAAAAGGTGCCTGCGATTCTTGAAGGCTTTTATCTTGGCGAAGAAGGCGGAGTGGCGGCTGCGCAGGTGATCTTTGGCGATGTGAACCCCGGCGGAAAATTGCCCATCACGTTTCCGCACACCGTAGGCGCGCTGCCCGACTTTTACAACCACAAGCCGTCTGACAATCGCAGCTACGAATTCAGCACGCGCCAGCCGCTCTTCGCGTTCGGCTACGGATTGAGTTACACGACATTCACCTTTACCAATTTGCGCGTGGAGCCAAAGGAGATTCGCACCGGAGGCACGGCCAAGGTGAGCGTGGACGTGACCAACACCGGCCAGCGCGAGGGGGACGAGGTCCCACAGCTTTACATCCATCAGAGGATTGCCGACGTGACCCAGCCGGTAATGCAGTTGAGAGCCTTTGAACGGATCACGCTCAAGCCGCAGGAGAAGAAGACCGTCGAGTTCACTGTGACGCCGGAGATGCTGTCCATGCTCAACATCGATATGCATCGCGTGGTTGAGCCGGGAGATTTCGAGCTCTTGGTCGGACCCAGTTCCGACAAGACAAACACGGTGCGTCTAACCGTTGCCGGCATTCATGGCGAGACCGGACGTCCGCCGCTGGCCCCACCGCCCGCGGGCTCTGAATCGGGCGTGGTGAGCAACTTCGACGACGGCAAAGTCGCGGCCAACTTCGGCACGTGGATTCCGGCCGGGGACGGGATGAATGGCGGAAAGTCCACCTCGAAACTCTCGGTCGTGGAACCGGGCGCTGAAGGCACCAAAGGCGCAATGCAGGTAGATGGCGAGGTGGTTCCCTCGCCAGGCGCTCAATTTGTTTTCGCGGGCGCTCTTTTCTTTCCCGGCGCAGCTCCCATGCAGCCGGCAAATCTGTCCAGCAAACAGGGCATCAGCTTCTGGGCCAAGGGCGATGGCAAGACCTACACGCTGATCGTGCTCACCGAAAGTCGCAACGGGAACGGCAACATGCCTGCCATGACAAGTTTTGTCGCCGGACCGGAATGGAAGAAATACACGTTCCCATTCTCAACGTTCGATACCGACGGCAGCGACCTGAGCGGCCTGGGCTTCGTGCATGTTCAGGAGCCAGGCAAGTTCCAGTTCCAGCTCGATCAGTTGGAGATCAAATAGGTCTGCCTGCTAGCCGATTCTCCTGGTGTATCTTAGAGTGGTTCTCGATTTTCCTCCCGGAGGGAGGCGCGACAATAGCCCAGGGTGGAGCGGAGCGAAACCCTGGGAAAGCATCGAAGGCGAGACGATTCGCCCCGGAGAGGCGACGTGAAGATTGATGAAACCACCCTGCTCGCGCCTTGACTCGGCTCCGAATCAAACTGTACTGTCCAATTAATTGAAAGGTACAGTAGATGCCAATCTCGAAAGCGAAGCTCGCGTTGCCTGAGCCGGAAGTGCTGAGGATTATTGCCAAAGAGGCCAGGCGGAACCGGACGAGTTCACTTTCCTCGCGAAAGATCGATGATATTGTGAAGGCGGCACGGGCAGACAAGAAGCAACGCTGATCACGCCTGACGCTGCCTACGCGCATACCAGGCGCACAACAGGAGAAACACCGCTCCGCCCGTATACGACCAAGCAAACTCCGGCGCTGCGCCCCAACGAAGCTGGCCTTCGATTCCTGCAGCCGTCAGCGTGTAAGCATGAATCACTCCGAAGGCCGCGAATACAGCCGCCGCGCTGAGCCACCCAGCCGCCGCAATCAATCGGCGATCGATGACCAGCGCCAACGTCGCCGCCCACAGCATCGACGTGAGCAGGCCTCCCTGGCCTAATGCAAGCAACCCGCCGAGCGCCAATTCCGTCCCCATGCGCGGCAGCACTTCGGCCAGCGAGCTGCCCGCCTTGCGCGCCACTGTGTCGGCGATACTGGTGGCCCATTGGGCGAGCATCGGCACCAACCCCAGAGCCACGGCGATGGTCTGCGTTTTGGGAACTTCCGCGAATGCCTGGCCAACGGTGACCAGGCCGAACCACACAATCACCGGGCCGGCCACTTCCAGCGGGACGACGCGCAGCACCAGCGGCAACAGGCCCGTTGTGCAGAGCACCAGCGTGACCAGCCCATTGAGCGCCGAGTAGCCGGAGCGCGCGCCATTGGCCTTGTGCGACGCGTGGCCGACGTAAAGCGTGGTGGGAAACGGGCTGCCCATCGCAGCAGCTGTGAGCGTTCCCAGGCCGTTCATTAGCAGCGAGGGCGTGGTGCGGTAGTCGTCACCGGCAATCTTCACGCTTTCCAAAATTTGCAGCGAGGCCAAGGTGTCGAGCGAAGCCAGCGGCAGAATAATCGATAAATAATTCAGCCACTCGCGGTGACCAAGCAGCGCCCAGAGGTTGGCGACATGCGGCAAATAGAAACCGGGCGCGGCGGCAGGAGGCACGGGCGCGTTATACAAGTGCAGCCGGGTCAGAACAGCCACCAGCACCGCTCCCACACCAATGGCCAGCAGCGCCGGCGGAATCCGCCACGGCAGCCTCAGTTTCGACCCATACAGGGTGAACAACACCAACATGGGGAGCAGCGCAATTGAAGCCTTGTCGAAGACGCCGAAGATGAAGCCGAGGCATAGATACGCCAGAGCCAGCCCGGCCAGCGGACACAGCAGCGCAGCGCGAGGCGTGTGGCGCCGCAGCCAGTCAGTGCAAAATGCGCCCGTCGTCTGCACCACGCCGCTCACCAGGCTGGCAAAAACACCCGCCTGCCAGGCCAGCGTGCCGGAGTGAGTGCGCGCGTAAACCGGGCCCATAATCAAAAACACATAGGCGAAGATGGTGGGCGTATTTACGCCGAAGGGAATCGCGGTCACATCGTCGCGGCCCGTGCGTGCCGCCAACCTGCGCGCCTGCCACGCATAAAACAAATTGCCCACAAGAATGGAGACGGCAACCGCGGGCAGCACTTGGCGCGTGACGAATTCCACGGGAAAGCCGCACACCGGAGCCAGGCCCACGATCAGCAGCAGATCGGGAAACCCGGAAAAGAACAGACCGAAGAAACCGTCCACGTCTCCGGATGTAAACCACGGAGGGCGGTGGTGCGCTTGCAAAGCCATGGAAGCTTTAGTCTGGCTCATGCGGTGCCGTAGGTAAATCCGGATTCACGCAGCCATTTGCGGTAGGCAATCGCCATGCGGTCGGACCGCAGGTGCAGCTCGGCCTGCAGATCCAGAGGCAGCAGTTCGGGCCGTTGCGACTCGACCACTACGCGGTCCTGTTCGGTGACGCGGTCCTGGAAGCGCAGGAGTTCTTCATCTGTCACGTCGTCGCTGTAGTTCAGGCACATGATCAGGCGCGACTCGCAATGCTCTTCATCGATGGGCGCAACCTGTGCCAGGATCCCAAAGCGCCGCGCGCCTTCTGTTTTCACAAAGCCGGCGGTCAGCGGCCCGTCGACCCAATAGTGATAATTCACCAGCCCGGCTTTGCCTGTGCCATCCGGGTCGGGCTGCCAGATGCGAATTTCCTTCGCTTCGGGCCCGCGAGCATTGGCGCCAACGGTTCCGGCAGTGACCGCGTAGTCCTCAACTTCGCCGCGTTGCGGATCGCCAAGCAGGCCCGCATGAACAAAGCCGAGATGCGCAACGTCGAGCAGATTTTCGATCAGGCGCGGTCCCAGAGCACGAAACTTGTATGGCCCGGCAAGGATGGTGCGGAATCCGGGCGTGTCGGCAAGCGCGAACTTGGGGAGTGATCCGCCTGGCTCGCCCATGGCGACCCACACCACTCCGTAGCGCTCACGGACCTGGTAGGCTTCGACGCGCGCCTTGGCCGGGGGCTTCATTTCGGGATGGGATGGAATACGCACGCACGCGCCGGAGGGCTCGTACTCCCATGCGTGATAGGGGCAAACCAGGCAATCTTTGCCATCTGTTTCAGACGATGAAGCAGATGAGGCCGCGGGCCGAATGGATCCGAGCGAAAGCCGCGCTCCGCGATGGACGCACAGATCGCGCCAGCAGTGCAGTCCCTCCCGCGACCGCCAAAGCACCAGGTCTGTCGCCATTAAGCGGCGCGCCAGCAGCTTTCCCGGTTCAACCTCGCGCGACCAGGCAACCGCAAACCACTCGCGCTTGAGCGATGGGTCGTCCAACCGCGAAGCGCTATGCATTGCAAGGGACAAAGCCGCCTCCGCTGCCATAAGCCCGCGCTGCCTCCTGGGGAAAGAATGCGTTGGAAAACTATTTCACGCCGCACATAAGCCTTGGAATTGATTTAGTGTACACCGCGCAAACTGTGTATTAACTTGCAGTGAGCTCCATGCAGATTGAGCCGCTGAACATGCCTCGCGCATGTCCAGCGGCTCAATCCTTTTCTTGATTTCACTTCTCGCGTCAAGCGCCAACAGCGCGCATGAGTTTTTAGCTGCACCCGCTCGTCGATCCGCAGCTCATGCAGCGGTAGCAGCTTCCGTTGCACACCATGATCGCGCCGCACGTCGAGCAGCTTGGTGCGTCGCCCATCTCGTACATCTCGCGCATGGCGTCGGACGCATGATAGATGCCGCGATCCTTCAGGACCGGTCCGCCTGTGGGGCTCGCCGTCGTCGCTTGCCATGCTTGCGGGTCCGGAGCAATGCCGCCGCCCGCGGGCTGGTTTCCAGGCTGGTTGTTCACGTGGTGCAGCCGCTTGGCAACTTCTTCAGCGAGCTTGGCCAAATGGTGCTGCGAGGTGATCGGGTCCTCATCCAGATCGGATTCGGCAATCAGGCTGGGCGACGCGGGTAGTTGCGGCGTCTGCATGCCGAGCCCCGCGAAGAGCGAAAGCTGCGTGCCGGACAGGAAGCGCAGATTGAGCCAGCGGAAGATGTAATCCATCAGGCTCTTGGCGTATCCGATCTGCTCGTTGCCCGTCCACCCGGAGGGCTCGAAGCGGGTGTGGGCGAACTTCTCGCACAGCACCCTGAGCGGCACGCCGTGCTGCAAGGCGAGCGAGATAGAAGTGGCGAACGCATCCATCAGGCCGGAGACGGTGGAGCCTTCCTTGGCCATCTTGATGAAGATTTCGCCCGGCTGGCCAGTGGGGTAGAGGCCGACGGTGATGTAGCCCTCGTGACCGGCGATGCCGAACTTGTGCGTAATGGAGGCGCGCTCCTCGGGCAACCTGTGGCGCACGGCACGCGGAGGACCGTTGGGGTCCTGCGCAGGGTCTTTCGAATGACTGGGCGTTACGGGGGAAGCAGTAATTGTGGGCACGGCGGCAGCCTTGGCGATTTCATCCAAAGCATACTGGAATGCCGCCGAAGCTGCAATCACTTGCCTCGCGGTAATCTCCAGCTTCTCGCCGATTTTTGCTTCGAGCGCCTTCACATCGGCTTCCGCTACGGGCTGTCTTGCGGCCAGTTGCGACAGAACGCGCGATCCCACCGCATCCAGCGCCGAAGGCTCCTTCTTGGCATCCATGCTGGTATTCAGGGGTTGCGTGCCCTTGGAGCCGTCGCGATAGATGGCTACGGCCTTGATGCCCTGACGCCAGCTCTCGGCGTAGGCCTCGGCCACATCTTCAACACTGGCCTCGTGGGGCAGGTTCACGGTCTTCGAGATTGCGCCTGAGAGAAACGGCTGCGTGGCCGCCATCATCTTGATGTGCCCCATGTATTGGATGGAGCGCGTGCCCTTGGCCGGCTTGAAGCTGCAATCGAACACCGCCAGGTGTTCCGGAAGAATGCCCGGCGCGCCTTCGATTGTGCCGGTTGCATCGATGTAGCTGACGATGGCGTTCACTTCATCGTTGTCGTAGCCCAGCTTGAACAGCGCGGCCGGAACCGTGTTGTTCACGATCTTGATCATGCCGCCGCCTACGAGCTTTTTGTACTTCACAAGAGCGAGATCGGGCTCAATGCCGGTGGTGTCGCAATCCATCATGAAGCCGATTGTGCCTGTAGGCGCGAGAACCGTGACCTGCGAGTTGCGATAGCCGTATTTCTCGCCGAAGATCAGCGCCGTGTCCCAGCTTTCGCGGCTGGCATCAATCAGGGCGTCAAGCTGCGGCACGCTGAAGGGCTCGCCGGCCGCCGCGGCGGTCCGCGACCGGCCGATGTTGTTCACCTCCGCGCGGTGCATGCGGATCACGTCAAGGAACGGTTCGCGGTTGACGTAGAAGCCGGGGCATGCGCCGCCCTGGCGCTCGACTGAAGCAGTCAATGGAGTGGCCGATGGGATGGGCCGGCAATTGGCCGCAATCACGGCTGATTGCAGATAGGCCTGGCCGCACATGATGGCCGTGAGAGAGGCTGCCAGGTCGCGGCCGGCAGCCGAGTCGTACGGAAGGCCAAAGGCCATCAGCAACGCGCCAAGATTGGCGTAGCCTAGGCCCAGCGGACGGTAGTCATGCGAATTCCGTGAAATCGATTCGGTTGGATAACCGGAGTTGTCGACCAGAATTTCCATCGCCGTAATGACGATCGAGATGGAGTGCCGGTAAGCGTTGATGTCGAAGACCCCGGCTGCATTTACATACTTCATCAGGTTAAAGCTGGCCAGGTTGCAGGCCGAGTTATCGAGGAACATGTATTCGGAACACGGATTGGACGCGTTGATGCGCGCCGTGTTCTTGCTCGTATGCCACTTGTTGATGGTGGTGTCGAACTGCATGCCGGGATCGCCGCACAGCCAGGTCGCCTCGGCAATCTTCTTCATGACGTCGCGCGCCTTGAAAGTCTGCACCGGCTGATGGCCCTTCACTGAATAGGTAGTGAAGTCCCCGTCGTTCTCGTAAGCGCGCATGAACTCGTCGCTCACGCGGACGGAATTATTGGCGTTCTGAAAGAAGATGGACGAGTAGGCTTCGGAGTCAGGACCAGATCCGTCATAACCGGCCTTGATCAGCGTGAAGGCCTTGGCCTCTTCCTTGGCCTTGCACTCGATGAATTCCATGATGTCCGGGTGGTCCACATTCAGGATCACCATCTTGGCCGCGCGCCGCGTCTTGCCGCCGGACTTGATAACCCCGGCAAAAGCGTCGAATCCGCGCATGAAGCTCAGCGGGCCAGATGCCTCGCCGCCGCCCGAGAGCGTCTCCTTCGATCCGCGGATGGTCGACAGATTTGTCCCCGTGCCCGAGCCCCACTTGAACAACATCCCTTCCGTCTTGGCCAGGGTCAGAATGGATTCCAGCGAATCGTCCACCGAGTTGATGAAGCAGGCCGAGCATTGGGGATTACGATAGCCGGTCGCGGAATACTTCACGCCGCCGGTCACCGGGTCCCAGTGCCAGTTCTGTCCGTCGGAGAGCGGTTCGAGCCGGTCGCAGCCTACGTTAAACCACACCGGCGAGTTGAAGGCCACCTTTTGCGTCAGCAGCATGTGCGCCAGCTCGTCGTGGAAGATGGCCGCATCGAGGCCGCTGGCAAAGTAGCCGCCGGCAATGCCCCAGTCGCGGATGGTCTCCGCCACGCGCCCCACCAACATCCGGACGCCGGTTTCGCGCTCCGGCGTGCCGATCTGTCCGTGCAGATACTTCGAAGCCACAATGTTGGTGGCCGTCATCGACCAGTCCACCGGAACCTCAACATCCTTCTGCTCGAAGATCGAGTTGCCCTTGGTATCGGTGATGGACGCAGTCCGCTTCTCCCATTGGACATCGTCATAGGGCGAGGCGCCTTCAGTGGAATAGCGGCGGGTGAAGGTCAGCCCCTTCTGGGTATACGGAGCCTGCTGGACGGTAGTGGTGGTTGAAGTCTGTAGATGGGCCTCGTTCATGGATTCCTCTCAATCGACGAAAAATGGTGAAAACTCTGCCTCAGCCGGCGCAATGCGGCCTGGGTGAGGTCTTGGAAATTCTCTGCAAAGACGGGAAAATCAGCGACCGTGAAATACCGTGTTTTGTCTGTTCTGCGCTGCCTGGCCAGCCGGCTCACTAAGCCCGCTCCGTAACATTCTGTTAACAGGCTGCAGATGAAAAAATACCGCTCCCTGTGGTGCGTGTCAACAAGAAACCACAATATCTTGTATTTGGCTTACATTCCGCGCACCCAATTGCTAAACACCGCCATTTGCCTGTGGAAAGCTCAAAACAGCCTTGCACTGTGCGGACTTTGCGGGTTCTTTTTGCCTCAAACCGGGTGCAACAGCGGGGTCGGCACGCCGTCTTCCCACCCTGTCAAAAAGCCTAGTCCCCGCCGGGACGATCCACAAGACGTAAAAACGGTGCACTTTCCGTCAAAACCTGTGCGACCTGTGGACAACCCCACTCAATACTTAGATGATTCAAACAGCCATCTGGTTCAGCAGTGCGAAGCTCGAACAGCCGGCCCTTGAGGCACCCGGGACCTCATTAGAATCGCGATTAAAGTTGGTGAAATGAAGAGATTTGTCCTCGCGATCGCGCTCTTTGTGGCACTCAGAGGGATGGGTTTCGCCCAAAGCAATGCGCAGGCCCCGCCCGTATTTGTAATTCACGGACCGACAATATTGGCTTTTTTTCACCCCATGACCCAAGCGGAGGCGGAAAGCGGCGAAGGCGATGCCGAGGCACTTAACGATTTCGATTTCTATGCTGACAAGGTAGAAGGTCCACTCAAGAAAGCCGGGGTCGACTTCCGTGAGGTGGATGTGCGCGTGTTTCGAGTACGAGACGGAAAGACCGCGCGTAGATTCCGAACTGGCCCGATTGGAATCGGCTACTATTTCATCGCCCCAGGCAAGGAGCCGCACATCGAGTACGGGGTAATGACGGACTTGGATATGTTGGCTGCAGCGCACAAGTACTTCGGAACCGCGATGCGGTAGGCAAACCCGACTAACGGAACTCAGCGAACAGCCCGCTCGCGACGCATATCGGCTTGGAGCCAACAGCAACTGATACGCTGGTTCGGTGACCCCCAAGCCTTCATTCCCGCTCAACTGGAAGCCGGTCCCAGCTCCCGTTCCAACCACCCTGCGCGGCCGCACGGTGCTTCTGGAGCCCCTCAACGCCGAGAGCCACACAACCGCCCTCTGGCAGGCGGTGCGCGGCCACGACGAAGTCTGGACATGGCTGGCGGACGGGCCCTACCCGACCGAATCCGAACTGCGGGAAGCCATCGAGCGAAAGCAGAAAGCAACCGACGCAGTCTTTCTCGCCATCGTGCCCGACGAATCCGGCATTCCGGAGGGAGCAGGGGCATTTATGCCCCTGAAACAAGGCGAAAACGCGCGGCCTTCAGGCCCGGCCACTTCCTCCGCCGCCAAAGCCGCCGGCTACGCCAGCTACATGCGCATCGAGCCTGCCCAAGGGGTCGTCGAGGTAGGCAATATCCTGCTTTCGCCCGCGCTTCAGCGCACCACTGCCGCCACTGAAGCCATGTACCTCATGGCCCGCCACATCTTTGACGACCTCGGCTACCGCCGCTACGAGTGGAAATGCAACGCCCTCAACGAGCCCAGCCGCCGCGCCGCCCTGCGCTACGGCTTCACTTTCGAAGGCATCTTCCGCCAGCACATGGTCATCAAGGGCCAGAACCGCGACACCGCGTGGTTCTCCATGCTCGACAGCGAGTGGCCCGCTCGCAAGCGCGCCTTCGAAGCCTGGCTCGATCCCGCTAACTTCGACGCAGAAGGACAGCAGCGACGGCCCCTGTCGACCCTCTTCCTTCCCTCAGGCCGCACAACCAGCTGATTACTGCGTCGTGAAGGCAATGCCCCACGGCGTCGTCCCAGCCGCTACCGGTGAGCCGGCGATTTTGGTCAGTGCGCCCGCCGGGCCGATTGAAAACTCGTTGACGAAGTTGGACACGCTGCTCGCGCAGTTGCCGCACGCCTGGGGCACATACACGAAGCTGCCCGAAGGATCGATGCCTATCCTTTGGCCATAGACGTGCGAATACACGCTTCCTGTAGGCGTGAACACTCCGTTGTTCAGTGCGTAAGAAACCAGGTCATTGTTGTTTTCAATGATGTAAGCGAACAGGCCTGTGGGCGAAATCGAAATGGTATAGGCGCCGTTTTGCTCCAGCATGGGCGATGAGTCTGCGAGCGTCAGCAAGCCAGTGGAGGCGTCAACGCCATAGGCCTGAATCGAGTTCGCGGCGGGGCCGACGGCATAGAGGTATGTCCCGTGAGGGTCGAGCGCGATGCCGCCTACGCTCAACGGGGCGGCGACAGTCTGAACCAGTGTGAGAGCGCCGGAACTTCCATCCACGCTGTAGGTATAAATGTTGGCAAGATCCTGCGCGTAGAGAAATGTGCCGTCAGCGTTGATTACGAGGTCGTCCCCGAAATCCTGCGTGCCCGAAGTCGGGAACGGCGAACCTTCGATGGGCGTGAGCGCGCCCGTCGCGTCCAGGCTGAAGCCTCCCACGGAATTACTGCCCATGCTGGCCACGTAAACGTGCGTGCCGGTAGGGTCGACCACGATGGTTACCGGTTCATGCACCGTCGCATAGGGCGAAGTGCCGATCTCGCTCAGCGCGCCAGTCGAGTTGTCGATGGTGAAGACGTGCAGCTCGCTGAGCGCGATGTCGCCCACAAACAAAAAGCGATTTTGCGGATCAGCAGCAACCACCTCGGGATTGGCGCCCACGGTGAGGGGAAAGTCGCTCAGCGCGGTCAACTCGCCCGTCGAGGTGTCTACCGAGTAGCCGGATAGGCTCGCACCCTGATTGGCGGTATAGGCAAACTTCGCCTTGGCCGTGGTGGTGATGGGAGTGGGACCGACCGGAGCAGTGGACCCAGTCGAAACCGAGTTGTGGATCGCACATCCTGCCAGCGCGCATACCCCGCAAGACATTGCCGCTGTGAGCCATCGTTCGAAAAGGCGCATAAAATCGGGACCTTCTATTTGAACTCGGAAACGCCGGGGTTCCAAATCATTCTAGGCGGTCCAGCGATATTGCCGGACCTTTTTTACCCGAACGTGCCCTGTAGTGGATGAACGCGCGCACTCAGACTTCTTGCACAAAAAAACCGTCGCCCGTTTCCAGGCGACGGTTTTTTCCGATTCAAATCTGGGTGCCCCCGGTCTCGATTCTGAGACCGGGGATCCCAATCAGCTGCCTTGCTTCGACTCAATCCTCATCCCATAGAACGACCGATGCACGAAGAACACCGACACCAGGAAGAATGCGACTGCCAGCACTTCTGTGAGTACCGGATTGCTCTTGGTGAGCGTCACGGCAAGCTCAACCGCAAGCAATCCAAACAAGGTGGTGAACTTGATAATCGGGTTCATGGCCACAGACGACGTGTCTTTGAACGGATCGCCGACCGTATCTCCAATCACGGTTGCGTCGTGCAAAGGCGTTCCTTTCTGGTGCATCTCCACTTCCACGATCTTCTTCGCGTTGTCCCATGCGCCGCCGGCATTGGCCATGAAGATCGCCTGGTACAGGCCAAAGATCGCCAGCGAGAACAGGTAGCCGATAAACAGGAACGGCTCCATGAATGCAAACGCCAGCGTTGCGAAGAAGACGGCGAGAAAGATGTTGAACATCCCCTTCTGCGCGTACTTGGTGCAGATTTCCACCACCTTCTTGCTGTCCGAGACCGATGCCTTCTCCACGCCCTCCAGATGGATGTTGGCCTTGATGAACTCGACCGCACGATATGCGCCCGTGGTGACCGCCTGCGTTGAAGCGCCTGTGAACCAGTAGATGATCGCTCCGCCGCAGATCAAGCCCAGCATGAACGGCGCATGCAGCAGAGAGAGCTTCCCTACGTCATGCGTCAGTCCGCCGGTCAGCGCCATGATGATGGAGAAAGTCATGGTGGTTGCGCCCACCACGGCTGTGCCGATCAAGACTGGCTTTGCCGAAGCCTTGAAGGTGTTGCCCGCTCCATCGTTCTCTTCCAGCAAATGCTTTGCGCGTTCGAACTTCACGTCGAAGCCGTAGTCCTTCTTCAACTCAGCTTCGATGCCAGGAACATTTTCAATCAGCGACAACTCGTAGACCGATTGCGCATTGTCGGTAACCGGCCCGTAAGAATCCACGGCAATCGTCACCGGACCCATGCCCAGGAAGCCGAACGCAACCAGGCCAAACGCGAACACCGCCGGAGCCAGCATCTGGTCAGCCATGGATGCGCCCATGCTGAAGTAATAGCCCATTCCCATCAGCGCCACCATGCTGAATCCGATCCAGTAGGCGGAAAAATTGCCGGCCACAAATCCCGACAAAATTCCCAGGGAAGCCCCGCCTTCCTGCGCCGATTTCACAACTTCTCTTACGTGGCTCGAGCTCGTTGAAGTGAATACCTTGACTAACTCCGGAATAATCGCGCCCGCCAATGTTCCGCACGAGATAATGGAAGCCAGCTTCCACCACAGCGTGCCGTCACCGAGAGTTGGAATCATCAGGTATGTGACGATGTAAGTCACGACGATGGAAATGACGGACGTGATCCACACCAGCGAGGTCAACGGCGTCTCAAAGTTCATCTCGTCGGAGTTGGCGTATTTCGCATGAGCGATTGCGCCATTCAAAAAGTACGCAATCGCGCTCGAGACCAGCATGGCCACGCGCATCACGAAGATCCATACCAGCAATTGCGCTTGTGTGTCGGGGCTCTTGACGGCCAGCAAAATGAATGTGATCAAGGCCACGCCGGTAACGCCATAAGTCTCAAAGCCGTCGGCGCTCGGGCCCACCGAGTCGCCCGCGTTGTCGCCCGTGCAGTCCGCGATCACGCCTGGGTTGCGCGCATCGTCTTCTTTGATCTTGAATACGATCTTCATCAGGTCGGCGCCAATGTCGGCGATCTTGGTGAAGATGCCGCCCGCAATGCGCAGCGCCGCCGCGCCCAGGCTTTCACCAATCGCGAAGCCAATGAAGCATGGACCTGCATAATCGCGCGGAATGAACAGCAGAATAAACAGCATGATCAACAGCTCAACGGAGATCAGCAACATGCCGATGCTCATGCCGGCCTTCAGCGGGATCGCATAGACCGGATACGGCTTGCCGCGCAACCCTGCGAATGCAGTGCGTGAGTTTGCAAACGTGTTGACGCGAATTCCGAACCACGCCACGCCGTAGCTGCCCGCGATGCCGACCAGCGAAAACAGCAAGATGATCGGCAGCGTAACTGCAATCGATTTTCCCGGCACCGGCGCCAACCAGCCGAAGTAGAGCGAGATAATGACCGCGATGAAAGCCCAGAGCAGAAGAATGAACTTGCCCTGCGTCACCAGGTACGTTTTGCATGTCTCATAAATCAAATCGGAGATTTCAAGCATGGTGCGATGAACCGGCAGATTCTTCAACTGCACATAGATTGCCAGGCCGAACAACAGGCCGCCTGCGCAGAACAGCAATCCCCAAGTCAGAAGAGCATGACCGCTCATGCCGAAGAAATGCACGCTCGACAAATCCGGCAGAACCAGGTTGGCTTCGCCTCCGCTGCCTTCGTGTTCCGTCTGCGCATAAGCGAATGCTGGGAGCAGCAGGCCCATTCCAAGCACGCCCGCCGCGGTCCTGTAATAGCGTTTCAGAAACGCGTTGACCCGTTGCCTGATGGCCGCGGCGATCTGTTTCATGGGGCCGCCGGTGTCTGCGCCAATCACCTGACGCGTGAACAAAATCGTCACAAAGAGCGAAAGCACGCTCACAACGAGAAAAAAGTACACCCCATACTGGGCTACATCATGTTCAACTGGCACAGTTCCTCCCAAGTAAATGTTTGATGCGGTCTCACGAACGACTCCAGAAAAGCGCCCCTGGAACGTTGGGGCAAATCCACGGGAAGCCTATCATCCGTATGTACCGCTGTCGAGTGATTGTAGTCACAGGATGCGGAAGTCTCTCATCTAGCTCTGCTTGCGGCCATTCGCACGGCGTACTTATGGTGCCAAAATGGGTACGGGAACGGCGGTTTCCCGCCCCGGGTTTCACCCTCGCAAAACAGGCTGACAACGCATCCATTTTTGAGCCGGTGGTACTGAGCAGGTGCTTATTATTGCAAAGGAATGTCGAATTTGTCTTCAGGAAATCGGATGTTCAGGTTCCGGTCATCCCAATCGTAGGTCCGTCCTCCCGGCCACGGATGCAGTTTGAACAGCACCAGGACATTTCGTTCCGGGTCATCGAAGGCGCGGAACCGAGCCACCTGCTCCACCGAGTAGTGCGTATGGACGTCGCCGAGCATGTCGGGGTCGAGCACGTTCCAGACGGCGAACCAGCCGGGCTGATAATAGCCGAGCTTGGTCGCCAGGTCCGGGATTGGCCCGCTTGGGTTGATGTAAACGTCATTGAGAGCGGGCAGATGCGTAACCAGCGTGATCTCGTCGCCGCTGTCCAATACCAGCAGGCGCTTGCCGTTGGGATGCTCGTCGATGTAGCGAGTCAGCCGCTCGGCAGCACTCACAA
>Ga0302326_10002231_pt1 | contig 47421 bp, 48 predicted proteins | sample Palsa_T0_3_FD_202264 | JGI IMG/M metagenome (GOLD analysis project Ga0302326, IMG submission 202264) | Peat permafrost microbial communities from Stordalen Mire near Abisko, Sweden - Palsa_T0_3 | ecosystem: Environmental > Terrestrial > Soil > Palsa > Peat permafrost | place: Sweden: Abisko... | reverse complement strand
CGACCGGACTGCGGAGCCTGCCGATCTCGCCGTGGGCGGGCCTCGGCGTGCTGGCCGCGTGGGCGGCCGCTGCGCTGCTGGCGGGCGGCCTGGCGCTCCGGCTGCGCGACGCGTGACTGGCTGCGCGACGCGTGACCGGCTGCGCCGGGGCCAGCCGGTCACGCCCACGCAGCCACCCGCTGCGGCTCGCCGTAGATCGCCGCCAGCAGCTTGGTGCGCGGGTCGTAGGCCGCGTCCACGATGCCCTCGGTCCAGCCGCGCACCTCCGGGAACACTGCCCGTGCCACTCGCAGCAGCACGCGGCCGCGCGCCGGGTCCCAGGGCGCCTGCTGGAACACCGGGTTGCCCGCATCACGCCGCTCGAGATCGAAGGAGACCGTTGTGCGGGCAAATTCGATATGCACTCGCTCGCCGAGGAAGAACGGCCGGAGGAACCCGAGCCCGGCTGTGATCGCTGCGCGGACGTTCCCGCTGACCAGATCAGGCGCGTACAGCAGCACCTCGACCAGCGGGTGAACGGCCGCCATGTGGTAGTGCAGGGCGTCGCGCTGGACGAAGTCAAAAGTTCGGCCATCGGGGTGACCGGACTCATCGCCGACGTAGTTGCGCGCCACGAAGGCCTGCAGCATGGCCGGCAGCTCCATCCGGGCCCGGTCGTCGCCGGCGACGGTGCTCGCCACAGTCCTGATCAGCAGTCGCCTGGCCATCCAGTTGTTGGCGCGGCCCGCGTTACGCTCGGCGCGAGGGCGGTAGAACTCATCACCGGCGACCGCGAAGTCGCGCGCCCAGCGCAGCAGCTCGTTCCCGTCCTCGGGATCAGCCTGGCCCGCGGTGAGGTCGACGGCCTGCAGGAGCGGCACGAAGAACCACTCGTCGATCGGGTTGCCGGACGGCCGGTAGGCGCCCGCCCAGGATAGGAGCGCCGCCACGGCGCAGTCCCGGCTGGCGCTCCGCAGGGGCTCTGGCGCGGTCCGGCTGGCCACGGCCAGCGCGAAGATGGCCGGGAAGCTGCGTTTGGCCTCATCGGAGCGAACATGGCCGGGATGCTGGTTCAGCGTGCCGGCCAGCTCGAACCGCTCGATCGGCTGGACCGTCAGACCCAGCGAGTCCTCCGCGACCTGCCAGACCCTGGCCAGGTCCACGGGCGCTCGCATCAGCTGGCGGGCGCCGCGGGCGGCCAGAAGTCCCCAGTTCAGCCGCGGGCCGCTCGCCATGTGCCAACAGTACAAACCGGGCCGGGAAGGCGCTGCGCTGCGTCAGGCAGGCGCCGTTCGCTGGTTACGCGTAACATATCGCCATGAGTGACGTCCGGGACTGCGAGCAGTGCGGTACCCGGTTCACGCCCCGGCGGGAGCACGCGCGGTTCTGCTCAGCGCGCTGCCGCGTCGCCTGGAACCGCGCGGACCGTGCGCACCACGCGACCGACGACAGCGCGTTGTCCTGGGCGATCACCGCCATGACCGACACAACCGACCGGCTGCCGAAGGTCGCGGGCCTGGACCGGCCGCGCGCGTTCGCGGTCATCAGCGAGGCCGTGTGGTGGGTCACGATCGTAGATGCCAACCTGGTGCGGTATCACCCCGACGCCTATGACAGCGAGCTCGGCAGCAGAACAAAAGCTGACCGGCTCCTCATCGAGGAGACGCTCGCCGGGCTCCGGTTCGTCCGCAACCAGATCGGCCACGACCTTGACCACGCGGACTTCATCCGGCCGGGCGGCCAGGTAGCCGACGCGAGCCGGGCGCGCGGCTGGGCCTGGACGTCACTCCCCGAGCCGACCGGCAGCTCGCTGTCACCGCGCAGCCTGGAATGGGAGCTCGGCCGATATCGCGCTTATCAGGCTCGGCTGGCCGGGCGGCCCGTCGAGACGACATTCAGGTGCGCGGCGTCGTTCCTGAACGTCGCTGCCGCCGGGATCACCGTTCCCGCCGACGTCCGCGCACTGGACTAGCGGCGGCCCGGTCTAATCCTGTGCTGGCACGGCGACGCCTTCGGCATCGAGGCAGGCAGGATCACAGATCGCGGCGGCGATGCGGCTGAGGAAGGAGCGAACCGTCGAGGCGGCCACCCGGTGCAGCAAAGCCCGGTCAAGTATCCCGCCCGCAGTCCCGGCGGGCGCGCCGTAGACGCCTTCCAGGCCGACGAGCGTCGCGTCATCCCCGTCTGCCACGAGAGTGATGTCGGCGTCCAGGACAGGGAACAGTCGCTCCGTGGTCCCGGTCGCCTCCCAGCGCAGGGTGAAGACGGTCACCTGGCCGTGCCGCACCGGCTCGCGGACCTGCACCCGCACCAGCTTGGACAGACCCGGCACCGGGCCGACCGGGCCTATGCGGGCGATCCCCTCGCCCCAGGCGGCGTAAGAGGCGCGAATCAGCGAGCTGGTACCGAATAGGTGCTCCAGCCGTGCCGTTGCAACCGCGACGCTCACGTCGGCTCGCACTTCGTCGCCGACAAACATTCCGCCAGTAGAGCCGGCCGGGATGCCCGGCGGCACAGTCGTTGGTCCCGGTAACCGTGCCAGAAGTCCCGACAGGGACACAGCGACGACGCCCTGCCGTGCCGCTGCGCCGCCGGCCAGCTGCCGGAGCCGTGTCAGGCTCACGAGGACGTTCGTCCCGTTGCCGGGCGATATCGGGCCCTGCTCCGGACAGACCGGAGGGATGATCCTGAGCTGACGACGGAAGCTGGTGAGAGGCGTGAGCCCGGGCCGGATTACCCTGGCCGGCAGCTGGCCGCTAGTAGCACTCTGGCGGGACGGGCTCGATGCTCAGGCGACTGCGCGTACCGGCAGCAGCCCCGTTCCCAGCGCGGGCTCGGCGGCCTGCTCAGCAGCAGGAAAGTACAGGCAGCCGCACAGCTCGGTGACGAGCTGCCGGACCCAGCGCATCCGGTCGGCTGCAGCCTCCGGGTGGTCGCCGAATTCCTGCGCCACGCTGCCGGAGCAGCGGGCCGGACCGAGCTCGCGCAGGGTGCGCCCGATCGCTTCTGTGACTGCCTCAGCGGTCGGGGCGTCCGACGGCTGCAGCGCTGAGGCGAATAGGGCCTCACATACTGCCTCGTTCGGGTTCAGCCTGGTCACGCGAAGCCTCCAGCTGGGGGATACGGAATCGGGCGCCACTGCACGACGCCATGCCATCCGCCAAACACTGAACGTTAGATGGGGTCCTATGCGGTTTCCGTTGCGTGATCCCCGTCACAGCGGGCGGGCTGGCGGCTAACGCTGCGGCCAGCCAAGCGCGTCGAATACGGCGACGGGATCTAGGTAGTCCCGCCAGTGCACGACGTCCCCGTCGCGGATGGTGAGGACCGAGATGAAGCGGTTGTGGTAGGGATTCCCGGTGCCGACGGCATGCCCATGGGAGGCGTACTCGAGTATCGCGACGCCCTTAACCGCATCGTGGTAAACGGCCAGGTCGGAGCAGCGCTCCAGGACCATCATGGTGCCGTAGGGGCGGTACAGCTCAGCGATCGCGGTGCGGCCGTGGACGCGGGCCGGATAGCCGGGAGTTCGTACCACGTACTCGATGACGATGTCCTCGGCGAGCAGGTCGAAGAAGTGGCCGGGACCGGCCAGGCCGTCCAGTCCCTGCTCGATGATCCGGAAGAACGGGTCGAGGGCCGCGAAGTCCGCCAGGTCGGCGATGGGAGTCTTCATGAATCCATGATCGGCCAATGCTGCGGCCCGGAGGCAGTCGCCCGCCCTCGGCCATGGCGAATCTGGCCGGTAGCCTCGGCCTATGGGCAGGCCCGATCAGCGGTCGCGGGGCGCCCGGGCCGCGCGCCTCGCCCGGGCCGCGGCGGACTGGCTGATCGATGGCGCTGGCGCAAATCCCGCGGACCCGTCCCTTCACCACGGGCTTGCCGGCGTGGTCCTTGCGCTGAACGAGGCACACCAGCACCTCGGCGACGACCGCTACCACCAGGCCGTCACACGGGGTGCGGATGCGCTGAGTGCACAGGTAGACAGCATTGAGGACTGCTCGCTGTACTTCGGGCTCGCCGGCATCGCGTTCGCGTTGCGAGTGCTTGGCCGGGACGCAGCCGCAGACCGGGCTCTGACCCGTATTCGGTCTCGCTTCGACGGGCAGCGCTGGAACGAGATGTTCGAGCTGTTCATGGGCAATGCCGGCATCGGGCTGGGCGCGCTGCACGCGGGCGATCTCGAACTTGCCGTCATTGCGGTGACCCCGTACCTCACGACGGCTGACAGGACTGCTGGCGGCGTCAACTGGGCGGTACGACCGTCGCCGGCCCGGTCGCACCACATCGCGCACGGCACCCTCGGCATCGTGTATGCACTGGCCTCGATCGGCCACGCGGCCGGCCGGCCGGACATGATCGAGATGGCGCTGGACGGGGCGGCCGACGTCGTCGGCCGGAACGAGGCCGGCCCGGATGGCTTTCTCGTCCCGCACTCCGATCCGCCCCACCGGCCCGACGTCATCGAGCGCTACAGCTACGGCTGGTGCAACGGCCCGGCCGGCGACGCCCAGGTGTTCCGCCTGCTCGCTCAGCTAACCGGAGATGGGGTCTGGACCGCTCTTGCTGACCGCTGCTGGCGAACCGTCCGGTCGTCGGGACTCCCGCGTCGCATCCGCCCCGGATTCTGGGACAACAATGCCCGGTGCTGCGGAACCGCTGGCGTCCTCGCCCTCGCCTGCGATCGCATTGTCGAGTGCGGAGATGGCTTCGGATTCTCAAACGTGCTGGTCGACGACCTTGCCGCGCGTGCCATCGCCGACGACGCCGGCGCGCGCTGGTCCAACCACGACCACCGGGCCGTCCCGAGCGACCTGGAGCCGCGCGCCGGATGGGCGATGGGAAACGCCGGCATCATCCGCGAACTGCTCCGGTACGCGCGGCTCAGCGAAGGCGGCGCCGCCGGGTACGCGGTTTCCTGGCCCGATCATCCAGTCACCGGCCACGGAGAGTCCTGCAAAGAAATCCCGGGAGCCGGTGTCGGATCGGGTCGGAGGCGTTCGTAGCAGGAGTGAGCGGGCGCCCGCCGGGGGCGCCACAGATTCACAGGAGATGAGCCGAGATGCAGTACCTGGTTTCCGTGATCAATGACACGGCCAGCCTCGCCACGCCGGACGAGATGGCTGCCATTGACGTGTTCAACGACAGGCTCCAGGCGGAGGGTCACTGGGTCTTCGCCGGCGGCCTCGCAGGGCCCAACTCGGCCACCGTTATCGACAACCGGGGGGAGGCGGCGATGTTCACCGACGGGCCTTTCGTGGAGTCGAAGGAGTATCTCGTCGGCTTCTGGATCATCGAGGCTGCCGACCTCGACGTGGCGCTCAAGCTCGCCGCCGAGGGGTCGAGGGCCTGCAACCGGAAGGTCGAGGTGCGGCCGTTCCAGTGAGCATGGTGGACGTCCAGGAGGCGATCACCCAGGCTCACCACGAGGAGTGGGCTCGGGTCGTCGCCGCCCTGACCAGGCGTTTCGGTGACCTCGACATCGCCGAGGAGGCGGCCGCCGAGGCGTTCGCGACCGCCGTCGCGCGGTGGCCGACCGACGGCGTACCTCCTAATCCCGGCGCCTGGCTGACCACTACCGCCAACCGCAAGGCCATCGACCGGATCCGGCGCGAGAGCAAACGCGGCGACAAGCAGAAGGAGGCTCAGATGCTGCGCGACGACGACCCGCCCGGGCCTCTGGGTGCCATCGACGACGAGCGGCTCCGGCTGATCTTCACCTGCTGTCACCCGGCGCTCGCGATGGAATCCCGCGTGGCGCTGACGCTGCGCATGGTCGCCGGTCTGACCGCGCCCGAGATCGCCCGTGCCTTCCTGGTGCAGGAGGCCACCGTAGGGAAGCGAATTACCCGCGCGAAGGCCAAGATCAAGGCGGCTCGCATTCCTTACCGGGTGCCGTCTGCGGAGGATCTCCCGGGCCGCGTCTCCGGCGTACTCGCGGTCCTCTTCCTCCTCTTCAACGAGGGCTACCTGGCGACCGGCCCCGGCACCGATCCCGTACGTCACGACCTGACCGCCGAGGCGATCCGGCTCACGCGCCTGATCCGTGCCCTCATGCCGGAGGACGGTGAGGTGGCCGGACTGCTGGCGCTGATGCTCCTCACCGAGGCCCGGCGCAGCGCCCGCCTTTCTGCCGGCGGTGAGCTGGTCACCCTCGATGACCAGGACCGCGGGGCCTGGGATGCCGCGTTGATCGCCGAGGGTCACCGGCTGGTGCGCGAGCGCCTGGCCGCCCGGGTGGCCCCTGGTCGTTACCAGATCCTCGCGGCGATCAACGCCGTGCACACCTCCGCCCGCAACGTCCGCGACACAGACTGGTCGCAGGTCGTCGCCCTCTACGACCAGCTCGCCGTCCTCGACCCGTCGCCGATCGTCGCCCTCAACCGGGCCATCGCGGTCGCTGAGCTCGACGGCCCGGAAGTGGCGCTGGCGGCCGTCGACCGCCTTGAGGACAAGCTGGGCGGCTATTACCTCTTCCATGCGACCCGCGCCGACCTGCTGCGCCGGCTGGGCCGCGGTCAGGAGTCACGCGCGGCATACGACAAGGCCATCGCGCTGACGGGCAACACCGCCGAGATCAGCCACATGACACGGCGCCGCGACCAGCTGGGAGCTGACGGCCGCGACCGTGACGGCACCACGCTGTAGTGCGCTAGCGCTACAGCTGCGGTACAATGGATGCGCCTGAGAGGGAGGCTGTGATGGCTGCGAGTACATCATTCCGCATCAGCGAGAACGCGCGGGAGCGCCTTGCCTCCCATGCTGCCCGGGAGGGCACCAGCGCCACGGCTCTCCTTGACCAGCTCATCGTGGAGAGCGTGGAGCAGCGCGACTATCCGGGGATCGTATTCCGCGGTCCCGCCCACGACCGGCGGGCCGCGCTGGCAGGCGGGCCGGATGTATGGGAGGTCGTCGGCCGGCTGAAGGATCTTGACGGCGCCGAGGAGCAACGCGTCAGCCTGCTGGCTGAAGAGTCGGATCTGTCTCCCCGGCTGATACGCCTCGCTCTTGACTACGCGGCAGAGCATCCGGATGACGTCCTGACTCGGATTGAGCGCAACCGCGCTCTGGCAGAGCGCAGCCGCGCCGCTGCCCGGCAGCGGCAGGCACTGCTGCGGTGACTGCGTTCTTAGTCGACGAGATGTTCCCGCCGGCTGTGGCCGCGCTGTTGCGAGAGAAATACGGGCATGACGCGGTCCACGTCTGCGAGGCGGGACTCGCTGGTGCCGAAGATGCTCAGGTCGCAGCGGCTGCGCGCGCCGAGGGCAGAGCCGTTGTCACCGAGAACGTCGCCGACTTCGCGGCCGAACGGGACGTGGTTCTGCTGTTCATCCTGAAGAAGCACCTTCCCGCAGGCGGCGCCCAGGCGGCAGCGCTCGCCGCAGTCCTGGATCGCTGGGAGGGCGAGCACCCGGAGCCCTACCTCGGCGCCGACTGGCCGCGCATATAACCAGCACGCACATCGAGCACGAACTCGGGGGACCGCCCGTCATGATGACCAGACGGCATGGCATTCCTAATACAGGCAATCTCACCCGCTGTAGCCGGCTAGGAGGCGTCATGGCAGCAGCGATGCCTACGGCCCGCCCGGCAGCCGGCAATATCCAGGAGCACAGACCTATGAATCACGATGGTGAAGGATCCGATGTTGTCGCGGCGAACAGGGGCGTAGCGACCATCCGACTCTGGCAAACCCCGAGTCGAGTCTGGCCCGCGTATCCGACCGTGGCTGTGATCCGGGCCGCATCCCGGCTCGGCCGGGGCCGAGCCGAACGCCGGAGCCCTGCAATCGGTGGTGTCACCGTTTTCCTCGACGACTCGAAGGCGGGCTCCATCTCGCCCGGGCAGATCAAGGCGTACCAGGTCTCACCTGGGGAGCACTCCTTGAGCATTCACTTCCTCGGGGGCTTGCGGCGATCGAGGAAACTCCATGTTCCTCTAGCCGAGGGCGAGGAGAAGCAGTTCGTCTGTTTGCTGAACGGGTGGGCGTGGCCCTCCGTCCGGCCCGCGACTGCCGAGGATGTCGCTGCAATGGAACGGTGGCAGTCTCCGGCTGTCGACGCCTCCGACTTGGCTGCGGACAACTCGAGATCCGAGACGACCCCATAAGCAGCGAGTGCCAGCTGGGCCGCAGTCGCAGGGTAAGGGGATGCTGATCTCCCGGGTTTGCGCAGGGCAAGAGGGCGGGCGAGATACCGCAGGCCAGATGGCGGAGGATAAGAGATTCGAACTCTTGAGGGGTTGCCCCCAACACGCTTTCCAAGCGTGCGCCCTAGGCCACTAGGCGAATCCTCCGCCGGCAAGCTTAGCGACATCGGAAGCCTGGTCACGACACCAGCCGCCGGGTGATGCGGAACGGAGACGATCGTCAGGATCCGGCAGTACACGCCGTGCTCCCTTAAACTCAGTGCGTGGTCTTCAAGCAGGTCGGGGATGGACGGCCATATCCCGACCATGCCCGGACCGGGCGCGAGTGGGCAGAGATCCCGCCCCGGCCCGTCCGGCTTGACCAGCTGATCACGACTAAGAACGTGCTCGACCTGCATACCGTGCTGGCTACCGACTCGACGTTTTACGGCGACCTGTTCCCCCACGTCATCAGCTGGCATGGCGACCTGTACCTGGAGGACGGCCTGCACCGGGCACTGCGCGCGGCCTTGCAGCAGCGCTCGGTCCTGCATGTGCGCGTGCTGGAACTGGACTAGCCGGGCCGGGGCGGGTCACACCAAGATGTTCTTGACCTCCGCCATGTAGCGCCCGGCGGCCGAAGAAGCCGCCTCCGGTGTGCTCCCGTGCTCCCGCGCGTCCATGTAGGCCGCATACCAGTCCCACCAGTCATGCGGCGGTGCCACCTTCTCGAACTCAGCGTGGTGGTCGGCCGTCTCGTGCAGGAGCCCGGCCAGAGCACCGACCCCCGTTTGCCACACGCGGCCCGGGATCCGCTCGGTGACCTCCTGCAGGAGCCAGGTGTTCCCGTCCGGATCCGCGAAACTCGCCCAGCTGCGGTACGAATGCCGCTCGGGATCTAGCCCTGGCACGCGGCTGGCGACATGCAGTCCGGCGCCATGCCAGACCTCGCTGACGTCCGCCCCATGGCTCCTCAGGTCGGCCCGTGCGGCCTCGATGTCCTCGACGGTCAGCATCAGGTTCTGCACCGAGCCGGGCGTCATCGTCGTTGTTCCCGTGCCGAACTGAATCGAGGCGGCCGACTGCGGCGGGGTGAACTGCACCAGCCGGAAGCCGCCGTCCTCGGATCGATCGGCGTCCAGCCGCCAGCCAAGGCCCTGGTAGAACGCCTGCGCGCGATCGACGTCAGCGACCGGCAGCACCACAACCTCGAGTTTTGCATCCACCATGTCGGCTCCCACCCAGAAAGGCTCGGGCGACCGTCTCCTGTGCGGGCAGGCCCGCCCGGGGCTTCCAACTTGATGCCCGGCGCCAGCGGCCGGATAACCAGGCGCCTCGGGCGGCTTATCGCCAGCCGAGCCCGGGCGCTACGTGGGTCAGGATGCTGTCGATGACGTGGGCGTTGTAATCGACGCCGAGCTGGTTGGGGACGGTGAGCAGCAGCGTGTCGGCGGCCGCGATCGCCTCGTCCTCCTTGAGCTGCTGGATTAGCACGTCTGGCTCGGCAGCGTACGTGCGGCCGAAGATCGCCTGTGTCGCCTCGTCGATATACCCGACCTCGTCGGTGTCCTGGTTCCGGCGTCCGAAGTACGCCCGGTCCTGATCATCGACGAGGGCGAAGACGCTCCGGCTCACCGACACCCGCGGCTCGCGCTTGTGGCCCGCCTTCTGCCATGCATCGCGGAATGCCTGGATCTGCTCAGCCTGCTGCACGTGAAAGGGCTTGTCAGACTCGTTGCTGATCAGGGTGGAACTCTGCAGGTTCATGCCCGCTTCGGCCGCCCACTCCGCGGTCCGCTGCGATCCGGCGCCCCACCAGATGCGGTCACGCAGCCCTTCTGAGTACGGCTCAACGCGCAGCAGGCCGGGCGGGTTCGCGAACATAGGCCGGGGGTTGGGCTGCGCGAAGCCGTTGCCGCGCAGGACTTCGAGCAGGACCCGGGCGTGCTCGCGGGCCATGTCAGCGTCCGTCTGGCCGTCTTGCGGCTGGTAACCGAAGTATCGCCATCCATCGACCACCTGCTCGGGCGAGCCCCGGCTGATCCCGAGCTGGAGACGGCCGCCGGCAATCAGGTCGGCCGCACCCGCGTCTTCGGCCATGTAGAGCGGATTCTCGTACCGCATGTCGATGACGGCCGTGCCGATTTCGATCCGGTTCGTGCGCGCGCCGACGGCGGCCAGCAGCGGGAAGGGAGAACCCAGCTGCCTGGCGAAGTGGTGCACGCGGAAATACGCGCCGTCGGCGCCAAGCTCCTCGGCGGCGACCGCCAGGTCAATCGACTGCAGCAGGGCATCGCTGCCCGACTGTGTCTGCGAGCCGGCTGACGGCGACCAGTGCCCGAAGGACAGGAAGCCAATCTTCTTCATCGTTACCTCAACGCGAGCCGCCCCTGGCGGCATTCCTCGCTCCCGAGGTGACCGTCGTGACTGCGCGCGGAGCTCACCAGCTAATCAGCCGGATCGGGTGAGGCGCGATGCCTGTGCCTGCGGTGAGAATTGGCTATGAACTTGGCCTGGCCAGCAGTTTCCTATGACCGGTGGCGCGAAACGTGCGACACGCTGCACGCTCATACCCAGGTTCTCGGCAAGCTGGCCGTAGAACTCGCCCCGCTCGAGCCCGAACTGCACCACGGGGCGCTGCGATTGACCGCGCGCGGCTGGGAGACTGCGCCGCTGCCCGCGCGCGACGGGTCTGGATCACTGGTGGTGGCGCTGGACCTGCACTCGCATCACGCCGTGGTGGAGCACAGCAACAGGCAAGCCGAACGGGTGCCGCTGACCCCGGACCGGCCGGTCGCCGACGTGACCAGCGAGGTGCTGGCCGCGGTGACCCGGCTGGGCGGCCATGTCCGGATCAACCCGGTGCCGCAGGAAGTCCCGTGGGATGTGCCGCTTGACGAGGACTACGAGCACACCCGGTACGACCCTGCCCGGGTTGACGACTACTTCGCCGCGGTCACCCAGGCCGCGCTCGCGCTGGCGGAGTTCAGAGCTCCCTACCGTGGCCGCTCAACGCCGGTCAACGCGTGGTGGGGCTCGTTCGACCTCGCGGTGACGCTGTACTCCGGAGCACGGGCTGAGCCGCCATCGGACGGCTTCATCACCCGCAACTCGTCGGACGCCGAGCAGTTCGTCGTCGGCTGGTGGCCCGGCGATGCCAGCTACCAGAACGCGGCGTTCTATGCCTACGCGTTCCCGGCGCCCGCGGGGCTCGCGGATGCCCCGCTCTCCCCGGCCGACGCTCGCTGGGATGAGAACCTGGGCGAGTTCATCCTGGACTGGCACGATGTACGCACCGCCGAGGACCCGCGAGCGGCGGCCGTGGAGTTCGCTCACTCAGCGTTCCGGCAGGCATCCCTGGCGTGTAAGTGGAGCACCGAGCTCCTCGGCAGCACCGAGGGCAGCCCGCCGCCCGTCAGGTGAGGGTGACCAGGCCAGTGGCGGTGGAGGTGGGATTTGAACCCATGGCTGCTTATCCGCGCGGCCTGATCCGCGGTCACGGAGGGCACGGATGATGTGCTCGTGAACGTCGTGCGGGCGGGCACCGCCGATATCGGCGGCCGAGGGGACGCCGATGGTGTTGATCAGGCCCGATATGTCCGATATCCGGCGGCTGCGTACACGAACCGGCGAATAGGCCATGTCCCGCGTGAGGCGTGGAAGCGGCGATTCGAGACGAGGTACCCACGAGAGCGCGCAGCCGGATTAGGATGCGCTCGCAGCTAGCGGTCCGGTACCCGATCACGGCGTAGCTGGCGGCTCGCTGGTGGTGGGTCCATGTTCTAGCTTCGCGCTGATGTCGGCGCGCAGTTTTACTTTGGAGACCTTCCCGATCTGAGTGCGCGGCAGCGCGTCGATCAGTTCGAGACGTTCGGGCCACTTGTACTTGGCCATGCCCTCAGCCTCGAGGTAAGCGCTGATGTCGACCAGCGTTGGCGGGTTGTGCGGGTCCCTGGCCACGACGTAAACGCAGCTGCGCTCGCCCAGTCGGGGGTCGGGCATGCCGACCAGAGCAACATCGGCGACGGCGGGGTGACCCGCGAGGAGAAGCTCTACCTCCTCGGCGTTAATCTTCTCACCGCCGCGGTCGATGAGGTCCTTGACCCGGCCCTCGATCGAGTAAGTCAGCTTCCCCTGGAATCGGCGCGCCCGCACTAGGTCGCCGGAACGATAGAAGCCCTCGGCGGTGAAGGCCTGGCGGTCGCGGTCCGGCGCAGCGAGGTATCCGCGGATGGTGTAGGGCCCGCGCGCGGCCAGCTCTCCGGTCTCGCCCTCCGCAACCTCGACCTCGGTGCCGGGCAGGAGCACCCGGACTTCGTCAAGGGGCGAGATCGGGACACCGACAGTCTCCGCGCGCAGGTCGGCGGGCGCGTCGAGCGGGGTGAACAGGAAGAGCCCTTCGCTCATGCCGAAGGCCTGGGTGACATGGACGCCCCGTCCGGTGAGCTCGTCGAATACCGGAAGGGGGACGCGCGCGGCGGTCAGCACCCAGGTGCCCAGCAGGGCGACGGCGTCGTCGAAATCCGGGTGCGAGAGGTATTCCCTGGCCAGTCCGGGCGGGCTCATAGTCCACGTGGCACCATGCTTCGCCATCAGGGGAAGCATGACCTCGGCCGCAGGGGTCGCCAGGAGTAGCGCGGCGCCGGCGCTGTGGGCGGCGTGCAGGCCGTTGGCGAGCGCCGCGTTGTGGGCGAGAGGGAGCCCGAAGGCGAGCACGCTGTGCTCTGTGTGGCCCCACCAGCGGGAGGTCAGGTCGGCGTTGTATCGGTACTCGGCGTGCAGGCGGGGGATGATCTTCGGTGTTCCGGTGGTGCCACCCGAGAGCTGGAGCACGGCCGGTTCCTGGACGTCGAGCGATTCCGCGATATCGAGCAGTTCGGCCTGTTCCGTCGCACTGACCTCATGCTCCTGCAGGTCCTCGATTCGCAGGCCCGGCTGGCCCGGCGCAGCGCCCACTGTCACAAGCTGCCGCATTGCAGGCAGCAGACGGGCAGCCTCCTGTGCCAGCGCCACCAGGTCGAAACTGGGGAAATCGGCCTGGACGAGGTGGGCTACGGCGCCGGATTTCCTGCCGATCTGCTCGATCTCGAGGCGGCGGTGGATAGCGAGGGTGCAGACCGGGATCAGGCCGGCCTTGAGCAGTCCGTACCAGGCGACGACCGCCGTCGCTGAGTTGGTCAGCTGCAATAGGACGCGTTCTCCGGGCAGCAGGCCGGAGCTCAGCAGCCCGGCCGCCACGGCATCTGAGCGGGCGTCGAGTTCGCGATAGGTGAGCCGCTCGTCCGGCGTGATCAGCGCGGTGCGCTCGGCGTAGGTCGTCGCCGCCTCGCGGAAGGCGGTGGGGAGGGAGCGCATTACCCATGCCCCAGCCGATATGTACCTGTCGACGTCAGCCGCGGGGTGCGGGACGACCCCGGGCAGGGCAGTCGTCTGCTCATAAGAGGCCTTGGTAGCGCTGTCGGCGGCGCTGTTCCCGGCCTGGCTGTCACGAAGCGGTCTCATGTCCTCGTACCTCTTGCCTTGCCGATTTGCTGGAAGTCAGTCTGCAAGCGCGACGAGATCGGCGCGGCCGGCCACGATCCCGTCGACGAGATCGTCGATGTGGTCGGCGTGGGCGTCGATCACTGTGAACAGTGTGGTCTGGCGGCGGATCCGCTCGGCGAGCGCGAGCCGGTCGAGCAGCGCCGGACGGCCCGGTCGTCCCTGCAGCCGGACCCCGTCGGCGCCGGCCTTGGCCAGTGCGAGGCAGCGGTCGAGCATCTCGTCCCCTGCCGGCGACCACGGATCGTCTACATCGGTTTCCAGCACGGCCGCCAGGGTCCCTTCTGGGTTAGCTGCACGCAGGCCGGTGACGGCGATGGGCTCGCCGTGCACCTCGCGATAGCCCGGCTGCCGGTTCTCATCCAGAACCCGGCCGCTTGCGTGCAGCGCCGTCCCTTCGTAGGCCCGGCTCAGGACCCAGGTCCGCACGTCGGCGAGATCGCCGTTGCTGGGCTCCGCGCCGGCGAAGGCCGCGAGGCCAGCTCGCAGGAGGCCGGGGTCGCTGCCGGCGAGGCGCGAGGCGGAGACCATCCCGCCCCGGCTGAGATAAGCCAGCATCAGCTGCGGCGCGGGGAGGTCGAGGCGGTGCCCGATGGAGTCCCACCAGCGCTGACTGCGAACGGCTGCGTCTTGCAGTGCCTCGACCCGAGGACGGCGGATTGCCTCGTATTGTCGCAGGGCACCAGCCAGCGACGCTTCGGCAACGGCGGTGAGGCTGTCGGCCAGGACGATCGCGTCCTCGAGCGCCATCTTCGTCCCAGAGCCCACCGAGTAGTGCGCTGTGTGGGCCGCGTCTCCGATGAGCACGATGTTCTCGTGGTGCCACCGGGGCAAAGACACGGTCCGGAAGTGCATCCAGCGTGAGCGGTTGCCGAGCAGTTCGGCGCCGCCGAGTGCGCCGGTGAATGCGGCCTGCAGGTAGTCGATGCTGAAGGTGTCGGACTCGGCCGGCGGCGTGCGCTCCGTCGCGGTGTCCATGCCCGCGCGGCGCCAGGTCTGGACATCGGCCTCAACGCCGAGGGTGCTGCGCTCGTCGGCGTAGGGATAGCCGTGGATCGTGAAGAGGCCATGTTCGGTGCGCACGGGCACGAACAGGTTCGACCGCAGCCGGGTCGCGCAGCCGAGCCACATGAACACCCCGCGGCCGGGGACGACGCGACCGCCCAGGTGTTCAGTGAGCTCGGCCCGGGTTCTGCTGGCCGCGCCGTCCGCGGCGATCACGAGGTCGGCATCCCGCACGTCGCCGAGATGACGCTCGACCCCGAGGTCAACATCGACGCCCGCCCGGACGGCCTCGTCGAGAAGGACGGCCAGCAGCCGGGACCGCGCGATCGCGATTCCTCCGCCATTTCCCTTAGCCCGGACCGAGACCCCGTCGATCAGCATCTCCTGCTGCGGCATCGGCACTGAGGCCCGGACGAGGCGGTCGAATGTCGCGCGTTCCGCCTCTGCCACCGCGCTCAGGGTCCGGGCAGTGAACGCAACCCCGAAGCCGAACGTTTCGTCGGGCACCGACCGCTCAGTCACGCGCACGCTGACGCGCGGCATCCGCTCCTTGATCAGACGGGCCGCGAACAGGCCCGACGGACCTCCGCCGATGACCTCGACACGTCCCAGCTGCATGAGTGCACGATAACCATGAGTCGACTAGATCGTCAAGTTTAAGACTCATGCGTTGACAGACCGGCTGGGCGCGGGCATACTCGGCAGCACGAGACAGGAAGGAAGCGAATCCGTGACTTCCCCGACGGCGCAAGCGCGCGAGCCGGACGCCGCCCCGGCAGGCACCCCCAGCCACCCGATGCGCGGCATCAACCACATGGCGTTCCCGACGTTCGACCCGGCGGGCACCATCCGCTTCTACCGGGATGTCCTCGGATTGCCGCTCGTGCAGACGATGCAGGTCAAGGCGTGGGGGCCGGAGTACCAGCGGGACTTCGTGCACTTCTTCTTCGACATCGGCAATGCTGACTGCCTGGCCTTTTTTTACTACTTCGGCCAGAAGCCTTACCGCGACGAGAACCTCCCGCCCTTGCTGGATCTCGGCAGGCACGTCGCGCTCCACGTGGACTCCCTTGAGGACCTCGACGGGTTCCAGAAGCGCATCGAGAACGCCGGGCTGAAGCTCGACATGCGCGTGATGCACGAGACGGTCGAGTCGATCTACGTCCGCGACCCCAACGACATCCTCATCGAGATCGCCCGTCCGCTGCGGGAGCTGACGGCGGCGGACGCGGTAGATGCCCAGATCACCGCGCAGGCGCTGCTTGACGTCGTGGCCAGTGACGGCGAGCCCACCCTCGACGCGCTATGGGCCCGCAAGGCGGAGCTCATCGCCTCCCGCGTCCCGGCCTGACAAGGAGAACCATGACCACCCTGTATTTCCTCGACGCGGCCGAGTTCACCGTTGTCTCGGCAGCGGCCGCGGCTCAGCCTGGCGCCCGGGTGGAGCGGCTCCCGGGCTACGTCGCGGTCACCGCGGCCGGCCCGCTCGTCGTCGATCGCCGCGCTACGGGGGTCCGGCACTCGGTCTGGTACAGCGCACTGGCCGCCGTCGGACACGGGCGCGTCGTCCAGTACGACAAGGACGCACTGAAAGTCGAGCCGTCACCGTGACCAGCGCCGTGACGGCACCGGACACGACACGGCTCGGCGGCCACCGGCACCCCGAACCGGCACCGATCCCGGCCGGCACCGAGATCAGCCTGCATCGCGTCCCGACGATCGACGGCGCCACCGTAAACGGCACCCTGTTCCATCCGCCGGGCGCAACCACATGCGTGACCGTGGTCCACCCCCGGCTTGACATGACCGGGCACCCCATGATCGGCCTGCTGCTCAAGGCAGGAGTCGCCGTATGGAGTCAGGGCATGCGGGCGGTCGGGACAGATCATGGGCTGGTCCACGAGCAGGCCCTGCTCGACGTCGCCGCCGGGTACGCGATTCCCCGCGCGCGCTACGACCGGCTGGTCCCGCTCGGGCACTCCGGCGGCGGAACTCTCAACGCGTTCTACCTCTGGCAGGCCACTGTCGCGCCGGACAGCCGGATCGCGCGGACGCCGGCCGGCCGGCCCACCAGGCTCGCCGAGGCTCAGATGCCGGTCCCCGACGGCGTGGTTTTCCTGGCAGCCCACCCGGGCCAGGGCGAAGTCATGCTCCACGGCATCGACCCGAGCGTGACCGACGAGGCGAATCCGCTCGCTGCCGATCCCGAGCTGGACCTGTTCGACGCTCGCAACGGGTTCCGCGAACCGCCGGAGAGTTCAAGCTATACCCCGGCATTCCTGGCGCTGTACCACGCGGCTCAGCGGGAGCGCATAGTCCGCCTCGACGACCTCGCCCGCCACTGGGTCGCGCGCCGGGACGAAGCCCGGGCGCGGTTCAAGGAGACAGGTTCCGTCGCCGACAGGCGCGCGGCACTCGCGCCGCGGTTCCTCATCGTCAACCGCACCGAGGCCGACCCCCGCTACGTCGATCTGTCCCTCGACCCCAACGACCGCCCCTACGGCTCGCTGCACGGCCCGTACCCGCACCTGATCAACTACGGCACCGTCGGGTTCGGCCGCATCTGCAGCCCGGACGCATGGCTGTCAACCTGGTCTGGCCTGTCGACCAACGCCTCGTTCGCCAAGGCCGCACCGCGCATCACAGTGCCGACGCTGTACCTGGAGTTCTCGGGCGACCAGACGCTCCTGCCCGCCGACGCCGACAAGCTCTACGACACGATCGGCGCCCCGGAAAAGGAACGCGGGGTCATACCCGGGCTCCACTTCGGTGCCGCCCTGCCCGGCCACCGCCCGGGCATCGAACTAGCCGCGGACGCGATCCTCGACTGGCTCTGACCGGTTGCACACCACCAGCACACTCACCACCATCTGCAGAGGAGCACCCGATGCGCACGGACATCGACATCCGCACCCCGGCCGGGCAGCGGGTCACCGGGATCGCCACCGGACCCGGGACGCCGGACACCCCGCTGGTGGTGTGCCTGCCCGGAGGCAGTTATACCGCCCGCTATTTCGACGTCCCCGGGTTCTCCCTGCTCGACGCCGCGGAGGCGAACGGGTTCACCGCGATCGCCGTTGACCGGCCGGGCTACGGCGGCAGCGATCCCCTCCCCGCCGACGAGCGGACGTTCGCCCGCCACGCCGAGATCCTCAGCGAGGCCATCGCCGCGCTGTGGGCCGAATACGGGGCCGGCCACCCAGGAGTCGTCATCATTTCCCACTCCATCGGCTCGGCGATCACAGTCCACATCGCCGCGCGCCAGCCCTCATGGCCCCTGCTCGGCATCGCGCTGCACGGGGTCAACACGCTCTCCCCCGACCATGTCGTCGGCGCCTGGCACTCCATGCCGCCCGGCGCCCCGGTGCAGTTCAGTTCCGAGCAGCGGCGCATGTTTATGTACGGACCGGACGGAACCTTTGCGCCCGACGCCGTCGACCGCGCCGAGATCTCCGCAGCCGCCTGCCCGATCGAGGAACTGCTGGAGATCGTCGGCGAGTGGCCGCGCACCGCGGCGGACCTCGCCGGGCAGGTCCGCGTACCGGTCCATTACGTGCTCGCCGAGCATGAGGCCCTCTGGACCGCCGGCCAGAGCCGGGTCGATGCCTTCGCCGCAATGTTCACCTCCGCACCCCGCGTGGAATCCACCCTGGGCCGCGGCGTCGGCCACAACATCGACCACCACCACCTCGGCCGGGCACTGCAGCTGCAGCAGCTCGCCTTCGCCCTGACCTGCGCCGCCGTGCCGGTCCCGGCCTGACACGCGGTCTCGGCGGCGCCTACCATCACGCCATGGCGAAACCCCCTCGGAACCACCGCGCGACAGCCGGTGCGGCAGACAACACGGCCAGCGAGGCCCCGGCCCGGGCGACGCGGACACCCACGTCGTCCTCCCGCCGCGAGCTGATGACGTCAGAGATCCTCGAGCACTCCACCCGCCTCTTTGCGGCGCGCGGATACGACGGGACCACGCTGCAGGACATCGCCGACGCTATCGGGATCACCAGGCCAGGGCTCTACCACTACATCAGCAGCAAGGAAGAACTGCTCGCCGAACTCGTCAGGGAGGTCAGCGAAAACTCCGTGCACATCGTCCGCGAGGTCCGCCTCCGCACCGACCTCAGCTCGGTCGAGAAGTTGCAAGCCGTGGTCCGCGCTCTGGTACTCCAGCGGGCCGGAGCACCAGAGCGATTCCGGGTCCTCGACCGGACCGAGGCCGCGCTCCCGGAGGAAATAGCAGCCCAGCACCTCAAGGCGCGCAGGGAAGTCCTCGCCGAGATGCGGACGGTCATCGAGGAAGGCGTGTCGACCGGAGAGTTCCGTCCCCGGGACGCCCGGCTCGCGGCGCTGTCGGTCATCGGCATGTGCAACTGGGTCGCCTGGTGGTTCCACCCGGGCTCCGACCATCCTGCCGAACCGGTAGCCGATCAACTCGCCCAGAACGCGGTCGACATGCTCGCCTACCCGGACAGCACCGGATCGCAGGCCACCGCGCCGCATCGCGCGCTCCAGATGGTCCGGGAGAACCTTAACTACCTCGAGCACTTCCTTGGTCCGGACCCCGTTCACGACCACTCGGCACCGCCCGGCGCAGGCACCCGGCCCGTCTCGCCGGGTTCGAAGCCGTGATCAGATAAGCCTCGTCTCTTCGCGGGCCCTCAGCGGTCCGTCTTCTGCGAGTTCCCTGGGATACCTGATCGTCCGCGGGCGGTCGACAAGAGCCTGGTTCGCTCGGCGCGCTTCGGCCGTGGAGTGCGGCAGGTCGTTGCGGTTGTCGGCACCCTCGGAGGTGGGTGCTCGTCGATAGCCCCGGCGAGGCAGCCGCGCCTCAGCGGGCTGTACGGGACGAACCCGATCCCCAGTGCGACGCATGATTCGGCGACGTGCGACGTTTCGGTCGGCGACGTCCGGGACGTCGCTGCAAGCGCACAAGCGCCTTGCTGATCGACGCAATGGGCCTGGGGGACGCTCGTAACGGTGCTCATCGCGATCAGAGACTAAATGTGCCTCGCAGCGAGAGCCGCGGCTGCCGGGAGGCAGTATCGCTGCATGTCAGTGGCGGTGGAGGTGGGATTTGAACCCACGGATGAGTTGCCCCATCACACGCTTTCGAGGCGTGCGCCCTCGGCCACTAGGCGACTCCACCGCAGCCGAGCCTACCTGAGAAGGACCCCGCGCGAATCATGGGTCGGCTACCGCCGCTCACCAAAAAAGTCACGCAGCAGCGCGGCGCACTCATCGGCCAGGACACCGGACAGAACCTCGACAGGCGGGCCGAGCCGCGGGTCATGCAGCAGGTCCCAGACGGAGCCGGCGGCGCCCGCCCGCGTATCGCGGGCACCGTAGACCAGCCGGGCAACGCGCCCGGACAGCACTGCACCTGCGCACATCGTGCACGGCTCGAGGGTGACAACCAGGGTGCAGTCGTCAAGCCGCCAGGTACCGCGGGCCGTCCCGGCCGCGCGAAGTGCCACGATCTCGGCATGTGCGGTGGGATCCGCGGCCGCCTCGCGCTGGTTCCGGCCGCAGCCGATGATCTGGCCGTCGGCGGCAAGGACCACGGCACCCACCGGCACGTCCGGACTGGCGGCCTGAGCCTCGGCCAGGGCCTCCCGCATGGCGGGCTCGAAGCTCGCCAGGTAACCGGTCATCGGGCCGCGAGCCGGTTACATGGCGCCGATGGCGGAATCCATGGCCCGCTCGAGGGCATGACCGAATCCAATTCGCCTCGCCAGGCTGGCCAGCACCTCGTCAGGAAACAGATCGAGGTCACCGGACAGGGCGCCAAGCTCCATCTCGTCAACGCCCAGGTCAGCGAAGATCGACATGTCACCGACGGGAAGAACCTGATCGAGATCCTCATCTTCGGGAATAGGGATATCGAGGTAGTCGAGCACCTGACGGGCGAGCGGCCAGTCGACGGACGCGGTCACGTCAGACAGGAACACGGAGGCGTGATTGCCAAGCACTCGCAATGCCACGAAAAAGTCATCGCCAACGGCGGCGAGGCCAATTGCTCCGCCGATGCCCGGCTGCTGCCGCAATGCCTGGATTAGGCCATCCAGGTTCTCGGTCAGAGCCGTCGGCAGGACCTCGGCCTCCCAGACGTCGTCTTCCCTGTAGACGACGACGGCGAAGTCGCTCGGGCTCACATCGGACATCGGCACCCCGCTAGCTGGGATCTAGAAGAGAAATCGTGTCAGACTCTACGGCTCCGCGTGCACGGATCGGCGTGCTGGCTATCGCCGGCCTGGCACCCATTCTGGTTGCCAGCGGCGCGGAACGCCTACAGGCACGGCGCACCGCGCGGCGGCGGCCTGGTTCCTTGCCGATCCCATATGGTTGCTGGGGTTAGCGGTCATTGGCTGGCAAATTGAGCTGAGCTATGCTGAGGCCCACTGGCTTACAGCTACTAACCGATTACTCGCGGTAATGACGCACGGCGGCAGCTTCGGGGAGGTGAACACGTGTTGCGGAAGGTCATCACATGGGCAATCGTTATCTTCATCGTGTATTACCTAGCCACTGACCCATCCGGCGCCGCACATGCCCTCCAGAGCGCATTTAACGGCCTTAAGTCTGCAGGCAACTCCATGTCCCGTTTCGTGAATAAACTGTAGTCATGCCGCCAGCATCGGGCTCCTCCTCTGCCACGATCAGCAAGTACCTGCTGCCGCGCGAGGTGCAGGTCGCCACGGTCCGCCAGCACCCGGCGGTGCTGATCCCGGCGAGCGCGCTGACTCTCATCGGCCTGCTGATTGCCGGCGTGCTCAGCGCAACGGTCGTTCATGGTGATTACAGCGTGGCCTTGTGGATCCTATGGCTCCTGCTGCTTCTGCGCCTTGTCTGGAAAGTCATGAACTGGTCGGTTGACTATTTCGTGGTGACCAGCGAACGACTGCTGCTCACTCGCGGGTTCCTGACCAGGCGGGTCAACATGATGCCGCTGACCAAGGTCACCGACATGAGTTTCAAGCGGTCCTTCCCGGGACGACTGTTCGGCTATGGCGAGTTCATCGTCGAGTCGGCGGGCCAGGACCAGGCCCTGCGGAACGTCGAATTTATTCCGTACCCCGAGCAGCTTTACCTGCTCATTTGTGGGATGCTCTTCCCGTCGAGCGCAGACGATATCGAGGACACGCCACCGCAGTCGGACCCCCCCGACTGGGACCCCGGCCCCGGCGGACCTCCGGACGACGGCGGCCCATGGCCGCCGGGTTCCTGGGACAGCCCCGGTTCCGAGCCCCAGCCGACGGACTCCTGGTACGACGAAGAGGACCGGAAGCCACGGCCTCCCGCCCTGGCAGACGAACTCTGATCTGAGCGCTCAAGCCCCTTCCCCGGGGTTCGTGCGGCCGGATGACACGCTCTGCTTCGTCCGGCCGCACGAGCTTGTCCGGGGTCAGCCGCCCCCGAGCGCCGACGGGGCCTCAGGACGTCACCAGGATGACGCCGGCGGCTGCCAGCAGCAGGCCCGCCAGCTGAGCCTTGCGCAGTCGCTCCCCGAGCGTGAATCTCGCCAGCAGTACCGTCACGCCGGGGTACAGCGAGGTCAGTACCACGGCCAGGCCGAAGAGACCGGCTCTGGTGGCAAGCACGTAGCAGACGTTGGCAGCAGCATCCAGCAGCCCGGACCCGAGGATCGCCGCGAGCAGCCGAGTACTCCCGGCCCGGATGACCGGCCGCGTCCTGGTCACCGCGGCCGCGAACACGATCACCACGAACCCTGCCAGCCGGGACGCCACTACCGGCCAGAGTGCTCCTGCCTGCCCGGCGTTGCGCAGGAAGATGAAAAACAGCCCGAAAGTGGCGCCTGCCGCGACGCCGTAGCCGATAGCCCTGACGTGGAAGCCGCGCGCGGCGAGACGGTCCAGCAGGCCGGGGCCTGTCGCCGAGTGGGCCGTAACGGCGGGTGTGCCGGCCGCACTGACCAGCACGATCGCGACGAGGCACAGCAGCGCTCCGGCGTAGACAACGGCGCCCGCCCGCTCGCCCTCTGCGAGGGACACGGCGACCGGCAGGATGGTGGCAGTCAGTGCTGACGTCGGCGCGACGATCGTCATCGGGCCTGCCGCGAGGCCCGCGTAGAAGACGATCAGCCCGACACCACCCACTGCCCCGGCAGCCACCCCCCAGGCCAGCCCGGTCCGGGTAGCAACGCCGCCCGACGCAACGGCCGCAGCGAGGACAAGAAGCAGCCCGGAGAGTGCCGACGCAGGCAGCATCGACAGGGCACGCGAGCGCCGGGTGGCTACCCCGCCCAGAAAGTCAGCGCTGCCGTACAGCAGCGCCGCTGCGAGTGCGAAGGCCGTCACCACGGGATGATCACCACGAGCCTCATTCGTCCTGGTTGAGGCCCGTCTGAAGCGGAAACGTCGACAATACGTAGCAGTGAGGTTGCCGTGAGTCGCACCTGAGATGTCATCGACCGTTACAGTGTCGTGCCAATGGATTTACCCAGGGAAGATCGGACATGATCAACATGCGCCTGATCTCTGCGCTTCTCACGGCACTGTTCATAGGGGCCGTCCTCGGGCTCTACTGGCTGCCCAGCATCCTGGGCTGCCGGAGGCGGCAGCCTAACCTGTTTGCCGTCGTGGTCATCAACGCATTACTGGGCTGGACCGTGATCGGCTGGCTCGTCGCGCTCGTGAAGGCGCTGTCTCCTGCCGTGGCGGCAGAGTCGTTCCTGCCGCAGACCGACAGCCTCGACTAGCCGACGTCCTCCCCGCGTGCTCGCGCACGGTCGGGTCAGTGAGCGGAGGCTCGGCGAGTCTGGTGATTGACCGGTGCATGCCGGGTATCAGCCCGGCGGGTCGCCGGGGATGTCGGCGGCTCGGCGGAATAGCTGCTGTGCCGCGCGAATGAGCCGGGCGTCAGCTGGCGCGGCCTCGCCGTGGAAGTCTGGGTCAAAGCCGTGCGTGCTAGCCCAGCACAAGACGGCGGTCGCTTCGGGATCCTCGACGTCGAATGCGCCCGCCGCCTTTCCGCTGGCGAAGACGTCGCTGATGGCGTTCAGGACGAGCGCGTGGGTGGTCCGGTGGCTGTCGGACACGTGGCCGCCATGGCGGAACAGGACCTCGTGCAGGTCGTTGCGCTCCTGGTAGCTGTCGAAGATCGCCTTGACGCACGCGTCGAGCTTGGCGGGCCAGTCCGCGACTGGGCCGGTGGCGGCACGGATGCGGTCGGCCAGTTTGGTGGAGAACTGGTCCTGCAGCGCGCTCAGCAGATCGTCCTTGGAGCGGAAGTAAAGGTAGAACAGCCCCTTGGAGGCCCCGGCGCGGCTGGTGATGTCGTCGAGCGAGGTGGCCGCCACGCCTTTGACGAGGAAAAGCTCCCTGCCTGCTTCAAGCAGGTCGGCACGCCGCTGTTCGGCGGGCTTGGTTCGGGCCATACGCGCGCTCCATCGTTGAGCCGACAATACCTCGATCCTACTGGGTGACGGTCAGTCATTTAATTGACTGACCGTCAGTCAGTGAGATACTCTGCCTGTTATGAACAGAATTGCCCGGCTCGGGCGGCATCTTGTCGTGGACGTGTCGCCGCTGCGGAGATCCCGCGATCTGCGCTGCCTGGTCGCCGGGCAGCTGCTGTCCACGGCTGGCGGCTCGCTCACCACCGTCGCGGTGCCTTTCCAGGTGTACCTACTGACCCGCGCGTCGCTTGATGTCGGGCTGGTCTCGCTCGCGACGGTGCTCCCGCTGATCGCCGGGGCCTTGCTGGGTGGCTCGCTGGCCGACGCCGCCGACCGCCGCAAAATACTGCTCTGCGCCCAGTCGCTGACGCTCCTGTGCAGCGCCGGGCTGGCCGTCAACGCCGACACCGGGGCCGCCTTGTGGCCCCTGTTCGCCCTGCCGGCCATGGCGGCCGGCTTCGCGGCGGCAACCGAGTCGGGGCTGTCGGCCATCCTGCCGAACCTGGCCCGCCGGTCCGAGGTGGCAGCGGTCAACACCATGTTCCAGGCGCTGTTCCAGATCGGCGGGGTCGCAGGGCCTGCCGTGGCCGGGCTGCTGCTCGCCGGGGCAGGCGTCCGCTTCGTCTACTGGATGGACGCGGCGACCATGGCGGCGGCCATCGCGGCGACCTTCCTGATGGGTCCGCAGGTCCCGCAGGTCCAGCAGGTCCCGCAGGCAGGCGCCCACCAGCGGCCCGGCCTGCGCTCCATCGTGGACGGCTTCAGCTACCTGCGGGGCCGGCCGGTCATCCAGGGCGCTTACCTGATCGACATCAACGCCACGGTGTTCGGCATGCCGCGCGCCGTGTTCCCCGCGCTGGCGCTGACGGTGTTCGGCGGCGGGGCCCGCACCCTCGGGTTTCTTTATGCCGCGCCCGCGGCCGGCGCCCTGCTCGGCGCGGTCACCGCCGGCTGGATCCCCCGGATCCGGCGGCAGGGCCGCGCGGTCATCGCCGCCGTCCTGGTGTGGGGCGCGGCGATCGCCTGCTTCGGCCTCGTGCCCTGGCTGCTCGCCGCACTCGCGCTGCTGGCCGTGGCCGGCTGCGCCGACGTCATCTCGGCGGTGCTCCGCGGCACGATCATCCAGCTTGGCGTGCCTGACGAGCTCCGCGGCCGGATGATGGGCATGCAGATGGCCGCCGTCGCCGGCGCGCCGAGGATCGGGGACGCGGAGTCTGGGGCGGTAGCGGCCGCGTTCACCCCCCTCGCCTCGGTGGTCTCCGGCGGCCTGGCCTGCATTGCCGGCGCGCTGATCCTGGCCCGCCTGCTCCCGGCATTCCGCCGCCAGACGTCACCTGCCACCACCCAGACCCCGCCCCGGCAGCAGAAAGCGCTTAACCGGACACGGAACACGACGATTCCGCCAGGCCGGCCGGCACCCGGGAGCGAGACATAGCGCCGAACTGATCGTTCTGCACGTGCTGCCCGCCATCGCGGCCCGCGCCGATTCGGCGTTCCGCGCCCCCGAGCCCTCAGCCGTCAGAATCAGCGTTCCGCGCGAGGTCGGCGATCGCCGCCTACGTGCCCCGGAAACAAGATCATTCCCGGCCGTGGCACCTCTGTGCAAGATGAGGGCCGTAATGATCACTGACATGAAGCCGGCCACTACGCCGGTCTGGCGTAGTGGCTGGCCACCGGCGGAGGCTCGGGGATTTGAACCCCGGATGGGCGTGAACCCAAACCGCATTAGCAGTGCGGCGCCATAGACCGGACTAGGCGAAGCCTCCTGGTAGCCCTACCGGGCCGGGCCCTAGGGTACCGGTACAGCGGGATGCAGAGCAAAGCACGGCGGACTATGGCGCGGAAGAAACCGTCAGGTCGCCTCGACTACCTCGTAATCGCCGTTCGCGTAGGCGTCGCGCATGCGCGTCTTAGCGAACTTGCCCACGCTGGTCTTCGGGACCTCGGGGATGAAGGACCATCGCTCGGGCAGCTGCCAGCGCGGGATCCGGTCGGCCAGGAAGGCCCGAAGCTCGGCCGCGCTCGCCGTCTTGCCGTCGGCCAGGACGACGGCGGCCAGCGGCCGCTCGCCCCACTTCTCGTCCTCCACGCCGATCACGGCCGCCTCGGCCACGGCGGGATGGCCCATCAGGATGTTCTCCAGTTCCATGGAGGAGATCCACTCGCCGCCGGACTTGATCACGTCCTTGGCCCGGTCGGTCAGCGTGACGTATCCCAGCGGGTCAATGGTCCCGACGTCGCCGGTCCGGAGCCAGCCGTCGTGGAACTTCGCCGGGTCGTCGTCCTTGTAATAGGAGCCGGTCACCCACGGGCCCCGGACCTCGATCTCGCCGACCGCCTCGCCGTCACACGGCAGCAGCACATCGCCCTCGCCGACCAGGCGGTGCTCCACCTGGCACATGAGTCGGCCGCCGGTGTCGCGGTAGCGCCACGCCACGTCCTCGGGCACGCCCGCTGGCGGGTGCGCGACGCTGCCGAGCGGCGAGGTCTCCGTCATCCCCCAGGCCTGGAGGATGCGGACGCCAAGCTCCTTCTCGTAGGCCTCCTGGAGCGAGTGCGGGACCGCCGATCCGCCGCACGGCACCAGCCGCAGCGACGACAGGTCACCGCCGTGAGCCCGGACATGCTGAAGCAGGACGTTCCAGATAGTCGGCACAGCGCCCGCGACGGTCGGCCGCTCGGCCTCGATCAGCCGCACCAGCGGCTCAGGCTGCAGGAAACGGTCCGGCATGACCAGAGATGCGCCCGCCAGGACCGCCGCGTAGGGCAGTCCCCAGGCGTTCGCGTGGAACATCGGGACCACCGGAAGCACCCGGTCGGCGTCCGACAGCCCGAACACGCCATTCATGCACACTGCCATCGAGTGCAGGTGCATGGACCGGTGGCTGTACACCACTCCCTTAGGGTGGCCAGTCGTCCCGCTGGTGTAGCACATCGCCGCTGCGGACCGCTCGTCCACCTCCGGCCAGTCAAAGGTCTCCGGCTGTCCCGCCAGCAGCGCCTCATAGGAGTGCACCGGACGGCCGGCTGCCTCGAGCTCGGCAGGCACCTCGAAGTCGGCCGCGGTCCCGCCGGAAGTGACGATGACGTGCCGGATCGCGGGGGCGTTCGGCAGCACCTGTGCCAGCAGCGGCACCAGCGTCGGGTCGACGATCACGATCTCGTCCCCGGCGTGGTCGGCGATGTAGGCGATGACCTGCGGGTCCAGCCGGAGATTCAGGGTGTGCAGGACGGCGCCCATGGACGGGACGGCGAGGTAGGCCTCGAGATGCTCGGCGTTGTTCCACATGAGCGTGGCCACCCGCTGATCACCGTCGACCCCGAGTGATCGCAGGGCGTTGGCGAGCTGCGCCGCCCGCAGGCCTGTTGCGGCATATGTCTGGCGGCGACTGCCGGTGTCGGTGAGGCTGACGACCTCGGAGTCAGGGTAGGCGCTAGTTCCGTGGCGCATGATCGCCGTCACGGTCAGCGGAACGTCCATCATCGTGCTGCGCACGGCTAACTCCCTGCTGGATAGGCAGGCCGACGTCGCTGAGTGGCGTGCCGGTGACCGCCCTGACGTGTAGTTAGCTCACGGTATCGGCTAATCGCGGGCGCTGTCAGCAGCGAGTTCCCTGGCCAGTCCGGGCGGCCTTAGTCCGGCTGCAACTCGGAATCGATCCGCAGCTTGGCTACCGCACGCGAGACCGTGCTCTTGACCGTGCCGAGGCTGACGCCCAGGATCTCGGCGACCTCAGCCTCCGTCATGTCCTCGTAGTAGCGCAGCATGACCGCGGCCCGCATCCGCTGCGGCAGCCTGTCGATGGCGCGTCGCAGCGACTCCTGCAGCTCACTGCTGACGGAGTAGTCAGCCACCGCCTGATCCGGGACCTCATCGGTGGGGAACTCGTCCAGGCGGCGCCGGCGCCACCACGAGATGTGCGTGTTCACCAGGGCGCGCCGCACGTATCCGTCCAGCGCGCCGCGGTCCTCAATCCGGTCCCACGCCAGGTACGTCTTGGCCAGCGCCGACTGCAGCAGGTCCTCGGCGTCAGCGAGATTGCCGGTCAGCAGGTAGGCAGTCCGCAGCAGGGCGCGGCTGCGGGCCTGCACGTAGTCACGAAACGCGGGTAGCTCGATTGCCGCCGGCGCTGCCGTGGCGGCGGGCTCGCCGGAGTCGACGGTCCTGGCCGCCGGAACGCGCAGCTGCAGCTCGCCGGCCGGCTCAGAGCGGAGATGACGACTCCTGGCCGCGCCGCGATCCGCGACTCGCGGTGCCGCCCCGGCCGCGCTCGCGTATCCGCTGGAATGACTGTGATCGCCCCCGACGCTCACACCCCAACCGTACCCAGCACAACGGCAGTACAGTCAGTTACCCGATGTAACGGCGAGTCCCGGTTCACGGATATTGACAGAACGGGCGAGCAGCCAATCCGGCCGACTGCTGGCATATCGGCGGCCCGCGGCCGGAAAGATCACCAAACCGCTTGACGCCAGCCAGGGACCGTACGCATGGTCATGAGGCTGGGTCTCACTATCCGGGAGGGGGAGCCCATGCCGAGCGGGCCGGCGGCCTTCGCGTGCTGCGACCGGTGCGCGAATCTCGCGGCCGGCAGCACGGTCGGCGCGCAGCGGGCCCACCTCACCGCCGGGGCCGGAGCGACCGCCGCCACGGCGACAGTCGCGCGGCGCCGCATACTCAAGGCCGCTGTGGTCCGCCCGCAGCCGGACGCGGGTACGGATGACCGGCTGCGGACGCCATCCAGGACGGCCAGCCGGGATGCCCGCGTTCCCGGCGCCGCCATCGGCCACCTTCCGCCATCGCCTCGCACTGGCTATACCATCGGGTTCGCGGACGTCTCCCAGCTACCTCGCACGGTCTTCGGCATCATCCAGGACGTGAGCCCGCAGGTGCTCGTCCTGGGCGAGGCCGGCCGCGAGCAGCGGTTCGCGCTGACCGGCGACGCGGTTGCCTGGCGCGGCTCGCAGTTAGAGCCCGCCGCGCTCCGGCAGGGCGATCTCGCTGTCGTCCGGCTGAGTCCCTCAAGCCGCAACATCGCCGACCGGATCTGGGCCAACATCGGGCGCGTTACCGGCATCATCCTGGAGCGGTCGGGCGGCACGCTGGTGGTCGATGAGGGCGCCACCCGCCAGCCTCAGGTCATCACGCTGCTGCCCCGGGCGGTCGGCCGCATTCAGGTCCGGTTCCCGACGCTCGAGCCCGGCTACCTCGTTGACATCATCGGGCTGCGGCACGACGGCGAGCTGATCGGGATGATCCCGGCCACCTCGCAGCCTGCCTATCCGGCCCACCGGCTGCCCGCCCCGCCGCTCATCAGCGGGCACGTCGCCCATTCCATCAGCGGCTCAGTGACCTGGCACGAGGCGCGCGATGAGCCGCCCTCCGTACTCGGTGCGTCTTATCCGGCGCTGGATCCTGAGACGGCCTGCGCCGAGGAGGCGGCCAGCGCCACCCGCCAGTCCTTCGCCCGCATGCCCTACCTCGCCATCGGCAGCGTCCTGCGAGTGAAGAACGACTGCACCGGCACCGAGTGCCTGCTGCCGGTGACTGGCTGCGCCACGATCGCGCGGCTGTTCAATGACCGCTGCGTGACGTGCGGCACGTCGCCGCGCGGCCGGATCGCCGATCTGACGCTCGCCAGTTTTGTCGCACTTGGCGGCGAGCTCGAACGTGGCTGCTTCAACGCCACTATTACGATTGGCGAGTGACAGTGCTGGACGCCATTCGCGAGGTCCAGATACCGCTGCTCGCCGCCATGCTTCTCGGCGGCTGCGTCACCAAGCTCGCTCGCACGATGCGGACCGGCTCCTTCGATAACGGCCTGGGCCCGACAGCGCTGTTCCCGATGCAGCTCCGCAGGCCGCTCGCACTGACAATGTGCACGATCGAGGGCGGGCTTGGCCTCGGCCTCATTCTCACGGCCGGCCGGATTGGCGCCGGGCCCGCCGCGACGTGCGTCAGGCTCGGCGCGTTCCTGCTGTTCCTGGTCGCCACGAGCGCCCTGATCGAGCTGCGCCAGACGCGGCCCGAAGTGGGCTGCGGCTGCTTCGGCGACTTCAGCACCGCCCCGGTCAGCGGCCGGACGCTGGCCAGATCCGCTCTCCTGGCCGTCGCGGCGCTGCTGACTCTCGGCCTGCGGCCCCTTCAGACGCCGGGATCTGCGAGAGCCGCGCTCGAGCTCATCGCGTTCCTGTGCGCTGAGCTGATCGTGATCGGCGTGCTGTCCCCTGAGGTCGGCGAGGGGCTCATCCGGCTGGGCTACTCCGAGCCCTGCGAGCTGCGGGCCCTTCCGTCGGCGCGGACGCTGGCGGCCCTGCGGCGCAGCAAGCACTGGCGGCGGTACTCCGGCCTGATCACCTCTGATACGCCCGGCGACGTCTGGCGGGAACTGTGCTGGCGCTACGTCGTCTATCCGGGGCGCCTGGACGGCCAGGCCGTGGAGGTCGTCTTCGCGGTCTTCCTGCAGCACCGGCGGCCCCCGGTTCAGGTCGCGATCGTCGATGCCGTGACCGGCTTGCAGGTGCCCTGGCCAGGACTGCCGGCCCGCCCGGCCCGGCACCCCGAGCCGGCCCGCTCAGCCCGCTCAGCCCGGCCGGACCGCTCAGCCGCGCCAGCCCGCGCGCGATCGCACGGTGACCGGGTCCCGGCGGCGGGCAGCCCGGCTCGCGTCGCTGCCGGCGACCGGAGCGAGGCCGCGGGCCTGGCCCCGGCGAGCTCCGCAGGCGCCGCCGGCCTCCCGGCGCGCGAGGATCTGCCGCTCTCTACGGATGTCTACGCCCAGCGCTAGAAAGCCCGAGACTTGGCCATAGGCGGCCCCGGACCTGGCTCCCCGACCGACAAACCGACCAGCCAGTCAGCCGACCGACCAGCCGACCAGCCAGCCGGACCGAAGCCTCAGGCTGGCTGGGCTCGCAGGAATCTGCCGAAATGCGGCACCGTGAACGCGATCAGGCCCCGTTCCGAGCTGTAGATCAGGCCCTTCTTGATCAGGTTGTCCCTGGCCGGGGAGACGCTGGATGGCTTGCGCCCGAGCTCATCGGCCACCTGGGCAGTCTGCACCGGGTCGTCGCCGAGCATCGCCATCGCCCGCATGTACTCTCGCTCAGCCGGCGTCGCCCGCTCGTACCGGCTGCCGAAGAAGCCAATGGCCAGCTCCCCCGCCGCCACCGGCCCGGCCACGCTGACGTCATGCAGGGTCACCGGGCTGGCCGCCGCCACGTCCCAGGTGACCTTGCCGTAGGCCTGGACGAAGTACGGGTAGCCGTCGGCGGCCGCGTACAGCGCATCCAGCGCGGCCGGCTCGAAGTCCGCCCCCTCCCGCCGTGCGGGCGCGAGCAGGGCGAAGTCAGCGGACTCGCGGTCCAGCCGGTCGATGGCCACGTACCGGAACAGCCGTTCCGAGTAGCTCTTGCTCGCCGAGAGCACGGACGGCAGGTGCGGCAGGCCGGCCCCGACCACGATCAGCGGGCCGTTGCTCTGGGATAGCTCGTGACACGCCGCGCAGAGTGCCGAGATGTCGGCCGCCGGGATGTCCTGCATCTCGTCCACGAACAGGGCGATGCCGACCCCCAGGTCGGCAGCGACCGAGGCCGCGTCGGCGAACAGCTCAGTCAGGTCGACCTCGAGATCACCGGAGTCGGCCCGGCCGCGTACCGCTGGCGCGTCGATGCCGAGCTGCGTGACGATCGAGCCCTTCGGCGCCTTGGCATCCCGCGCGGCGAACGCCTTGAGCACGCCCAGGAAGTGGTCGATCCGCTCGGGCGCGCGGTGCCGCGGTGCGAGCTCGCGCACCGCCATGTGCAGCGCGCTGGCCACCGGACGGCGGATCGACTGGTCGGGCCTGGCCTCCAGCTTGCCGGTGCCCCAGAGCCGCTGCATCGCCATCGAGCGGAACGAGTTCAGCAGCACGGTCTTGCCGACGCCCCGGAGCCCGGTGAGCACCATGCTGCGCTCGGGGCGCCCGCGGGCCACCCGCTCCAGCACGACCTCGAACTGCCCGATCTCGCGATCACGGCCGGCCAGCTCCGGGGGGCGCTGACCGGCGCCGGGCGCGTAGGGGTTCCGCACAGGGTCCATAGGCAGGAGAGTATGAGCGGATCTAGCGCTTTCCTTAGATTGGCGTAGAAACCACTCGCCGGCGTGTCGCAGCGTGCCCGGGCATGAGTTTGGCCGCCGGGTGAGCAGCGGACGGGGCCATGAGCCCGCTGCCCTCCCGGCGGCCGAGCCCCGTGCCTCGGGTGCGGCCATGGCACGGTGCTACCCATAGGCACGGAAGGCCGGCTGATCGGGTTCAGCCGCCGGACAAGATTTTTTCCGGGAACGAGGCGCCACACCCTGGCAGCTTCCGTGACTGTCGCGCCCGTTATATGGCAGTTGACGACAGGGCAGAATCAGGGTGCGGCGAGATCGCCTTCACGCGGCCCGACCGGGCAGAACAGCTAGCTCGCCTCTGGTGGCGGCCGCTGGTTCAGCCGGGCCAGGTAGGCGTTGTAGGCAGCCAGGTGCTCGTCGTCATCGATGCCGCCGCGGGCCAGCGCCTGCTGGGGCGCGGACTCGGCCATCGCCGCGGGGCCGGCCGCGGCAGCCACCGGCTGATGCGAGGCGACCAGGGTGGCCAGGTTCTCCCGGCGGGCCTGCTCGAAGAAGCCGTGACCGCTCACGGCCGCCCGGTCGTCCCGGCTCCACATCAGGAACACGAGCATCATCAGGCCGAACATGATCGCGTCCCCGCCTACCCACATCACGGCACCGCCGAGATGCAGGTCGGAGACTCCCGACGGGGCCCAGGCCGGCCGCGGGCCGACTGGCACGCCCGGTGAGCTCGCGCTGCCGTAGCCGAGCGCGAGACCGGTGAACGTGTCGACCGGCATCAGCAGGACCAGGATCACGAACCGGACCGGGTAGGACAGCCGCCACCTGATCGGCTCCCTGCCGAGGATCGGCAGGAAGAACAGATAGCCGATGATCACGAACAGCGCGTGCTCGGCGTTGTGGGCGGTCTGGTTCCGCTCGACGTAGTCCGCGATGCCGGTGAGATGCGCGGCCATCACGGCGACCGCGTAGAGCACCGCGGCGAACACCGGCCAGGTCAGGAAACTGGCGATCCGCGACCGCAGCACCCGCTTGGTCCAGGTGTGCAGCGGATTCCTGCTGGCGTGCAGCAGCAGGGTGAGCGGCTGGCCGGTGATCAGCAGCGGCGGCGCCACCATCAGCAGCATCAGGTGCTGCACCATGTGGTCATAGAAGAGCAGGTCGTCGTAGGCGCCGATGCCGCTCTCGGTCGCGAGCACGATCACCGCGAGGCCGGCCAGGAACATGCAGGTGCGCCAGACCGGCCACGGCCGCGCCGGATGCCGCCGGGAGACCCGGAGCGCGCCCCACCCGTAGAGGCCTGCCAGGAGGACGGCAACGACGGTGACGACCGGTGCGAACTGCCACTGCGTCAGCACCGCCGACAGGCCAAACGGCGGAAGCATGCTGTCTCCTCTCACCGGTGAGCCTACTCACGACCTGGTGTAGTACTGCGCCAGGCCCGGCACCGCTATCGTTGTCGGCGGAGGGTTCGCCTAGTGGCCGAGGGCGACGGTCTTGAAAATCGTTGTGGCGCGCGAGCGTCACCGTGGGTTCGAATCCCACACCCTCCGCCACCACGCCCTCCGCCATCGGCGAGAGGCACGGGGCAGGATTCCCGAGGGCGCTCAGATCTGCCCTGGGTTCGCCGTAGCCGTGATTGCCCGCAGGTCGCCGCGCTTGCGGGTAAACCCGTCGCCCACGACAGCCGCCAGTTCCAGGAACGCATTCGCCGTCGTCTTGCGTAGCTGGTCGAGCTCGACTTCAGCGCCCTGCGCCAGGTACGGGTCGTATGGCACTACCGTCACGGCCCGGCAGCGGGCCGCGAAGTGCCCAGCGAGCAGCCCTAGATCCAGTCCGGTCCTGCTGTGCCGGCGGGAGGCCGTCACGGCGACGACCCCGTTCCTGACCAGATCGTGGTGGCCCTGCGCGGCGAGCCAGTCCATGCATGCGCTCGCGCTCCTGGCCCCGTCCACTGACGCCGTCGAGACCAGCACGATCTGGTCGGCGAGACCGAGCACGCCGGCCATCGCCGAATGCAGCAGGCCGGTGCCGCAGTCGGTGATGCAGATGGAGTAGTAGCGCTCAAGCACAGCGCAGGCCTCCCGGTAGTCCTGCTCGCCGAACGCGACGGTAGCGGCCGGGTCGCGGGACGATGCCAGGACCTCGAGCCGGCTCGGAGCCTGGGAGGTGAAGGCACGGACGTCGGCGTAGCGCAGAATCTGGTCCCGCTCGTCGAGCAGGTCGCGGATGGTTGCCGGTGTCTGCGGCGCCAGCTTGTCGGACAGGGTACCGCGGTCGGGGCTGGCGTCCACGGCAATGATCCGGTCGCCGCGCATCGCCGCCAGCATGGAGCCCAGGCCCATGGTGACCGTCGTCTTCCCGACGCCGCCTTTCAGGCTCAGCACGGCGATCCGGTAGTGGCCTGCCGCGACCGGGGTCCGTGCCCGGCTGATCATGTCGCGGCGGCGGGTTTCGGCTGCCGACGCGGGAACCCGGACCAGGCCGCCCGACGCCCGGTAGACGGTGCGGCGCCAGCCCGGAGCGGGCGCCCGGCGCCGCGGCGGGACCAGGAGTGACGGCGAGAAGCCGCCGGGCAGGCCGGCCGTGACCTGGGCCTGCGCCTGCCCGGCATCACGGGCCGCGCCACCATTCCTGGCATGCGCGCGCCGACCGCCCTGCTCGGACGACTCGCGCGCCCGCCGGCGCCGGCGCTGGCTGGCCCGCGCGGCCGCCGGGATGCCGTCAGGCGCTGTGTCCGCGATCCCGTCCCCGTCCAGCGCGCCCGGGCCTGGCAGTTCCTCGGCTCGCGAGCCGAAGAGGCCGCCGATCCCGTCGCTGCGCCACTGCTCATCTGGCGCACTGCCGCTCGCGGCGTCGCCGGTCGCATCCTGCTCGTAGACCTGGCGGGGCAATCCTGGCTCAGCGAATGCCTCGGGCACCGGCCCTGCCTGGTAAGCCGCTGCCTGATCAGAAGCTGCGTGATCCGCTGCCAGTTCCCCGCCAGGCGCGACCACGGCACCGTCCGTGCGGGCAGCCGGAACCGTCAGGTTCCGCCGCTGCGCTGGCACGCCCTGCTCGGTCTGCTCTGCCCCCGCGATCTGGTCCTGCCGGTCTTCTGCCAAGGTGTTGCCACACCCTTCAGTCACCTGAGAAAGCCGGGCGGCCCCCGCCATCCCCCGCTCGACAGGCCGAGCCTAGGCCAGTGACGTGCCGGAATGCAGCTGACGCTGCCGGAGGACACCATGCGCGCGGTTGTGATCGATCACCCGGGCGGGCCAGAGGTACTCAAGCTGCGCGAAGTGCCCGATCCGGTCCCGGCAGCCGATGAGGTGCTGATCGCTATTACTGCAGCCGGAGTGAACCGGGCCGATCTGTCGCAGCGGGAGGGCAGCTACCCGCCGCCGCCGGGCGCGCCGCCCTATCCGGGCATGGAGTGCGCCGGCCGGATCGCAGCCGTCGGCAGCGAGGTCACCGGCTGGCAGCCAGGCGACGAGGTGTGCGCGCTGCTGGCCGGAGGCGGTTACGCCGAGCAGGTCGCGGTGCCTGCCGGGCACGTGCTGCCGATCCCGGCCGGGCTGGCGCTGGCTGACGCGGCTGCCCTGCCGGAAGTCGCGTGCACCGTCTACTCCACTGTCGTGACCTACGCGGGGCTGGCAACGGGCGAGACCCTGCTCGTGCACGGCGGCTCAAGTGGCATCGGCACGATGGCGATTCAGCTGGGCCATGCACTCGGCGCTTCGGTCGCCTGCACCGCCGGCTCGGCGGCCAAGCTGGAGCGGTGCCGCGAGCTCGGCGCGGACCTGGCCATCAACTACCGGGACGAGGACTTCGCCGCAGCCCTGCTCGAGTTCACCGGCGGCCGCGGCGCGGACGTCATCCTGGACATCATCGGCGGCGGCTATCTCCGGCAGAACGTGACCGCGCTGGCGCCCGGCGGCCGCATGGTCGTCATCGGCCTGCAGGGCGGAAGCACCGGCGAGCTGGACCTTGGTCAGCTGCTGCGCAAGCGCGCGACGGTGCACGCGGCCACGCTGCGGTCCCGGCCGGCAGCGGATAAGGCGGCCATCGTGGCGTCGGTCCTGGCCGGGGTCTGGCCGCTGGTGAGCTCCGGGCAGGTCAGGCCCGTGATCGAGACGACACTGCCACTCGCCGAGGCAGCGGAGGCACACCGGCTGCTGGCGGCAAGCGGGCACATCGGCAAGATCCTGCTGGCTACCGGCCAGTGACCCGTCCAGCGGCCGGCTGCCGCGACTGGCCGGCCCCGAATGTGCCCGTCAGCCGGGAGGCCGGCAGACTAGGGAAGCATGAGCGAGCAGACCAACGCTGAAGTCCACGACACACCGCGGATTGTCGTCGTCGGCCCCGACGGAGTCGCGACCGAATCCGGCGTCGAGGAGTCGCGCGAGCGGCCGGTTACCGAGATGATCGAGCAGCCGGCCAAGGTCATGCGTGTCGGCAACATGATCCGGCAGCTGCTGGAAGAGGTCAGGGCGGCCCCGCTGGACGAGAAGAGCCGGGCCAGGCTCAAGGAAATCCACGCCAGCTCAATCAAGGAGCTCGAGGACGGCCTGGCTCCGGAGCTGGTCGATGAGCTCGAGCGCCTGTCGCTCCCGTTCGCCGAGGACGAGATCCCGAGCGAGTCGGAGCTGCGGATCGCGCAGGCTCAGCTGGTGGGATGGCTTGAGGGCCTGTTCCACGGCATCCAGACGACCCTCTTCGCCCAGCAGATGGCAGCCAGGCAGCAGCTGGAGCAGATGCGGCGGGCGCTGCCGCCAGGGATGATGCCGCAGGGCCAGGAGGCCGAGGATCAGGCGCAGGGCATGACGCGCGCCTCCGGGCCGTACCTGTAACCGCGCCGTCAGACCCCGCCCGACCTGACCCGCGCCAGCCAGTCAGCGGCCGCCAGGAAATCGTCGTCGGATTTGTCGGCTATGGGAGTCACCTGGCGTCCCGGTCTGCCTGGCAGCGCTTCCAGGCCAGCGGCCGGGTAGCTGCCGAGGAATCTGACCGTGCTGCAGACCCGGCGCAGGCCCATCAGCGCCTCGCCTACCCTGGCCTGCTCCACGTGCCCCTCGCAGTCGATGAAGAAGAAGTAGCGGCCGATCCCGTCGCCGGTCGGCCGGGACTCGATCCTGGTCAGGTTGACGCCGCGGATCGCGAACTGGCCGAGAATGTCCATCAGCGCACCCGGATGATCATCCATGAGGAACGCGACGACGGAGGTCTTGTCCGCGCCGCTGCGGGCCGGCAGCTCGCCGGGCTTGCGGACCGCCACGAACCTTGTGACCGCGTCCTCGCGGTCGTGCACTCCGGTCACGAGCGGTACCAGGCCGTAGAGCTCCGCGGCGAACACGCCGGCCAGCGCGGCATCCAGCTCGCCGTCCCGGACGAGCCTGGCGGCGTCGGAGTTCGACGCCGCCGGGTGCCAGTCCGCGTCTGCCAGGTTCGCGGCCAGCCAGCTACGGCACTGCGGCTGTGCCACCGGATGGCCGCCGACCCGCCGCACCTCGGCGAGCCTGGTACCGGGTCTGGCTAGCAGCGCGAACTCGACCGGAACCAGGACCTCGGCGCAGATCACCAGCTCCGCTCCCACGGCCAGCTCATCGAGCGTGGCGGTGACCGCGCCCTCAACGGAGCTCTCGATGGGCACCACGCCGAGCTCCGCCTGGCCGCCTCTGACGGCCTCCAGCGTGGCCTGGATCGACGGGCAGGACAGTGCCTCCTCATTCGCGCCGCCATCAAGCGCGCGCACCGCCGCCTCGGTGAAGGTGCCGCGCGGGCCGAGATAGGAGTACCGGTAGCTCACCGCATCATGATCGCATCGCCGGCGGCTGGTGCTGGCCGTGACGCCGGGATCGGCACAGCCGCGCAGCCTGGTCACGGCCGCTAGCGGGCGGCCTGCCGGGCCTCGCTGTGCCCGAGCCGGCGGAGTGCGGGCTCGCGAGCGGCGAGTGCCCTGGTGACGTCGGCGAGCTGATGCAGACGGTGCAGCTGGCTCCGCCAGTCGTTGCCGGTCGCACGGTGCGACAGCGGCACCTCAACCTCGCTGATCCGCATGCCCTTGCGGGCCAGGTCAATGGTCAGGCCGGTCTCCACGCCCCAGCCCGGTGCCAGCGGCAGCGCGGCATCGAACGCGGCCCTGGTCAGGCACCGCATGCCGTTCAGGGGCTGGGCCGGCCGCCAGCCGATGGCCCGCTCGATTCCGGCGCCCGCGGTAGTGACGACGATGCCGAAGCCGCCCTTGCGCACCCTGGTCGTGAAGATGGCGATCGTCATGTCCGCGGTCCCCGCGCGGACCGGCTCCGCCAGCGGGCCGGCGCTGGCAGCGCTGTCAGCCAGGTCAGCGTCAAGGAACAGCAGGTGCCGCGGGCCAGGCAGGGCTGCACCCGGGGCCGCCGCGCCGGATTCGATGAGCCGCACTGCCTCGGCTCCCGTTTCCATCGCGGCCGCCTTGCCCCGGTTCCGCGCGTGCCGGACGACACGGGCGCCGGCCGCGGCGGCCACGGCAGCCGTGTCATCGCCTGAGCCGTCGTCCACGACGACGAGGATGTCTGCGCCGGGCAGCTTGCTCGCCGCCGCGACGGTGGCGCCGACGCGGTCGGCCTCGTTCCAGGCAGGAATGATGACAGCGAGGTCACCGGTCGGCATGACAGAGATCCTAGTGCGGGCGGCCCGGGCGGCCGGGCGGCTACTGACCCGTGACCTGAACCGGAAGGTCGACCACCGAGAAAACCGCTTCCAGCCCGGTGACCTGGAGCACCTTCCTGGTCGCTGACCCCGGCGCGGCGAGCTGAAGCTCTCCGCCGCGCTCGCGGGCCTGCCGGTGCGCAGCGAGCAGCACGTTGATGCCAGTCGAGTCGCAGAACTCGACGCCGGACATGTCCACGATCAGGCGGGCCGGGTTCGTGCCCAGAGCTGTCATCAGCTCGGACTGGAGTCGGGGCGCGGTGTACAGGTCGATCTCGCCCGTCACGGAGATGACGGTGTGATCGCCTTGCGTCCTGCTCGTGACCTTTAGCTCCACCTGCCGCAGACTACCGGGTCCGCGCTGAAGCCGGCTAGATGGGCGTATCCCGTCGGCCGGTTAGCCCTGATTTACCTCGATAACGACCTGAGAACTGGCCGATCCTGCGTATTTCGGTGCCGGGAGCCCTCCGGCGGCCGGGCGAGGCGGGTGGCCGGCGGACCGGCCGGCCGACTAGGGCGCGATAGCGGCGACGTACGGTAGAAGCATGCTCCGCATGCTGCTGATAGTCGTCGGCGCCATCGTCGTCATCTTCGTGGCGGCCGCCGTTATCAAGACATTCTTCTGGCTTGCGCTGATCGCGCTGATCGTGCTGTTCATCGGCGCCGCGACCGGAGTATTCCGGCTGGGCCGCCGGTCGTCGCGCCGGTCGCGCAGCCGCTGGTAATCCCGCCTGCGCCAGCTCGGCGGGCCCGCGGCCGGCACTAGCCGGGCCGGCTTGCGGCGACCCTGCTGACGCGCTCGCGCCCGCCGGGATCCTCTCCGGCCTCACGACCTCCCGCGCACCGGGGAGGGCAATCTCCCCGCCGGGCAGCCCGCCACCCGGCAAGGCGCCAGTTCGGCCCCCTGAGAGCGTGGCCGACGGCGGCGACTGCGCTTCGTCAGCTGCCTGAGCCGCGGGCTCGCGGCCCACCGGGCAGGTCATGCAGCGCGGGCCGCCACGGAGGCTGCCCAGCTCGCTGCTCGGCACCCGGATCACCCGCACCCCCGCCTGCTCGAGCCTGGCGTTGGTCTCTGAGTTCCGCTCGTGACTGACAACGACGCGGCGGCCGATGGCCAGGACGTTGCTGCCGTCGTCGCCCTGGCCTGACTCACCCCAGAGCGGGTCGAGTCCGGAGTCGATGACGTGCAGGCGCTCGATCCCCATCGCCTGCGCCGCGGCCTCGAGGAACGGCTGCGCCCTGGACGCGCGCATTCCGTCACCACGCGGCGAGATGGTGTGCGCGGTGAGCGCGTAGGCGACGCTCGGGTGCATCAGGACCACGTCAGTGTCAAGGACGGCGCAGAGGGTATCCAGGTGCCGGTCCCCGTGCTGGCGGACGGGCACGGCGAGCACGGTGTGAGCCAGGCTCGCGTCAAACAGGCGGCGCGCCAGGCGCTCGGTCCCGGCCGGCGTCGTCCGCTGGCCGACCCCGATGGCGACCACCCCTGGCGCCAGGAGCATCACGTCTCCGCCATCGAGGTTCTCCAGGCCTGCCTGGTAGATCCACTTCGTGCCGGCGAACCGGGGATGGTGCCGGTACACGACGGTGGCAAGCCCCGTCTCCCGGCGCCGGAACGGCGCGGCCAGGCTGGCAACGGCGACCTGATCGCCGATCCAGAAGCTGGAGTCCTTGGTGAAGACCAGGTTGGGAAGGGGGTCGAGGACGAAGTCGTGCCGGTCGAGCAACTCGAAAACGACGCCCTGGCCGATCTTGAGCTCGTCCCGGGTCAGGCCCGCGATGAGGACCTGAGCGAGCTGCTCAGGCGGGAGGTCCTCCAGGTGCGAGCGGAGCTGGCCGCGCAGCTCGTCGCCGAGGCCGGCGTCGGCAACGGCCATCCGGACGGCCTCGGTCCTGGCCGGCTGATACTCGAGGGTGTCCTGCAGCAGCGCCGTGAAGTACAGGACCTCAGCGCCCTGCTCCCGCAGCTGCTCGCAGAGCAGGTCGTGCTCTTGCCTGGCCTTAGTCACCCAGGGCAGCGTGCGGAGCAGCAGCCGGCCGGAATGCCGCGGCGTGACCCGCTCGAGCTCCGGCCCCGGTCTGTGCATGAGCACAGTCCTGAGCTGGCCGATCTCACTGTCCACGCCCTGGATCTGACTCACGACATTTCCCCCCGCCGACACCACGCTGCGCAGCGGTGCCACTCGCGAGCCGCCGTTCCCCCGGGCCGCTGACATTGCATCCGCTGTGGGAGGTATTACCGCCGGGCCACCGGATTACGCCTGTCAGCCCGGTTAGGTGTGGACGGGGACCTCAGCGCCGCCATCCGCGGGCCGCCGGCCCGCAGGCGCCGCCAGGACCGCCCAGACCGTCAGCCCGGCGTCGTCGGTCCTGACTCCCCAGGCTCTGGCCAGGAACTCGACGATGTCGAGGCCGCGCCCGCCCAGCGCGGAAGTCGTGGCATGGGCAGGCATCGGCCTCGTCGGTGCCCCGCCGTCACTGACTGCGACCTCAACCGCTCCGTCATCGACAGCCCAGGCAACCTGCAGGCTCGATCCGGGCAGCGGCCTCGCATGCCGGATGGCATTGCTCAGCAGCTCGCTGACGACGAGGACCGCATCGCCGATGGCGCCATCGAAGATTCCCGCCGCGAGGAGATCGGCGGCGAGCCGCTCGCGGGCCACAGCGACACTCGCGGGTGCGCAAGGCAGGAGTACCGTGCCCGCCGCTCTCACCTCCCTGCGCAGCCCGCGAATCTGCGACGACGCCGAAGAACCGCTGCGGCGGAGATGCCCGGCCCGGCATGAGCGGAAACCGACATGCGCATCGTGCATACCACCGGCAACAACGGTAACAGGCTCGCAATGAGTAACCCAGGTCCTGGTCCGCTGTGCCTGGCCACCGCCCGACGGCGCCGGAGGGCCGGTCAGCTGTCCTTTCCCGCCGTCTCCCCGAGCAGTCCCTCTGCTGCCAGCCCGCGGACGAGGCCGCCCAGGCCGGCGGAGAGGCCGGCGCGCTCGTCCGCGGACAGCGCCGCCAGGATCCGCGCCTGCCGGGACTGCCACGCCTGCCAGACCCGGCCGGCCACTGCGCCGCCCTGCGGTGTCAGGTAGAGGCGGACGTAGCGCTGATTAGCCTCGTCCCGGCCGCGGCGGACCCAGCCCTTGCGCTCCAGGCCGGCTGCCAGTCTGCTGACGGTGCTCTTATCCAGCCCCAGCAGCGCGGCCAGCTCGCCCTGGGCGATGCCGCGCGCGGAGATCAGCTCGATCAGCGCGCGCGCCTCGGACGCCGACACCCCCGGTGTCGCGCCGGCGTCGCCGTTGCCAGGGCCGCCCCCAGAGCCGCCGCCGGGCGCGCTGCGGTCACTGAACTGTCCGCTGACCTGGGACGCGCCGGCCTGATGACCGTCATCGCCGCGGCTGGCGGCGGCCTGGCCGTCTGCGGCGCCAGGCCGTGCGCTGTCGTCGTCTGCGGCGAAAGCGGGCGAGAGCATCCGCAGCAACTGGGTCAGCAGCAGCTCAAGCTCGGTATCGTTGGGCGACACGTCGGCGGCCATGACAACAGTTGTATCGCACAACTGCCATGGTGGTACAGTCGCGGCGTGACAGTTGCCCCGCACAACTCAGAGGCATGCAGGAGCGCTGCGTGAGGGACCAGAAAACGCCGGTGCGCGAGCGGCGCCCGCGCCGGGACCCGAATGCGGGCCGTCTCTCGGCACCCGGCCGGCTGCAGGCGGGCGACGTCGCGGTCATGTCTCCGGAGGTCGAAGGCGAGCCGCTGGCGGAGTATGCCGTCCGGCACGGACTTCGGCCGAGCGCGCAGCGGCCGACGATCCCGGCGTACATCCGCCAGCTGTGGCGACGGGTTCACTTCATCCTGGCGTTCGCGACGGCACGCAACATCGCCATGTACACCGAGGCGAAGCTCGGGCAGCTCTGGCAGGTGCTGACACCGCTGCTGAACGCGGGCGTCTACTTCCTCATCTTCGGCCTGCTGCTGCATATCAACAGGGGCATCCCGAACTATCTCGCCTTCCTCGTCACGGGCGTCTTCGTCTTCAACTTCACCCAGCGGGCGTTCATCTCGACCTCGTCGGTGATCACCGACAGCCTGCCGCTGATCCGGGCGCTGCAGTTCCCGCGGGCCTCGCTGCCGCTCGCCTACGTCATGATCGAGCTCCAGCAGATGGTGCTCTCGATGGCCGTCCTGGCAGTGATCGTCATCGTCAGCGGCGAGCCCATCACCTGGTACTGGCTGCTGGTCATCCCCGCGCTGCTGCTGCAGACGCTGTTCAACGTCGGCGTCGGGCTGCTGGTGGCCCGGCTTGGCTCGCAGGTGAACGACTTCAGCCAGCTGCTGCCGTTCCTGATGCGGACCTGGCTGTACCTGTCCGGGGTGCTGTTCAACATCGCCACCCTGGACATCCGCACCTACCGCTGGGCGGTCGCGCTGCTGGAGATCAACCCGGCCGCGCTCTACATCACCCTGATCCGCAACGCGCTGCTTCAGAGCCAGCGGCTGAGCGCCCCCGGCAGCCAGCCGTACAACGCGGCACGATGCCGCATCTGGCAGACCGCGGGCCATCAGACCGGCGCGACGACGGCCCAGCTGTACGACAGCGCCTACTGCCACTACTACGCCAACCCGGATCACTTCTGGTACTACGGCATCGCCTGGGCGGCAGTCGCGCTGGCAGTCGGCTTCTACTTCTTCTGGCGAGCTGAGACGAGGTACGGCCGTGGCTGATCCCATGGTGGTCGTGGACGACCTGCATATCGTGTACAAGGTGTACGGCGCGGGCGGGGACCGCGGCACCGCCGCCACCGTGCTGCTGCGCGTCCTCGGCCGCAAGAGCCGGGGCAACATCCGCGAGGTGCACGCGATCCGGGGCATGTCCTTCATCGCCTACCGGGGCGACGCGGTCGGCATCATCGGCCGCAACGGATCGGGCAAGTCCACACTCCTGCGGGCCATCGCCGGACTGCTGCCTCCCGAGCAGGGCAACGTGTACACCACCGGCGAGGCGGCGCTGCTCGGCGTCAACGCGGCGCTGCTGGATGACCTGACCGGTGAGCGCAATGTCATTCTCGGCTGCCTGGCCATGGGCATGACCCGGCAGGAAGCCAAGGACAGGTATCAGAGCATCGTCGACTTCTCCGGGGTGGGCGACTTCATCGACCTGCCGATGAAGACCTACTCCTCCGGGATGGGCTCCCGCCTGCGCTTCGCGATCGCGGCGTCCAAGAGCCACGAGGTACTGCTCATCGACGAGGCGCTGGCCACGGGCGACGCCGAGTTCCGGGTCAAGAGCCACGCCAGGATCGAGGAGCTCAGGGCCCAGGCGGGCACCGTCTTCCTGGTCGCGCACAACCTGGAAGAGGTGGAGGTGACCTGCAACCGGGTCATCTGGATGGAGCGCGGCCAGATAGTGATGCAGGGCGAGGACGTTACCGGCATCATCGACAAGTACATCGACGCGTCCGGCGGCACGCCGGTTGAGCGCGATCCGGTCAGCGGCAAGCGGCTCACCGCCAAGGTCAGCGTCAAGAGTTAGCCGGCCCGTCCTCAGCCCGGCGCCGGCTGGCAGCGCCGCCGGCTCAGCTGATCACCCAGATCTCGCCGGGCTCGCTGTAGCAGTCGTCCTGCGTCAGCTTCGCTCCGGCGGTCCTGGAGTTCGCCGGGTCTGCCAGGCAGCGCCCGGATCGGGCGTTCATCAGCTGCCCGGCCGGGCCGCGGATCCAGCGCTCCGCCTTCGAGCTGGAGCAGGTGGCCAGCTCGATCTCGGCTCCGTCCAGCATGCTGCCGCCCTTGACGGCCAGGCACTTGCCGGCAATCTCGATCGCGCCGCTGCGCTCGGCCGTCCACCGCTGCGACGCGGACGAGGCGCATGCGGCCATCTCGATCCGGGTCCCGGCCTTCCTGCTGGTACCCGGGTCAGCCAGGCAGCGGCCGGAGACGCCGGACAGTACCGGTGCCGCCGGCAGCACCCACCCGGCTGACGCACCACCGCTGCACGACCAGATGACGACCGGCCGCCCGCTAGCCGCGCTGCCGTGCACAGCCAGGCACTTGCCGGTCGCGGAGTTCCGCAGATGGCCGCTGGCCTGGTAGGTCCAGTCCTGCCGGGAAGAGCTCTTGGCGCAGCCCCGGATGGACGCCTTCGCGCCGTTGCCGCTGCCGCTGCTGATGGTCAGGCATCTCCCGTCGATCTTCACTATGCCCGTGCCGCCGACTCCGCCACCGGGCCGGAGCGACCAGTGCTGGGCTGCCTTGCCGGCGCAGCGCTCGAGCACCGCTGCCGTGCCTGCCGCCCGGCTGTAGCCCGCGCCGGTCAGGCACCACGCTCCGCCGTTCAGCCGCACCTCGCCCGAGGCCGGATGATGGGCGGTGATCTTCGGCACCACTACCAGGTCGAACGAGGCCGAGTCCGTCTGGCCGCCGTCGGTCGCGGTGACTGTCACCCGGTGCACGCCGGTGGCAGACGGCGCCGTCCCGCTGAGGACCTGGTCGGCCCCGATAGCGAGCCCGGACAGCCCCGTGACCGCGAGCGTCGGCGATGCCGGGCCCGGCTGGACGTTCAGCTGCAGCCGGATCTTCGCGCCCGCCTGGTACACCTGCGTGCCTGGCCCCACCACCGTGATCTCGCCGCCGGTCTGCCCGGTCAGGTCTGCCGTGCCGTTGATCGCACCGACGCCGGTCGGCCCGTCATATCCGGCGACCGCGTGGCACAGGTACTTTCTTGCCGCCTCGCAGGTGCCATCTGACCCGCTGGTGATATCGGTGAAGTCAGAGCTGTTCTGGTACGGGTACGCAGCCGGGAAGGTACCCGCGATCAGTCCGTTGCCCGGACCTCCCGCCATCACTCCGGCCAGCGCGAAAGCCGCGGCCACGATGGGCGTCCCGACACTCGTCCCGCCAACAGCAGCCCAGCCGGACGAGATGCCGGCCGACGGATCCTTCACCGTGTCGTACACCCAGACGCCAGGATCCGGATTCGCCTCCGCGGAGACGTCATCGTCGGTGCGGTTAAGGCAGCCGCCGGGCGACGTGGCATCGGCCGTCTGCCAGGAGGGCTTCGCCTCAAGCTCGGAGCAGCCCGATCCGGTGCCGTTCCAGGCCGACTGACTCCAGCTTCCGGCGGAGCCGGTCAGCGTGGTTCCGCCCACCGCCGTCACGTAGGGCGACGCAGCCGGGTACTGCGTGCCGTACCCGTCGTCGCCCCCCGCGGCCGTGATCGCGACACCAGGCGCGTAGAAATCCGGGTCATATGCGTTCTCGCCGGTGAATTCGGCACCGCTTCCCCAGCTATTGGAAACGGCATTAGCGCCACTCCGGGAAGCCGTTCGCTCCGCGACTGCGAGCGAGGCAATGGAGGAAGAATTGGCCTCTACGAGAATTATCGAGCACTTAGGGCAGATCGCCGAGACCATATCGAGGTCGAGCGATTCCTCGAGCTCCCAGCCGCCGCTGGAATCCGACTTCGGCAGATCGGACGTCCCGCCATGCTCGTTCTCTACCGTCAGGCACTTGTTGCTCTGATCGCACGTGCCGAGGCCGTAGGCGGACCGGTAGGCGTCGAGATTCGCGCCCGCCTCCGCGTCGTTGTACGCGTCGACTACGGCCACTGTCTCGCCGTTGGCTGCGGTGCCGGCGGCCGTCGTCAGCCCGTAGGCGTCCTGCAGCTGGGCGGGGTCGTACGACGAGCCGCCCGGCGGGCTCGTGTCGGCCCTGACGCTGTCGGTTTTCCGGGTCGAGACCAGCGCCATGCAGGCCATCTGACCAGGCCGGGTCGGCGTCCCGCAGGCCTGGTGCACCCCCGGCTGACCAGGCGCTATCCGCGGCTGCGCGACGAAACTGGCAGACGCGGGAACCGCCGGGACGCGAGCCTGGCTGGCCGCGGCGGGACCGGAGGTGACCCTCGCGGCGCCGGCTGACGCTCTGGCCGCTAAGGCTGTCGCCGCTGGCCCTGTCGCCGCCGACCCTGTCACTGCCGACCCTGTCACTGCCGACCCTGTCACTGCCGACCCTGTCACTGCCGACCCTGTCACTGCCGACCCTGTCACTGCCGACGCTGTCGCCGCTGACGCTGCCGGGGCCGCCCCAGTCATCGCCGCCGCGGCCAGCCCGGCCGTCGCAACCGCGCCCGCCAGCCGCGCGCGCACTGATGTCCGAGCCCGCCACGACAACCTCGTTCCCGGCATTATTTCCCTCCCGTAAGCCAGACACACGGAAATAAGCGGCCTGCACCACCCCGAACCGGCCACTTTCCGTCGGAACAATCCACTGCGCCCGGACAGCCGCTAACAGCACCTAACAATGACGCACGCCCTCAGGAAATCCTCAGGGACCTTTAGACAAGTATTAAGTGAATGCGATTTTTGCAGCACCGGAGACTATACCGGCGGCCATCAGACCGCATCAGCGAAATAGGCAACGCCGATTAATGACCGGCGCTTAAATTAAGCTGCCGGCCGGAGCCAGCTCAGGTCGCTGACGGCTCGCTGGCAGGACGGGGCCTCGGCAGCGCGGGCGCGCCCGTCCGGGCCGCCTCGTCCGCCGCGTCGGCGCGCCGCAGCTTCAGCCGGATCACGGTGCCCCCGCCCGGCGGGCTGTC
>Ga0302326_10002229_pt1 | contig 47450 bp, 50 predicted proteins | sample Palsa_T0_3_FD_202264 | JGI IMG/M metagenome (GOLD analysis project Ga0302326, IMG submission 202264) | Peat permafrost microbial communities from Stordalen Mire near Abisko, Sweden - Palsa_T0_3 | ecosystem: Environmental > Terrestrial > Soil > Palsa > Peat permafrost | place: Sweden: Abisko... | reverse complement strand
TCGGAAGATCGAGTGGGCGACAAAGTAGAGGCGGAATAGAAATGAAGCTGATTACGGCGATCGTCAAGCCGTTCACGCTCGAGGACATCAAAGCCAGCCTTGAACAGGTCGGAACCTTGGGCATGACGGTCAGCGAAGTTCAAGGGTACGGGCGCCAGAAGGGCCACACCGAGGTCTACCGCGGTGCCGAGTACTCCGTCGACTTCGTGCCGAAGGTCCGAGTCGAGGTGTTGGTCGAGGACTACGATGCCGACAAGGTGCTGGACAGCATCGTGCGGTCGGCTCGCACCGGAAAAATCGGTGACGGCAAAGTGTGGGTCAGCCCGGTGGAAACCGTGGTGCGGGTCCGCACCGGCGAGCGCGGGGCCGACGCGATCTGACGCCAGCCGTGTGATGACTTCGGGGTGGCCGATCCGACTTGGACGGGAATGACGCAGCGCGAGCCGGATTCGTCCGATCCGTCGCCATCGCAGGCGACGAAAACGAAGGCAGCGGCGAGCGATCTCGCCGCTGCCCGGGAGAAGCTGCTCGCTCGCGGGCCGAGTGAACTCGATTCGGCCGCACTGCGGGAAGCCTGGGGCGAGCTGCACGAGTTCTGGCTGACAACCAAGGCCACCGAGATCGGTATTACGGCAGGCAGCGGCTTCGCGATCGTCGCGACCGGTTCGTTGGGACGTCGTGAGTTGGTGCCCTACTCCGACTTGGACCTGTTGCTGTTGCACGACGACAAGCCCACCAATGAGGTACGGGAAGTTGCCGACTCGCTGTGGTATCCGTTGTGGGACGCCAACATTCGTCTCGATCACAGCGTCCGAACCGTGCCCCAGACCCTGAAGGTCGCCAGCGGTGACGTGTCGGCGTGCATGGCCATGCTGGACACCCGGTACATTGCCGGCGACCAGCAGCTCTCTGATCGGCTCATCGAGGGGATCCGTCGGCAATGGCGCGCCCAAATCCAGTCGCTGTTCGGCGAACTCGTCGAAGAGACCCACGCCCGTTGGCGCCGCGGCGGTGAGATCGCGCACCGCGCCGAGCCCGACCTGAAGATGGGCCGGGGCGGCCTGCGTGACGTCCAATTGCTCGACGCACTGGCGATCGCTCACCTCACCGACCGGCTGGCCGTGGGCGAAGCGGACGACCCGTTGGGCTCGCTGACCGGCGCGCATTTGACGCTGCTCAACGTCCGCACCGAACTCCACCGGGTCTCCGGTCGCGGGCACGACTTGGTGCTGGCGCAGTTCGCCGACGAGATCAGCGAGGCGTTGCACATCGGTGACCGCTTCGACTTGTCGCGGGCGCTGTCCGACGTGGGCCGAACCATCAGCTACCGCGTCGACGCGGGGCTGCGGACCGCCGCCAACGCCCTGCCGCGGCGCGGGATTTCGGCGATCCGGCGGCGTCCGCGCCGTCCGCTGGATGAGGGCGTCGTCGAGTACGCCGGCGAGATCGTGCTCGCCCGCGATGCCCGACCGCAGAGCGACCCGGCGCTGCTGCTGCGGGTCGCGGCGGCATCGGCGGTCACCGGCCTGCCGATCGCGGTGTCGACGCTGAGCCGGTTGGCTGACACCGCACCGGAATTGCCGACGCCGTGGCCGCGCGACGCGCTGGACAACCTGCTGGTGCTGTTGGCCGCCGGCCCGGACACCATCGCGGTCATCGAGACACTGGACCGTACCGGGTTGTGGGGCAGGCTTTTCCCGGAGTGGGGCGCGGTCCGCGACCTTCCGCCGCGCGACGTCGTCCACATCTGGACCGTAGACCGCCATCTGGCCGAAACCGTTTCGCGGGCAAGAATTTTCACGACGCGAGTGGCGCGTTCCGACCTGTTGTTGCTGTCGGCGCTGTTGCATGACATCGGTAAGGGACGCGGCGTCGACCACAGCGTCCTGGGCGCACAACTGGCCACCCAGATCGGCACCAGGCTGGGGATGTGGCCCTCGGATATCGAGATGCTGTCCAAGCTGGTCTTCCACCACTTGTTGTTGTCGAAAATCGCCCTCCGCCAAGACCTCAACGACCCGAAGACCATCGCCACCGTCTGCGAGGCGTTGGACGGCGACCCGGTGCTACTGGACGTCTTGCATGCGCTGAGCGAAGCCGACTCGCTGGCCACCGGGCCCGGGGTGTGGAGCGATTGGAAGGCGTCGCTGGTCGGCAACCTGGTCCGCCGCAGCCGGATGTCGATGAACGGCGAGGCGTTGCCGCACGCCGACCCGCTCGACCCGGAGTACATAGCGCTGGCGGCCGATCGCAAAGTGCACGTCCAGCTGAAGCCGGGTGGCCAGCGCCTCTACCACGCGGTGGTGATCGCCCCGGACCAGCGCGGGCTGCTGTCCAAGGCCGCGGGTGTGCTGACGCTGAACTCGCTGCGCGTGCACTCGGCGTCGGTCAACATTCTGGAGGGTGTTGCGATCAGCGAATTCGTCGTGTCACCGCACTTCGGTAGCCCGCCGGCGGCAGGTTTGTTGCGCCAGCAGCTCATTCGTGCGCTCGGCGGCCAGATCGACGTGCTGGCCACGCTGGCGGAACGGGCGGGGGCAACGCACCCCAAGCCGGTTGGTGAGGTGCCGACCGCAGTGCCCGTGCACTATCCCAGCGCCCCGCCGCGGATCTTGTGGTTCGACGGCATGCCCGGTCGGTTGATCATCGAGATCCGGGCGAACGACCGTCCCGGTCTGCTTGCGCTGCTCACCGGTGCGCTCGAGCGTGCCGGGGTCAACGTCGACTGGGCGAAGGTCAGCACACGGGGATCGATGGTGGACGACGTGTTCTGCATCGAGTTGCCAGAGCGCAGCGCCGCCGCCAAGGCGGCAGGCGAGCCGGGCTCGAGCACCCGCTCGGCGATCGAGCATCACCTGTTGACGGTGCTGGACGCTTCTAAAGACGGCAAAGGCGCGGCCTAACCCAGGTCGCGGGTCGTCAGCCATGCGGCGATTCGTTCGGCAACAACGGCCCATTCTGGTTCGAGCATCATGTTGTGGCCCATGCCGTTGAAGAACTCCGCGTCAGTGCGGTACGCCCGGGCCGTCGCGCGCACTTCGGCGTTGGTCACCAAGCCGTCGTCCGCGGCGCCCAGAACCAGCACCGGGGTAGTGACCCGCCCGGTTCTCACTCGGCGGACCATCGGGTCGATCAGCGAGGCGCGGAAGGGCTCGGACTGCACAGTGGCCGCGCTCGATTCCACGATGTCGTCGGGCGTGTGTGCGCTGAACAGATGCTCGCGGACCAGCGGCACGGTCCCGATGAACCCGGTCAGGTTGCCGACCGGCAGCGAGCGCATGGAGACCCAGGGATGGCGGCTCCAGATGCGCATGGCCAGGCCCAGCACGCCCTGCGGCGGCACGGATGCCACCAGGACTGCCGCCGGGGCGTCGTGGTTCTCGAGGTATCGCTGCACGACGAAACCCCCGAGCGAGTGCGCGATCAGTACCGGGTGCCCGCCCAGGCTGTCGGCGATGGTCCCGACGTCGTCGACATAGTCGGCGATCGAGCACGCGTGGAAACTTTTCGTGGTGGGGCTGCCGCCATGGCCGCGCAGGCTGACCGCCACCGCGCGGTAGCCGGCGTCGGCGAAGAACTCCACGAAGTTGGCCCAGCACGACGCCGAATGCCAGCCGCCGTGAACGAACAGCAGGGGCACCGGATGCGCATCGTTGACAGATCCCTTGTCGATCACCTCGAGCATGCGTCATCATCTGCCACGAGCCTCGTCCGGTGTGCGGCCTGCCGCACATTCGTCGACGAGTGTGCGTCGAGCCGCACACTCGAACTCGCCACACCCGGCTAGGCCCACGGTGGCGACCCGCCGCGCCCGGCTGGGACACCGCTGCCGCATCCGCGGCAGCACCACTAGGCTGGTCTGCGTGTTTGAATCGCTGTCCGATCGGCTCACCGGCGCCCTGCAGGGCCTTCGCGGCAAGGGCCGCCTGACCGACGCCGACATCGACACCACCACCCGCGAAATCCGGTTGGCTCTGCTGGAGGCCGACGTCTCGCTGCCGGTGGTCCGGGCGTTCGTCGGTCGTATCAAAGAACGCGCCAAGGGCGCGGAGGTGTCCGGAGCTCTCAACCCGGCCCAGCAGGTTGTCAAGATCGTCAACGACGAACTGGTCGGCATCCTGGGCGGCCAGACCCGGCAGTTGGCGTTCGCGAAGACTCCGCCGACCGTCGTGATGCTGGCCGGTCTGCAGGGTTCGGGTAAGACCACGCTGGCAGGCAAGCTGGCGCTGTGGCTGCGCAATCAGGGCCACACCCCGCTGCTGGTGGCCTGCGACCTGCAGCGCCCCGGCGCCGTCGACCAGTTGCGCATCACCGGCGAGCGGGCCGGTGTCGCTACGTTCGCGCCGCACCCCGGCGCCTCGTCGGACGCGGCCGCCAATGAGCAGGCCGGCCCCGCCGATCCGGTCGTGGTCGCATCCGCCGGGCTCGCCGAAGCCCGCGCCAAGCACTACGACGTGGTCATCGTCGACACCGCCGGACGGCTGGGTATAGACGAGGAGATGATGGCGCAGGCCGCCGCCATCCGCGACGCCGTCGAACCCGACGAGACGTTGTTCGTCTTGGACGCCATGGTGGGTCAGGACGCAGTGGCCACCGCGCACGCGTTCGGCGAAGGTGTCGGCTTCACCGGTGTGGTGCTGACCAAGCTGGACGGCGACGCCCGAGGTGGTGCCGCGCTGTCGGTCCGCGAAATAGCGGGCGTGCCAATTCTTTTCGCTTCAGCCGGTGAGAAGCTCGAGGACTTCGACGTCTTCCACCCGGACCGGATGGCCGGCCGCATCCTCGGGATGGGCGATGTGCTCAGCCTCATCGAGCAGGCCGAGCAGGTCTTCGACGCGCAGCAGGCCCAGGACGCCGCGGCCAAGATCGGGTCCGGCGAGCTGACGCTGGAGGACTTCCTCGAGCAGATGCTGGCGATCCGCAAGATGGGTCCGATCGGCAACCTGCTGGGCATGCTGCCGGGCGCGGGCCAGATGAAAGAGGCGCTGGCCGCCGTCGACGACAGCCAACTCGATCGGCTGCAGGCGATCATCCGTGGCATGACGCCGCAGGAGCGGGCCGATCCGAAGATCATCAACGCCTCGCGAAGGCTGCGCATCGCCAACGGATCCGGTGTAACGGTGTCCGAGGTCAATCAACTGGTCGACCGGTTCTTCGAAGCCCGCAAGATGATGTCGGCAATGGTCGGCGGCATGGGCATCCCCGGGCTGGGCCGCAAGTCGGCCACCCGTAAGAACGCAAAAGGCAAGGGCGGCAAGGGGAAGAAGGGCAAGAAGTTCGGCCCGACCCAGCCCAAGGTCCGCGGCCCGCTGGGTGCGGGCATGCCCGCCGGGTTCCCGGACCTGTCGAACATGCCGCAGGGACTTGACGAACTGCCGCCCGGGCTGGCCAATTTCGACTTGTCCAAGCTGAATTTCCCGGGCAACAAGTAGTGCCGCACCACGTTCGAGGGATCGGGCTGCCTGACGAAGAACCCATCGAACTGTGGATCGTCAACGGCCGCATCAGCCGCGAACCGGTCGATGACGCGGAGACGATTTTCGACGGCGGCTGGATTCTGCCCGGGCTGGTCGATGCGCATTGCCACGTCGGGCTCGGCCCGCAGGGCGGTGTCGAACTCGACGAGGCGATCGCACAGGCCGAGACTGAACGCGAGGCCGGCGCGCTGCTGCTGCGCGACTGCGGATCGCCGATCGACACCCGCACCCTCGACGACCGCGACGACCTGCCCCGCATCATTCGCGCCGGTCGGCATCTGGCCCGTCCCAAGCGGTACATCCCTGGTCTGCCGATCGATATCGAAGACGAAGCACAGCTCCCGGACGCGGTGGCGCTGCAGGCGCAATGCGGCGACGGCTGGGTCAAGCTGGTCGGCGACTGGATCGACCGTGGCATAGGCGATTTGGCACCGCTGTGGTCCGACGACGTGCTGAAGGCAGCGATCGACGCCGCCCACGCTCACGGCGCGCGGGTCACCGCACACGTCTTCGGCGAGGATGCGCTGCCCGGTCTGATCCGGGCGGGGATCGACTGCATCGAGCACGGCACCGGGCTCACCGACGACATCATCGAGTTGATGGTGGAACACGGAACCGCGCTGGTCCCGACCCTGATCAACGTCGAGAACTTTCCCGGCATCGCCGATGCCGCGGGGAAGTATCCCGTCTACGCCGCGCACATGCGTGACCTGTACGCCAACTGCTATCCCCGGTTGAGCGCGGCGCGAGAGGCCGGCGTGCCGATCTATGCCGGCACCGACGCGGGCGGCATGATCGCCCACGGGCGGATCGGCGACGAAGTCGAGGCGCTGACCCGCATCGGGATGACCCCCACCGAAGCGCTCGGCGCGGCGTGCTGGGACGCCCGTGACTGGCTCGACCGGCCAGGCTTGGACGACGGCGCTTCGGCAGACCTGGTGTGCTACTACGACGATCCCCGTTACGGCCCTGAGGTTTTACATCGCGCGGACGTGGTCGTCCTGCGCGGTCAGTTCTACTGAACGCCGAGTCGGTCAGCCCTCGATGGAATTCGGGTCGAGACGATTGGTCGGCACCCCGTTGATGTACGTGGCGAGGCCGTTGCCCATGGACCAGTCTGCGGGTTGAACGGTCATCAGGTTGAAGAAGACATCCTCCGGGCGTAGGTGCAGCTTCTCGTTTAACTGGTCCACGACCGCGTGATAGAACGCGGCCTTCTGTTCAGGGGTCGCGACGTCGAGGAAGATCAGCTGAATGAAGATGCAGTTTTCGGACCGGTAGAGACCGAGGTAGTCGCGGTCGAAAAAGAAGTTCTCCGCCTTGTGTTCGGTGATGGTCTGGAATCGGTCCTCGGGCACTCCCAGGCATTCGATCATCTTGTCGTACACGACGTCTGCGATGGTGCGACGGTATTCCACCGACTTGCCTTCGATGAGGTCGATCCGTGCGAGAGGCATGGTGGCCGTCCTTTCCAGCGCTATGAGGAATAAGGAGAGCCTAGAGCCGAACTATCCTGACGGGACTATGCCGATCCCGGATTTCATCGTCGAGCTTCGCCGGCACGTCGGACACGCACCGCTGTGGTTGCTCGGCATCACCGCCGTCGTGATCCGCGATGGGCAGGTGCTGCTGGTGAAACGGTCCGACAATCACGCCTGGACCCCGGTGACCGGGATCGTCGAGCCAGGCGAGGATCCCGCGGACGGTGCCGTGCGAGAAGTGTTCGAAGAGGCCGGTGTTCACGTGACCGCGCGACGGTTGGCGTGGGTGCACGTCACCCGGCCGGTCGTGCACGCCAACGGCGATCACGCGCAGTACCTCGACCACGTGTTCCGGATGGACTGGACCGAGGGAGAGCCTCACGCCGCTGATGACGAGAGTCTCGAGGCCCGCTGGTTCGACATGAGCGAGATGCCGACCATGTCGACCGATATGTGCCGGCGCATCGAGCTCGCGAGCGAGGATAATCCCCGCGCTCCAACAGTTTTCGAAAGAAGATCGCCGTGACCGAGGCACACGCCGCATACACCGTCGACCGGTTGGGCCGATTCGTCGTCGACTCCGCCCGGTCCGACCTGAGTGATCACGCACTGGCGATGTTGAAGCGCAACGTGCTGGACAGCATCGCCTGCGCAGTCGGCGCCCTCGACGGCGAACTCATCCCCGCTATCCGTGCCCACGCCGAACAGTTCAGCGGCCGCCCGACGACGACGTTCGTCGGCGGTGGCCGCGCATCGGTGGACCAGTCGGCGTTCTTCAACGCGGTGCTGGTGCGCTACCCCGACCTGCTCGACACCTATTTGACCCCCGGTGGTCTGTGCCACCCGGCGGATAATTTCGGCGCGGTGCTCGCCGTCGCCGAACACACCGAAGCCAGTGGAGCCGACTTCCTGCTGGCTCTGGCGGTCGCCTACGAGATCCAATGTCGTTTCAGCGCAAAGGTTCCCGTTATGGGTCGCGGCCTGAATCACGCACTGCAACTGGCGGTGTCGGCGGCCGCAGGCTCGGCCAAGCTGCTCGGTCTCGACGCCGCGCAGTCCGCCGATGCCATCGCTGCTTCGGCCGTCGACAACGTATCGCTGGCCGCCGTGCACACCGAGCCCGTCTCCACCTGGAAAGGCATCTCGCCGGCCATCACCGGGATGCGCGCCGTGTATGCGACGATGTTGGCGAGCCGCGGGATCACCGGGCCCCGAGGGCTTTTCGAGGGCCCAAACGGTCTGGAGCAGTTGTTCGACCAGCCGATCGACCTGCGCACATCCGACCGGTCGCTGACCGCGGTCGAGCGGACCTACCTCAAGCAGTACTGCTCGCTGATCCATGGCCAGGTGGTCATCGATGCGACGCTGGCACTTCGCGACGAGCATGGCATCACCGCAGCCGACGTCTCGACGGTGACGCTGGAGGTCTTCCAGGGCGCATTCGACATCGCCGGCGGCGGCCGCTACGGCAACAAGGACCACCCGTCGACCAAAGAGCAGGCCGATTACAACCTGAAATACCTCGTCGCCGTCGCGCTGCTGGACGGTCAGGTCGGGCCCGAACAGCTTGAGACCGAACGTGTTTGCCGGCCCGACGTTCAAGAACTGCTGACCCGGGTGGACGTCCGTGCCGCGGACGACCTGACCGCGGCCTATCCCGACCGCACCCAGGCTCGCGTGCTCATCGCGGTCAGCAACGGCCGGGAACTTCATCGCGAACAATCCGACTTCGAAGGCTCGCCGACCAGGCCGATGAGTTGGGACCGGGTGGTGGAGAAGTTGCACTGGCTCGGCGAACCCTTCGCCGACACCACGCTCAGGGCGGAGATCATCGACGCGGTGCGTCGGCTCGACGAGATCTCGGTCGCCGAACTAACCGGGCTTCTCGGCGCGGTGAGCCCAGACGCGCGTCGCCGCAGAACCCGGGGGCGGCTTTAGCGAGCCCGGCTAAGGAAGATTGCGAGCACTCACTATCTATGTTAGCTTCGCAACACCCCAACGATGCGGAGGACGACAGTGGCCTACGACGTGATCATTCGCGACGGATTATGGTTCGACGGCACCGGCAGCACGCCGCAGACCCGCACGCTGGGCGTCCGCGACGGCATCGTGCGCACCGTATCGACCAGCCCGCTGGATGAGACAGGCTGCGCGCAAGTCATCGACGCGAAAGGCAAGTGGGTCGTCCCCGGCTTCGTCGACGTGCACACCCACTACGACGCCGAGGTGCTGCTGGATCCCGGCTTGCGCGAGTCGGTGCGGCACGGCGTCACCACGGTGCTGCTGGGCATGTGCTCGCTGTCGACGGTCTACGCCAGCGCTGACGACGCCGCCGACCTGTTCAGCCGCGTCGAGGCGGTTCCGCGCAAGTTCGTCCTCGGCGCTCTGGAGGGCAGCAAGCGGTGGACGACGCCCGCGGAATACGTCGACGTGATCGACAGCCTGCCGTTGGGCCCGAATGTCGGTTCGCTGCTGGGTCATTCGGATCTGCGGACCGCGGTGCTGGGTCTCGACCGCGCCACCGACCACAACGTGCAGCCCACCGACGCAGAACTCGACAAGATGGCGTCCATGCTCGACGACGCCCTTGGCGCCGGCATGCTCGGCTTGTCCGGGATGGACGCCGCGATCGACAAACTCGACGGTGACCGCTTCCGGTCCCGCGCGCTGCCATCGACATTCGCGACGTGGCGCGAGCGCCGCAAGCTGATCAAGGTGTTACGCAAGCGGGGCCGGATCCTGCAGAGCGCGCCGAACGTGGCCAAAGCCGAGTCGGGTTTGCTGTTCTTCCTCTCCAGTAGTCCAATGTTCGGCCTGCGCAAGAGCGTTCGGATGAGCTTGCTGGTGTCGGCGGATGCCAAGTCGATGCCGCTGGCCGTGCACGTCTTCGGACTGGGGACACGGCTGCTGAATTTCGTTCTGCGTTCCAAGGTGCGCTTCCAGCACCTGCCGGTGCCATTCGAGCTGTATTCCGACGGCATCGACTTGCCCGTCTTCGAAGAGTTCGGTGCCGGCACCGCGGCGCTGCACCTAAGGGACCAGTTGGAGCGCAACACCTTGCTCGCCGATGAAGAGTACCGGCGCAGGTTCCGCCGCCAGTTCGATCGCGTCAAGCTCGGCCCGTCGCTGTGGCACAAGGACTTTCACGAAGCCGCGATCGTCGAATGCCCCGACGAGACGCTGATCGGCAAAAGCTTCGGGGCGATCGCCGATGAGCGCGGGCTACACCCGCTCGACGCGTTCCTCGACGTCCTCGTCGACAACGGTGAGCGCAACGTCCGCTGGACCACCATCGTCGCCAACCACCGGCCCAAGCTGCTGAACAAGCTGGCCAACGAGCCGAGCATCCACATGGGTTTCTCCGACGCCGGCGCGCATCTGCGCAACATGGCCTTCTACAACTATTCGCTGCGGTTCCTCAAGCGGACGCTGGAGGCCTACCGACAAGGCGAACCGTTCATGACCATCGAGCGCGCGGTGTATCGCCTGACCGGTGAGGTGGCCGAATGGTTCGGTCTGGACGCCGGCACGTTGCGAGAGGGCGACCGCGCGGACTTCGTCGTCATCGATCCCGCCGGGCTGGACGACGCGGTGGACTCGTATCACGAGGAGAAGGTCCCGTTCTACGGCGACCTGAGCCGGATGGTCAACCGCAACGACGCCGCGGTGGTGGCGACGGGCGTGGGTGGCGCAATTGTGTTCCGCAACGGGGCATTTCGTGAGGGCTACGGAAAGACGGTCAAGTCCGGGCGGTACTTGCGGGCCGGCGCTGATCAACGCCAGTTCGCCGGTTCGAGCGCATAGGTCCCCGGTGGCCAGAACCCAGCAGCAGCGCCGGGAAGAGACGGTCGCGCGCCTGCTCGAGGCCAGCATCTCGACGATCATCGAGGTGGGATACGCCCGGGCGTCAGCGGCGGTGATCACCAAGCGAGCTGGCGTATCCGTCGGAGCGCTGTTCCGGCATTTCGACACCATGGGGGACTTCATGGCCGCCACGGCCTACGAAGTGCTTCGGCGACAACTGGATTCGTTCACCAAGCAGGTCGCCGCGATACCGTCCGATCGGCCGGCGCTGGAGGCGGGCCTGACCATTCTGAGAGACATCACCAGCAGCCCCACCAATGCGGTCATGTACGAACTGATGGTCGCTGCACGCACCGACGAAAAGCTCAATGGCACTTTACAACACGTGCTGCAGCAGTACGCCAGCAAGATCTGCGACGCCGCGCGCGCACTACCCGGTGCCGACAGGTTCCCGCAGGAGAAGTTCCCAGTCCTGGTCGCATTGTTGACCAATACTTTCGACGGCGCCGCGATGCTGCGGGCGGTGCTGCCGCAACCCGACATCGAGAACGAGCGGATAGCGCTGCTGACGTTGTTGTTGAGCGGAGTCGGTCTGCCGGGCTGAGAAAGTCAGCGATCGGTGAGCTTGCTGACCGCGTCGTCCAGTCGTCGGGACAGCAGCATCAGTTCGTTGATGCCAAGCAAGGTGAGCGGACGGTGGGTGGCGGGCCCGTCGGCGACCACGCAGAACTGGGTGGTCTCGCCGAGGGTGTCGCGGGTTTTCATCAAGACGCTGATCCCGGCCGATCCGAGGAACTCGACCTTGGACAGGTCCACGATCAGGCCACTGGGCTTCTTGGCGAGCGCGGTGTCGATGGCTTCAGCCAGCCCGGGGGCGGTGAGCATGTCCACGCTGCCGCTTACCGACACCACAGCCAGTCCCTCGATCGACGACTCGGAGGCGTTGAAGTCGTCCCTGTCGGATTGCGGAGGTGAACCGGAAGCTGCGTGTTGATTGTCGGCCATCATCGATATCTCATTCCTTACAGCCTGCAGTCGCTGCTTGCAACGCAGACATCGCTGGCAATGGCTGTCGACTCAACCTCTGGGCAATGTCGACTTGTGTCGACGTCGGGCCGTGAACGCTCAGACTGAACTCCTGTGCAGTACTTGGCCACGGCACCAGAAAGACTAGCCCAGATCGTGGCGGGTGTCGTCAAAGGCCTACAGGGCGCCGATGGCCGATTGCGGGTTCAGCGCGAAACCCCAGTCGAGGAGGTTTCCGGCCTGATCCCAGTAGGTCGGTCCGCCCTCGCGAATCAGTCCGTACATCATCGCGACCACCAGGCGCCGACTACCGCGGGCGGCGGCGCCGACGAAGGTTTTGCGCGCGGCGTCGGTGAACCCGGTCTTGCCGCCGATCGTGCCCGGGTAGCGCTGCAGCAACTCGTCCTGGTTAGTTATGAGGGTCTCGCCGCCATCATTGGGGCCGCCGGGAAACATGGCCGACGGCTCGGCGGTGATCTGGGCGAACACCGGGTTGGCCATCGCCGCCCGGAAGATCGCGGCCAGGTCGTGGGCTGTTGACCAGCCCGATCCGCCGGGCCCGTCCAGGCCGGACGGCGTCGACGCGTGCGTGTTCACCGCCCCCAGCGACGCCGCTTTGGCGTCCATCTTGGCGACGGTGGCGTCCGGGCCGCCCAGCATGTGCGCCAGCGTGTTGGCGGCGTCATTGCCCGAGACCAGCAGCAAACCGTTAAGCAGCTGGCGGGCCGTATAGGTGCGGCCGGCTTTGATGCCGACACAGTTGCATTCGACGTGGCTGTCGGCAGCGTCGGCGACCACGGTCGAATCCAGGTTGAGTTGGTCGAGCGCCACCAGCGCGAGCAGCACCTTGATCGTGCTGGCGGGTGGATGGCGAAGGTTCTCGTCGCGCGCTGCCAGCACCCGACCGGAATCCAGGTCGGCGACCAGCCACGTCTGAGCCGGGCCATCAGGGATCGGTACCGAGCCGACCGGCTGTACGCCGACGTCAGCCCAGGCGGTCGTACCGGTGACGACGAGAGACAACGCAGCCGCGACTGCGGCCAGGACCATCCGCATGGCAAGGCACATTACCGGCCCGCGCTGCCGGTCGCCGCATTCGCGGGTGTTCAATCGACCCATGTTGAGCCACGCCGAAATTTCGGATCGGTTGGAGATCCAGCAGCTGGTCGTCGATTACTCCACGGCGATCGATACCCGTCACTTCGACGATCTCGACGCGGTTTTCACCCCGGACGCGTACATCGACTACACCGCACTCGGTGGCATCGAGGGCCGCTATCCCGAGGTCAAGGCCTGGTTGGCGGAGGTGCTGCCGAACTTCCCGATGTACGCGCACATGCTGGGTAATTTCTCGGTGCGCATCGAGGGGGACACTGCCGCGTCGCGAACGATCTGCTTCAACCCGATGGTCCTGGGGGGAGAAAAGGAGCAGATCATGTTCTGCGGACTCTGGTACGACGACGAGTTTCTGCGGACCGCGGCAGGCTGGCGGATGACCCGCCGCGTCGAGACGAAGTGCTTCCAGAAAATTCTCTAGCTGCGCCCGCTCGAGGTGAATTTCTGACTCAGGGCCTTGTTCTGGCACAATAGGCCGCTGTCCGTCGCGCGACCCACCGTCACCGCGGTGCTTGTCCGGCGGTCACACATGCGAGGCAAAACCGGATCCGGGCAACCCGCCCGAATCGCTGAATTGCAGCGTGACATCTGTAGGAGACGTCGCTTCACCATGGCTGTAAAAATCAAGCTCACCCGGCTCGGAAAGATCCGCAATCCTCAGTACCGCGTCGCCGTCGCCGACTCGCGGACCCGTCGCGAAGGCCGGGCCATCGAGATCATCGGCCGGTACCACCCCAAAGAGGATCCCAGCCTGATCGAGATCGACTCCGAGCGCGCCCAGTATTGGTTGTCGGTGGGAGCTCAGCCCACTGAGCCCGTCCTCAAGCTGCTGAAGATCACCGGTGACTGGCAGAAGTTCAAGGGTCTGCCTGGTACGGAAGGCCGGCTGAAGTTCGCCGCGCCCAAGCCGAGCAAGCTCGAGCTGTTCAACGCCGCCCTGGCCGCCGCCGACGGCGCCCCCGACACCGAGGCCGCCAAGCCGAAGCAGAAGAAAGCCCCGGCGAAGAAGGCTGCGCCGGACAAGGCCGACAAGGCCGGAGAAGCCGAAGCCGCTGACAAGCCGGCCGCCGACGCTGAGGCAGCCGCGCCGGCCGAAGCGACCGAGCAGGCCGCACCCGCGACCGAGAGCTGACGACGGCCATGAGTACCGTCGTCGTCGACGCCGTCGAGCACCTGGTCCGCGGGATCGTCGACAACCCCGATGATGTGCGCGTCGACCTGGTGACCAACAGGCGTGGCCGCACCGTCGAGGTCCACGTCCATCCCGACGATCTCGGCAAGGTGATCGGTCGCGGTGGACGTACCGCGACCGCGCTGCGCACGCTGGTCGCCGGAATCGGTGGTCGCGGCATCCGAGTCGACGTGGTGGACACCGACCAGTAGCGGAGCCCAGCCAATGGAACTCCCTTGGAGCTGACAGTCGGGCGCGTCGTCAAAGCCCACGGCGTCACCGGCGAACTGGTCGTCGACGTTCGCACCGACGATCCAGAACTGCGGTTCGCACCGGGTGAAGTGTTGCGTGCCAGAGGAGCTGATCGCCGCGAGCGCAGCTTCGCCGTCGAGACGGTCCGTCCGCACGGCAACCGCCTTCTGGTGCGGTTGGCGGGGGTAGCCGATCGCGACACCGCGGATTCACTGCGCGGCAACGTGTTCATCGTCGACTCCGCGGACCTGCCGCCGATCGACGAGGCGGACACCTACTACGACCACCAACTCGAGGGTCTTCGGGTACGTACGACAGCCGGCGAGGATGTCGGCATCGTCGCTGAGGTGCTGCACACGTCGGGCGGTGAACTGCTGGCGGTCAACCGCGAAAATGCCAGCGAACTGCTGGTGCCGTTCGTCAGCGCGATCGTCACATCGGTGTCGTTGGCGGACAACCTCGTTGAGATCGATCCGCCCGAGGGTCTGCTGGAACTGGAGAGCTGAGGCGCATCGCTATGCGGATCGATGTCGTGACGATCTTTCCGGCCTACCTGGATCCACTGCGACAGTCGTTGCCGGGCAAGGCAATCGAGACAGGTGTCGTCGACCTTGCCGTGCACGATCTGCGCACTTGGACGCAGGATGTGCATCGTTCGGTCGATGATTCGCCGTACGGCGGCGGCCCCGGCATGGTCATGCGAGCTCCCGTCTGGGGTGATGCGCTGGACGCGATCTGTTCACCGGAAACGCTTCTCGTGGTGCCGACGCCGGCAGGCGCATTGTTCACTCAGTCGACGGCGCAGCGGTGGGGCAGCGAAGCGCATCTGGTGTTCGCCTGCGGCCGTTACGAGGGGATCGATCAGCGAGTCGTCGAGGATGCCGCGACGCGGATGCGCGTCGAGGAGGTGTCGATCGGCGACTACGTGCTGCCGGGGGGAGAGTCGGCGGCCGTGGTCATGATCGAGGCCGTGCTGCGACTGCTGCCCAACGTCTTGGGCAACCCGGTGTCGCATCAAGAGGATTCGCATTCCGACGGCGTGCTGGAGGGCCCGTCCTACACCAGGCCGCCGACCTGGCGTGGGCTGGCCGTCCCCGAGGTGCTGCTGTCCGGCGACCACGCCCGCGTGCAGGCATGGCGGCGAGAAGCTTCCGAAGAGCGCACCCGCGAGCGGCGTCCTGACTTGTGGGATCGGCGTTAGGTCAGATCCGCCCGGGCCCTGCTCAGAGGGTCAGGTCGCGGCGGCGATCGCCGTGATTTCGCTGCGTGGTCCTGATCTGGCACAATTGACCAGTTGTCTCCAGCGGTTGTCGGCCGATCGGTCGTTCCCGTCCCCTGCGAGACACCCAGCTGCCCGAATCCATCGGCTCGGTTGTCTGCTCACGCCACGGCGGTGAGCAGCAGCACGTAGCCGCGACTGCAAGGAAGTGTCTGCCGAAAATGAACACGCTGGACTTCGTCGACAAGGCGTCGCTGCGCGACGACCACCCGACTTTCGGCCCCGGTGACACGATCAATGTGCACGTTAAGGTCATCGAGGGCGCCAAGGAGCGCATCCAGGTGTTCAAGGGCGTCGTGCTGCGTCGCCAGGGCGGTGGGGTCCGTGAGACCTTCACCGTCCGCAAGGAGAGCTACGGCGTCGGCGTCGAGCGGACCTTCCCGGTGCATTCCCCCAACATCGACCACATCGAGGTTGTGACCCGCGGTGATGTCCGTCGCGCCAAGCTCTACTACCTGCGTGAGCTGCGCGGCAAGAAGGCGAAAATCAAGGAGAAGCGCTGATTTTTGCCGGCGGGTCGGCGATTCTGCGTCGGCCGTGCCGAATTGCTCGGCGATGCTGGCTACGCTGAGGCGGTGACTGACACGACCGACTCGCCTGAGGGTCAACCCGATTCCGGTCCGGCCGAGCCAGAAGTCGCGACAACCCCTCCACCCGCGCCGGCGCCGGACGCGGAAGACACCGAGCACTCCGATGACAAGAAGCACGGGGCTTTGCGGGAAACCGTGATCCTGGCAGTCATCGCGCTGTTCTTGTACTACGTCATGTTGACGTTCGTGGCCCGGCCCTACCTGATCCCGTCTGAGTCGATGGAACCCACGCTGCACGGCTGCACGGGCTGCGTCGGCGACCGGATCATGGTGGACAAGCTCACTTTCCACTTCACCACGCCGCACCCTGGTGACGTCATCGTCTTCAAGGGGCCGCCGCCCTGGAACATCGGGTACAAGTCGATCCGCTCGCACAGCCCGGCGATCCGCTGGGTGCAGAACACATTGTCCTTCGTCGGCTTCGTGCCGCCTGACGAGAACGATTTGGTGAAGCGCGTCATCGCGGTCGGCGGGCAAACCGTGCAGTGCCGCAACAACACTGGGTTGACCGTGGACGGCGCGCGGCTCAAGGAGCCGTATCTGGATCCGGCCACGCTGAACGCCGACCCGGCCACCTATCCGTGCCTGGGCCCTGAGTTCGGCCCGGTCAACATCCCGCAGGACCGGTTGTGGGTGATGGGGGACAACCGGACCCATTCGGCGGACTCCCGGGCGCATTGCACCAGCACACCGGCCGACGCGATGAACGGCCTGCTGTGCACCGGCGATCCGATGGCCGGCACGGTGCCGGTGAGCAACGTGATCGGCAAGGCGAGGTTCATCGTGTGGCCGCCCTCACGCTGGGGTGGTGTGCGTGCGGTGAATCCGCAGCAGAATCATTAGGCATGGCCACCACCTGGCCGCCACGGACGGTCATCCGTAAAGCGTCGGGCCTGCGCACGCTCGAGTCCGCGCTGTACCGCAGCGGCCTCGGACCGGTGGCTGGTGTCGACGAGGTCGGCCGCGGGGCGTGCGCCGGACCGCTGGTGGTCGCTGCCTGCGTGCTCGGACCGGGACGATTGGAAAGCCTTGCCGGCCTGGATGATTCGAAGAAGTTGAACGAGAAGACGCGCGAGAAGTTGTTTCCGCTGATTCGCCGCTACGCGCTGGCCTACTACGTGGTGTTCATTCCTTCTGTCGAGGTCGACCGCCGCGGCGTACACGTGGCCAATATCGAAGGCATGCGGCGCGCGGTGGCGGGGCTACCGCTGCGCCCGGGCTACGTGCTCAGCGACGGGTTCCGGGTGCCGGGGCTGCCGGTGCCCTCCCTGCCGGTGATCGGCGGCGACGCCGCCGCGGCGTGCATCGCCGCGGCCAGCGTGCTGGCCAAAGTCAGCCGGGACCGGTTGATGGTGGCGATGGAGACGGACCATCCGGGCTACGGCTTTGCCGTGCACAAGGGTTACAGCACCGCCGCGCATTCGGCCGCTCTGAACGAATTGGGCCCCTGCTCGCAGCATCGGCAGTCGTTCATCAACGTGCGGCGGGTGGCGTCGGGTTCGGGCACCCGATTGGTGGCGGAGTGCTCGCCCGTCGACGATGCGGGCCGGCTCCGGCCCGAGGAGGAGATGGGCAATCCGGTCTCGCCCGCCGACAATCCAGCACCGGAAGACGCACCGGATCGACACGGCCGCAACGGGTGGGGAAAGATGGGAACCCTCAACCAAACGCGGGATGGAGAAGGACGGCCGAGCCGATGAGTGCCGAGGATCTCGAAAAGTACGAAACCGAGATGGAGCTCTCGCTGTACCGCGAATACAAAGACATCGTGGGGCAGTTCAGCTACGTGGTGGAAACCGAGCGCCGCTTCTATCTGGCAAACAGCGTCGAGATGGTGCCACGCAACGCCGACGGCGAGGTGTACTTCGAGTTGCGGCTGTCCGACGCCTGGGTGTGGGACATGTACCGGCCGGCTCGGTTCGTCAAACAGGTGCGGGTGGTCACCTTCAAGGACGTCAACATCGAAGAGGTCGAGAAACCCGAGCTACGTCTGCCCGAGTAGACCCGGCATCGCTATTGCTGGCCGAGCGACCGGTCACTCTCGTCGAATGAAACCTTGCCGCGACTGTCGATGACCGACCGCGCCACATCGGCGAGTTTGATGTTGAGGTCCTGCGAATACCGGCGCAGTACATTGAACGCCTCTTGCTCGTCCACGCCGTGCAGCATCATCAACATGCCGACGGCCTTGCCGATCTCGCGGTTGGACAACAGTCCGCGCCGCAGGGTCGAGACGTCCTCGCCCGAAGCGACGGCGTTGATGGCCACGCTGGCGAACGACGCCAGCACAACGGCCTGCCCGGCGGACTCGGTGTCGAACACGCCTGCCTTGTCGCTGAACAGGTTCAGCGCACCGGTTTTTCGCTTGTCGACCAGGATGCGGAAACCCATCGCCCCGCGTACGGGTGTCTCGGCCACCACTCGGGCCGCCAGTTGGTGCCATTGGCTCGGCGATGTCAGGTCCGTTTCGACCTGCGGTGTTTCTTCTTCGATCGCGTCGACGCACGGTCCGTCGCCCGCCAGTCGTTCGAGGTCGTCGATGTGCTGCGCGATACGGTCGCTGGCGCCGACGGTGACATAGTGCCCGTCGCGGCGCACGAGCAGGCTGGCGTGATCGCACCCGGACACAACCAGCGTCGCTGCCACGCATATCGCCGCGTACACCTGGCCGGCGTCCGAGCCCTGATAAATGATCTCGGCCAGCGCGGAGAACACCGTGGCGGGGTCTGCTGCCATCGGTCGGTTAGCGGAAGTGTTATTTGACTCTTCTGCCACGTCGCCCATCTTTTCAAGCGGTTTCCTTCGCAGACCACTGTATCGACGTTCGGTCTGATCACAGCGATGAACCGCAGCAATCGGGCAGCGTCAAGATCCCGTAAGCGGCCATCAAGATCGCGTAAGGATGAAGGCGCGGCAACCTCGTCGTCGATTACGAATAGCTCGTGACAGATCAGGAAGCCGGGTACAAGGTCCAGCCGTCTTTCATCGACGGGTGGAAGCGAGCCGTCCTCGGCAAGCCGATGATCACAGAGGATCTTGCCCACGAGAAACTGTCGAATCCTGTTGCATTGGGCGCACTTTCGCCAGATGCGATTTCCTCCACGGCGTATGGTCCCGAGCAGATCATGGTCGAGTTGCTGCCGGCCGCAGGAATGGCGGCGTTCGTATTGTTGCTCCCACTGACCGGCGTAATCCTGCTGATCCTGTTCTTGGTGACCGCGTCATATCGCCAGGTCGTGATGGCCTACACCCGGGCCGGAGGCTCCTACGTCGTGGCCAGGGAGAACTTCGGTCCGCGGGTAGCGCAGATCGCCGCGGCGGCGTTGTTGATCGACTACGTGGTCACTGTGGCCATCCAGTGCGCGGCCGGCACGGTCGCGGTCGTCTCGGCGATCCCTGTGCTGGGTCCCTACAGCCTGGAAATCTCGGTCGGTGCAGTGCTGATTTTCTGTTACGCGAACCTGCGTGGATTGCGGGAGGCGGGCCGGACATTCGCGGTGCCGACGTACTGGTTTATCGGCATGCTCACGCTGATGGTCGTGGTCGGGGTCGTCCGTGAGGTGTTCGGGGGTCTACCCACATACGACCCAGCCCACCTTGACGGGGCAGTCCCGGTGGGTCAGGGCAATGGCCTGGTGATGGGGGCGACAGTCTTGGTGATCCTGCGTGCGTTCGCCAACGGCGGCTCGTCGCTCACCGGGGTGGAGGCGATTTCCAACACCGTCAACCTGTTTCGGAAGCCAGAAGGACTCAACGCGCGTCGGGTGCTGACCATCATGGCCACGATCCTGGGGTTGTTGTTGGCCGGTGTGGCGTGGTTGGCGTTCGTGACTCACGCGACTCCGTACGTGGCGGGATATCCGTCGATGCTTTCTGAAATCGGCCGCGCGGTTTTCGGTAACGGGTTGATCGGCAACGTCCTGTTTTTCTTGTTGCAGGCGGCCAGTGCGGCGATTCTCTACAACGGCGCCAACACCAGTTTCAACGGCTTTCCGGCGTTGACTAACTTTGTCGCCGAGGACCGATTTCTGCCGCGGCCACTGATGAAGCGCGGTCATCGGCTGGTGTTCTCCAATGCCATCATCCTGCTGACCGTCCTGGCGGTGGTGCTCCTGGTCGCCACCGGAGGCTCCGTCAACGCGCTGGTGCCGATGTTCGCGATGGGTGTGTTCACTGCGTTTTCGATGGCCGGCTACGGCATGACCAAGCACTGGCTGACCCATCGTGGGCCGGGCTGGCACTACAAGCTGGTGATCAACCTGTCGGCGGGCATCTTGTCGACGAGTGTGGTGGCGATCTTCGCGATCGCCAAATTCAACGAGGGCGCCTGGCTGGTCGTGGTGGTCTTCCCGCTTCTGGTGTTGGTGTTGATGCGGCTCAACCGGCAGTACCGCGCCGAGGCCTCGGCGCTCGAGATTTCGCTCAGCGATCGGCACGACTTGCTGAAGCACACCCGGCACCGGGTCTTGGTTCTCATCGATTCCGTCGACCTGGCCGTGGTCGAGGCAATGCGGTACGCAAAGGGATTGCACGCTGACGAACTGACCGCTGTCCACTTCGTCTTGGACGAGGCCCGAGCGGCGCGGCTGCAGGTGCGGTGGCAGCATTTCGGCTACGACAGCGAGTTGCGGGTACTCGACTGTGCCGACCGCCATCTCAGTCATGCAGCCGAGCGTCTCGTTGCGCAGATCCACGACGAATACCCGGATGCCACCGTCACGGTGTTGTTGCCCCGTCGGATGTACTCCCAGCTGGGAGGACGGTTGCTTCACGACCGCACCGCCGACAACATCGCCCGGGTGATCAGCAGGATCCCGGGCGCGAGCGCCCAGATTGTGGCTTACGACGTGGGGTCGCGGGTCGCAGCCGCGCTTCGAAATCGAAACTCGGAAGGCGAGGGTCCTGACCGATCGCCGGAATCCGCAGGAAAATCGCAAGCGACTACGCCAGTGTTCTGACCCTTGCGTGCCGCGACCGATCGGCGCAGGGCGACCTTGATAATCAGCTGAGAATAATCGCTGGCAGCACCTACTTCGGTAAGCGAATTGCTGGCATAGCCGCTAACGTTCACGGGCATAAGTTTTGGGTGAATTTTGTGAACGCAGAGGGCGGGGAAGAGCATCACAGTGACAGATTCGGCTGACGAGCAGACGGTCCCGGCGACGTTCGTCGATTCGTGGAAGCGGTTCTTCCTCGGAAAGCCACTGATCAGCGAGAATCTGGAACACGAGAGTTTATCGAATGTCGTTGCACTAGGCGCGCTTTCGCCGGACGCGATTTCGTCGACCGTCTACGGCCCCGAGCAGATCATGGTCGAGTTGCTCCCGGCTGCCGGGCTGGCCGCGTTCGTCCTGGTGCTTCCGATCGCTGGCATCATCTTGTTGATCTTGGCGTTGGTGACCGCGTCGTATCGGCAGGTGGTCATGACGTACACCCAGCGAGGCGGGTCCTACGTGGTGGCGCGAGCCAACTTCGGGCCGCGGATTGCGCAGATCTCTTCGGCGGCGCTATTGATCGACTATGTGGTCACTGTCGCGGTCCAGTGCGCTTCGGGCACGTTTGCGGTGGTGTCGGCGGTACCTTCGCTGGGCCCCTACCACTTGGAAATCACCGTGGGGGCATTGCTATTGATGTCCTTTGCCAACCTGCGCGGCATGAAGGAGGCGGGCCGGATATTCGCAGTGCCCGTATACGCCTTCATCGCCATGCTCACGGTGATGATCGTGACCGGCGTCGTCCGCAGCGTTTTCTTTGATTTACCGCAATACGATCCGCAACAACTACAAAATGTCGGAGCAATCCCGGTCGGCCACGGCAACGGCATCATGATGGGCGCCACGGTCCTGGTGTTCCTGCGCGCGTTCGCCAACGGCGGTACCTCGTTGACCGGGGTCGAGGCAATTGCCGACGCAGTCAACGTATTTCGTAAGCCACAGGGCCCGAACGCCCGCCGGGTGCTGACCAGGATGGCCTGCATCCTCGGATTTCTGTTGGTCGGTGTCATCTTTCTCGTGCACGCCACTCACGCCACTCCGTACGTCGCGGAATACCCGTCGATGCTTTCTGAGGTTGGCCGGGCGGTTTTCGGCCAGGGCTTAATCGGAAATGTCATGTATTGGCTCCTCCAGGGGGCCAGCGCGGCCATCTTGTTCTTTGGCGCCAATACCAGTTTCAACGGCTTTCCGGCACTGACCAGTTTCGTCGCCGAGGACAGTTTCCTGCCGCGGCCGATGATGAAGCGCGGTCATCGGCTGGTGTTTTCCAACGCCATCATCATTCTCACCGCACTGTCGACGACACTGGTGATCGTCACCGGCGGCTCGGTCGACGCGGTGGTGCCGCTGTTTGCAATGGGGGTGTTCACCGGATTCTCGATGGCCGGCTATGGCATGACCAAATACAACCTGACTCATCGTGCGCCCGGTTGGCGACTCAGGGTGGTGGTCAATCTGTCGGCGGGGATCTTGTCGACGATCGTGGTGTTGATTTTCGCGGTTGCGAAGTTCACCGAGGGCGCCTGGCTCGTGGTCGTGGTCTTCCCGATTCTGGTGTTCGGTTTGATGCGGCTCAACCGCCAATATCGCTCCGAGAACTCAGTTTTGGAGAACTTGGTAACCGAGCGTCAGGACGTGGTCAAGCATCCGCAGCAACGGATGTTCATCTTCGTGGATCACTTCGACCTCGCGTTGATCGAGGCGCTGCATTACGCAACCGGGCTGCACGCCGACAAGCTGACTGCGGTGCATTTCGTGATCGATGCGCTGCACGCCGCGCGGCTGCAGCAGCGCTGGGAGCATTACGAGGACGAGATTCCGTTGCGGTTGCTCGACTGTACGGACCGTAACCTGAGTCGCGTGGCGCAAGAGCTGGTAGCGCAGGAGATTGACGAGCATCCGGGCACGAAGGTGACGGTGCTGCTGCCGCGTAGGACCTATGCCCCGTTGGTGGGCCGGTTGCTCCATGACCGCACCGCCGACAAGATGGCGGCGGTCATCAGCCGGGTTCCAGGCGCGACCGCGCAGATTATCGCCTACGACGTCAGTTCGCGAATCGCACAGGCAACCGCGCGTCGCGCGCAGACAGATAACCCTTCTCCAACGCGCTGAGGCTCAGGAGCGGCTGTGTCTTGCCTCTTCGAGGTCGAGATCCCGTTCGATGGTGCGCAACAGCGTCGCATTGATGCGGCCGTCCCGCCGCAGCGACAGTAGTACCTCGCGCTCGACGCCGATCAGGCTCAACCGCAACGCCCGATACCGCTGCATCTCCTGGGCGTCGTCGGACTCGTCGTCGCTCGGCGGGCCGAACTCCAGGCGCCGCACCTTGGCCTGATACAGCGAGCGGGCGGATTTGGTGGCCTCGTCGGCCTCGTCGGCGTGCTGCGGATCCTCCAGCCACGCCAAGGCGGTCCGGGCCGCTTTCAGCCGAGCCTTGTTCTCCGCGCTCCCGAAATCCTCGGCCCGCAAATCGAGTCGCCGTAGCAGCCAGGGCAGGCTGGTGCCCTGGATGAGCAGGCTTGCCACGATGACGGCGGAGGCGACCACGATCACCAGGTCGCGGTCGGGAAACGGTGTTCCGTCGGCGACCCGCAAGGGGATGGCCAGTGCGGCGGCCAGCGACAAGCCACCCCGCATGCCGGCCCACGCGACGACCGTGCGTTCCCGCCACACCGTCGATTCGGTCACGCGCCCGAACAGTCGCGCAGTGACCGGGCCGGACAGCATCCAGACCAGCCGCGAGGCGATCACCACCGCGACGACGGTCGATATCACGGAGACGACCCGCACCGCTGGTATGCCCGGGATCCAGTGCAGCGAGCGCACGAGTTCCATGCCGACCAACGTGAACAACACGACGTTGAGCAGGAACACCAGAACATCGAGAAAGGCGAAGGCCTGTAATCGCGCGCTCGGGGCGTAAATAGCACTGAGGTGCGAACCCACGTAGATGCCTGCGGTCACCGTCGCCAGCACCCCGGACACATGGATACCTTCAGCGAGCACGTAGATGAGATACGGCGTCACCAACGAGAGGGTGATCTCCAACAGTGAGTTGTCGATGCGCCGCCGTACCCGCACTGCGAGCCACCCGACGGCCAGGCCCAGCGCGGCGCCGCCGGCCGGAGCGGCGAGCAGTGTCACCACCAGTGGCCCGGGACGAATGGCACCGACCATCGCGGTGCCCACGGCGCCGGTGTAGAGCACCAACGCGGTGCCGTCGTTCGTCAGACCTTCGCCTTCGACGATCGTTGCCAGTCGCTCTGGTACGTCCAGCCGGGCGAAGACGGATGTCGCCGCAACCGCGTCAGTCGGCGCCACCACCGCGCCGGCCACCAAGGCCACCACCAGTGGCACGCCCGCAACGCCCACCAAGACGCCAGCGACGGTGGCCGTGGTGACCAACACAAGCCCTATTGACAACAGGCCGATCGGCCGGGCACTGGCCCGAAGGTCGTCTGGCGCAATGAAATACGCCGCGTAATAGAGCAGCGGCGGCAGGAACAGGTAGAACACGACCTCGGGTGCAAGCGTCGGGACATTGATCCACGGCGCCCACCCCAGAAACGCACCGAGCCCCACCAGCAGAACGGGATACGGCACGCCGATGCGATCGGCCAGCCAGACCGCGGCGATGGCCGCCAGCGGTCCGCACAGCAGCAGAACGCCGTAGCCAGCCGGATTCACAACCGCACCTCCCGAAAACCAGCCTAGAGGTCAAAAGCGGCAGCTCGGGTTGTCAGCCGAGGAACCGTCGCTTCTGTTCGATGACCTCGTCCGCGGTCACCAGCCCGGATTCGGCCAGCTTGGCGAGCAACGATTGCGCCCTGGTGGCCAGCTCCTGCAATTCGGTTGCGATCGCGGTCACCGCCTCGTGCGGGGGCTGTTGGACCGGCTTTGGGCTCACCCGCGGCGTCACCCGCACACGCTGATCGCCACGTCCCACCGAGGCGGTGCTACCGACTGCGCCGCCCGCCGCACCTGCCAGGCCCATGCTGCTGAACAGATTGCCGGCACCGCCGATCTCCGGAGCCGCGACGGTATTGGTGATGGGCAGCGTGTAGGCCAGCGGGCGGATTTCGGGAGCGGCGACCGTCCACGCCGACGGCACCGACAGCCTTCCGACCGTCGTCGACTGGCCAAGACCAGCCGAGGCCGACGCCGTAGTCGCGTCAGACGGTGAACCGACGCTGCCCTGGCCGTTCAAGAACCAGTTCGGAAGGTTCGCTGCGCCCGGTCCATAGCCGGTGAACGGACCCTTCCCCTGAGCGAAGTCGCGGTCGGCATTGATCGAAAAGCCGCGGAAGTTGGTAAAGACCCCGGTGAACGCCGCCGAGATGCTCGTCGCCGAAGAGCTGATAGACGTCGTACCGATGGGGATTTCCACGAGCGTCAGCAGGGTGGACAGCGTCGGAGCCGCCGCCGCAGCTGGTGCTGATGCGAGGCCCTGCAGTGCGTGAGGGACCGCCTGGATCACCCGCGAGCCGGTCGACACGACGGACTGTGCCACCGCGGCACCCGGACCGGCCGGGTTCGTGGTCGGCGGGGGAGAAGTGAACGGCGCCAACATTGTTGCGGTTGCCGACGACCCGGCGTAGCCGTACATCGCGGTGGCGTCCTGGGCCCACATCTCGCCGTATTCGGTTTCGGTGGCCGCGATCGCCGCGGTGTTCTGGCCGAACACGTTGGTCGCGACCAACGCCATCAGGAGGCTGCGGTTGGCGGCGATCACCGCCGGGGGCACCGTCATCGCGAACGCTGTCTCGTAGGCCGCCGCCGCGGCTTTGGCCTGCATGGCGGTGTGCTCGGACTGGCCGGCGGAGGTGGTCATCCAGTCCAGATACGGTGCGGTCGCCGCGGCCATCGAGGCCGACGACGCGCCCAGCCACGGCCCGTCGGTCAGTTCGGAGATCGCCGTACGGTAGGAGGCCGCCGTGGATTGCAGTTCGGCGGCAAGCCCGTCCCAGGCCGCGGCCGCGGCCAGCATCGGCCCGTTCCCGGGTCCGGCATACATTCTGGCGGAGTTGACTTCTGGTGGCAGCATCGCGAAATCCATTGCGTGTACCGCCCTAACACGCAGCGGTGGCTTTGGCGGCTTCGGTCGCCGCATACGATGGCGCGCTGACTGCCGGCGTGCTGACCAGTTGCTGATGGATCGCTTCGGCTTGGGCGCTGACCGCCTGGCGCATCTGCGCGTGCAGAGCGAACTGGGTGGCGGTCAACGCCGGCACCTTATCGGCGCCGGCCGGTACCACGCTCGTCGTCGGCGCGGCTGCCGCGGCGTTCTGCGCGCTCATCATGGTGCCGATACCCGCCAAGCTGGTGGCGGCGGCGCTCAGCGCCTCGGGTTGCGTCGTGACGAATGACATCGATATTCCTTTCGATAGCTCCACATACCGTCGATCATGCGCGCCGAATAGCATCGACGGACGCGAATATCGTTCGGTACTAAGGGAATTCATGGAATTGGCCGCACGCTGTCGGGACCTTGACTCACGGTCCACCCCGCCTTCTAACCCAGAGCGCATCGGGTAGAAGCCATCAGCCGTTACGGCAGTTAAGGCGAGCTTCATCGCCTGAACGCGATGCTAACGGCGGCTTAATTCCAGGTCAACGAGGCGCGCGTAGCGATTGTGGATGATCGCGCGACTGGGGATAACCAGGCCTCGTTCCGCGTTCATCACCGCTTTGCGGATACTGGCGTCGGTGCCGTCGCGCAGGGTGACCGCATGACGATGTTGACGCGCGCCGAAATCGGAGCGCTCGGTGAGCGATTGGCGGCCGACCACCTGACCGGCCTGGGACTGCGGATCCTGGCCCGCAACTGGCGCTGCCGGTATGGCGAGCTGGACGTGATCGCCGTCGACGCGGCCACCGACACGGTCGTGTTCGTCGAAGTCAAGACCCGCACCGGTGATGGCTTCGGTGGTCTGGCGCAGGCGGTGACCGCGCAGAAGGCGCGTCGTCTACGCCGCCTGGCGGCGATCTGGCTGGCCGGTCAAAAGCAGAGTTGGGCGGCGGTCCGTATCGACGTGATCGGCGTGCGGATCGGCCGACGCCGGACGCCGGAGATCTCGCACCTGCGGGGTGTCGGCTGATGTCGTTGGGGCGCGCTTTCTCGGTCGCGGTGCTGGGGCTGGACGGCCAGATCGTCGAGATCGAAGCCGACATCACCTCGGGCCTGCCGGGCTTTCATCTGGTCGGCCTGCCCGACGCCGCGCTGCAGGAGTCACGCGACCGGGTCCGTGCCGCGATCACCAACTGCGACAACCAATGGCCGATGTCGCGTCTGACCCTCGCGCTCTCACCGGCGACACTGCCGAAAGTGGGGTCGGTGTACGACCTGGCGCTCGCGGCGGCGGTGCTGTCGGCGCAGCGCAAGAAGCCGTGGCGACAACTGGAATCCGCAGTGTTGCTGGGCGAATTGGCGTTGGACGGGCGGGTGCGGCCGGTGCGCGGGGTGCTGCCCGCCGTGCTGGCGGCCAAGATCGCTGGGTGGGGGATGGCGATCGTGCCGGTGGAGAACCTGCCTGAAGCCAGCCTGGTCGACGGCATCGAAGTCTGGGGTGTGCGGACCCTGGCGCAGTTGCAGGGCTGGCTCAGTGGTTCCGCGCGACTGGACGAGCGCATCAGCGGGGTGGTTCCGACCGATGACCCGCCCGCGGACCTGGCCGAGGTGTTGGGGCAGGCCCAGGCACGGTTTGCCGTCGAGGTCGCCGCCGCCGGGGCGCACCATCTCATGCTGACCGGCCCGCCGGGCGTGGGTAAAACGATGCTGGCGCAACGGCTTCCGGGCCTGTTGCCAACGCTCTCCGACAGCGAGTCGCTGGAGGTCACCGCCATTCACTCGGTTGCCGGTCTGCTCTCGGATGCCACGCCGCTAATCACCCGGCCGCCGTTCGTGGCGCCGCACCACAGTTCCAGCGTCGCGGCACTGGTCGGTGGAGGTTCGGGCATGGCCAGGCCCGGCGCCGTCAGCCGGGCCCACCGCGGGGTGCTGTTTCTCGACGAATGCGCCGAGATTCGCGTCAGCGCGTTGGAGGCTTTGCGAACACCGTTGGAGGAAGGCGAGATTCGACTTGCCCGACGCGACGGCGTGGCGCGTTACCCGGCTCGATTCCAACTGGTGTTGGCGGCCAACCCGTGTCCGTGTGCGCCGTCTGATCCACGTGACTGCATCTGCGCGGCGGCGGTCAAACGTCGCTATCTTGGCCGGCTTTCCGGGCCGTTGCTCGATCGCGTCGATTTACGGGTGGAGATGCATCCGGTCCGGATGAGTGCGTTCGCGACGACCGACGCCGAGTCGACGGCACAGGTCCGTCATCGGGTGACGGTGGCCCGCGATGCGGCAGCGCAGCGATGGCGTGCCCACGGGTGCCGCACCAATGCCGAGATCGGCGGGCCGCTGCTGCGGCGCCGGTTCCGGCCCGGCACTGCTGCGATGGAGCCACTGCGGACCGCGCTGGATCGCGGATTACTGAGCATTCGCGGCGTCGATCGAACGTTGCGAGTCGCGTGGACATTGGCGGATCTGGCAGGTCGCACCTCACCCGGACGTGACGAGGTCGCCGTCGCGCTGAGTTTCCGTCAACCGGGGGCCTCGCGATGACCGACGCGACGTCAGGCGCCTGGGCCTATCTGTCCCGAGTCGTCGAACCGCCGTGCGCTGAGTTGGCCGCCCTGGTGAGCCGGGTCGGGCCGGTCGAAGCGGCAGAACGGGTGCGACGCGGCGACGTACATGAACCGCTGGCCCGTCGCACCGAGGCGCGACGTGATATCGACCGGGGTGCAGAGGATCTCGCATTGCTTGCCCGCCGCGGCGGCCGCCTCATTTCGCCCGACGACGACGAGTGGCCAACGCTCGCGTTCGCGGCATTCGGCGCTGCCAGGGCCAAGCCGGACAGCAGACCGCCGCTGGTGTTGTGGGCGCTGGGTCCCGCGCGACTCGACGACACCTCACAGCGGTCGGCGGCCCTCGTCGGAACGCGGGCCGCGACCGCCTACGGCGAACACGTCGCTGCCGATCTGGCGACCGGTCTGGTCGAGCGCGATGTCGCGGTGATCTCCGGCGGCGCATACGGCATCGACGGCGCGGCCCACCGCGCGGCGTTGGCGGCCGACGGTGTCACCGTCGCGGTCTTGGCCGGTGGAATCGATATTCCCTATCCCGCGGGGCATTCCGCGCTGCTGCATCGAGTGAGCGCCGACGGGCTGTTGGTCACCGAATATCCGCCCGGGGTGCGGCCGGCCCGACACCGTTTTCTGACCCGCAACCGTCTGGTGGCGGCGTTCGCCGGCGCCGCGGTGGTGGTCGAGGCCGGTTTGCGCAGCGGGGCGGCCAACACCGCCGCGTGGGCGCGGGCGCTGGGCAGGGTCGTCGGCGCGGTGCCGGGTCCGGTCACGTCGTCGGCGTCGACCGGATGCCATGCACTGTTGCGTGCGGGCGCCGAAGTCATCACCCGCGCCGACGACATCGTCGAGTTGGTCGGGCGCATCGGCGAGTTGGCGCCCGATCAGCTACACCCGGCGACACCGCTCGACGAATTGAGCGACGACGAGCGCCGGGTGTACGAGGCGCTGCCGGGCCGCGGGGTCGCCAGCGTCGACGAGATCGCGATCGCCGCGGCGTTGGAACCCGCGCGGATTTTGGCGCCGCTGGCAATGCTGGAGATTGCCGGGCTGGCCGAGCGACACGACGGCTGTTGGCGAATCGTGCGCAAACGTAGGCAACCGGGGTGACCGCGACGACTCGTATAGTCGACAGGGTCAACGCCCAAGGGAGGAACTCGGTTGTCCGGTCGACCAGTGCACACCTTCGAAGTGCTGCGCACCGAACACATCACATCGCACATGATCCGAGTTGTGCTCGGCGGCCAAGGTTTCGACACCTTCACGCCCAGCGAGTTCACCGACTCCTACGTCAAGTTGATCTTCGTTGACGACGACGTCGACGTGTCCGCGTTGCCGAAACCGCTGACCCTGGACAGCTTCGCCGACCTGCCGGCCGCCAAGAAGCCGCTGGTGCGGACGATCACCGTGCGGAGCGCGGACCCGACCGCTCGCGAGCTCACCCTCGACATCGCAGTGCACGGCGACCACGGCGCAGCGGGCCCGTGGGCCGCGAAGGCCACGCCCGGGCAACCGATGTATCTGATGGGCCCGAGTGGCGCCTACAGCCCCGATCCCGCGGCCGACTGGCACCTCATGGTTGGCGATGAGACCGCGCTGCCGGCGATCAGCGTTGCGCTGGAAGCGTTGCCCGCCAACGCCATCGGCCAGGTCTTCATCGAAGTCGCCGACCCCGATGACGAAATTCCGCTGGCCGCGCCAGACGGCGTCCAGATCAACTGGATCCTCCGCGGCGGTCGCGCAGATCTGGTCGGCGAGGAGCGAGCCGGCGATCACTCGCCGCTGGTCGTGGCGGTCAAGACCGCTCACTGGCTACCCGGGCAGGTGCACGCCTTCGTGCACGGTGAAGCCCAGGCCGTGATGCACAACCTGCGGCCCTACATCCGCAAAGAGCATGGTGTCGACGCGAAGTGGGCGTCGATATCGGGCTACTGGCGGCGCGGTCGCACCGAAGAGACATTCCGGCAGTGGAAGAAGGAACTCGCCGCGGCCGAGTCCGGGGGCAAATAGGCCTGTCCGCCCGAACTAACGGCTGGCATGCTCGTCGCATGGCATTCGGCGACTATCAGAACGAGATCTACTTCCAAGGCTTGGCCGGAGTCGTGCCCAAGCTACCCATGGTCTTCGCGGAACTGGAAGCCAAGGCCGAGAAGGCATTGCCACCGTCGGTGTGGTCCTACGTCGCGGGCGGTGCGGGCGACGAGCGCACCCAGCGGGCCAACTCCGAGGTGTTCACGCAGTGGGGTCTGATGCCTCGCATGTTCGTCGGCGCTGCGCAACGAGATCTATCCGTCGACCTGTTCGGCCTGAAACTCCCGAGCCCGCTGTTCATGGCACCGATCGGAGTCATCGCGCTGTGCGCCCAGGACGGCCACGGCGACCTGGCGACCGCGCGCGCCGCCGCCCGCACCGGGGTTCCGATGGTGATGTCGACGCTGACCGAGGATCCACTCGAAGACGTCGCCGCCGAGTTCGGCGACACCCCCGGCTTCTTTCAGCTCTACACCCCGACCGACCGCGACCTGGCCGCCAGCCTGGTGCATCGCGCCGAGGCGGCCGGTTTCAAGGGCATCGTCGTCACGCTGGATACCTGGGTCACCGGGTGGCGGCCGCGGGACCTGAGCGCGTCGAACTTTCCGCAACTGCGCGGACGCTGCCTGACCAACTACACCAGCGACCCGGTATTCCGGGCGAGCCTGGCCCAGACCCCGGAAGAGAACCCGCAGGGCGCAGTGTTGCGTTGGATCCAGCTCTTCGGCAACCCACTGACGTGGGACGACCTGCCGTGGCTGCGTTCGCTGACCACGCTGCCGCTGCTCGTCAAGGGCATCTGTCATCCCGACGACGCCCGTCGCGCCAAGGACGGCGGCGTCGACGGCATCTACTGCTCCAACCACGGCGGACGGCAGGCCAACGGCGGACTGCCCGCACTGGACTGCCTGCCAGGCGTGGTGGAAGCCGCCGACGGGTTGCCGGTGCTGTTCGACTCGGGCGTGCGCAGCGGCGCCGACGTCGTCAAAGCCCTGGCGCTGGGGGCGACCGCGGTGGGCGTCGGGCGCCCCTACGCGTATGGCCTGGCGCTGGGCGGCGTCGACGGCATCGTGCACGTGCTGCGCACGTTGCTCGCCGAAGCCGACCTGACCATGGCCGTCGACGGATATCCGTCACTGGCCGATCTCACTCCGGACACCCTGCGGCGCGTCAGCACAGCCTGACACCGGGTTCCTGCGACGGTGGGGTAGTGCAGGCGATCTTCGACGAGTTCGACGACTACCTGGCCCTGCAGTGCGGGCGCTCGGCGCACACCCGGCGCGCCTATCTGGGTGACCTGAGGTCGTTGTTCGCATTTCTGGACGAGCGGGCCCCCGGAACCGGCCTGCCGGAGCTGAGCTTGCCGGTGTTGCGGTCGTGGCTGGCGGCCGGCGCGGGAGCCGGCATCGCACGCACCACGCTGGCGCGCCGGACCTCGGCGGTCAAGGCGTTCACCGCGTGGGCGGTGAAGCGTGGGCTGCTCGCCGGCGACCCGGCGACCCGGCTACAGGTACCCAAGGCGCGTCGCGCGCTGCCTTCGGTGCTCCGGCAGGACCAGGCGCTTGCTGCCATGTCAGCCGCGAAATCCGGTTCGCAGCAGGGTGACCCGCTGGCTTTGCGGGACCGTTTGATCGTGGAGTTGCTGTACGCGACCGGCATCCGGGTCAGCGAGCTGTGCGGCCTGGACGTCGACGACATCGACACCGGGCATCGGTTGCTGCGCGTTCTCGGCAAGGGCAACAAGCAGCGCAGCGCGCCGTTCGGCGAGCCGGCCGCCGACGCTCTGCGGGAATGGCTGGCCGACGGGCGCCCGGCTTTGGTCACCGCGGAGTCCGGCCCGGCGCTGCTGCTGGGAGCCCGAGGCGGGCGGCTCGACGTCCGCCAGGCTCGCACCGTCGTGCACCAGACCGTCGCCGCCGTCGACGGTGCACCCGACATGGGTCCGCACGGACTGCGGCACAGCGCGGCCACCCACCTGCTCGAAGGCGGCGCCGATCTACGCGTCGTGCAGGAACTGCTGGGGCATGCCAGCCTGGCCACCACCCAGCTCTACACGCACGTCACGGTCGCGCGACTGCGGGCGGTGCACGACCAGGCTCATCCGCGGGCCTGAGCGCAGACGTCACAGACGTCACTCCAGTGCCTGCGGGGAGCTGGTAGACGTCGTGCCCGCCTCTCAGCGACTTTTGCGACGGCCCCAACGCTGTGGCTCGGAGGTGGGCGCGACGAGCATCTCCCAATGCAGAGACTCGTGATACTGGTGCTGCCAGCGTTATTGCAGAGACACCGCGCGACCCGTCACCCGTGTAGCGGCTTGAGCCGAATCGTTGTCGACGTCAGCAGCCCCAGCGGGTCGACGTAGTCGGCGCGCGCAGCCGGACCCCACATCGCTCCCCAGTGCAGACACGCCGCGGTCGGACAGCCGGCGTGTCCGGCCGACAACTCGCCGATCTCCGCTCCGGCGGCAAGGCGTTGGCCGACCCGTACCCGGGCCTCGACCGGCTCGTAGCTGGTCCGCAGGCCGCCGGGATGAGCCAGTGACACCAGCCGACGGCCGGCCAGCATTCCGGCGTACACCACCGTGGCCGGGCCCGCGGCGTACACCGGCTGACCTGGCCTACCAGCCAGGTCCACCCCGCGGTGGCCGCGGTTCCAGTTGGGCGACGGCGCGTCGAACACCCGCACCACCGCCGGCGTCGGCCGCAACGGCCACTGCAGCCGAACATCATCGCCGCGGGCCGGGAATGCGCACAGCAGCGCCGCCGCGAACACCGACAAAGTCGTAACTCGTCGCACCTCGTCAGTGCATCGCGCCGGCGGCGAACCGGCCAGCCAGCGCTGTGGACAAAGCACCTGGCCGAACCGTGTAAACTTCTCGGCGCAACCCGTAGCTACGAGTTGACTTCGCGCGTCTGTATGGCGTCTCCCGTTCCACTAGGAGTTCGCACCGCATGCCGGGCGGTCCCGTCCACACGACGGGTCCGGCATGACCGCAGTCGCTAGGGCCTGGCTTCACCCGACGCCGGGCATCAACCGACAGAGTTAAGGCATCGACATGGCCGTAGTAACTATGAAGCAGCTGCTCGACAGCGGCACCCACTTCGGGCATCAGACCCGTCGCTGGAATCCCAAGATGAAGCGGTTCATCTTCACCGACCGCAACGGCATCTACATCATCGACCTGCAGCAGACGCTGACCTTCATCGATAAGGCGTACGAGTTCGTCAAAGAGACTGTTGCGCACGGCGGCACGGTGTTGTTCGTCGGCACCAAAAAGCAGGCGCAGGAGTCCATCGCTGACGAGGCGACCCGCGTCGGCATGCCCTACGTCAACCAGCGCTGGCTGGGCGGCATGCTCACCAACTTCCAGACCGTCCACAAGCGTCTGCAGCGGCTCAAGGAACTCGAGTCGATGGAGCAGACCGGTGGCTTCGAAGGTCGCACCAAGAAGGAAATCTTGATGCTGACCCGCGAGAAGAACAAGCTGGAGCGCAGCCTCGGCGGTATCCGCGACATGGCCAAGGTGCCGTCGGCGGTGTGGGTTGTCGACACCAACAAGGAGCACCTGGCGGTCTCGGAAGCGATCAAGCTGGGCATTCCGGTGATCGCGATCCTGGACACCAACTGCGACCCCGACCAGGTGGACTACCCGATCCCGGGCAACGACGACGCCATCCGTTCCGCGGCGCTGCTGACCAAGGTGATCGCCTCGGCGGTGGCCGAGGGCCTGCAGGCGCGTGCCGGTCTCGGTCGCGGCGACGGCAAGCCTGAGGCAGGCGCCGCCGAGCCGCTCGCCGAATGGGAGCAGGAGCTGCTGGCCTCGGCCACCGCATCCGCGGCTCCGGCGGAGCAGGCCGTTGCGGTCGCTACCGAATCAACTCCCACGGAAGGCTGAGCATTGGCCAACTTCACCGCTGCCGACGTCAAGAAGCTTCGTGAGCTGACTGGCTCCGGCATGCTCGACTGCAAGAACGCGCTGACCGAAAGCGACGGTGACTTCGACCAGGCGGTCGAGGCGCTGCGGATCAAGGGTGCCAAAGACGTCGGCAAGCGCGCCGAGCGGGCCACCGCCGAGGGCCTGGTCGCCGCAAAGGGCGGCGCGCTGATCGAGCTCAACAGCGAGACCGACTTCGTCGCCAAGAACGCAGAGTTTCAGAAACTCGCCGACGAGGTCGTCACCGCCGCAGCCGAGGCCAAAGCGGCCGACGTCGACGCGCTCAAGGCAGCCAACATCGGTGACAAGACCGTGGAACAGGCCATCGCCGAGCTATCCGCCAAGATCGGGGAGAAGCTCGAGTTGCGGCGGGCCGCGTACTTCGACGGCACCGTCGAGACCTACCTGCACAAGCGCGCGGCGGACCTGCCGCCGGGCGTCGGTGTCCTGGTCGAATACACCGGTGGCGGTGTCGAGGCTGCGCACGCCGCGGCTCTGCAGATCGCCGCGCTCAAGGCCCGCTACCTGACTCGCGATGACGTGCCCGAGGACGTGGTGGCCAGCGAGCGCCGCATCGCCGAGGAGACCTCCCGCGCGGAGGGCAAGCCCGAGCAGGCACTGGCCAAGATCGTCGAGGGCCGCCTGGGTGGGTTTTTCAAGGACGTGGTGCTGCTCGAGCAGCCGTCGGTGTCGGACAACAAGAAGACGGTCAAGGCGCTGCTCGACGAGGCCGGCGTCACCGTGACACGGTTCGTCCGGTTCGAGGTCGGCCAGCAGTAGCATCAGCCGAATGCCACACGTGCACGCATTCGGAGACGACGCGCTCGGCCACCTCGATGCCGTTGGTGTGGCCGAGGCGATCACCACCGGTCGCGTTGGCAGGGTCGAGGTCGTCGAGGCGGCAATAGCCCGCACCGAGGCAGTCAACCCCACCCTGAATGGGTTGGCGTACGAGGCATTTGACCGTGCCCGCGCCCAGGCTGAGGCGCCCCCCGAGGGCGGCTTCTTCAGCGGCGTGCCAACCTTCGTCAAAGACAACGTCGACGTCGCCGGTCTGCCGACGATGCGGGGCACTGACGCGTGGCCGCCGCGGCCGGCGGAGGCCGACAGCGATTTCGCGCGAACGTATCTCGCCACTGGGATGACACCGCTGGGCAAAACCCAGATGTCGGAGTACGGATTCAGCGCCTCGGCCGAACACCCCCGGCTCGGGCCGGTGCGCAACCCGTGGAACACCGACCGCACCGCGGGTGCATCGTCGTCGGGGTCCGGCGCGTTCGTCGCCGCCGGGGCGGTGCCGATCGCCCATGCCAACGACGGCGGCGGCTCGATCCGAATTCCGGCGTCCTGCAACGGACTTGTCGGACTGAAGCCGTCACGCGGTCGGCTGCCGCTGGACAAAGAAGTCAGCCAAATGCCGATTCGCATCGTGGCCAACGGCGTGCTCAGCCGATCGGTGCGCGACACCGCGGCGTTTTACCGTGAAGCGGAACGCATTTGGCCCACACCGAAACTTCCGCCGATCGGCGACGTCAAGCACGCAGGCACGCAGCGCTTGCGGGTCGCCGTCATCACGCACTCGCTGCTGCGGGAATGCAGCCCCGAAGTCCGCGAGCTGACGCTGAAGTCCGCGGGGCTGCTCGAAGAACTGGGCCATCGCGTCGAGCATCTCGAGAAGCCGCCGGTGTCAGACAGTTTCGCCGCTGACTTCGTGCTGTACTGGGGGTTGCTGGCGATGGGTCAGATCCAGCAGAACCGGCGCGCCATCGACGGGTTCGACGTCGGCCGGCTGGACAACCTTTCCCGCGGCCTGGATCGGCACGCACGGCGCAATCTGCACCGCATCCCGCTGGCGCTCATCCGATTGGCCCGCGCGCGGCGGCATACCGCCCGGCTGCATCGGACCTACGACCTGGTGCTGACGCCGACGTTGGCCGACGAGCCGCCGCAGATCGGGTATCTCGACCCGACCGCCGACTATCAGCAGATCATCGACCGCCTAGAGGAGTGGGTCGCCTACACCCCGTTGCAGAACGTCACCGGCGAGCCCGCTATCTCGTTGCCGCTGGCGACATCCGCCAACGGCTTACCGGTGGGCATGATGTGCTCCGCGCCGACGGGACTGGAAGCGCGCTTGCTTGAAGTGGCTTACGAACTCGAGGACGCCCAACCGTGGGCGCGCATTGATTGATCAGGTCTAGTTCGACGACGATGCAGCGCGGAACGCGCTGAGAAGGAGTCGGACAATCTGGTCTAGTCCGGACTCAGCGCCGCCAGCATCCGCTTGACCTCACGCTGCTCCGACGGTGACAGCTTGGCCAGTACGCGGGCATCGGCCTCCCGCACGGCGGACTCCGCGCGTTTCAACAGCGTCCGGCCCTCGGTGGTAAGCGAAGCCGGCAACGCGCGACCGGACGCCACTGACGCGGGCCGGCTCACTATCTGCGCATTCTCCAACCTGTGCAACACCGTGTTCATCGCCTGCGGCGACACGTTGCCCAGCCGCGCCAGTTCGGCGCTGGATGCTCCCGGACTCATGGAAAGCATTCGCATGCAGATGAAATCAGGCAACGACAGGCCGAGCGGGTTCAGCGCTGCGGATACCTCGGGTCGCAACGTCGACATTGCCTGGTGCAGCAAATAGCCGAGCGGCGCGTCCTCAGTTGTTGCCATGTCAATCATATTGACATATATCAGCCCGGTTGATATACCTGGGGCTATGACTGAAACACAGGAATTCGACTTCGACTTCGATCCGGCCTACCGCGGTGAGGCCACAGAGTTCCCAGGTGGTCGGCCGCCATGGAGTCTGGGTGAGCCGCAACCGGAGATCGCTGCTCTGATCGATCAAGGCAGGATCAAGGGCGATGTGCTCGACGCCGGCTGCGGCGAGGCGGCGCTATCGCTGCACATGGCGGCGTTGGGCCATAACACCGTTGGACTGGACGCATCGCCCACGGCGATCAAGCTGGCGCGGGCCGAAGCCGCCAAGCAAGGGGCGACGACAGCCTCGTTCGAGGTGGCCGACATAAGTGACTTCACCGGATACGACGGCCGGTTCGACACCGTCGTCGACAGCACGCTGTTCCATTCGATGCCCGTCGAACTGCGGGAGGGTTACCAGCGCTCGATCGTCCGGGCCGCCAAGCCGGGCGCGTCGTATTACGTGCTGGTTTTCGCCAAGACCGACGAGGCCGCACCGGCCAACCCGGTCACCGATGACGAACTCCGCGACGTCGTCTCGAAATACTGGGTCATCGACGAGATCCGGCCAGCCAGAATTCACGGCAACTTCGGCGCAGAATTCCCGTTCAAAGGGGTTCACGACGAAGGGCATGGCCGCGGGTCTTTGCCGGCCTGGCTGCTGTCCGCCCACTTGGGCTAATCGGTTACGCGCCAAGTCGTTACGCGCGAACGAGTTGGCTGAACTCCTCTAGATGTGCGCTCACCTCGAGCGGGCCGGCGTAGACCGCCGCAGCGCCGGCCTGCTCGAGGGCCTCGCGGGGAATGCCACCGCACAGCACGGCGGCGGTCGGCACGCCCGCGCTGAGGCCCGCTTGGATATCCCACACGGTGTCGCCGACAAAGACGGCCTCGGCCGGATCGGCGTCGATGCGCTCCAGCGCGACGGACACGATGTCCGGATGCGGTTTGGCCTGCTCAGCGTCCGCGGATGATGTGACGGCGCAAATCAGATCTTCGGCGTCCAGCGCTTTGCGCAACACCTCCAACTCCGGCTCGCCGGCCGATGTGGCGAGCACCGATCGCCAGCCGAGGTCAGCGAGCTTCTCGAGCAGTTCGCGCGCACCCGGCAGCGCGCGAATCTGCGGAGCGGAGTCGAGAAAATAACGGGTGTGCAGCTTTTCGACGTGTGAGCCGTGCGCGTCGGCCAGTTCATCGCCGAGCAGGATCCGGACCAACTCCGACCCCGAACGGCCGATCAGTCCGAGAATTCGCCAGGCGGGTACTTCTTCGTTCACGTCGAGGAACGCGTGATGCCACGCGACGAGATGGTGAAAGTTGGAGTCGACCAACGTGCCGTCGAGGTCGAAAAGGACGGCGGGCTTATGGGCATTACTCATCGCTGACAAATCTTTCTGTTTAATGAATGCTGGCGATGGATACCCTCGAAGTTCGCCGAATAACCCCACGGCATTTGGGGTTGCGGCTCTCGAACACGGAGCAGTCCCGGAACATCCGTCGTAGCGATCGTGAGAATCACCATGCCGAAGACCACCAGGGGCGGCGAGCCCAAAAAGAACGAATTGCCAGGTACGCTCCGTCGTTCCAGCCAAGGAGCGCAGCGCACGTTCGCCAAAGCTCATGACGCGGCGGCCGACCAGTACGGCAGCGAGGAGCGCGCCCACCGCGTCGCCTACGCGGCGCTCAAACACAGCTTCGAAAAGGTCGGTGACCGCTGGTTACGCAAGCCGAAGAAGGGTCCGTCGGATGCGCGCGCGGAGCGAGGCGGCTTGAACAACCCGATCCCATCGCACGAAGGCGTCGACGCCAACGCCAGCAAAAAGCATCTGCTCGACATCGCTCGTCGGCTCGATGTGCCCGGCAGATCGAAAATGGACAAAACCGAGTTGGTCGACGCGATCAAGAAGCAGAATCGGCGGGCTCGAAGCCGGTGACGCCATTCGGCTTGCGCGTCACGGGACGGTGAGGGCAGGCTCCTAACTGTTGCCCGAATCTGGCCTTACCTGTCAAGATCGATCTGGCGCCGGTAACAGTTACTCGCTGAAATGCTGCGTCGCCCGCGGAGGCCGCCAACAACTCACTATCAGAAGGTGTGCGGGTGAACGACGAGTTATCCGGCACCGGGCGACGCTCGCGTCAAGAACGGCCGTTGACAACACCGCGGAGCGGTCTGCGAATTACCCGCGGTGCCGTATCGAATGCGTGTGTGCTGACCGTTCGCGGCGTGCTGGGCCACCTGACCTACCTGCCGTTGCGTGACGCCATCGTCAAGGCGGCGCTCGACGAACCGGCTGCGGTCGTCGTCGAGATCACCGACCTGCGCATCAACGACGATCCCGCACTCTCGGTATTCACCAGTGCTCGCTGGCAGGTTTCGGAATGGCCGGACACTCCGATCGGTTTGGTCAGCACCCGCGCTGATCGGCTGAAGGTATTGCGCCACAGTGTTGTTGCGCGCTACGTACCGGCGTACCCATCATTGCAGGAGGCCGTCGCCGATCTGGCTGCTGACGCCTCGCGACGTTATCGACGGCGGGTCCGCGCGGAGTTGCCGGCTCTGAAAAGCAGTACGGCGCGGAGCCGGAAGCTCACTGCTGAGTGGTTGACGGCGTGGGGTAGACCCGACTTCACCGCAGCGGTGTCGGTCGTTGCCACCGAACTCGTCGAGATGGCTCTGGCGGAAACTGACGGCCCGATCGCGCTGCGACTGGAAACCGACGGATCCACGGTGACGGTCGCGCTGCAGTTTTCACGCTCCGCGACGGTGGTGCGGCAGAAATCGCCCGGTGACACGGTCTCCGAACTCGACCTCATCGCTGGAAATTGTCGAGTGTGGGGCAGTCATGTCGGCGCGGCCGGCGACACAGTATGGGTGGTGCTCGGCCCGGAACATCGCTTCGGCGCGCTTTCCTGACGTCCCTGAATTTCGAGATTGCGCGGCGCTGTATCGGGTATAGGGGTCGGTATGAGTGTCAGAGATCACAGGTCTGCTGAGGTGCGCCAGCAGTCACAGGAACATGCCGAGCGGGCCCGCGCCTCGATGGAAGACCAACGTGACGGTAAGGCCGGCGGCGTTAGTGGCTGGATAGCCGAGCGAGCGGGAGAGTGGGACCTCAGCGGTCAAGACGAGACAACGCTGCAACACCAGAAGTTCTTCTGGAACGTGCTGGTTGACTACTGGTTCCGGATGGAGATCGACGGGTGGGAGAACATCGGCGAGCCGCCGGCGCTGCTGATCGGCATCCACTCCGGGGCCCCGTTCGTGTGGGACGCCTGGACCGTGGGCCTGCAGTGGTGGCGACGGTTCGGGACTGAGCGCACGCTGCACGGCACCGCTCATGACGCGCTGATGGCGATTCCTGGTATCGGCCGCTTCTTCCGGTCGATGGGAGTCTTGCCCGCAGCGCCCGACGCGATCGCGACAGCACTGGCCGAGGGGCACGATGTGGCGTTATGGCCGGGTGGCGAGGTGGACTCGCTGCGGCCGTGGAGTGAGCGTGACCAGGCCAACCTGGCGGGGCGGAAAGGTTTCGTGAAGATGGCGATCCGCGCCGGAGTGCCTATCGTGCCGATCGCGACCGTAGGAGGCGCCGACGCCATGCCGGTGCTGATTCGCGGCGATGGGCTGTCGAAGGCCTTGCGCCTGGACAAGTTGTTGCGGCTCAAGGTGTTCCCGTTGGCCATCTCGCTGCCCTGGGGAATCGCCCCTGCCGCGCTGCCGCAATTCCCGCTGCCGGCCAAGATCAGGACGCGCTTCATGCCTGCGGTCGAGATCGACAATGACCCGGCTCGCGCCGACGACGACGAGTATGTCGACCGCAAGTATCACGAGGTCGAGGACAGCATCCAACGCGGAATGGATGCGCTGGCGCGCAAGCGGGCGTTGCCGGTATTCGGCTAGCCGTCGGCGCTGGACATGCAATGAGGCCCGGTCCAACCTGGACCGGGCCTCATTGAAAAATGATTAGTCCTGATGAGCCTGCTGGCGCTTCTCGGCAGCCTCTTCGCCGGACCGAGCTGCCTCGGCCTCGGCTTCCTTTTGAGCGACATCGCGCTGAGCTGACGCCTTATCCTGCTGCGCCTCGCCCTCTTTCTCGAGATCCTCGTTTCCAACGACGGTGCCGACGGCTTCTTTGGCCAAGCCTTTGGCGCCTTCGACTACGCCCTTGATGCCTTCTGCAGGCCCGCTCTTGTTGTCGTCTGACATGAATTCCTCCTGTTGGCTTACGTCCTGACCGCCTGATTGCCGGCCGACGGCTAGACCGGATAGCTACGACCAATACAAATCGCGTTTCTCGGTTGGCCGTTGGTCGGCGGATTCCCACCGCGCCGGGTGGGCAAACCTCCGCGCGCCGCATAAGTGCGAGCGGAGCCGTTCAGCGTCACTTCGGCCCTGGTGGGGGCGCGAATAGCGTCGCTGTGATGCCGCCCACGCCGGCAACCGGGCGGTGGCGGTCGCTGATGCGCCACTGAAATATGCTCGACCACAACGTCGTACGCCGAGACGTGAAGAACTTTCGTTCGTTTTCGCAAACCAGGACCGCTGATCGCGCAACAATGACGGGCGATCACGATTTTCCAGGTCAAGGCAGCCGCGGCTACCATTCAGCTGTTTGGGGATGACTGTTCCACGCAAGGAGTCTGATGACGGAGCAGGAGCCGACGGGCACTAACGGCGCCCACGGCGCGGCAAGTCGTTCCCAGTACACCCGCGTACTGCTCAAGCTCGGTGGCGAGATGTTCGGCGGCGGACAGGTCGGCCTGGATCCCGACGTGGTGGCGCAGGTCGCCCGCCAGATCGCCGAGGTGGTCCGCACCGGCGTCCAGGTCGCCGTGGTCATCGGCGGCGGCAACTTCTTCCGGGGTGCGCAGCTGCAGCAGCGTGGCATGGAGCGCACCCGTTCGGATTACATGGGCATGCTCGGAACGGTCATGAACAGCCTTGCGCTGCAAGACTTTCTAGAAAAAGAAGGCATCGCCACCCGGGTCCAGACGGCGATCACGATGGGTCAGGTCGCCGAGCCCTACCTGCCGTTGCGTGCCGTGCGCCACCTGGAAAAGGGACGGGTGGTGATCTTCGGCGCCGGCATGGGGCTGCCCTACTTCTCCACCGACACCACCGCCGCACAGCGGGCCTTGGAGATCCGCGCCGACGTGGTCCTGATGGCCAAGGCGGTCGACGGCGTATTCACCGACGACCCGCGGGTCAACCCCGGTGCCGAGTTGCTCACCGCGATCACGCACCGAGAAGTGATCGACCGAGGCCTGCGGGTGGCCGATGCGACCGCATTCAGTTTGTGCATGGACAATGGCATGCCGATTCTGGTCTTCAACCTGCTCACCGATGGCAATATCGCCCGGGCGGTCGCAGGTGAGAAGATCGGAACACTGGTCACCACCTAGCTGGGACGAAGATGACCGTGGTGACATGAAGTGGGGTCAGAGTGCACATTGAGGAGGAGCGGCGAAAGTGATCGACGAGACTCTCTTTGACGCCGAAGAGAAGATGGAAAAGGCCGTCTCGGTGAGCCGTGACGACTTGTCCACCATTCGTACCGGCCGGGCGAACCCGAGCATGTTCTCCCGCATCGTCATCGACTACTACGGTTCGTCCACCCCGATTACCCAGCTCGCCAGCATCAACGTTCCCGAAGCGCGGCTGGTCGTCATCAAACCGTACGAGGCCAGCCAGCTCGGCAGCATCGAGAACGCGATCCGCAATTCCGACCTGGGGCTCAACCCCAGCAACGACGGCAGCCTGATCCGGGTGGCGGTGCCGCAGCTGACCGAGGAGCGTCGACGCGAGCTCGTCAAGCAGGCCAAGGCCAAGGGCGAGGACGCCAGGGTCACGGTGCGCAACATCCGCCGCAAGGCGATGGAGGAGCTGCACCGCATCCGTAAGGACGGCGAAGCCGGTGAGGACGAGGTCGGGCGCGCGGAGAAAGATCTGGACAAGTCCACCCAGCAGTACGTGACCCAGATCGATGACTTGGTCAAGCACAAAGAAGGCGAGCTGCTGGAGGTCTAGCGGCCGCTCAGCACATCATGCCCGTGGCAGACACTGATACCGGCGCAGACTCACCGGCCGAAGGTGCGGTGAAAGAGCCCGCGCCCAAGAAGCCGAAAAAGTCGCGGGCTGGGCGCAACCTGCCTGTGGCGATCGCCGTCGGTGCAGCGATCGGCTTCTCCATCATCGCGATCCTGATTTGGGACCGGTACCTCTGGGTTGTGCTGGTCGCGGCCGCCATGCCAGTGGCGACGCATGAGGTGGTGCGGCGGCTGCGCGAGGCCGGTTATGTCATTCCGTTCATCCCGCTGCTGGTCGGCGGCCAACTCATGATCTGGCTGACGTGGCACTTTCATGCGGTCGGTGCGCTGGCCGGCTACGGCGTCACCGCCGTGGTCTGTGTGTTCTGGCGACTGGCACTGCAAGAGGCGCCCACGGAGGACGGCGCCGAACCACCGCAGTCGAACTACCTTCGCGACGTTGCGGCGACAGTCTTCCTGGCCGCTTGGGTGCCGCTGTTCGGCGCCTTCGGCGTGCTGCTGGTCTATCCCACCGACGGGTCCGTCCGGGTGTTCTGCTTGATGATCGGCGTGGTCTGTTCCGACAGCGGCGGCTATTTCGTCGGGGTGCTCTTCGGCAAGCATCCGATGGTGCCGTCGATCAGCCCGAACAAGTCGTGGGAGGGGCTGGCCGGTTCGCTGTTCTTCGGGATCACCGCGGTGACATTGTCCGCGACTCGGCTGGCCCACCAACCGGTCTGGGTCGGCCTGTTGCTGGGCTTGACGATCGTGGCCACCGCGACCCTGGGCGACTTGGTGGAATCGCAGATCAAGCGTGACCTGGGCATCAAGGACATGGGCCGCATCCTGCCCGGTCACGGTGGCCTGATGGACCGGCTGGACGGGACGTTGCCGTCGGCAGTGGCCACATGGACCGTCCTGACCTTGCTGGGCTGAGGCCGCCACTCATGAAGCAGGAGCTGGTATTCGAGGCGCCGCGTCGGGGACTGCCGCCGCGTCATCTGGCCGACCTCGACGAGGCCGGGCGCGTCGATGCGGTTGCCGCACTGGGTCTTCCGCCGTTTCGTGCCAAGCAACTCGCGCATCAGTACTACGGCCGCCTCATCGCCGACCCGCAGCAGATGACCGACCTGCCGGTCGCGGTCCGAGGTCAGGTCGCCGAGGCGCTGTTCCCGACGCTGCTGACGGCTGCCCGCGACATCACCTGCGACGCCGGCCAAACCCGCAAGACGCTGTGGCGAGCCGTCGACGGCACCACGACGTTCGAGTCGGTGCTGATGCGGTACCCGCAGCGCAACACGGTGTGCATCTCGTCGCAAGCGGGCTGCGGGATGGCGTGCCCGTTCTGCGCGACCGGACAAGGCGGTCTGACCCGCAACCTGTCGACGGCCGAGATCCTCGAGCAGGTACGCGCCGCGTCCGCGGCGCTGCGCGACGAGTGGGGCGACCGGTTGTCCAACGTGGTGTTCATGGGCATGGGGGAGCCGCTGGCCAACTACGCCCGAGTACTGGCCGCGGTGCGGCGCATCACCGAGCAGTCGCCGGACGGTTTCGGCATCTCAGCGCGGTCGGTGACGGTGTCGACGGTCGGGTTGGCGCCGGCCATCCGTAAACTCGCCGACGAGCGGCTCGGCGTCACGCTGGCGCTGTCGCTGCACGCTCCCGACGACGAGCTGCGCGGCACGTTGGTGCCGGTCAACAATCGGTGGAACGTCGGCGAAGCGCTCGACGCGGCGCACTATTACGCCGAGCAGACCGGTCGACGGGTGTCGGTGGAATACGCATTGATCCGCGATGTCAACGACCAGCCGTGGCGGGCGGATCTGCTGGCCAAGCGGCTGCACGGCGCGCTCGGCCCGCTGGTGCATGTGAATCTCATTCCGCTGAACCCGACGCCGGGCAGCGACTGGGACGCCAGCCCGAAGGCTGTGGAGCGCGAGTTCGTTCGACGGGTCCGCGCCGGCGGCGTGGCCTGCACGGTCCGCGACACCCGTGGCCGCGAGATCGCCGCCGCGTGCGGCCAGCTGGCCGCCGAAGGCGGGTAACTGGAGCGCACGCGCATCTGGCCGAGCGTGTGGCCAGTTGGCGCCCAGCTACCTACCTGAGCCAGCCGCGCCGGCGGCCCCACCAGTCACGCACCAAGAAAAAGAGTGCGAGCAGGCCGAAGCCGATCAGGTACAGATCCTCGACGTGGCCCACGTGATTGCCGTCGAGCATCATGAACAGGAAGAAGACGATGAAGATGCCGACGAAATGCCAGTTGCGGTAGTTGATCTTGCTCCAGCCCCACTTCGCGGACGGCACGTCAGCGATGTCGACTTCGCCTGCGCGCTCCACCTCGGTGCTGGCCACGGCAACTCCTCGGGTCGGGATTGGGATGCCTGCACATTCTGGCATATGGAGATTCGTCGGGCGCGTCGGTGGCGCGGCACAATGAGAGAGTGACCGACCGCCGCCTTAAGACCCTGGTGCTGGGCAGCACCGGCTCCATCGGCACCCAGGCGCTCGAGGTCATCGCCGCCAACCCGGATCGCTTCGAGCTGGTCGGGCTGGCCGCCGGCGGCGCACACCCGGACCTGCTCGCCCGCCAGCGCACCCAGACCGGTGTCGACAATGTGGCCGTCGCCGACGATCGTGCTGCGCAGGCCATCGGTGACGTCAGCTACAGCGGACCCGATGCGGTCGTCCGGCTGATCGAGAACACCGAGGCCGACGTCGTGCTCAACGCGCTGGTCGGTGCCCTGGGCCTGCAGCCGACGCTGACCGCGCTCGCATCGGGTGCCCGCCTGGCGCTGGCGAACAAGGAATCGTTGATCGCCGGCGGGCCGCTGGTGCTCGCGGCGGCTCAACCCGGCCAGATCGTGCCGGTCGACTCCGAACACTCCGCGCTCGCGCAGTGCCTGCGCGGAGGCGGCGCCGACGAGGTCGCCAAGCTGGTGCTCACCGCGTCCGGCGGACCGTTTCGCGGCTGGACGGCCGAGGAGCTCGTGCACGTCACCCCCGAGCAGGCCGGAGCGCATCCGACCTGGTCGATGGGTCCGATGAACACGTTGAACTCGGCGTCGCTGGTCAATAAGGGTCTCGAGCTCATCGAGGCCCACCTGCTGTTCGGCATCCCGTACCGGCGCATCGAGGTCGTCGTGCATCCGCAGTCGATCGTGCATTCGATGGTGACGTTCACCGACGGATCGACGATCGCGCAGGCCAGCCCGCCGGACATGAAACTGCCCATCGCGCTGGCGCTCGGCTGGCCGGCCCGAGTGCCCGCGGCGGCCGCGGCCTGCGACTTCTCCATCGCGTCCAGCTGGGACTTCGAGCCGCTGGACCACCGCGTCTTCCCGGCCGTATCGCTGGCTCGTCAGGCCGGTGAGATCGGCGGCTGCATGACCGCGGTCTACAACGCCGCCAACGAAGAAGCCGCCGAAGCCTTCCTAGCCGGACGGATCGGTTTCCCGGCCATCGTGCGCACAATCGCCGACGTCCTGAGCGCCGCCGACCAATGGGCCGCACAACCCGCTACCGTGGAAGATGTACTCAACGCGCAGCGCTGGGCCCGCGATGAGGCGAGGCGCCTGATTGAGCGCGTCACACAGGAGGTTTTACCAACGCGATGATGTTCGTTATCGGCATCGTGCTGTTCGCGCTCGCCATCCTCATCTCGGTGGCGCTGCACGAATGCGGCCACATGTGGGTCGCGCAGGCCACTGGGATGAAGGTGCGCCGCTACTTCGTCGGCTTCGGCCCGACGCTGTGGTCGACCCGGCGCGGTGAAACGGAATACGGCCTCAAGGCCGTCCCGGCCGGCGGCTTCTGCGACATCGCCGGCATGACGTCGGTCGAGGAACTGCAGCCCGACGAGCAGGACCGGGCGATGTACAAGCAGAAGACCTGGAAACGCACCGCCGTGCTGTTCGCCGGGCCGGGGATGAACTTCGT
>Ga0302326_10002224_pt1 | contig 47549 bp, 42 predicted proteins | sample Palsa_T0_3_FD_202264 | JGI IMG/M metagenome (GOLD analysis project Ga0302326, IMG submission 202264) | Peat permafrost microbial communities from Stordalen Mire near Abisko, Sweden - Palsa_T0_3 | ecosystem: Environmental > Terrestrial > Soil > Palsa > Peat permafrost | place: Sweden: Abisko... | reverse complement strand
AGCGGCCTGACCCCTTATGTGTTGGCAACGGTGTTGTTTCTGCTGGCCCTCCTGAGCAAGAGCGTCACCGCGACGCTGCCCGCCGCCCTCCTCGTGGTGTTCTGGTGGCAGCGGGGCCGGCTGTCCTGGCGGCGCGAGGTGCTTCCGCTCGCGCCCTGGCTCGCCCTCGGCGCGGCGTCGGGACTCTTCTCCGCCTGGGTGGAGCGCGCCTATGTCGGCGCGGAAGGGGTCAACTTCGGGTTGAGTGGCGTGGAGCGGATCCTCGTGGCCGGCCGGGCGGTCTGGTTTTATCTGGGCAAGCTCCTCTGGCCCGCCCACCTGGCCTTCATCTACCCGCGCTGGCAGGCAAACTCCGCCGCGCCGTGGCAATACCTGTTCCCGCTCGGCGCGCTGGCGCTGGCCGCGCTCCTCTGGCGGCTCCGCCGCCGGACCCGGGCACCGCTGGCGGCGCTGCTCTTCTTCGTCGGCTCGCTTTTTCCCACCCTGGGGTTCTTCAACGTCTACGCCTTCGTGTTCTCCTACGTGGCCGACCACTGGCAGTATCTGGCGAGCCTGGGGGTGGTGGCGCTGGCGGCGGCGGGCCTGGCCGCGGTGCCCGGGCGGCCGGGCCGGATCCTGGCGGGCGTCCTCGTGCTCGCGCTGGGCACGCTGAGCTTCCGGCAGTGCGGGATGTACCGGGATCTGCCGACGCTCTACCAGACGACGCTCGAGCGGAATCCGGACTCCTGGATGGCCCAAAGCAATTTTGCCAACCTCCTGAGCCAGCAGGGCCGGCCGGCCGAGGCGATCCGCCACTATGAGGCGGCCATCCGGCTGGCGCCTACGTATCCCGAAATTCATTACAACCTGGCCGACGCGCTGGTGAAAACCGGGCGGAGCCGCGAGGCGGTCGGGCAATACGAGGAGGCGCTGCGCCTGCGCCCGGACTACGCGGCCGCGCACGCCAACCTGGGGACGACCCTCGTCGCGCTGGGGGATCCGGCCGCGGCGCTGCCCCATTTCGAGCAGGCGCTGCGCTTCCGGCCGGATTTGCCCCAGGCGCGCTACGGATTGGGCTTTGCGTTGGAGCAGGCCGGGCGGCGGTCCGAGGCGATCGCCCAGTACGCCGAGGCGGTGCGCCTGGCGCCGGGCGACGCGACCCTGCGCTACAGCCTGGCCAACGCCCTGGGCAATGCCGGCCGGCTGGACGAGGCGGTGGCCCAGTACCGGATGGTGCTCCGGCTGAGGCCGGCCGACCCGGACGTCCACTACAACCTCGGCATGGCCCTGCGGGAGCTGGGTCGGACCACCGAGGCCCGCGGTGAATTGGAGAGTGCGGCCCGGCTCGGGGCGCATCATTGAGCGGATGCGGCCGATCGATCCAACGGCGGTGGGCAGACCCTTACGGCTTTCCCGCCTGCTGCCGGGCGGCGGCGAGGCTGCGCCAGGCCACGGCGAGGCCGGGATTTAGCCGCACGGCGGCTTCCAGGTGCGGGATCGCTTCCCGCGGCCGCTTTTCCTGAAGCAGCACGGCCCCGAGATTGGCCTGGTGGTCCGCGGATTTTGGCTCGAGCTGCACCGCCCGGGCAAAACATCCCTCGGCTTCGGCCAGACGACCGCTTTGCGCGAGGACGGCGCCCCATTGATCCCAGATCCTGGTGTCGGCCGGCGCCTCCCGGGCCGCCTGTTCCAGCTGATCGGCCGCCTCCGGCAGGCGGCCCGCCTGCACCAGGGTGATGGCCCAGTCATAACGGCCCTCGGGAAAATTGGGATCGATGCGCAACGCTCGTTCATAGTGGGGGAGCGCTTCCGCCACTCGATTTCCCTGGGACAGGGCGTTGGCCAGATTCACCTCGACGTCGGGAGAATCGGGCTCGAGCTGGAGCGCCTGCCTCTCCTCGGCGATCGCCCCGGTCACATCGCCAATCTTGGCCAGGGCGTTGCCGAGATTGGTGTGGGCTTTGCCAAAGCCGAGCCGGAGGGCCTCGCGGAGCTCGGCGATCGCCTCCACCGGCCGCCCGGCCAGCTGCAGGGCATAGCCGAGGCTGTTGTGCCCCTCGGGTAGGTCGGGCTTCAGGCGCAGGGCAGCTTCGTAATGGGAAATGGCGGAGGAAAAGCGCCCAGCCTGCAGGTCCACCTGACCCAGATGGTCCTCGGCGGTCCACGACCCGGGATCACGGCCCAGCACATAGGTCCAGAGGGTCGCGGAGTCTTGGAACACCCGGACGTAGCCGTTGCTCTCGAGAGCCAGGAGAGCGGCGAGGACGGCTGCGGCGCCGCCAGCCCAAATGGGGACGGTCCGAGCCAGCGCGCCCAGGGCCGCAGCGCCCAGGCCGGCGATCCCGATGAGGGCAATATAGGCAAAATGATCCGCCACCCAGGAGTAGCGCATGTACGACATGGAAACCAAGTCTATGACTGGCAACAAATTGAGAACAAAAAATCCGAGGGCGAAGAGCACATGCCGGCCCCAGGAAGCCCGCCGGGCCCAACCCCAACCCGCCAAGGCCACGAGGGCGATCGCGGGAAGGAGGTGGAGCGGCGAGGGCGCGACGACCGCGGGCGCGTACAGGGGCGAGAGTCCCGCCGGAATCACGGACTTCAGGAAGTAAAAGCCCGTCGCGATCGCCGCCCGAGCCAGGCGCGTGGCCGGCCCTCCCGGGTCGATGGTCCAGCCTCCGATCGCCACCCGATGCTGGAAGCGCAGGGTCACCGCGCCCAAGGCGAGCGCGACCGCGAAGAAAGGCGCCGCGGCCGCCACGTCCCGGGCGGCGATTCGCCCGCGCTTCCACCAGGCATGCAGCAGGAGCACCACCGGGAGCATGACGACCGAGCTCTTGGCCAGCATCGCCGCCAGGAAAAGGAAGAGCGCCCGCGCGTAGGCCGCGGGGCGGCGGGCCTCGTCCCAATCCAGCCAGGCGTCGATCGCCAGGAGCAGGAGCGGCAGCGAGAGCGTGTTCTTCAGCTCGGCGGCCCAGGCCACCGATTCCACCGCGAGCGGGTGCAGCGCAAAGATGAGGCCGCCGATCCAGCCCCAGCGCGCGCCCAGCCGGCGCAGCACCCGCCACACCAGGAGAGCGCTGGCCAGATGCAGCGCGAGGCTGACGGCGTGGTAGCCGGCGGGGTGCGCGCCCCAGGCGCGCCATTCGAGCCACTGCGCGGTGGACTTGAGGGGAAAATAATCCGGCCCCGCGGGCGCGAACCAGATCTTCGCCAGTCCCGCCGGGTCCGTGAGTATCCTATTTTCGGTTACCTCGCGCTCGTCGTCCCAGAGCCAGCCGCCGGCCAGCGCGGGCCGCAGGACCACGGCGCCGAGGACGATGAGGGCTGCCGCCGCCAGCAGCGCCCGGAGGGCGCGCGGGCGCGCGGCCGGGGATCCGGGGCTGGTCGGAGGGGCGGGCATGGGCTCGATCCCGGGAGTTTACGCCGGATTCCGGGGCAAAGATCAAACCTCCGGCACCCGGGTTTCAGCGGAAAGGCCGGGCTCCGCCCGGCGTCCGGCCCTCCGGAGGCAAAAATTAACACAAAAATGCCACAAACCTATTGACGGGGAAATCCCGCGTTCCCATAGGTTGTGGTCACTGGGGCAGGAGGCCACATCCCCTTGTGGTCAACAACCGGTTAATAAGTTCTAGCAAGTTTAGATCGCCTGGGGCTTTTGCGCGCCTCAGACACAAATTTTTCATCCTTCTTTTCCCTCAATTTCAGCCGCTGCGGCAATCCCCGAGTCATGCTTAAGACATTCCAGGTTGGCACCAAGACCTTCGTCCTCGACCAGGCGAAGGCGGAGGCGGCGTTCGCCGCCAAGAAGGTCATCAACGGCCGCCAGACGATGACCTTCAATCTGCTGCCGCTGAAATACCAGTGGGCCTACGATCTCTACCGCACGATGAAGGCCAACCACTGGGAGCCCGAGGACATTCCGATGGGCAAGGACATCGAGCAATGGCGCGAGGAGAAGGCGCTGGCCGACGTCGACCGGTGGATCATTCGCATGGGCATCGGCTATTTCTCGGCGGCCGAGGGGATCGTGGGCGACAACATCCAGCACGTGGTGCGCGAGCTGGTGACCGCTCCGGAGCTCAAGCTCGTGCTCGGCCGGCACGCCCATGAGGAGAACATCCACGCCGATTCGCTGCTCTACATGATCGCCTCGCTCGGCATCAACCCGCACGAGTGCGAGGCGATGTTTGAGGACGTGCCCACCATCGTCCGCAAGAACGAGTTCGTCACCCGGATCTCCCGCGACCTGCGCCGGGACATCGACCTGACCCGGCCGGAAAACAAGAAGTTATTGGCCAAGAACATCTTCGTCTTCGGCCAATGCATGGAGGGCACCCAGTTCTACGGGCTCTTCGGCATGATCCTCTCGCTCTACCGCCAGAACAAGATCCCCGGCATCGGCCAGATGTTTCGCTACACGCTGCGGGACGAGTCCAACCACATCGAGGTCTTCCGCAACCTCTTCATGGACCTGGTGGAGGAGAACCGCGAGATTTGGACCTCCGAGTTCAAGGAGGAGCTGCGCGGCCTGATGCGCGAGGCGGTGGACCTCGAGAAGGAGTTCATCCGCGACTGCCTGCCGGTCAACGCCGTCGGCCTCAGCCTCGAGGACTTTTTGACCTATATCGACTATATCGCCGACCGCCGCCTCGAAGGCTGCGGCCTGGCGCCGCTCTCGAGCGGCATCAAAAATCCGCTCCCGTGGCTGGCCGAAATGATGGATATCAAGAAGGAGCAAAACTTCTTTGAGGGCCGCGTCACCGAGTACCAAAAAGCGTCCTCCCTTTCCGTTACGTCAGACGACGAACTCTGATCGGTTAAATTTCCCGCCTTAGGCCCTGGATTATCGGACCCGCCCCCGGTTCGAATCCAGCGACTCCCCCTGAGAGCTTCCGGTTTCGCCTTGTCCGGTGCTGTGCGCCCCCGCCAGCGCCTTCGAGTCAACTCCCGCATTTCGCTCCACCACTTTTGTTCCAATTCCGTCACGAAATTCTCCCATGAGCACTCCTTCCCTCGCGCATGATCTGGCGCTCAAGCGCGCCGTCCACGCCCCCGTCGAACAGAAACCCCATTATGCCTGGCGCGACATCCTCGCCCACGAGGACATCGCCGTCCCCGCCATCGTCCTGCTCTGCCCGCATGGCGAGGAACGCTTCGCCCTGGGCGAGGTCGCCGACACGCTGGGCAAGGCGCTGACCAACGTCTGCGTGGCCCGCGGCGAGAAGGAGATCTTCACCGAGACCAACCGCGCCTGGGTCGCCGGCATCTGCCGCGAACTGGCCACCAACCTGGTCCACCAGGCCCTGGCCCAGTCCCCCCTGCGCCTGACGCTCAACGCGCTCTACGAGCTGATCGAGAAGACCCTCGTCGACAACAACGCCTATTTCGTCGCCAAGAGCCTGCTGCTCAACCGCGCGCGCAAGCTGTCGGTCGACCGCGAGGCCGCGGCGCAGAACGCCTTCCGCGTCATCCGCCGCAACAACCAGGTCGTGCCCTGGAACGAGCAGAAGGTCGAGATCGCCATCCGCAAGACCTTCCTCTCCCTCGAGCGCGACTCCTCGCCCGCGGTCGCCATCACCCGCGCGGTCGCCGCGCGGGTGCAGATCTCGAAGCAGGCCTTCGTGCACATCGAGGAGATCCAGGACATGGTGCAGGAGGAGCTGATGAAGGCCGGGCACTACAAGGTGGCCGAGGCCTACATCCTCTTCCGCGCCGACCGGGCCTCGGCCCGCGCCTCGGGCACGTTCGAGCCCCCGGCGGCGGCCCCGGTCGAGCCGGCGGCGCCGGGCCAGGAAACCATGGTCGTGGTCAAGCGCGCCGACGGCCAGAACCACTTCTGGGACGGCGCCGACCTGCGGAAGCGGATCGAGTTCGCCCGGATCGACCTGGAACTCTGCCTGACCGCCGACCAGATCGAGCAGGAGCTGCGCCGCTCGATCTACGACCAGATCAGCCAGAAGGACCTCGACGCGACCATCATCCTCAATTCGAAGACCCTGATCGAGAAGGATGCGGATTTCGCCAAGTTTGCCGGCCGGATCCAGCTGACCTATATCTACGAGGAGGTCCTGGGCTGGGACATCGTCGTCGACGGAATCGGCAAGCTGAAGGAATTCCACCAGCGCGCCTTCAAGAAATACCTCGAGCACGGCATCGCCATCAAGCGCCTCAACCCGAAGCTGCTCGAATACGACCTTGTCCGCCTCGGCGCCGCCCTTGATCCGTCCTCCGACCTCGAGTTCGATTTCCTCGGCATCCAGACCCTCTACGACCGCTACCTGATCGTCGACAAGGTGGGGAAGAAGACCCGCCGCATCGAGACGCCCCAGTTCTTCTGGATGCGCGTCGCCATGGGGCTCTTCCTCGGCGAGACCGGGGACCGCGAGCCCAAGATCGCCGCGCTCTACACGCTCTACAAGACGCGCCGCTTCTGCTCGTCCACGCCGACCCTCTTCAACTCCGGCACGCTGCACTCGCAGTTGTCGAGCTGCTACCTCTATTTTGTGGACGACTCGATCGAGGGCATCTTCCAGCGCGGCATCGCGGAGAACGCCTACCTGGCCAAGTGGGCCGGCGGCCTGGGCGGCTCCTGGACGGCGGTGCGCGGCACGGGCGCCTACATCGGCGGCACCAATGGCGAGTCCCAGGGCGTCATACCGTTCCTCAAGCTGCATAATGACCAGCTGGTCGCGGTGAACCAGGGCGGCAAGAGAAAGGGATCCGGCTGCGCGTATCTGGAAACCTGGCACAATGATCTCTACGAGTTCCTCGAGCTGCGCAAGAACACCGGGGACGACCGGCGCCGGACGCACGACATGAACACGGCCAACTGGATTCCGGACCTGTTCATGAAGCGGCTGGAGTCCCGCCAGCCCTGGACGCTCTTCCGCTCCAATCAGACCAAGGACCTGCACGACCTCTACGGAAAAAAGTTCGAGGAGCGCTACGTCCATTACGAAAAGCTGGCCGAACAGGGAAAAATCTTCGGCCAGAAGGTCGAGGCGATCGAGCTCTGGAAAAAGATGCTCTCGATGCTCTTCGAGACCGGTCACCCGTGGATCACCTTCAAGGACGCCTGCAACATCCGTTCTCCGCAGGATCACGTCGGCGTGATCCACTCATCTAATTTGTGCACCGAAATCACGTTGAATACCTCGAAGGAGGAGACCGCGGTGTGCAATCTGGGCTCGGTCATCCTCGACTCGCATCTCCTGCCGGACGGCGCGATCGACCATGCCAAGCTGCGCGAGACGATCGGCATGGCGGTGCGGGCGCTGGACAACGTCATCGACATCAACTTCTACCCGACCGAGGCGGCGCGGACCTCCAACCAGCGGCATCGCCCGATCGGCCTCGGCCTGATGGGGCTCGCCAATGCGCTCTATATGAAGGGCGTGGCCTTCGCCTCGCCGGCGGCGGTGGAATTCAACGATGAGGTCATGGAGGCGGTGGCCCATTACGCCTACGAGGCGAGCTCGGATCTCGCGGCCGAGCGCGGAGCCTATTCGTCCTATAAGGGCTCCAAGTGGGACCGCGGGCTCCTGCCGCAGGACACGCTGGACCTCCTCGAAGCCGAGCGCGGCGTGCCGGTCGACGTCCCGCGCGGCGGCAAGATGGACTGGACGGCGCTGCGGGCAAAGATCGCGGTCCAGGGCATGCGCAACAGCAACGTCCTGGCCATCGCGCCCACCGCCACGATCTCGAACATCACGGCCACCTCACCCTGCATCGAGCCGACCTACAAGAACCTGTTCGTAAAATCGAACCTCTCGGGCGAGTTCATCGTGCTCAATCCCTTCATGGTTAAGGACCTGAAGGCCAACGGCCTGTGGGACCAGGATATGATCGACAACCTCAAGTACTTCGACGGCGAGCTGAAGGACATCGCCCGCATCCCCGAGGCGCTCAAGGCCCGCTACCTGACGGCCTTCGACATCGATCCCAAGTGGATCGTCGAGGCCGCGGCCCGCCGCCAGAAGTGGATCGACCAGTCGCAGTCGGTGAACCTCTGGATCAAGACGCCCGACCTGAAGACCCTGAGCCACATGTATCGCCACGCCTGGCACGTCGGGCTCAAGACGACCTATTACCTCCGCTCGCTCGGCGCCTCGAACATCGAGAAGGCCACGATTTCGGTGAAGAAGGAAACCCGCGGCGCGATCAAGGAAGGCTCCGACGGCGGCCAGAATTCCGGCGACGCCGGCGGCTCGCACCAGGCGGAGACCCTGAATCTCCCCGAGACGGTCGAGGCGGCGGCTGCAGCGGCCGCGGCCAAGAAAGTCTACACCGCCGCGGAGAAGCTCGTCTGCAGCATCGAGGCGATGAAGAACGGCGAAGTCTGCGAGGCCTGTCAGTAGCGCGTCGAATCAATGCTTAAGTTTTTTGAGCATTTCAGCTTCAAACACCTCATAGACGACGCTGCGTTCTTCGAGGAAGATGGCCTCGATGATGGCGCTATCCCGATAGCGGAAGATGAGGCGATACTTGCCGATGCGCAGGCGATAGTGTCCAGCCAGAGTTCCTTCAAGTTCCCGAATGGCACCCTGTTCGCGGCGGAGCCCTGCCAAAGCGCGCTTCACCGCCTGCCGTGGCTCGGGTGCCAGTCTTCGGGCAAAGGTGTATACGGGCTCCTGTACGATGACAGTACAGGTCATTCCGGGATATCCTCGATGCGATACGACTTCAGTTTGCCGGCCTCGTTGTCCCGGATCGCCTTCATGGCCGCCGGATTGGCCAATATCTCCATGGTTTCGACCAAGGCCTGCATGCGTTCTTTTCCGATCACGTAGGCGACGGGTTCGTCATGCTTGGTGATGGTGGCGACATATCCGCCCTGAGCTTCCTTGACCATTTTTGGGAAGCGGGCCTGGCCATCGGTAATTGAATATGTAGAAGACATGATAAAAATATGTAATTGGTGTCCTGGGGCAGGCAAGGGCATTCCGACCACGACCGCGGCGGTGCGAGGGGAAAACCAAAGGGGTCAGGCTAGGATTGCCGCGATTTGGCGGGCAGTCGGAATGGGTCAAAACCGAAAGGAATTCGGATGAAATTAGAACGTTATGGCGCCGAACGAAGACTTGAATCTACGACCGAATTCAGGGCACTCTGGCCCAAGGGACAAGAATTCGATGGCCCTGGGATATTGCCTCAACTCGATCTCTTTTATGAATAAACCCATTGCCGCGGCGGCCGAGGTGCGGATCGCGAAAAACGGCCCCTATCTCGTGTCCGGTGGCCTGCCGCTGCTCACGGAGACCATCGGCACCAATCGGGAGGGGGATGCGGTGCAGTGGATCCCGGGAGCGGAATATCCGCCCAAGGCGAGTTACGCGCTATGCCGCTGCGGCCAGAGCGCGCAAAAGCCCTTTTGTGACGGCACCCATGCGCAGGTCGCGTTCGATGGCGCCGAAACCGCCTCCCGTGAACCCTACCGGGATCAGGCCAAGCTGATCGAGGGCCCCACGATGTCGTTGACGGATGCGGAGAGCCTCTGCGCCTTTGCGCGTTTCTGCGACCCCAAGGGACGGGTGTGGAACCTCGTGAACCGGACGGACGGCCCGGCGGCGCGCCAAGACTTTGTGCAGGAGGCCTGCGACTGTCCCTCGGGCCGGCTGGTGGCATGGGACAACGCCACCGGCAAACCGGTCGAGCCAAAATATGATCCTGCGATCGCCCTGGTCGAAGATCCGTCCAAAAATTGTTCCGGACCGGCCTGGGTGCGCGGCGGCATCCAAGTGATCGGCGCCGATGGTTTCAAATACGAGCTGCGCAACCGCGTGACGCTATGCCGCTGCGGCGCGTCGCAGAACAAGCCCTTCTGCGATGGCCAGCATGCCGCGATCGGCTTCCGGGCCGGGCCGGCGGTTTAAGACGGCCGACTACGGCTTGAGCGCGGCCTGAACGGCCTGCGCCAGGGCGTCCCGAGCGTGTTCATATTGGGTTTTCACGGCGTCGAATTTGGACGGTCCCACATTCTTCAGCTTGGCGAGAAGCTCTTGGGCGACCACCAGCTTGTCTTTGGCGATGCCCTGGGCGTCTTCGTTGGGGAGCGGGGGATACACATTGATGGCCTGGCGATAACCATCGAGCTGCTGAGTCGCCGCCTGGATATACTGAGCCATTGCCTTGTCGCTCTCGCCCGAAGGCATGGTGGTCGACGGCATCTGCTCGGCGCACAGGGCCATCGGCAGCCCGAGGGCGAGAAGGAGGGTGAGGCCCAGCGACTTCGGCCGGGTCCAAACGGACAAATTGTGATTTTCCATGCTTCGTTTGAGCACAACCCGCGCCAAAGAGTTCCGATGCGAGGTCCATTATCGCCCTGGCGGTGGGGAGAAACCCTACCTTATAATGATCTCCCACCCCTCGACTCGGGAGTTTCTCGACCCCATCCCAGCCTCTTTCCTATCCTGATGCCCCAAGCGGTCTTGACTCGGCGGGTGGGGCGGATTCCAAAGGGGGCGATGTCGCAAGCACTGCCAGCGCCGACCCTGCGCCTGGCCACGGAAAGGGACGCGGAGGGAATTCAGGCGGTCTACGCGCCCTATGTGCGCGACACATGCATCTCGTTTGAGGCGGAACCGCCGAGCGTCGAGGAAATCCGGCGGCGCCTCGGCAATGTCCTGCCACGCTGGCCGTGGCTGGTCTGCGAGCGCGACGGGGAAATCCTGGCCTACGCCTACGCCAGCGAGCACCGGGTGCGCGCCGCATTCCGCTGGGCGGTCGATGTGGCGGTTTACGTGCGGGAGGGACGGCAGCGCACGGGCCTGGGCCGCGCGCTGTACACGGGGCTCCTCCCGTTGCTGGGCCTGCAGGGATACTGCCATGCGTACGCGGCGATCTATATACCGAATCCGGCCAGCGTCGGTCTGCACGAGGCGATGGGCTTCCGGTTTTTCGCGGCTTTTCCGCAGGTCGGCTACAAGCAGGGAGGCTGGCGCGATGTGGGCTGGTGGCATCTCGCGCTGCGGGATCTGCCCGCGAGTCCGGAGGAGCCGTTGAGCCTGGCCGCGATCCGTGCCCATCCCGACTGGGAAAAAATACTCCGCGACGGACAGGCTGTTCTCCTCTGGTAGTGGTACCCGACGGGAACCCCGTGAGGGACAGTCGGTCTACGGGTCTGCGCCACCCGTGGTCACCACGACTGCCGGGGGCGCCTATTCAAACATGAAGACCAAGACCAACGCGATTTCCGCCAACAAGGTCCGCAACACCATTCCGCATCACGTCGTCGCTGAGCGAGCCTACGACATCTGGATCGCCCGCGGCCAGCCCGTGGGCTGTGACCACGAGAACTGGGCCGAGGCCGTGCGCCAGTTGACGGTCCCGATCCCGGAGGAGGAGGAGACGCTGTCGTCCAAGATGACGCATTGGGACGAACCGCTCGGCACCGGCATCGAGAGTTCGCTCAATTCCATGACGCCGACCTCCGGCCAGCGCAGCGCCACTTCGCTTTAGGCGACACCCTAATTCAGCCACCCGCCCGTGGCCTGGACCGGTTCGAGACGGCCGCCGCGGGTGACCCAGGCGGCGAGGGCGCGGCGTTCGGCGCCGGGATTGGCGGGCACGGGCAATTTTAGCTCTGCCATCGCCGCGCCGGCCTCCAGCGGCATCCGCGCATCCGCCAGCGCCAGCGCGACAAATTCGTGGTGGAGGACTTCGCCGCGGTTTTCGCCGGCGGTCACCTTCGACGCGTACCCGCCGCCGAGCAGAACGACATGCACCTCCAGCGCCAGGGCCGGGGCGCCGGCAGCGGGCACGAAGCGAACGTGGCAGATGCCGTCATCGCCGAGAATGACAGAAAGGGGGCCGGGGCTGTCGCCCTCCGGCGCGCGCAGGTCCGCTCCCGGGTGCCATTCCCGCCCATCGAGGGCAAAACAGGGAGTGTAGACGGAACTGCTGCCCCAAGCGGCGGCTAGGGCATATTGGCGCTCGGTGAACTGCCGGGCGGCAAAGCGGTCCTTCCAGCCCAGATTGTCCCAGTAGTTCACGTGAAATCCGATCGGCACAAAATCGCGCCACAATCCCCGTTGATTGCGCAGCGCCTCGAGCCAGCGATCGGCCGGCGGGCAGCTGCTGCAACCTTCGCTGGTATAGAGCTCGATCACCGCCACCCGCGCCGGCCCGCTGGAGCACTTGAATTCATCGGCCCGCAGCCAACTCGTTCCCGCCAGCGCCAGGACGCCGGCGACGAGCAGCTTGTCATAGTTCGAAAATCTGGCGGGCAGATGAAACATGGTGGCGGCCGGCGACCCCTCGCCGGTAAAACGTGACAAAATCCCGTCTTTTTGCACCTTGAATCCATGAAATACACCCTGATTTGCACCTCTTTTCTCCTCGCCGTCCTCTCCGCCGGGGTTGCGACGGCCGCCGACGCACCCGCCAAGGGGCCCGAACCGCTCACCATCTCCAAAGGCCAACCGGTCCAACTCCAAGACTATGCCGTGCCCGGCAAGACCACGATTTTCGATTTCTATAGCGAGTATTGCCCGCCCTGCCGGGCCATCGCGCCCCTGATCAAAAAGCTGCACGAGGCCCGCGCCGACATTGCGGTGGTGGAGGTGGACATCAACCGGCCCGGCGTGGAGGGCATCGACTGGAAATCGCCGGTGGCGAAGGAATTCCAGCTCGACTCGATCCCGCACTTCAAGATCTACGGGCCGGACGGCAAGCTGGTTTCTGAGGGGCAGCCGGCGTACACAAAGATCGTCGACTGGGTGCAGGCGTCGCTGCCGTGATGCCCCGGGGGGCGGTCGGCCGGTACCTGGTTTTGGCTGTCGCGTTGGCGACCGCCACGGCCGTGGCCCGCGCCAATACGGCCGTCGAGCCGGCGCCGCGCGACGCCGCCTGGATCAAGCGGCACGAGGCCTTCGTCCAAATAGCCAAGGCGGGCGGCGTCGACGTCCTGTTCCTCGGCGATTCCATCACCGATTTCTGGCGCAACCGCGGCAACGCCGTTTGGGACAAATACTATGGGGACATGCATGCGGCCAATTTCGGCATCAACGCGGACCGCACGCAGCATGTCCTCTGGCGGATGGACCACGGCGAACTCGACGGCCTGCATCCGAAGGTGGTGGTGCTGATGATCGGCACGAACAACACGGGGGTGGAGCGCAACCGGATCACCCCCCGCAACACGACCACCGAGGCGATTGAGGGGGTGACCGCTGTCGTACGTGAGCTCCGTGCCAAGCTGCCGGACGCGAAGATCCTCCTCCTCGCCATCTTTCCGCGCGGCAAGAAGGGCGACCCGCAGCGCGCCCAGGTCCGGGACATCAACGCCGCCCTTGCCGGCCTGGATGACGGCCGGTATATACGCTTCCTCGACATCGGTCCCAAGTTCCTTGCGCCGGACGGGACGCTGTCCACCGCAATCATGCCGGACCTGCTTCATCCCAGCCTGAAGGGCTACGAGATCTGGGCCGAGGCCATCCGGGAGCCGCTGGCGCAGCTCCTAAAATGACCGAGCGCAGGACCGGCCTCCTCGCCGGCCTCGTGATCGCCTTGGCCGCCCTGGCGGCCTATCAAAACAGCCTTTCGGCGCCGTTCGTCTTCGACGACACGGATTCGATCATCAACAACCCGACAATTGTGCGGCTATGGCCGATCGGGCCGGTGCTGTCGCCGCCGGCGGCTACCGGCCAAACCGTGGGAGGCCGGCCCGTGCTCAACCTGTCCCTTGCGGCCGATTATGCGATCAGCGGATTGGGAGTGTGGAGCTATCACGCCACCAATCTCCTCATCCACATCCTGTCCGGCCTGACGCTGTTCGGAATCGCGCGGCGGACGCTGGGACGACGGGATTCGGCCACGCTGCTCGCCTTCGCCGTTGCATTGCTTTGGACCCTGCACCCGTTGCAAACGGAATCGGTCACCTACGTGATCCAGCGGGCGGAATCGCTGATGGGCCTGTTTTACCTGCTGACCCTGTATTGCTTCATCAGGGGAACGGAGGACGCAACCGAGGTAGGGCGCCTTGTCGCCAAGGCGCAGGAGCTCGGCCCGCGCGAGGCCTCGAGCCGGCGGGCTGGGGACAACCCGCGCTACCTAGGGGCGTTGGCCGATCGCGCAAATCAAGAGCCGGTCGCGCGGTGGGGCTGGTTTATGTTATCCGTCGTCGCCTGTCTCCTCGGAATGGCGACGAAGGAGGTGATGGTTTCGGCGCCGGTCCTGGTCTTCCTCTACGACCGGACGTTCGTGAGCGGAAACTTTCGCTCGGCCTGGCGGGGGCACCGGGGCTTTTACGTGGCGCTGGCCGGCACCTGGATCCTGCTGGCCTGCCTCGTTTTGCCGAATCATCAGCGCGGAGGCAGCACCGGGTTCGGCTCGGGCATCTCCTGGGGGATCTACCTGCTGACCCAATTCCCCGCCATCACACGTTATCTCCTGCTCTCGGTCTGGCCCCATCCGCTGATCTTCGATTACGGCACCCGTTGGACGGCGGGGCGGGCGATGACGATCGTGTCCACGGCGATCGTCTTGGGAATAATGGCTGCGACCGTCATCGCCCTCCTTCGCCCAAAAAAGAGAGGCTTCCTCCTTCGCCAAGGCTTCGGCGGACAGGTCGGCGGACGGGTCGATTGGCAAGCCTTCGGATTCGCCGGAGCCTGGTTTTTCGCCATCCTGGCTCCGACGAGCCTCGTGCCGGGCAATCGGCAAACCCTGGCCGAGCACCGCATGTACCTGGCCCTGGCTCCAGTCATCGTGGTGCTGGTAGTGGGACTCAACGCCCTGTGGGCGCGGGCAGGGCGATCGACCTGGGCGACGCTCCTGACCTGCCTGCTGGTCGGCGCGGCGGCCGGAACTCTCACGGCACGGCGCAACGAGGATTATCGAAGCAACCTGTCCCTTTGGGGCGACACGGTGGCGAAGCTGCCGGGCAACCCCTACGCCCAGGCCGACTTGGGCGTCGCCCTGGATCAGAGTGGCGATGAGGTAGGAGCGCTCGCGCATTACACCGAAGCGCTCCGGCTTAAGCCTGATCTGCACGACCTGCATCGGGCCCACGACGACATGGGCATAGCCTTGGGCAAGCTCGGCCGGATCCCGGAGGCGCGGGCCCAGTTCGAGGAGGCGCTCCGGTACAATCCTGATTTCCCCGCGGCGCATAACGATCTGGGCAATGCGCTGCGGCTCGAGGGCCACCTGGCGGAGGCCGAGGCCCAGCTCCGGGAAGCGCTGCGGCTGCAGCCGGACTACGTCACGGCATGGCTCAGCCTGGCGCTGGTCCTTGGCCAAACCGGCCGCTTGCCCGAAGCCATCGCGGCTTACCAGCGGGCCGTGGCCCTGCAGCCGTCCGACCCCCAGGCTCACTTCCATCTTGCGAATGCCTTGGCGCAGGCGGGCCGGCTGCCGGAGGCCGCCGCTGAATATCAACGGACCCTGCAGCTCAATCCCCGGAACGCGGGAGCCCACTATAATCTTGGCCGCGCCCTGGAGGCGATGGGCCGGCGGGACGAGGCGAGCCGGGAGCTGGCGGAAGCCGCCCAACTCGGCGCCGGCCGCTAAGCCGGATCCGCCGAGGCTAGTGGGGAATGCCGGCCGCGCCATCGGCGATAAGGCGTCTTCGGTAGAGGTTCAAAGGTCGGGTTGTCCCCAACCCGACGGTCGCTCCGTCCACCTTGGAGGAGCGCGCCGCGCTTCTGCGGAATTGCGCAGCGGCGGATTTTCCGCAGCCTGGGCGCCCATGGCTGAACCAAGGCGAAAAATCCGCTGGGGCGTGCTGGGCTATGCCCGCATCGCCCGCGAAAACGTGATTCCAGCCCTGCGGCGGTCAGCCAATGCGGAATTCCACGCCCTGGCCTCGCGGGACGAGGGCAAGCTGGCGGAGTGCCGGGCGCGCTTTCCCGGCGCCCGGGGCTTCCCGGATTATGACGAATTGCTGCGCGATCCCGCCATCGACGCGGTCTATATCCCTCTGCCCAACTCCCTGCACCGGGAGTGGACGATCAAGGCGGCCGAGCACGGCAAGCACGTCCTCTGCGAGAAGCCGATCGCGCTGTCGGCCGCCGAATGCCGCGAGATGATCGCCGCCTGCGCGGCGCACCGTGTGGTGCTGATGGAGGCCTTCATGTACCGCTACACCGATCGCACGCGGCAGGTGCTCGGCGTCCTGCGCAGCGGAGCCCTGGGCGAGATCCGGTTCATCGAGGCGAATTTCTGCTTCATGCTGGCGAATCCCGCCTCGATCAAGCTGAGGCCGGAGCTCGGCGGCGGAGCCCTCTACGACATCGGCTGCTATCCGATCAATTTTGCCGGGCTGGTCGCCGACGAGATCGCCGGGAAGGCCGGCGCCGCGCGGCCCGAGTCGGTGGCGGCGGCGTGCGTGCGGACTGGCGGTGTCGACGAGAGTTTTTCCGCGCTGCTGCGCTATCCGACGGGACTCGCCGCCACGCTGCACTGCAGCATCCGGGCCCACCGCAGCATGGGAGCCAGGCTCACCGGCACGGAGGGAACCCTGGAGGTGCCGGACACGTTCCTCGACCCCGCCGGGTCGCTGGTCCTCGTCCGCGGCGACGAGCGCCGGGAGATTCCCGTGGCCGAAAGCGACCGCTACCGGCACGAGGTGGAGGACTTCTCCGCCGCGCTGCAGGAGGGCCGCCCGCCGCTGCTCGGACTGCCCGAGTCGCTGCGCAATATGGAGATCATCGACCGGCTGTTCGCCGCGAGCTGAGCGCAGGGCAGACGTCCGAGGCGGACGGAGCGCTAGGCGGGTTGGGGACAACCCGCGCTACCTCCTCAGGCCGGTGGGGAACGGCGGCCGAAAAATAGGGTGACGACAAAGAGGACCAGGAAGATGAAGAAGAGGATCCGGGCGATCTCACTGGCCAGGCCGGCCACGCCCCAGAATCCGAGGGCGGCGGCGATCAGGGAAACGACGAGGAAGATGAGGGCGTAGCGGAGCATGGTGATGGTTCCTTGTTGAATTGGTATTTCGGACTAAAGGGGGGACCTTCTGAAGCTGAGAAACGCGCCCACGGCGATCAGGACGCCACCTCCCACGATGTACGTCACGTGCAAGGGGGTGCGGGCGCCTCCATCGATCGAGTTCGCCATATCGCTGGAGGCGGTGGCGACGCGCCCGACCAGGGAATCCCGCCGGGAGATTCCCTGGAAGAGAAGGACCGCCCCGAGGATCAGGATGACAAGGCCGAGGATTTTCATGGTCGGGAGATCTGTAGAGACATGGAACGATTTCCCGGCCCCTGGTTCCCCCGCCGCGCGCCAATTCCGGGCGCCCTGAGTCGCAGGCCGGGCTACTGCAGGTCCGGCGTCATGCTCATGACGCGGTTGTAGAAGCCGTTCAGGATCGGCCCGGTCTGCTGCCCGGCCACCTCGGAGCCGGTGCGGAACGTCTCACTCGCCGCGAAATTCTTCACCAGCACGCAATAGTCGCTGTTGACCATGATGCCGAGCAGCTCCCCGGTCTGGCTGAAGACCAAGTCTCCCCGCGTCGGGGAAAAGTCGCCAAAGAGGCGCTTGAAGAAACGGTTGTCCACGCGCACATAGCCGGGGTGGGAGGGATCCAGCTTGAAGCCCACCGCCCCATAGCCCTTGCCCCGTCCGCTGATGAGGACGGCGTCGGGAAACTTGAAGGGATCGGCCGCCAGGGCATACACCTTCACTCCCATGGCCGCCACCTGGGAGGCATCGACCGGCACGGCGATGGCCCGCGGATCGCTGGCCAGGAACTCGACCGACGCGGCGGAGCCGTGATAGCCGGAGGGGCGGTTGAAGGCCACGCCCAGCTGCTCCCAATTGTCGCTGTCGAGGCCGAAGGAGAAAACGGTGTCCGCCACGTGCAGGAGGGCGTAGACCCGGGTGCCGTCGGTGACGAAGATGGTCGGCACCGTCTTGGAACGGTCGACTCGGCCGAAGAAGCCCTTGCGGCTGGCGGTGAAGGTGGTGTCGACCTGGTTGGCGAGGAATTCGTTGTAGAGGACGTTGGCGTTGATCGGGCGGCTGTCCCGGATCTCCTTGGTGAGCTCTCCGGACTTTTGCGCGAGCTGGCCCACGCCCTGCGCGAGCTGGGCGCTGTTCTGCTCGACCTTGGCGCGTTCCGCGCGCTCGGTCTGGACCTGGGTTTGGAGGGCGTCGGCCTGCTCCTGCAGGTGCTGCTTCTCCGTCTCGCCCACCACCACGGCCATCGTCAGGCCCGCGATCTGCTTTTGGGCGTCGGCCTGCTGTTTCGAGAGGACCGCCAGGGCCTGCCGCTGGCGCTCGGCGTCGGCATTCTTTTCATCCAGCTCGCGCAGGATCTGGGCCAGCTGGTCGCGGCTGAGCGCGGCCTCGCGGGAGGCCTCGGTGAACTTCTGGTTGAGATCCGCCGCCGCGCGCTGCGTATCGGTCAGCGTCGCCGTCAGCTGGTTTTTCTGCGCCTCGACCGCCGAAAGATTCTGCTCGCGGGCCGTCAGCGTCGTGTTCGCATACGCCAGCTTCTGCGCCAGGTCCTGCCGGCTGGCCTGCTCGTCGGCCAGCGATTGGCGCATCGCCTCGACCAGATCGTCGCCCTTGGAGGGGGCGTTGGCCGCCACCTCGGGCACCGGCGGCTGCGCGGTCCGCACGGGCTCCGCCCGCTCCCACCGCGTCAGGGCGATGAGATTCAGGAAGAGAAAATCGACGATGATGAGCAGCAGCGTTCTGTTCATGAGACAACTGCGGCGGGGGCGGGGGCGCCGGTCTGGACCTGGATGATCAGGCCGCGCTTGTAGGTGCGGATGTGGCGGATCTTGACGAAGGCCACGCAGACGATGCCGAAGAGGTTCGACGAATAGGCGGCGAGAAGATTGGGCTGGATCAGGCCCAGCACCTGCAGCACCAGCGCCGCCGCGGTGCCCATCATGCCGACGTAGAGCCCGCTGTCGAAGAGGTTCTCCTCATTTTCCATGAGGCGGAGCTTCAGCAGCGGCGAGATTTCCTGTTCGTCGATTTCCCTGACTTTGCGCAGGCAGATCAGGTAGATCACGACTTGGAGAACGGCGAAGACGCCGATCGATATGAGTGTGGAGGTATCCATGGTAATTTGGGACGGGGGGAGGGGAGGCGCGGCCGGGGAGGCCAGGAGGACGGGGAGCCGGAGCTGGACGCGATATTCGGAGGCGGGCGCCCCCTTGAGCAGGAACGGTTCGGTGACGACGACCAGCAGGGACGCGAGCAGCAGGGCCAGGAAGCCGGCCCGCACGGGAAGGACCGGCCCGGTCCGGCCTCCGGCGAAGCCCGGAGTCACGACCCAGGCATCGAGCCCGCGCAGCACGAGGAAGATGCCGGCCAGATAGCCGAGGTATTTCAGGGTCAGCATCAGCCGCGGGTGGATCAGGACGAGGGTGCCCGCCGCGCTGAGGGCGGGGCCGGCATGCCGATTGACCGGCACCTGGCGCAGCAGGAGCTGGCGCACCGCGCCCTGGCCGTCGCCCAGCGCCAGCCGCAGGTCGTCGGCGCCCGCCTTGCCGTACTGGATCAGGTAGGTCGCGACGCGATCGGCGGAGTCGGTAAAAAGGGCGGCGGAGTAGATGAGCGGCAGCTGGTCGGGGGCCACCCGCGCCAAATGCGCATATTCATTGACCGTCTTGACGCTATCGGTCCGGCGCAGCAGTTCGCCGAGCTGGATCCAGTCGAGCCGGCGGGCCAGAGCGAGGAGATCGAGGAAAAACGGCTCCAGGTCCCCCAATTCCTTTTTTGCGGCGGCGGCCTCGGCCATCTCGCGCAGCTCGACCTGGAGGGACCGGGACATGTCCTCGCTCTGGTAGAGCGCGGCGGCGAGGAGGAGGAGCGAATCGAGCGGCTGGCCGCCAGGACGGTTGGCCGGGACGAAGCGCCCGGTGGCCGTCAGGTCATGGAGGCGCAGCAGGTCCTGGACGCCGAGGGAGCCGGAGTGGTCCAGCGTCGCGTGCAGGGAGCTCCGCGCCTTCTCGGGCAGGAAAAAGGTCTCGACCGGCGTGCTGGCGGCCGCGCCGGTGGCCACGCGCAGGTTGAAGATCGGATCGAGGAATGGGTCCCATCCGCCCCAGGCGGCGAGGGCCGGCTGGCGGGCGGTGAGCTGGCCGAGGGCGGCGGCCAGGGCGGGAGCCTGGGGATCGCCCACGGCCCGGGCCGCGGTCAGCACCATCGAGGCCGGGCCGATTTTTTCCACGTCGACGAGCTGCCGGCCGAACGCGGCGAGGGAGGGCGTGCCCGCGCCGGCGGCCCGCAGCAGGATGGGACTGAGCGAGCGGACGTTGACGGGCAGCATCCAGGCCCCCAGCGCGACGATCAAACCAGCCAATACCAGCAGCGGCGCCAGCAGCGGATTTTTGCGATCGTTGACGAAATCGGTCATGAATAATCGGCAAAATCAGGCAATCTCGGGTGCTCCGAGGAAATTGATTTGCGGGCGGCGGATGTCGAAACTACCCCTGATTAAGTTCCTCTGACCGATGTCTCTGCGAATTGTTCACTATGACGAATCCATTTTGCGGAAGAAAGGCGAGAAAATCGTTAGTTTTGACGCTGCCCTGGCCAAACTGGCCTCCGACATGATCTTGGCGATGCAGGAGGTGGGCGGCATTGGACTGGCCGCGCAGCAGGTGGGAGTGGCCCGGCAGCTCTGCGTGGTCGACCTCCGCCGCAGCGAAGACGGATTCGCCTGGGAGCTCGACGGGCGCCATCCGCCGCGGGAGCTCTTCATGCCGATGATCCTGGTCAATCCGCGGGTGACCGCGGCGGTTGGGATCCCCGACACGGTCCACGAGGAGGGCTGCCTTTCCTTTCCGAATATCCGCGGCGATGTGGAGCGGCCGGAGGAGATCACCGTTCGCTACCAGGACGGGCAGGGCGTGCCCCATGTCCTGACCTGCAACGGCCTGCTCGCCCGCTGCATCCAGCACGAGGTCGACCACCTGCAGGGCAAGCTGTTCATCGACCGGATGGAGAGGAAGGCGCGCGCGGCCCTCGAGCCGGCCATCAAGGCCCTGGCCAAGCAGACCAGGGCGGAGGCCAATACGCCATGAGCCAGAAGTCTGACGGCATGAACTACGCGCCCCAGGGCAAGCCCAATCCCGTGGTGGGGCCGGGGGAATTCACCTTTGCCGCCGTCCACCTCGAGCACGGCCATATTTATGGCCAGTGCAACGGCCTGATCGAGGCCGGCGCGGAATTGAAATGGGTCTACGATCCGGATCCGAAAAAGGTCGCCGCCTTCCGTGAAAAGTTTCCCGCGGTCCAGGTCGCCCGCTCGCTGGATGAGGTCCTGGCCGATGCCGCCATCCGGCTGGTCGCGGCGGCCGCCGTGCCCTGCGACCGCGGCCCGCTGGGCTGCCGCGTGATGGAGGCGGGCAAGGACTATTTTACCGACAAGACGCCGTTCACGGCCTTCGACCAGCTCGACCAGGCCCGGGCCTCGGTCATCGCGACCCGGCGCAAGTACATGGTCTACTTCAGCGAGCGGCTGCATGTGGAATCAGCGATGTTCGCGACGGACCTGGTGCGCGGCGGCGCCGTCGGCCGCGTCGTGCAGGTGCTCGGCCTCGGGCCGCACCGCCTGAGCAAGGAATCGCGCCCGGCCTGGTTTTTCGAGCGGGCCAAATACGGCGGCATTCTCTGCGACATCGGCAGCCATCAATTCGAGCAGTTCCTGACCTTTTCGGGCGCGACCGACGCCGTCGTCAACCACGCCGCGGTGGGCAATTTCGCCAATCCCGACAAGCCGGAGTTCGAGGACTTCGGGGAAGCGGCGCTCGTCGGGAACAACGGCGCCTCCAATTATATCCGGGTCGACTGGTACACCCCGCCGGGGCTCAGCACCTGGGGGGACGGCCGCATGGTCATCCTCGGCACGAAGGGCTACATCGAGCTGCGCAAGTACGTGGACGTCGCCCGCGAGCAGACGGGCGACCATGTCTACCTCGTGGACGAGAAGGGCGAGCACCACCTGCATGTCGCGGGCCAGGTGGGCTACCGCTTCTTCGGCGAGCTCATCCTGGACTGTCTCAACCGCACGGAGCGGGCCATGACCCAGGCCCATGTCTTCAAGGCCGCCGAGCTTTGCCTCCGCGTGCAGGCGGCGGCCAAGCGCATCGCGCCCTAGCCGCGGCCCGTGAGCATCGCGACCCGCACGGGAGACGAGGGCACGACCGGGCTGCTCTATGGGCAGCGCGTCCCGAAGGATCATCCGCAGATCGAGGCGGTGGGCGCCTGCGACGAGCTCAATGTGGCATTGGGGGCGGCCAAGCTGCTGGTGGCCGCCGGACCCGCGCGCGCCCTGCTGGAGCAGGCGCAGCGGGCCCTGGTCGCACTGATGGGGGAGCTGGCCTGTGCGGAGTCCGATGCGGCGCGCTATGCCGAGTCGAAGTTTGCCAAGGTGGGGGAGGAGGATGTCGGGCGGCTCGACGCCGCGATTGCGGCCCTCGAGGAGGACGGCGTCGCCGCCGACGGCTGGGCAACGCCCGGCGCCAATCCTCTGGCCTCGGCCCTCGATCAGGCGCGGGTGGCGGCTCGGCGGGCCGAGCGCAGGCTGGCCGCGCTCCCGGCGCAGGGGCGCGCCCTGCGGCCGGCCGTGCGGCAATTCATCAACCGGGTCTCCGATCTGCTCTGGCTGCTTGCCCGTCAGGCGGAGAAATAGGGTTTCCAACGGCACCTCCCGGCCCTATCGTCGGAGGCATGCGGATTCTTGCCATCATTCTCATCGTCGCCGCGGCGGCCTGGCGCATCCTGGCGCTGCACGCGCCGGAACTAAGCAATTTTTCGCCGCTGATGGCGCTGGCTTTTTGCGGCGGGGTCTATTTCCGCGATCGCTGGATGTGGTGCGTCCCGTTTGTGGCCCTGGCCGCCTCCGATCTCTATATCGACCACTACTATGCCGTCCGCTACGACTACCACTGGAGCGTGGCCGGCGTTCTCCTCCGGCTGCTTTGTTTCGCCGCGGGCTTGATGCTCGGCCGCACGGTGGCCGGGCGCCGCAGCTGGCCCGCGCTCGGCGCGGGCGCGGTGGGGGCGTCGGTCCTTTTCTACCTGCTGACGAATACGCATGCCTGGCTGGAGGATGCCCGTTTTTCGCATGCCGCCACCGCCTACGCATACACGCTTGCCGGCTGGTGGCAGGCGCTGACAGTCGGCCACGCCGGGTTTCCCTCCACGCTCTATTTTTTCCGCAACACTTTCGCCAGCGACCTGCTTTTCACCGGCGCCTTCGCGCTGGCGATGGAGTACGCGGCGCTGCGCCAGGGGGAAGCCAGCCTGCTGGCCCGGAGGGCCTAGGTAGGGCCTAGGTGGTCGGGTTGTCCCAACCCGACCCGCAGCGCCTCGGGTGGCTTGCGGAATCATTTTTTTTGCGCATGCTTGCGGGTATCGCCGCACCCACGGCGCGGCGGTTGCTTCACATGAAAACGTTTCTCAGGCAGTTGCTGCTTTCGGGGGCGGTCGCGCTCATGGCGAGCGCCGGCCCCCTTCTGCGCGCGGCCCCGCCGGTATCCGGAAACGGCGAGGCCCTCTATGTCACGATCGGCACCGACGATCCCCTGGCCTTCGATCGGTTTCGCTATGGCTTCGCCACCCCCAAGGTGAACGAGGACCTCATCATCCCGACCCTGAGGGCCAAGGCGCCCGATATGGCCCAGGCTGCCCATTGGAGCGCCCCGATCGTCGTCCTGAACGAGGACACCCGGCCGCCGGCGGGGCAGCCCGTCCTGCGCCTGACCTGGAGCGACGGCGGCAGGGTGTACGCCGAATACCTCGCGACGCCGGCCGCCAAGGCGGTCGAACTGGGCGTGGTCAGCCGCGATTCACTGGCCTACCATCCGACGCCGGACGCCGCCCTGAACCGGGTCCTTTCGGCCACGAGCCAGGATGCCAAGCGCGATGAGAACATCCGCGCTCATACGGAGATGCAGCTCTACCTCGCGCTCGACCTCGTCGAGAAGCACTTGGCCGGCAGGTAGGCGCGGGTGAATCGGCGGTCACCGGCTCGAGCCGCGTTCGCGGTAGAGCGCGCTCCGGATGAATCCGCCTTGAAAGGCGCGCTCGGCCTCGAGCGCGAATCCGGCCCCCCGCAGGATCTCCTCGGCCGGGGGAAGGGAGCGCGCCGGCAGGCCCGTCTGCCAGCGAAAAAAAATATAGAGGAGGCGGAGCATCGCGCGCGCGCGCCAGCGCCTCCAGCCCCGCGGGGGCCACGCAAAATCCGCCCAGAGCCACCAGGCGCCGGGCTGCAGGCTGCCCCGCACCCGGCCGACGAGTTCGCCGACCCGATCCGGGGTGAAGCAGTCGAGGAAGAAGAGGGTGATCACGGCGTCATACCGGCCGGCGGGCAAGGCGAGCGAGAACACATCGGCCTGCTCGAAGGCGACCCGGGCGCGGGCGGCTGGGTCGGCCAGTCGGGCGGCCGCGCGGGCGAGCATGGCGCCGCTGACGTCGACGCAGCGGATGCTGGCGGCGGGCGCGGCGCGCGCGAGCCGCGCCAGGCAGCGGCCGTCCCCCTCCCCGAGGACGAGGATTTCGCGGCAGTGGCGCATCCGGTCCAGCAGGCAGAAGCGCGCCCGCTCCAGGTCGCGGCCAAAGGCGAGGAATTCGAGCCCGCGATAAGCGCGGGCCAGCCCGTCGAAGTCGGGGGCGGCCGGGTTCATGGCGGGCCGCCCCGGACATGGCGCGCCGCGTGCAGGAGGAGCGCCGCGGCCGGGGTCAGCAGCGCGACATCCGCCAGGACCCGGGCGGCCTGCCGCCCGAGGCGGCCTTCCCAACGGTCCACCGTGCCGAGCAACAGGCCGCTGGCGCAGGCGCAGAGCGCCGCGGGACGCGAGAGGCGGCCGGCGAAGCACGCGGTGGCGGCGGCGAGAGCCGCCAGCGCCCAGGGCAGCGCGCGGCTGAAGGCGGCCGCGCGCCGAAATTGTCCAACGAGCGAGACCTGCCCGTGCCCGCGATCCACCTCGTGCTCCCAGACGGAAATGAGCGCACAGTTGGCGAAGCAGAGTGCGGCGAACAAGCCCAGCGCCGCCGCGACCCGCGGCAGCAAGTCGGGATGGGTCGAAAGGACAAAGAGCGCAACGCCGCTCGTGAGCAGCAGCGCGACGCAGGCCTCCTTGGGCGGCCGCCAGAGACTCCGGCGATGGATCAGCTGGTGGGACAGGAGATAGGCCAGCACCGCTCCGAGAAGAACGATCCCGGCGATGAGATCGGCCGGAGCGAGGTAGCGTTCGGCCGCAGCCAGGTCCGCGGCCAGGACGACTGCGCCGCAGCCTGCGATGGACCAGCGCCGGCGCTGATAGAAGGAGTGGCGGAGGGTCAGGACCTGGGCGGGCGCGAGCCGCCAGCCCTCGATCCAGCGGTCGGCCGCGTAGGAAAGCCAGACCGACGCGCCCAGGACGAACCGCGGCGCGGCGCCGAGCGCCACGCCGGCGATGTGGGCGATCAGCCACTGCCAGATGAGGACGACCGCCGGGGCGTCGAGGGAGAGCACGGTCGGCCATTGCCACCAGCGCGGCCTGCCCCAGCCCGGATGCCCCGCGCTCGACGCCATCGGCCCGCTACCGGCGGAAGAAGAAGTACACGGTCATGATCGCGCCGACGACGATCACGATCCGGCGGACGGTCGCGGGATTCGCCTTGCGGGCGAAAAAGGCCCCGGCATACCCGCCGGCGATGGCGCCGCCCATCATCAGCAGGGCGTGCGGCCAGATGATGATCCCGCGGCTGATGAAGACGCCCAGCGCGACGAGGTTCTGGGTGCCGGAGAGGAGGGTTTTGATCCCGTTCATCGCGTGGATGTCGGTCATGCCGGACAGGCTGAGCATCGCCAGCATCAGCATGCTGGCGCCCCCGCCGAAATAGCCGGCATAGGTGGCGATGACGAGCTGGATGGCGAGGGTGCCCGCGCCGATGCGGGCGGAATCCTCCGGGCCCTGCGCGCGCCGGCGCAGCAGTTGGGTCACGGAGTTGCCGCAGGCGAACAGCAGCGTGGCGGTGAGCAGCAGCCAGGGGAGGATCCGGTCAAAGGTGGCCTGGGGCGTCCGCACGAGGATGATCGCGCCGACCAGGCCACCGATCGCGCTCATCACCAGCAGCCGCGGCAGCAGGCGCCGCTCGCGCTTGATGTCCTCGCGATAGGCGCCCACGCTGGCCATCGTGCCGGGCCAGAGCGCCATCGTGCTCGTGGCGTTGGCGCAGATCGACGGCAGGCCCGCGAAGATCAGCGCCGGAAAGGTGAAAAAGTTTCCGCCGCCCGCGACGGCATTGATCAGTCCCGCCGCCACGGAGGAACCGAGAAGGAGGGAGACTTGGGCCGGATTCATCTCGGGCGCGTCATCATGGACGGAAGTGATGAGTGACAAGCGGCGCCTGACAAGTAAAAGGGAATCCCATGGGCCGCCCCAATATCCTCTGGATCGTCGCCACGCAGTGGCGAGCCCAGGCTTGCGGCTATGCGGGCGATCCCAATGCGCGCACGCCTTGCCTCGACGCCCTGGCCGCGGGCGGAACCCATTTCAGCCAGGCGGTGACCCCGCATCCGTTCGGACCCTTTGCCCGGGCGGCGATGCTGACCGGGAGGCCGTCCCCGCAGAATGGCGTGAAGGAATATTTTGACCCGCTGCCGGAGGCGGTCCGCACGGTGGCCGGGGATCTCGCGGGCCGGGGCTACGCGACGGCCTTTTTCGGCAAATGGCATCTTGGGCGGCGCGATCCGGAGGCTTCGCTGGTCGGTGCAGCCCACGCGCGGATACGCGTGCCGCCCGAGGCGCGCGGAGGCTTCGGATTCTGGGAGGGATTTGAGAGCGGGTTCCTGCTGAACGATCCGTGGCTGCACGGGACGCGCCTGCCCGAGCCGACCCAATTTTCGGGATACCAGGCGGACGTCCTGGGAGCCCGCGCCGCAGCGTGGCTGCGGTCCCGGGATCCGGCGACGCCCTGGTTCTGCGTCGTGAGCCTGGAAGCGCCGCATCCGCCCTACGATGCGCCCGCGGCCGGCGTCGTCCCCCGTGATCCCGGATCCGTCATCCTTTCCCCGAACGTTCCCAGGGGAGGGGAGGCGGAGGCGGCTGCGCGCGGCGAACTGGCCGGCTATTACGCCCATATCGAGGCGGCGGACCGGGCTATCGGTCGGCTGGTCGAATCGATTCCACCAGCCTTGACCGTCTTTACGTCGGTGCACGGCGACATGCACGGCGCTCACGGGCTGTTCCGCAAGGGCTGGCCGCATGAGGAGAGCGTCCGGGTCCCCTTGATCATCCGCCCGCCTCCCGGCGCCGCGGGGCAGCCCGGGAGCAGCGACCGGCTGGTTTCCCTGCTGGATCTGGCCCACTGGACGTTGGGCTGGGCCGATGCGCGCAGCCCGGCGGCGCTCACCGGCTGTTTGCCCACGGGGGGCGAAGAGCCCCGATTCCAGGTGATCTCGATGCCCTCGATCGTCGCGCTTCCGCACCAATGCGACCGGATCTGGCGCGGGCTGCGCACGCGGGAGCGCAAGCTGGTCCTCAACGCCGACGGGACGCCCTGGCTGCTCTTCGACCTGGACCGCGACCCCCTGGAACTGCGAAACGAGGCGGGCGATCCCGGCCGCGGCGCGGAGATCGGGCGGCTGCGCGCGATGCTTGCGCCCGAATTTTAGGCCGTGGGCCGCTAGGTAGGGCGCTTTGTCCCAAAGCGCCGGGCGCTCCGCGGACGGGGCGGTTGCGCGTTGGGGGACAACGCGCCCTACCTTGTCAGGCACCCACTACTTCGGAGGCTTTCGCCTTGGAGGTGAACTGGCGGCGGATCACCGCGGCGATTTCATTCATCTTGACCGGCTTGGAGATGTAGTCGTCCATGCCGGCCGCGAGGCAGATGTCGCGGTCGCCCTGCATGGCGTTGGCGGTGAGAGCGATGATCTTTGGCTGGCGCTCGCGCGCGAGGCGCTGGCGGATCTGGCGGGTGGCTTCCAGGCCGTCCATCTCCGGCATCTGCAGGTCCATCAGCACGAGATCGTAGGGATGGTTTTCCAGGGCGGTGATCGCCTCCAGGCCGTTGCCCACGGCCTCCGCCCGGTAACCCAGCCGCTCGAGGAAGCGCAGCGCGACCTTCTGATTGACGTGATTGTCCTCGGCCACCAGCACGCTGAGCGGGTACTCCTGGGCCAGGATGGGCTCGCGATACGGCGTGGTGGTGGCGGTGGGCCCTTCGGTCGTCGCCGGGCCGAAGAGCGAAATGACGGCCTGCATCATCGCGGCGTTCTTGAGCGGCTTCAGCACGCTGCCGAAGGGAAGTCCATCCTTGGGCGCGGTGGGCGCGGGCTGGCCGAAGGGAATCATGACGAGGCGCGGAGCGGCCAGTACGGCCAGCGCCTCGAGGGGCGATGTCTCCGAGCTCTTGCCGCCGCCCAGGACGAGGAGGGCGGGCCGCTCCTGCAGCGTCGCCGCGAGCTGGAGGGCGGTGTGCACGTCGGGCGCGGCCAGGCAGCGCGAGCCCCACGTCTCGAAGAGGGCCTGGACGCGGGCCCGGGTCACCGGATGGCTCTCGACGCAGAGCACCGTGCCCTGCCGCAGCTTGGCCGGCAGCGGGAGGAAGTACTCGACGTCGCTGCGCGCCGGCGCGGCGGCGCTGAGGATCGAGAAGATGAAGGAGGATCCCTGGCCCGGGGTGCTTTCGACCCGGATGCCTCCCCCCATCAGCTCGGAGAGGCGCATGCTGATCGCCAGCCCCAGGCCGGTGCCCCCGTATTTGCGCGTGGTGGAGGAATCCACCTGACTGAAGGCCTTGAAGAGACGCGCGATTCCCTCCGGCGGAATGCCGATGCCACTGTCACGGACGGTGAACTCGAGCGCCATCGCGTCGGCCGGGGGCGGCGGCGCGTCGGCGGCCGCCGGGGGCGCCGCGATCCGCCGCACCTCGACCGAGATGCTGCCCTTGGGCGTGAATTTGACGGCATTGTTGACGAGGTTGACGACGACCTGCCGCAGGCGCGTGACGTCGCCCATGATCCACATCGGCACGTCCGGCGCGATATAGTACCCGATCTCGAGGCCCTTCGCGGAGGCGGTCACGACGAAGAGGTCGAGCGCCTCCTCCAGGCAGAGGGTGAGGTCAAGGGGCGTCCGCTCGATCTCCATCTTGCCCGACTCGATCTTCGAGAAGTCGAGGATGTCGTTGATGATCGTGAGCAGCGCCTCGCCGGAGGAGCGCACCGTGTTCACGAAATCGCGCTGCTCCGAGGTGAGCGGCGTCTCCATCAGGAGGCTGGTCATGCCGATGACGCCGTTCATCGGCGTCCGGATTTCGTGGGACATCGAGGCCAGGAAGTCGCTCTTGGCCTGCGAGGCCGCGTCGGCCTCGGTCTTGGCCCGGCGCAGGTGGTGCTCGGTCTCGATCCGGGCGGTCACGTCCTGCACCGTGCCGATGATGCGCGTCGGCCGGCTGGTGGCGTCGAGGTCGACGGACTTGGAGCGCACATAAACCCAGCGCCATTCGCCCGGGCGCGAACGGACCCGGTATTCCAGGTCGATCACCGGCGCGGTGCCGTTGAGCTGGGAGTCGAAGCAATCGCGGTAGACGGGCAGGTCCTCGGGGTGGATCAGGGACTGCCAGGTCGCCAGCGTGGCGGGCATCAGGGTCGGGTCGTAGCCCAGCATGATCCAGAGGCCGGCGCCATAGTAGACCTCGCCGGTGGGAACGTTCCACTCGAAGACGCCGATCTGCGTGGAGTCGAGGGCGAGGCGCAGCCGCTCGTCCGAAATCTTGAGGCGGGTCTCGACGCGCCGCCTTTCCTCGTTTTCCGCCCGCAGGCGCTCGTTCGAGAGCTCGGCGGCCCGCTGTCCGCTGCCGGCGCGCCGCCACAGATGCAGGCTCCAGCCCATCAGGGCGCTGATGAAAAGACCGGCGGCCAGGGCGAACTCGGGGGTCCACTGCCGGGTCTGCTCCAGGACGGCGTCGGACGGCGTGAAGCTCACCCGCACGCGCCAGCCGGCGTCGGTCAGAACGTACGAATGGTCGACGGTGTACCTGCTGTTGTGCGCGGTCGCGCCCTCGTCCAGGGAATAGACCGTAGCGAACCCGATCGCGACCGAGACGCCGTAATTGCGGGCCTCCTTGATTTTCACGACTTCCTGAAAAAGGCTCTGGAAGGCGAATTCTCCGGACAGAAAACCGGAAATTTGGCCGCGGCTGCGCACCACGGGTGCATAGATGACAAACCCGGGGCCCGAGGCGCCGGGGATCTGCGTCATGCCGGAGACGAACGGATTATCAGGAATTTTGTGATTTTTGGCCGCCTCGATGGGCTCGACCCGAATCCGGGCGTCGAGTCGGGTGGAGGCGTTCTTGGGTGTGTTGGGCAGCGCCGCATCCGCGCCGAGATCGCGCGTTATCCCCTTGGCCGGATAGAGCTCGCGGCGATGCAGGGAGGGATCCACATAGGCGATCGAAATGCAGCCGATGGTGGGCGCGTTTTGGCCGGGCCGCATCATGATCTCCGCGTCGGATTCCCAGAGCTGGAAATCGTTGTCATCGAAATCGCTCCAAATCCTGGCCTGCTGCTTGAATTCGCCCTCCTGCTGCTCGACCTCGCGGACCACTTCCTCGATCGTCTTGTCCATGTGGTCCCGGGTGCCGGTCTGAATGAAGGAGAACTCGCGCTCGCGCAGGCCCAGCCAGAGGATGATCGTCAGCGTCAGGCACGCCACGATCGCCGGCACGGGAACCCAGGCCGGCGGCCCCCGCTCCCGCCGGAAATTGGCCCGCCAGGCGATAAGGAGCAGCGCGAGGCCCAGCACCAGCAGCCCGAGCGCGGTCAGGGGCGAGACCGGGGTGGCGGAGCCCCAATCGTAGACGGCCTGTAAATTGTAGATCAGCCCGACGAGCGAGGACGCGCCGATAGCCGTGAGGATGGAACCGCCCACGGCCTCGACGAACATGCGCGCCCGCTTGCCGCCGCCGGCGGCGTGCCAGACCAGGGCGATCGCGCCCAGCGCGATGCAGGCGGCCGCCATGGCGGCGACCCGGCTCGACGTCCCCGCCTGGGCGAACAACTGCCCGTTGACCAGCAGGCTGCCGGGCCGGAAGTCGCGATCAAAAAACGAGCCGCTAAGAATGAGGCAGCCGAGGCTCGCCGGCAGGAGGGCGAACCATCCGGCCCAGCGCCAGCCGATCTCGCGCAGCAGGAGCACAAAGCCTAGCACAAGGAAGGAAATCGACTCATCCACCCGGACCGGCGTCATGACCGCCCCGCCCTGGAAGAACGCGTCGATGCTGACCCACCATCCCTCGAGCCCGATCGCGCCGATGGCGAAGAGCGCCGCCGCGAGGGCGAGCGAAATCCGCTCGGGCCACGTACGGCGCGGCAATGTCGGCAACGACGGCATAGGGTGTGCACCCTATGCAAATGGCGACATTGCGAAGGAGCAACGCGTTTTAGACAGGGTAGTCCTACGTAGTCCGACCGCCCGGCCCCGGCGGCCAAAATCTTCTCCTTGCCGGCAAAACGCGGTGCCCCGAGGGCATAAAGCGACTACGGTGGCTGGAGCGCGGAACCGGTTGGTCCCGGCTCCGGGTTCGGCGCGGGGTGGGCCAGCGGCGATGGCGGCGCGGCGGCCGGGGGATTGGCCGAGCGATTCCCGGAGGACAAAAGCGTGCGCACGAGATTGGTGGGTCCGAGCACCAGCGCCCACTGGGGCTTGTCCGGGCTCCCGGTCAGCCGCACCCGGGACAGTTCGGACAAGGGCGTCAAAAAGCCCCCGAGCAATTGCCCGGGCAGGGACTTGTTCTCGCGCAGCGGATAGACCCTGGCATTGAAATTGAGCGCGTGCCGGTCGACGCCATAGCTGCCCCGCGCGTCAATGCGGGAATTGGCCCCGGACACTGTGATGTCGGTAAAGTCGAGCTGCGGCCCGTTGACCGTGAAATCGGCCGAGGCGGTGGTGAAGTGAAGCTGCGTGAAGGGAAGGAGCGCGGAGAGGGGCCCGAGCATGGGCACTTTCATGAGTTCGGGACCCTGAACACGCGCGTTGCCATCACCCCGGTAGCTGAGGGGGTCGGCGTAGGCGCCCGCTGCCGAGACCTTGAGATCGAACCGGACGCCGGCCATGTTCTTCAGGAAATCGCCGGTGATCGCGGGTTTGGCGGGCGGTCCCTTGGAGGAGTAATTCTGGACGAGCTCGATCGCCCGGGGCAGGCTGGCTTCCTTGAGTTCGCCGGAGACGGCGATCTTCTTGTCGGTCCCGCGGCCGCTGACCTGGACGCGGCCGGTGACGCCGCCGCCCGCAAAACCGAGGGAAAAGGGATCGAGCACGAAATCCTCGTCGTGGATCTCGGCCGTGAAGGCCGTGCGATCGAGCGGGAAGCCGTGCAGGCGAAAACCGCTGTCAGTCCGTCCCTCCAGATGCAACACCCAGTGGAGATCCCCGGCCGCGATGGGCCGGTCAAAGCGGCCGGTCAGCCGGAGGATCGGGGGCCGGTCGAAGGCGAACATCGTCAGGACCTCCGGGGCCTTGGTATTCGTGGGATCCTTCGCGTCCTTGGGCCAGACCTTCGCCAGCTGGCCGACATCGAGCGTGGAGGCCACGGCGAGGTCCAGCCGCTGCATCTTCCCGGCCGCCTGATCGTACCAGCGCGCGAACGTGCCGGTGGCGGACCCGGCCCCCTGCGCGACCGAGAACTCGAGCGCATCGTCGAAATTCGGACGCACGAAGAGGCGGCCGAAAACGCGGTCATAGGGCACCCCGCCGATGCCCATGCCGGGCGCGTCGACGGCCAGGAAGAGCCGCGTCTCGTGATCGGTGGGCCATTGCCCCTGCCATTCCATGTTCGCGGACGGCGGCACGGAGGGAAATTGGAAGTTGCCGAAGAGCAGCCCCCACCACGGCTGGTGGGGAAACCAGGGGGCGATATCGAGCGGACGGAGGCGCCCGGCGAGCAGGAAGCGATAACGCAGGGTTGGCACGTCCATCTCGTAGCTGCCCCGGGCGAAATTCTCGCCGAACCGGGTGAAGAGATTGGAGGCCACGAGCCGTCGGCCGTCGTATTCCAGGGTGCCGCTCACCTCCTCGATCGCGACGTGCTGCCAGGTGTCCACGTCCCGGGCGGCGAACCGGACTCCGGCGCGGCGAAATTTCCAGCCGGGCCCCAGCTCCGCGTCTCCCGCGACCGCGACGGGAGAACCGGGGCTGACAAACCGGCGGAGGTCCCGGTGCATGCGGGCGCCAATGACATCAATGAGCGCGGGCGCGAGCTGCCCCTCCACCACCGCCTTCGCGGTCTGCGCGCCGAAATCCAGGTCGGCGCGGACGGCCAGCGGGGCGTCCAGCGGCTGAAAACGGATATCCGCATGGACTTTCGGCCAGGGGCCGGCGACGAGGAGGACCGAGGGAGTCCGGAGGTCCACGCCCTGGGCGACCACATCGGCGGCGGACAGGTCGAGGAACGCAAGATCCCCCGTCTGCAGCATCCGGCCCGCCGGCTTTTGCGCCCGCAACCGGACGCGCAGCCCGCGCGCCTCCACGCCGAAGCGGGGCAGGTTGAGGCTTTCGACCCGGGCGTCGACCTCGATCGGATGCGGAGTGGAATTCACCAGGGGGAACTCGGTCGTGAGGCGGAGGCGGCCGGCCTCGAGCCCGACCGGCGCGGGCAGATGCAGGCCGGTGGCGACCAGGGTGGCCTCCACGACGGCGCCCTCCGATTCCGAGGGGGCCAGCGCGATTTGCAGGATCGGGTGATCCAGCGCGCCCAGCCGGGAAATGGCTCCGGCGAATTCCCGGGTCACATTCCCGTAATTTTGCACCAGCCATTGGGGGAGCCACAGGCGCGGGCCCGGTCCCGGCGGAAGGGCTCCGAGGTGGACGAGTCCGTGGGCCGAGACCGCGAGTTCGCCCAGGCGGAAATCGAGGCTGGCCACCTCGAGTTCGGCGCCGCGCGGCAGCAAATCGGCGCTGAGATCGCGGATGATCTCGTCGGGGCGGCCCGACGGCGAAAACATGGCGGGGACGCGCAGGCTGGCGCCGGCCGCACGCAGCTCGATCGGCTCAAAACGACCCTGGGCCAGCGCCCAGAGATCGAGCCGCGCGTAGATGGAGCTGGCGGTGACCAGGGGCTCGTCGAAACCCGGCAGGGTGACGCGCGCGTCCTCGATCAGGACGCGGCCCGTCGGATCGAACCGCGTGCGGCCGAAGGAGGCATGCATGCCATAGGCCGCCAGCCGCTGCTCCAGGGCATGGACGACGAAGGCGGGCATCTCGAACTGGTCGCTGCAGGCGATATACAGCTGCACGACCAGCAGGAGGGAGAGCCCGAGGCCGAAGGTCCAAAAGGCCAGCGTCAGCAGCCCACCCGCCGCCCAGCGCCCGGCGAGCCCGAAATGGCGGGAGAGCGGCATGCGGCCCTTACTTGGCGGCGGCCGGAACGGCGGGCGGCGCGATCGGCGCCGGGCCGGGGTCGCGCGAGCCGTAGGTGAGGGCGAAGAGCGCGTCCACCAGCGGCTGCTCGATCGCGAAATCCGCGTTGAATTCAGCGGATCCCGCGTATTGCCCCGAGCCGCTGGTGCGTTCGGTGAACCAGAGCGTTGCGGTGCGGGCCTGGGCTCCGCCGGCTCCGGCGGGGAGCGAGAGGTCGGCATCGAGCCGATAGCGCCAGGAACGGCTCTCACCCATCTCGTCCTTCACCGGTTCGGCAAACGCGTCCCCCACGAATCGGCTGGCGCGCAGCGTGGGCAGCTGCCGGAGCAGGTCCTGGACGGCGGCGTCGGTCCCCGCGGCCGGCGCACCCGCGGCGGAGGAGACGATGCCGCCATCCAGCTTCCACTCGAGCAGGACGGCTTTGCGGGAGAGGTCGGTGATCTGCAGCCCGGTGATCTTCGCCCCCGCGGGCAAAAAAGGCAGCAGCCGGTCGCGCCAGTCGCGCGAGGCCACCGGTGTTTCGCGCAGGATGTCGGGGCTGACCGCATAGACCGACGGCGCATTGGGCAGGCGCGCGTAGGCGTTGTCGTTCCGCGGCGTCGGCACGCCGATCTGCAGCACGAGTGGCGCGCCCGGGGCCGCGCCCGGGGCTGCCGCCAGGCTAAGGGTGATTTCACGCTCGGGGAGGTTTAATCCCCAGTTCTCCAGGTCGGCCGCCTGGGGGGCGTCGTAGAAGGTCTTGGCCGTCAGCAGGGCGAGCTGGGAGAGCAAGGCATGCACGGCGCCGGAATCGGCGCTCTGCGGGCCATTCGCGCCATCGCCGCTGCGCACGATCTGCCAGCTGGTTCCGCCTCCCGCGGGAGCTTCCAGGCGCTGCAGGGTGATCTCGGGCTGTTTGGCGCTGGGCGCGGCCAGCGCGATCGCCGTGACCGCGGCCACATCGAAGTCGAGCACATGCCGGTCGCGCAGGTCCGCCTGCGCATTGCTGAGCGTGGCCATCCGTGAGCCGGGCACCAGCACGGTGAAGATGGCCGGGCGCCCCTCCAGCTGGGCGTAGTACTCGCGATCGCCGCCGGCCGCCGTGCCGGCTCCCCCCGCATCCACGGGCTGTCCGATGAAGAGGGTTTCATGGCGCTCGTTGCCGTCGATCGTCACGCGCAGGAGGGGCGCGGCGGACGGCGGGGGTCCCGGCGGCGGCGGCGCGACGAAACTCTTCACGCGCAGGGCGTCGAGGCCGTTGATGGCCAGTTCGGTCAGGTCCTTGTCCGCGCGCGCGTCGGGAATCGGCGCCTCGAATTTCCAGCGGCCTTCCCGATCCGCGCGCAGCCGAACGCGGAGGCCGGGCGTGGGCGCCGCTCCGGGCGCGCCCGGGGAGGCGGCCAGAAGGGAGAGCGAGCGAACTCCATAGACGGGAATTGTCAGAATCGAATCGGAGCGCAGCTGGTCGAGCGGCACGGCGAGACTGTCGGCCAGCTCCCGGCCGACGACGTGGATCCGGGCGCCGTCCGGCGAAAGGACATACAAACTTTGCTCGCCCGCGGCGAGATCGGCCTTGGTGGTATCTCCGATGCGCAGGGTGGTCGTGACCGCCGCGGCGCCCGTCACGTCCGGGCCGCCCGAGGTCAGGGTCACGATCAGGCGGGGCGGGTTGAGGCCATAGGAGGCGAGCGACTGGCCATTCTTGAGGACGTCGCGCACGCTGAAGCTGTGGATGTTCTCGAGCAGCTGCAGGTCGCTGATGATGCGGTGGACGGCCTGCAGGTTGGCGGGCCACTCCATGGGCTCGGTCAAGAACCAGGATTCCTCACTCCTTTGCTCGAGACGGAAGGGCGCGACGCCGCCGCGGGGGGAGGCCACGGCGATCGACCGAATGGCCGCGGTCTCCGGACCCAGCACCCGGCGGCGCACCTCGAGGGCCGTCCGCTCCGTCCGCCAGTCGCGCTCGAAATGGAAGATGAAGAAGAACAGGACGACGTTGAGAAAGAGCAGGAAGAGCGTGACTTTGGTGCGCATGGGGAGGCGGGAGAACGGGTCAGTGCCGCCGGGTCCAGTAGACGATGAGGCCGAGCAAGGCGGCGGCGCCGGGCAGGGCGAGAAGGAGGCTGTAGCGGAGATTGCTCAATTCGCGCTCGCTGAGCGAGAGCTCGAAGCGCTCGATGGGATGCGGCGCGACGTTGAGCTGGGTGTTGCGATCGACCATCCAATTGACCGCGCCCATCAGGATGTCGAGGACCCCCTCGTTGGCGAAGCGGACATTGTCGATGAGATCGCCGGTCCCGAAGACGACCAGGTGGCCGCGGGGCACGGTGAACGCGAGGTTGTCGTGCACGGTGACCGGCTCGGAGGCGACGGCCACGCCGAGCCGTCCGGGAGGATCCGCTCCGGCTGGCGCGCGGACATCGATGCCGGGATGGTAGGTGGGGATGCCGCTGAAGCGCGTGTTAACCTCGCCCCAGGCCGTCGCCGAGGTGGCGGCGAGCGTGGTGACCTGGAGGCCGCGGCCGGCCGCGCGCGCGCGATCGGGCCGGACGCTGCGCGCGGCGCCGAACCGCACGGAGGGCGCCGGCCCGTTCAGCAGGCTTTGGGTGACGGGGTGGGGGGTAAAATACCGGATGATGAGATCGCTGTCCTCGGTCACGTTCTCGGGCCCCGTGTCGGTGATAAGATCGTCGTCCGCGCTCACGCCCCAGTCGGACAGCAGGTCTTCCAGCCCGAGCGAGGGGGGCAGCAGCGAAGAGCGGCTCGGCGCCAGAAAGAGGATCAGCCGCCCCGCGCGGGCGGCAAGGTATTGCCGCAGCAGTTCGGTCTCGAAGGGTGTGTAGGAGGTTCGCGGCCAGACGCCGATCAAAAGGGCGGCGTCCTCCGGCACCCGGCGCGTGGCGGCGAGCTCGAGGGGCTTCACCTCGAAATCGCGCTGGACCAGGTAATCGCGGGCGGTGGAAAGACCGGTCGTCATGTCCGCGTCATCGGGCCTCAGCTCGCCGTGCCCGACCAGGAAATAGATTCGCTTCTTGGCGGCGCTCGAGATCTCCAGGATGGCCGAGGTCAGGACCTGCTCGCCCTGGAACTCCAGCCGTTTCCCCTGCGCGACGCGGTACAGCTCGTCGATCGTCCGCAGGGTGTGGTTGCCCGGGCACGCCAGCAGGATCACATTGGGCCGGTCGACGCCGAGTTGCTCGGCTTCGTTATGCTGCAGGTAGATGTCGAGGTACTCGACCGTCACCTTGCCCGGGCTCCCCTCGGTGGCATAGGCGTATTCGCGCAGGAGGCCGCGCAGTTCGGGGTCGGCCTTGGCCTCCTCGGTGGTGACGACGATGTGCACGGGGCTGGCGAGGTCCTTCAGGTAGGCGATGGTTTCCGGCGAGAGCGAATACCGGCCCCCGCGCGTCAGGTCGAAACGCCCCCAGGACTGGTTGCCCGCCAGATAGTTCAGGCCGGCAAAGAGCGTGAGAAAGAGCACGGCCTGCAGGACGAGATTCGCCAGGCGGATCCAGCGGGCGGCGCGAAAACTCTCGAAGAACGGCATGGCGGGTGGCGCTCAGCCCTGAAGCTGCTTGGCCTCGACGCTCAGAATGCTGAAGATGAGGGCGAGCACCGTGCCGCTGAGGTAGAAGAGGATCTGCCGGGCATCGATGACACCGCGGGTGAAGTCGTCGTAGTGCCGGAAGATCCAGGCGTAGTCGACGGCCGCCCGGATCGGATGCAGCGCCTCGCGGTCGAACCAGGCCGGGTGACTGGCGAGGAAATTGTCGCCCCAGATGAGCGCCGAGAGCAGGAAGAAACAGAGGAAGCCCGCGACCGCCTGGTTCCGCGCCAGGGCGCTGGCCAGCACGCCGACGGCGACGAAGAGCAGGCCCGAAATGGCGACGAAGACGTAGCCTCCGACCAGCGGGCCCGGATCGAGCAGGCGGGAGGATGCGCCGGCAAACTCCTTCAGGATGTAGAAGAACCCGCCGGTGGCCCCCCACAGCGCCAGATAGAGGCCGTAGGCCGCGCCATACTTGCCGAGGACGACCTCCGGCGTGGTCACCGGGGTCGTGAGGAGGGTCTCCATCGTGCCGAGCCGCCGCTCCTCGGCGAGGCAGCGCATGGTCAGCAGCGGCACCATGAACATCACCGGCACCCAGAAATATTCGAAGAACATGATGGCCGGGGACGAATCCTGGGGCGCGTGGCTGTACTGCTCGAGGATGCCCGTGAACATGAAGCCCATGGTCAGCAGAAAGAACACGGCCGCGATATAGGTGCTCGGGCTCACGAGCAGCATGCGCACCTCGTGCGAAAAAATCGTCCAGAAGTGCTTCATTTCCGGTCCACGACCTCCCAGCTGCGCCGCGTGGCCGCGAGAAACACGTCCTCGAGGGTGGGAATGGCGCGGCTGAGGGCGCGGACCCGCAGGCTCTCCGCCTGGAGCGCGCGCAGCAGCCCCTCGCCGAGATCGTCGTCGCGGCTGGTGGTGAGGGTGACGCGGCGGAACCCGGCGTCGTCGGGCGGGCCCTCCGCGGATATCTGCACCGCGGGCTCGAAGGGGGCGAGCGCCGCCGGCAGGCGCCCGGGGTCGCCGGCATATTCCAGGGCATACGTGCTCCGGCCGATGATCTCGCGCCGCAGGTCGGCCGGCGTGCCCTGGGCCACGATCCGCCCCTGGTTGATGATGAGGACCCGGTCGCAGGTGACCTCGATTTCGGGCAGGATGTGGCTCGAGATGATGACGGTCATGCGGCCGCGCAGGCTGGCGATCAAATCGCGGACGATGAGGATCTGATGGGGATCTAGGCCGATGGTCGGCTCGTCCATGATGATGACGGGAGGCTCGGCCAGGATGGCCTCGGCGATCCCGACCCGCTGGCGATAGCCCTTGGAAAGCCGGCCGATGATCTTGTGGCGGATCCGCTTGAGGTCGCAGACCTCGAGGACCTCGTCGATGCGCGGCCCGAGCTTGCGGCGGGCGACCTCCTTCAGCCGGCCGCGAAAATAGAGATACTCGCTCACGCGCATGTCCTCGGGGAGGGGATTGTTTTCCGGCATGTAGCCGACGCGGCGCTTGACCTCGTCGGGCTGGGTCGTGACCGGAAAGCCGCAGACGCTCACGGTGCCCGACGTGGCGGGCAGGTAGCCGGTGAGGATGCGCATCGTGGTGGACTTCCCGGCGCCGTTGGGGCCGAGCAGCCCGAGAATCTCGCCGCGGGCCATCGTGAAGCTGATGTCGTTGACCGCGGTCACCCCCGCATAGCTTTTGACGAGGTGCGAGACGGCGATGGCGGTCGGGACGGTTTCGGGCATTGGAGCGGAGGAAGCGGCGGCGGTAAGCTGGCGAAGAATCGCTGGATGACCAACCCGTAATCGCCGGCTACTTCTCCAGTGAGACCTCCCCGGCGCGAAAACGTTGCGTCCCGCCCCGCTCATCGTGCAGCAGGAGCGCGCCCTGGTCGTCGATGCCCGCCACGGTGCCGGTGTGGCGCCGGCCGCCCTCCAGAACCGTGGCGCGCCGGCCGCGCAGCACATCGTAGCGGTGCCAGAGCTCGGCGAAGGTCCGCAGGTGCTCGCCCTCGGCGAAGCGATCGTACGCCAGAAGCACGCGGCCGATGATTGCGGCCGCCAGCCGGTTGAGATCGAGGGGCGCGCCCGTCAGATCCGCAAGGGCGGCGGCGCGCCGGGGCAGGTCGCCCGGCCAGCCGGCCGAGCTCCCGTTGACGTTGAGGCCGAGGCCAAAGACCAGGTCGCGGATCTGATCGGCATCGACCCGGGCCTCCGTCAGCATGCCGCCGGCCTTCCGGCCCGCGAAGACGATGTCGTTCGGCCACTTCAGGCCGGGCGCCAGGCCGGTGAAGTTGGCGATGAGTTCGCAAAGATTGACTCCCATCCAGAGCGTAAAGGTCTGCATGCGATCGGGCGCGACCCGGGGGCGAAAGGCGAAGCTGGCGTAGAGGTTGCCGCTGTCCTCGCTGTGCCAGACCCGGCCGAAGCGCCCCCGTCCGCGGGTCTGCCGGCGCGCGAGAACGGCGAAAGGAGCGGGACGGCCGGCTCCGAGCTGGCGCGCGGCCTCATCGTTCGTGCTGTCGATCTCGTCCAGGACGACCAGGGTGAAGCCGCGCGGCCGCACCTTGAGCTGCAGCTCGATCAGGGCCGGATGCAGGATGGCGGGTTGGGCGACCAGGCGATAGCCGCGGGCGCGCCGCGCCTCGAACACAAACCCCTGCGCGCGCAGCTTCCGCATCTGCTGCCAGATCGAGACCCGGCTTACTCCCAGCCGGGAGGCGAGCGCCGTCCCGGATACCCACCCCGTCTTTTCGGCCAGCAGTTCGCGCAGGATGAGGTTCTCGGGCGTGGACATGGTGGGCGGGCGCCATCTCAGAATTGAAATCGCTGCGTTTCAATGCTGGGATGGGCGCATGACGTTCGAGGAATTTCGGCGCGCGGCGACGGGGAGAACCGGGGAGCCGCCGGCGGGGCTGACGCCGGCCCAGCAGGCGCTCTGGCATGACGCGCGCGGGGACTGGGACCGGGCGCACGCGTGCGCGCAGGAGGATCCGGGCCGGGCCGGGGCCTGGGTCCACGCCTATCTCCACCGCAAGGAAGGGGACCGGGGCAATGCCGCCTACTGGTATCAGCGCGCGAACCGCCCGGTGGCGGAGGGAGACTTCGCGGAAGAGTGGACGGAAATCGCCCGGGCCCTGGCGGAGTGACGCGCCCTAGCGCCCGTCGCCGCCGCCGTTGGGGCCGGGCGACGAGGAGGTCGTAAGGCCCGAACCGATCGGCGCCCAATCCGTGCGGCGGAGATAGGTGTCGTTCGACTGCGCCCGGATGAAGTCGCTTTCCGCCTTGTCGCCGCTGAGCGCCGCCGCGGAGGCGTCGGAGCTCAGGCTGGCGATGTTGCCCAAGCGCTCGGCGTCGGCGTACTGCTGCGAGGCGTTGGCCTGGAAGAGCAGCTGGGCCATGGCGGCGGCGAAGGAGGGCATGTCCTTCGTATCGATGATATATTGCTTCATCGCCAGCTCCTTGCGGGCCTTTTCCGTCATGACGTCCTTTTCCGTGAAAATCGGCGGCGGCGTCGCATGCACCACGTATTTGGGCAGGCGGACGATGCCGTTCTTCGGCTTGTCCGCGTCGCGGAGATCCGCCTCCGGCTCCTCGGTCTTGAGCGCCACCGGCTTGGGCGGGTCGTAATGGGGGAGACTGTTGACCAGGGCGTTGGCCAGCTCCGCCGACTGGATGCGCCGGGGGTCGCCATGGTCGTCATCGTCGGACGCCGGCGCCTTCAACGCGGGCAGCGGAGCCGCCGGCGGCGGAGTGAATACGGGAGAGTTGGCGGTGTCCGAGGCCGGGGCCGCGGAGGCCGAGGTCGCCGACGGGGCGGCCGACTGCGCCTTCGCCCCGATCGCGGCCAGGGCCAGCGCGGCGGTCACGAGCACGGACGTTGGGCGGGCGCGATGCATACGATAGGTTGGAAACTTGAGGCCTTCCGGGGTTCCCTTCAATCCCGAACGGCGCTGGCGGTTTCAGGTGGCGCGGGTTGTCCCCAGCCCGCCGAAGCGCTTTGGGACAAAGCGCCCTACCTTCGGAGCGCGCGCTACCCCCGCGCCTGCCCGGTGCCCGTGACCAGGAACTTGTGGATGCAGAGTTCCGGCAGACCCATGGGTCCGCGGGCATGCAGGCGGTCGGTGCTGATCCCTATTTCCGCGCCATAGCCGAACTCGAAGCCATCGTGGAAACGCGTGCTCGCGTTCCAGAAAACCGCCGCACTGTCGACCCCGGCCAGAAAGCGCCGGGCGGCGGACTCGTCGGCGGTGATGATCGCGTCGCTGTGGGCGGAGCCGTCGCGGTTGATGACGGCGATGGCGGCGTCCAGCGAGTCGACGACGCGAACGGCGAGCACCAGGTCGAGAAACTCGGCGGTGAAGTCCTCCGGCCGGGCCGGCTGGTGGGCGATTCCGGCGGCTTGGAGGATGGCGGCGCTCGCCGGATCGCAGCGCAGCTGGACGCCCTGGGCGGCGAGGGCCGCGGCGAGCCCGGGCAGTATCTTCCCGGCCGCCTCGGCATGGACGAGCAGCTGCTCGACGGCGTTGCATACGCCGGGCCGCCGGACCTTGGCGTCGAGGAGAATGGTCGCGGCCATGGCGGGATCGGCCGCCTGGTCCACATACACGAAGCACACCCCGGTGTAGTGCTTGATGACCGGAATCGTGCTGTTTTCCGCCACAAAGCGGATCAGGCCCTCACCGCCGCGCGGGATGATGCAGTGAACGTAGGCGTCGAGTTTCAGGAGCTCCTGCAGCGCGGCCCGGTCCGTCGTGGGAATGATCTGCACGGCGTCGATGGGCAGCCCCGCCCCCGCTATGGCCCGGCGGACGAGTTCCGCCAGCACCTGGTTCGTGTGGAAGATCTCCTTGCCGCCGCGAAGGATCGCCGCGTCGCCGGCCTTGAGGCAGAGCACGGCGCAATCGACGGTCACGTTCGGACGGGCCTCATAGATGATGCCGATGACGCCGATCGGCACGCGCACCTTCTGCAAACGCAGGCCGTTCGGGCGCATCCATTCCTCCAGCACCGTTCCCACGGGATCGGGCAGCGCCGCGACCTCGCGGACGGATTCGGCGAGCTTCTCCAGCCGCGAAAGATCAAGGGTTAGCCGGTCGACCTGCGCCGAGGTCAGGCCCGCCGCCCGGGCCTCCTCCAGGTCCTTGCGATTGGCGGCCAGAATCGGCTCCGACGAGGCAGCAATCAGGTCCGCGAGCCGCCGCAGGGCGTCATTCTTCGCCGCCGTCGGGGCATTCGCCAGCACCAATGACGCCGCCCGCGCGCGGCGGCCGAGATCGGTGACCATGGAGGCGAAGTCGACGGACATAAGATACCAATTAAAGCAGAGTTATGCCCGAAAATCCAGCCGGGGTCCGCCCGCCGCGTTAGGGACACCGCCTCCTACCTCCACCGCCTCAAAAACGCGTGATTTTGATCAATTCCCTGTACCGGGCGTCGATCGTCTTGCGGCCAGCCGCGGAGAGGCGGTCGACGCTGAAGCTTTCGACGGTGAGACTGGAGACCGCGGTAGCGTAAGCCACGGCCTTCTTCAGCGCGGAGAAGTCGGTGCGGTTGACCGACGCGAGATAGCCGATCATCGCCCCGGCATAGCTGTCGCCGGCTCCGGTGGGATCGACGAACTTCGTGACCGGGTAGGCGGAGGTGGCGAAGTAGCCGTCGGCATGGAAGAGCAGCGAGCCGTGGCCCCCCTTCTTGATCACAATGATCCGCGGCCCCATCCTGCGCAGGTGCCGGCCGGCGAGGACGGGATTGCGCTCGCCGGTGAGCAGGAGGGCCTCCTCCTCATTGATGACGAAGAGGTCGATCCGCTTTAGCATCCGGTCGAGTTCGGGCCGGGTGGTGTGGATCCAGAGGTCGAAGGTGTCGGCGAGGATAAAGGGCCGGCGGGCGCCGGCCAGCTGGTCGATGACGTGGTTTTGCAGCGAGGGTTGGATCGCCCCGAGCATCACAAACGGGGTGTTCCGGTAGGAGGGAGGCAGGACCGGGGTGAAGTTCTCGAAGACGTTGAGCTGGATCTCGAGGGTATCGCGGCCGGCGAAGTGCTCGCGGTAGCGTCCGGACCAATAGAAAGTCTTGCCCGCGGGATCGGTCTGGAGGCCGGCCAGGTCGATGCCGTGCTTGCGATAGCGGCGCAGGAAGGCCGGCGGAAAATCCGACCCGACGATGCCGACCAGCCGGGTAGGCGCGAAATAGCTGGAGGCGATGGCCGCGTAGGTGGCGGCGCCGCCCAGGATGTCGCCGCTCTGGGCGAACGGGGTCGCGACCCGGTCGATGGCGACCGAACCGATGATGAGGACAGGGCGGGGGGAGGGCATGCGTCGGAGATTCTGGCCTGGGTCAGTCGGTCACGGTCAAGGTGGTCGCGAGGAGGGGCTCCTCGTCGATCTCGACCAGGAGGGAGTACTCGGCGGGTGCCGGGAAGGTAAAATTGCGGATTTCGTTGATGAGATTGATGCGGTGCAGCGGGCTCTGCGATTCGAACGAGCGCTCGATCAGCGGCTCGAGGCGGGCCGGATGGGTCCCCATCGAAATGCGCATGTTATGCGCGCCCGCGGCGCAGTCGGTGATGGTGAGAAACCAGACCATGAGCGGATGGGAGACCGGGAAATGCCGGGCCTGGATGTTGGAGAACACCCCGAGCAGCGTGTGCTTGCCCGACCCGGGATCGATATGGACGCCATCGCAGATGATCCAGGTGAGGAGCTGCGGTTTGGAATGCACGGCCCCGAGTTGGCCGTTCCGCCCGTTGACCCGCAAGCATTTTGCCGCACGCTCGGCTCCGCCTTGCGCCCCTTGCCCTTTTTGCCGCCGGCGTGGTCCCAGGCCCTCGCGGGCTGCCCCGACTGGCTGGCCGTCGCGATCGGCGTGGTGGTTGCGGTGGTGGCCCTCTGGATCCTCGGCAAGCTGATCAAGTGGACGCTCTACCTCCTGCTCTTTCTCCTTCTGGCCGGGGCCGCGGGCTTCCTCATCTGGCTGGCGTGGCAGGCCCTGTTCGGCGTGCCGGTGCCGCCGCCCGGCCCGTGACCGCGGCGCGAGGGGCCGGGCGGCGCGTTTTCCTTGCGCGCAGCGGCGCGCTCTTCTAGTCCGCTTCGATGAAATACGTCTTCGTGACGGGCGGAGTGGTTTCCTCGCTGGGCAAGGGGCTCACGGCGGCGGCATTGGGGGCGCTGCTGGAAATGCGGGGGCTAAAGGTCCGGATCCAGAAGTTTGACCCGTACCTGAACGTCGATCCGGGGACGATGAGCCCCTTTCAGCACGGCGAGGTCTACGTGCTGGAGGACGGCGCCGAGACCGACCTGGACCTGGGGCACTACGAGCGCTTCACCAGCGGGCGGCTCTCCCGGCTGAACAGCGTCAGTTCCGGCCAGGTCTACGAGAGCGTGATCCAAAAGGAGCGCCGGGGCGACTACCTGGGCAAGACGGTGCAGGTCATCCCCCACGTCACGAACGAGATCAAGGAGCGCATCCATGCGGGGGGCAAGGGCGTCGATGTCCTGATCACGGAGATTGGCGGGACGACCGGAGACATCGAGGGACTGCCCTTTCTCGAAGCCATGCGGCAGTTCGCGCACGAGGCCGGCCCGCGCGACGTGATCTTCATCCATGTCACGCTCGTGCCGTTTTTGGCGGCCGCCGGCGAGCTGAAGACCAAGCCCACGCAGCAGTCCGTGGCGAAGCTCCGCGAGATCGGCATCCAGCCCCATATGCTGGTCTGCCGCTGCGACCATCCGCTCGATGCCGGCCTGCGCGACAAGCTCAGCCTTTTTTGCAACGTCCCCCCGACCGCGGTGATCGAGTGCCGGGACGTGGCCCACTCGATCTACGAGTTGCCGCTTGCCCTCCAGCACGAGGGCATGGATGAGCGGGTGCTGGGCCTGCTCGGCCTCAAGCTGGGCCGGCCGAGGAAAAACATCTGGGAGGAGATCGTCCGCCGCCTCCGCACCCCGCGCCACCAGGTCACGATCGGCGTCGTCGGCAAGTACATCGAGCTGCAGGACGCCTATAAATCGGTCTACGAGGCGGTGACCCACGCGGGCATCGCCAACCACTGCCAGGTCAACGTGCGCCGGATCGACGCCGAGGACCTGGAAAAGCCCGGCGGACTCAAGCAGCTCAAGGGGCTGGACGGCATCCTCGTTCCCGGCGGCTTTGGCGACCGGGGCACCGAGGGCAAGATCGCCGCGGCGCGGTATGCGCGGGAAAAGAAGATCCCCTATTATGGCCTCTGCCTGGGGCTCCAGATCGCCGTGATCGAGTTTGCCCGCAACGTCCTCAAGCTCCGCGGGGCCAATTCGCTGGAATTCGACCCCCAGGCCGCCCATCCGGTCATCAACATGATGGAGGAGCAGAAGAAAATCACCGACAAGGGCGCGACCATGCGGCTGGGCAGCTACGAATGCGCGCTGACCCCGGGCACCCAGGCGGCCCGCGCCTACCGCGCCAGCAACATCAAGGAGCGCCACCGCCACCGCTTCGAGGTGAACAACGCCTATGTGGGCCAGCTGCAGCGCGCCGGCCTGATCGTCAGCGGCATCAACCCGCGCCGCCATCTCGTCGAGATCATGGAGCTCAGGAACCATCCCTGGTTCGTCGGCGTCCAGTTCCATCCGGAGTTTCAATCTAGGCCGAGCCGCGCCCATCCTCTTTTCGCCGCCTTCATCGCCGCGGCGCTGAAGCGGACGCGGGGCGGACGGCGCCCGCGCCCGCGCCGCTAGGTCCGTCCGGGACGATGCTCTTCGACCCCCAAAGGCTGCTCCTGATCGCCGGGCCCTGTTCGCTGGAAAGCGAGGCGGTCTGCCGCGCCGTGGCCGAAGGGCTCGCGGGCATCGCGCGGACCCATCCGGAGGTGCGCCCGGTCTTCAAGGGCTCGTTTGACAAGGCCAACCGGACTTCGCTGGCCGGTGGCCGGGGCACGGGTTTGGACGAGGGCCTGCGGCTGCTCGCGCTGGTCCGGCGCGATTACGGTTTCCCGGTGCTGACCGACATCCATGAGACGGGCCAGGTGGCGGAGGTCGCGGCCGTCTGCGATGTCCTGCAGATCCCCGCCTTTCTCTGCCGCCAGACCGACCTCCTGCTCGCCGCCGCCGCGAGCGGCCGCGTGGTCAACGTGAAGAAAGGCCAGTTTCTCTCCCCGCAGGAGATGGCGCACGTCACCGCCAAGCTGCGCCAAGGCGGAGCGGCGGAGATCTGGCAGACGGAGCGGGGGACGACCTTCGGCTATCAGAACCTGGTGGTGGACATGCGCTCGTTCGCCATCATGAAGCGGAACGGATCGCCGGTGATTTTCGACGCCTCGCACAGCGTGCAGCTCCCCGGCGGCGGCGACGGCGTCAGCGGCGGACAGCGGGAATTCCTGCCCCCGCTCGCGCGGGCGGCGCTGGCCGCTGGCGCGGACGGCCTCTTCGTGGAGACGCATCCGCGGCCGGACCAGGCGATCAGCGATGGCCCCAACATGGTGCCCCTCGCCGAATTCCCCACCCTGGTCGCCGAGTGCCTCGCGGTCTGGCGGGCGGTAAGGGGTCAGGCTGATACTTGTTAATTCGGCTGCCGAATTAACAAGTATCAGCCTGACCCCTTTATGATTTTGTCACGCCCGCTTCCTCGTACACGCCGATGTGGCGGTAGCGCTCGTACCGCGTCTCCCGCAGCTGGGCGGGCGAGAGGCCGATCAGGTCGTTGAGGTGCTTCTGCAGCGCGTATTTCAGGGCCTGC
>Ga0302326_10002222_pt1 | contig 47581 bp, 48 predicted proteins | sample Palsa_T0_3_FD_202264 | JGI IMG/M metagenome (GOLD analysis project Ga0302326, IMG submission 202264) | Peat permafrost microbial communities from Stordalen Mire near Abisko, Sweden - Palsa_T0_3 | ecosystem: Environmental > Terrestrial > Soil > Palsa > Peat permafrost | place: Sweden: Abisko... | reverse complement strand
GGAGGTGTTCGAGCGCTGCTCGAAGCTGATAGCCGAGCGGCGCGAGACCCCCACCGACGATCTGACGAGCGTGCTCGTGCACGCCGAAGTCGACGGCGAGCGCCTCGAGGACCACGAGATCGTGATGGGGTTCTTCCTGCTGATGGCCGCCGGCAACGACAGCACCAAGGCGACCTACTGCTCGGGCATGCGGGCGCTGATGGAGAATCCCGATCAGAGGCGCATGGTGCTCGATGACCCTTCGCTCGTGCCGGGCGCGGTCGAGGAGTCGCTTCGCATGTTTCCCGCCTTCGCCCACTTCGCCCGCACCGCCACCCATGACACCGAGCTGCACGGTCAGAAGATCCGCGAGGGCGAGAAGCTCGTGATGTGGTACCCGTCCTCGAATCGCGACGAGACGCGCTTCACAGACCCCGACCGCTTCGACGTGACGCGCAATCCCGAGCACCAGGCGTTCGGCGCCGGTGGCAGGCACTTCTGCCTGGGGACGGCGCTCGCCCGCCTCGAGCTGCGCATCCTGATCGAAGAGACGCTCGCGCGCTTCCCCGACATCCAGATCGACGGCACCCCCAGGCACGTCGAGTCCGGCTTCGCCAACCAGCTGAAGACCCTTCCGGTGCGACTGCGGCCATAGCCGCACACGACCAACAGCCCCTCTCGGGGGCTGTCATCCAAATCAATCCTCGGCTCAGGCGAGATCGCGGTGTGAGATCACACCGAACTGCAGCGCGTTCTCGGCGAGCTTCGCACGCTTCTGATTCTGCGGCAGCTCGCCCAGCTCGAACTTGGCGAACAGCGTGCGCAGGTGCATCTTGACCGCATCCACGCTGAGGAAGACCTCGGCGGCGACGTCCTGGTTGGTCGCCGGGGTAGCAAAGCTGCCGTCGCGGTAGGGACGGCAGAGAGCGATCAGAACCCGGCGCTGGGTGTCCGTCAGCTCGAGCGAGGGCGGGCTCGCAGCGGCCACCGTCCGCTGCGTACCGGCCTCCTGCGCGGCTTTGTAGGCGAGAATCGTCCGCCCGACGCGAACGCGATCGCCGTCGCGCAGGCGCTGGCGTCCGCTGATGCGCTGGCCGTTCACGTAGGTTCCGTTCGTCGAGAGCCCATCGTCCACGACCGTCCATTCGCCGCCGAGGTGGTGGAGCTCGGCGTGCAGGCCGGAGACCTCGCTGTCCCATGGGATCGACAGATCCACCTCGGCGCGGCGGCCCAGGGTGCTGCTGTCACGTCCCGCGCCGGGGAAGAACATGCGCAGGCGGCCCTGCTCGTCGCGGAAGGCGAGCATCGCCTGACCGGCTCGCTCGGCCGCCAGCATCTCCTTGAGCTCCTGCGCGGACAGCGAGTGCGGCGCCAGCGGATCGCCGTCGCTGGGATCCCTGCTGGCCATCAGCGCGTGCGGGAAGCAGTGAGGAGCCGGATCACAATCGACTAGGTGGTGGGATCGGCGCTGTCGGCGGGCGGCTCGGGCTGGGCGGCGGCCGCGAGGTGCGCCCCGATGGAACCGGCCGCCCCGGTGAGCAGGGCGGCGAGGGCCCAGTGCGACCCGGAACGCTCTTTCCCGCGCGCGGCGTCGAGTGACAGTCCTCCCGGGCCGACCTCGGCGAGCGCGAGCACGGCGGCGATCAACACGAGGTTGTACTCATAGCCGCCGTCCGTCACCCAGGGGCCCTTGCTGCCGTGCACGCGCTGGATCGCCGTGAGCATCGTCGCGGTCAGGACCGACGCGGCGAGCGGGGTCTCGAGGCCCAGCGCGAGCAGGGCTCCGCCGCCCGCCTCCGCCGCGCCGGCCGCGATCGCGTTGCGCCGGCCGGGCCGCATGCCCATCTGCTCGAATGCGCCGGCCGTCGCGTCGAGGCCATGACCGCCGAACCAGCCGAACAGCTTCTGCGTGCCGTGCCCGACGAACAGCCCACCGACCACCAGCCTGAGGAACAATCGCCCGATCTTCATCTCAGAGGCTCCGCTTTCAGCCCGTTTCGACCATCAGGAGCGTGTTGCCGTCCTGGTCGCGGAAGAAGAACATCGGCGGCACCGGGTCTCCCATGCGCATGACCTCCCCATCCACGTCGACTCCCCTTGCCTTGAGGGTCGCGTGGTCGGAGTCGATGTCCTGAGTGCTGAAGGCCACGCGGGTGTCGACGCCGGTGGGTTCCCCCTCGCGCGGAGGGATCAGGGCGACGGTCGTGGCTGCGCCGGCCGGCCCGACTTCCACCCAGCGGTCCCCGTGGCCGAAGGGCATGTCCAGACGCTTCTCGAAGCCGAGCTTCTCGACGTAGAAGTCGATCGCCCTGTCCTGATCTGAGACGGGGACGATCACCGTCCCCACCTGGCTGATGTGGGTGCTGGTGTGAGTCTCTGTCATTCGATCCTCCTGCTCGTCGTGTTTGAAGGCTTTGACCTGCGCAGCGCAGAACTTATCGCCTGGCGGGACAATCACGTCCATGAGCGGCGCGGAGATAGGCCTCGCCGTGTCGGTGTTCCTCGCCTGTGCGGTCGAGGCGGTGGAGGCCCTCACGATCGTACTCGCCGTGGGGACCACGCGCAGCTGGTCCTCGGCGCTGTGGGGGGTGGGCGCGGCGGCGGTCACGCTCGCGGCGATCGTGCTCGCGCTGGGCCCGGCGCTGACGTCGCTTCCGATCGATGCGCTGCGGGTGCTCGTGGGCGGCGTGCTGTTGATCTTCGGCCTGCAGTGGCTGCGCAAGGCGATCCTGCGGGCGGCCGGGGTGAAGGCGAGCCACGACGAGTTGCAGACCTACGCCGAAGAGGCCGAGGCGGCCCGCGCCGCGGGCGGGCTGCAGCAGGGGTTCGACGGCTACTCGTTCACGATCTCCTTCAAGGGCGTGCTGCTCGAGGGCCTCGAGGTCGCGTTCATCGTGCTCACGTTCGGGTCAAACCAGCATCACATTGATGTGGCCGCTGCCGCGGCCGGGCTCGCGGTGCTGGTGGTCCTCGGCGCGGGGGTCGCGGTCAGGGCGCCGCTTTCAAGGGTGCCCGAGAACGTGATGAAGTTCGCGGTCGGCGTCATGCTGAGCTCGTTCGGGATGTTCTGGGGCGCCGAGGGGGCGGGCGCGCACTGGCCGGCGGGCGACGGCGCCCTCGCCGCGATCATCGCGCTGATGCTCCTGAGCTCGCTGGTGATGGTGAGGGTCGTGCGCGTCTCGGTGGGGCGTGCGGCCGTCGCGAGTGCCGGGGCGCCGGAGCCCGCCGCCGCCGATCCGGTGAGGAGCGCATGAGGAGGGTGAGCGCCCTCCTCGCCGGCGTGTGGGAGTTCGTCGCCGGCGACGACTGGCGGACCGCGCTGGGGGTGGTGGTGGCGCTGGCGGTGACCGCGCTGCTCGCCGATGCCACGATCGCGGCCTGGTGGGTCATGCCGCCCGCGGTGATCGCGCTGCTTGCGCTCTCGATCCGCCGCGCGGTGCGTGGCTAGGCTCCTCGTGTGAGCCGCTCGAGCAGCAGCACGAACGAGGCGTAGGGCGCGCCGGTGATCTGCTCCAGGGCGATCTCGCAGGTCCGGTTGCTGCACAGGTGCTCGTCGATCTCATGGCCGGCGAGAGCCGCGGCCTCATCGCGCAGAGCCGAGGCCGGGAGCTCGGGGTGGAGCAGGCCGCGGTCGCCGGCCATGCCGCAGCAGCCCGCGCCGGGCGGTGTCAGCACCTCATCGGCAAGCTGGGCGGCGATCGCGTCGAGCTTCCCGGTGAGGCCCATCTGGCCGGCCGAGCAGACCGGATGGATGGCGGCCGTTTTCACCCGGTGGCTCATCTGCAGCCGCCCCAGCAGCCTGTCATGCACCCAGGCGATCGAGTCCAGCACCTCGATCTGCTCGAACCGCTCGCGCTCGGCCTCCGTCAGGCGGGCGGCGACGGCCTCTCCCAGCCCGTGGGCGCAGGATGTCGCGTCGATCACCACCGGCAGGGAACCCCCCGCACTCCAGCGCCACAGCGCAGAGGCCGTCCTTGCGGCCATGTGATCCTGGCCGCGGCGATACCCCTTCGAGCTCCACGGCGTCGCGCAGCAGTGCCCGGCGACGTCGCCGGGGATCCACACGGGGAGGCCTGCGCGCCGGGAGACCTCGACCAGCGCCTGCGGCAGCGACGGCTCGGGCTCGGCGCCCGCCGGGTTTCCGAAGATGCGGTTGATGCACGCCGGGAGATAGACGGCCGACGCGCCCCGGCGGTCGGTCCGCGGTAGGCGCGCCGGCGCCGCGCGGGGGATGCTGGCGGGCAGCGTCGGGACCAGATCGCTGCTGAGAAGCCGCCTGAGCATCTCCGGGAGCTTCGCGAGCGCTCGATCGCCGACCACGCCGTCGGCCATGCGCGCTGCGGCGAGGCCGGCGCGGGTTGCGCGCTCGACCGACGCGTAGCCCCTGGCCAGCCCGAGTGCGACGGCTTCCTCGCGCTCGGAGTGCTCGCGCCGGCGAAACTCCTTCATCAGCTCGCCGGTGTCGATCGCCACGGGGCACACGCTCTGGCAGCTGCCGTCGGCGGCACAGGTCTGGATGGCGTCGTAGTCGTAGTCGTCCATCAGCGCCTCATATACGGGCGACCCCTCGGGCTGACGGGCCATCTCCCGGCGGATGACGATCCGCTGCCGGGGCGTGGTGGTGGTGTTGCGGCTCGGGCAGACGGGCTCGCAGAACCCGCACTCCACGCAGTGCGCGGCGATCTCCTCGATCTCCGGCTGGGTCTTCAGGTGCTTGAGATGGATGCCCGCATCGTCGTTCAGGACCACGCCGGGGTTGAGGACTCCGTGGGGATCGGCCAGCTGCTTGACCCGCCACATCATCGCCGTCGCCTTCTCACCCCACTCACGCGCGACGTAGGGGGCCATGTTCACCCCGGTCCCGTGCTCGGCCTTCAGCGAGCCGTCGTACTTTCCGACGATCAGCTCGACGAGCTCCTGCATGAACGCGTGGTAGCGCTCGAGGTCCTCGGGCTTTGAGAAGTCGGGTGTCAGCTGGAAGTGCAGGTTGCCGGCGGAGGCATGTCCGGCGACGCCGACCAGGAAGCCGTGCGTTGAGAGCAGGCCCTGCAGGTCGCGCGCACACTCGGCGATCCGCTCCGGGCGCACGCACACGTCCTCGATGATCAGCGCCGAGCCGAGCGGGCGCAGCCGGCCGACCAGCCCGAACAGGCCCTCGCGCACGTTCCAGGTGAGCTCGATCTCCTCCTTCTCGCGGGTGAAGCGGAGCGGCGTGATCAGCTCCGCCCCGGCGAGCAGCTCCTGCGTGGCCTGCTCGGAGGCTGCAAGAACGGCCGGGTCGTCATCGGCGAATTCGAGGATCAGCGCGGCCGACTCGAACGGGAGCTCCTTCCAGTATTCCGGCGCACCCGGCGTCTGGTGGGCGGAGGCGATCAGCGCGGCGGCGACCATCAGCTCGGTCGCGCGGGCTCCCGCCTCGACGAGTTCCGGCACGTGCGCGACGGCGTCGTCGATCGTCGCGAAGTGCAGCCAGGCGAGCGTCCTGTGGCGGGGCTGCGGGCGCGTTCTCATGACCGCCTCGGCGATGAACGCGAGCGTCCCCTCGGAGCCGACGACGAGCCGCCGGAAGATCTCAAGCGGCCTGTCGGCGTCGAGAAACGCACACAGGCGATAGCCGGTCACGTTCTTGATCTCGTACTTCGCCGCCACGCGCGCGGCGAGCGCCGGGTCGGCCAACAGCTCTGAGCGAAGATCGAGAAGTCCCTGGGCGAGCTCGGGCTCTGCCGCGGCGAAGGCCCTCTCGGCGTCCGCGTCGGCCGTGTCGATGACGGTGCCGGAGGCGAGGATCAGCGTCATCGACTCGACCGTCGAATAGGAATCCCAGCGCACGCCGCAGCGCATGCCGCCCGAGTTGTTTGCGATCACCCCACCCACCGTGGCGATGTTTTTGCTGGCGGGATCCGGGCCGAGCGCGAAGCCGTGAGGCGCGAGCATCCTGTTGGCCGTGCCGAGCAGCGTTCCCGCCTTCAGGCGCGCCCGCCGGCCGCCGTCCTCGAGCCTCACACCCGACCACCAGCGCCGCACATCGATCAGGATCCCTTCCGTCTGGCCCTGTCCGTTGAGGCTCGTGCCGCCGCCGCGAAAGTTGACCGGGGTGCCGCTGGAGCGGGCGTAGGCCAGCACCTTGGAGACGTCGGCGCTGTCGTGGGCCATCACCACGGCCGCCGGGAAGCGGCGATAGGGGCTCGCGTCGGAGGCGTAGGCGATCAGGTCGATCGCGCGGCTGAGCACGCGCTCTGCGCCGAGCAGGCGGACGAGGTCGCCGCGCAGCGGCTCGGGGGTGCCGGACGCGAGGCTGTCCGGCGCCCGGTCCGCTGATGGCGCGCCGGGCGGCCGCCCGATTCGCCTGGTGTCCGGCGCCAGCAGCGGCGGCGAGCCGGACACCTCAGACGAGCGCCATGCCGGGGGAGACATCGACCTGCACGAGGCTCGGGCCCTCCGCGGCCAGCGCCCCGGCGAGCGCGCCGTGCAGCTCATCGCGCGTGGAGACGCACTCGGAGGACACCCCGTAGCTCCTCGCGGTGGCGGCCACGTCGAGGCCCGGCAGATCGAGCCCCGGGGCGCCGGTCACGTTCTCGAGCGTTGAGAACCACTTGAGGATCGAGTACTCGTTGTTGCGCAGGACGAGGAACTTGACGGGGATGTCGTATGCGCTGGCCGTCCAGAAGGCCGTGATCGCATACTGCGCCGAGCCCTCGCCGAGGACGCACACGACCTGGCGCTCGGGTTGGGCGAGCTGGACGCCGAGCGACGCCGACAGGCCGAATCCGAGACCCCCGCCGGCGCTGAAGTAGTAGGACCCGGGCCTCGACAGCCGCAGCTGGCTGCGCAGCGCGGGGGTGCTCGAGGGCGACTCGAGCACGATGATGCCGTCCTTCGGGAACAGCTCCGCGAGCGTCGCGTGCACGGCGCCCGGCGGCAGCGGGTCGCCCGGCTCCGGCGCTGGGGGCGGCTCGCGCCGGGCGGGCGCCTCGCGCTCCAGGTGGTCCAACAGCCGGTCGGCGAGCGCTCGCAGGGTGAGCGCGACGTCGGCCACGATCGCGTCGCCCATCGGCGCTCGCGCGGCCTCGTCGGGGTCTGCGGTGATCGCGACCAGCTCGGTCCCCTCCGCCAGCAGATCGCCGGGGATGTTGGGGTAGTAGGGGAACACCGAGGAGCCCGCGACCAGCACCAGGTCGTGGCCCGCCAGGGTTTCGGCGAGCGGGCCCACCGCCGGCGGCAGCACCCCCTGGAACGCCGGGTGGTCCTCGGGAAACCCGATGCGACCGCCTCCGGTGGCGGGCGATGCCCATACGGGCAGGCGCTGGCGCTCGACGAGCTCGACCGCAGCGTCCCAGCCGCCCGAGGCGTCGATGTCGGGGCCTGCCACGAACACGGGGTTGCGCGCCGCCCGGATGCGCTCCGCCAGGGCGCCCAGCTGCGCCTCATCAGGCCTCGAGCGCCCGCTCACCCGGCGAGCGATCTGGCGTGAGAAGTCGACCGGCTCGACGTCGGCCTGCCAGTCGTCCATCGGGATCGACACGAACGCCGGCCCGGCCGGCGGCAGCGTCGCGTGGTGGATCGCCGTGGCCAGCGCGAGGGGGACGTCGGCGGCCCGGGGCGGCTCGTTGCTCCACTTGACGAACGGCTTCGGCACCTCCACGGCGTCGCGGTTGGTGAGGTTCGCCTGCATCGTGATCAGCGAGCGCGCCTGCTGGCCCGCGGTGACGAGCAGCGGCGCCTTGTTCGCGCGCGCGTTGAAGATCGCCCCGACGCCGTTGCCGAGCCCGGGCGCCGTGTGCAGGTTCACATGGGTGACGTTGCCGGAGGCCTGCGCGAAGCCGTCCGCCATGCCCACGGCCACCGCCTCCTGCAGGCCGAGCACGTAGCGGAAGTCATCGGGGAACCCGCCGAGCATCGGTAGCTCGGTCGAGCCGGGGTTGCCGAAGATCGTCGTCATCCCGTGCGCGCGGAACAGTTCGATGGCCGCTTCGCGGACCGTTGTCATCTGGGCCTCTCCCTCCGGTGCAATTGGCGTAGCGTACGTTGTTGTGCACGAGATCCGATTCCCGGGTGAGTCAGAGCAGTACCGCGCCGCGCGAGACGAGCTGCTGCGCGCCGAGATCGAGCTGCGAAGGCACACCGAGCAGGTAGCCGCCCGGCGGCGCACCCTGCCCCTCGGCGGGCCCGTCCCGGCCGACTATGTATTCGACGAGGGCTCCACGCGCGACGATGAGGTCCGCTCGGTGCGCCTGTCGGAGCTGTTCTGCGACGGCTCGGACACGCTGCTTCTGTACAGCTTCATGTACGGCCCCGACGCGCCCAGCGCGTGTCCGATGTGCACGTGCTTCATCGACGCGATCGACGGTGAGCTCGAGCATCTGAGCCAGCGCGTCGGCTTCGCGGTCGTCGCCCGCTCGCCGATCGAGCGCCTTCGCGAGCACGCCCGCAGCCGCGGCTGGAGGCGCGCGCGCCTGTTGTCCTCGTCGGCCAACACGTTCAACGCCGACTACCACGCCGAGGGCGCAGACGGCGGGCAGCGCCCGCTCGCGCACGTCTTCGTCCGCCGGGACGGCGTCGTTCGGCACTCCTACACCACCGAGCTGGCGTTCGCCCCGACCGACGACGGGCAGAGCCCGCGCCACATCGACTCGATGTGGCCGCTGTGGAACGTCTTCGACCTGACCCCGCAGGGCCGCGGCGAGGACTGGTGGCCGAAGCTTCGCTACCCATGAGCCCCGGCGCCACGCCATCCTCTCCTGCCCTCTCGGACAGCGAGTTCGACCTGCGGGTCGATCGCGCGGCGGCGCTGGCGGCAGAGCTCGCGCCGAGGACCGAGCGCGAGCGCCGGCTGGCGGATGAGCTGTTGGTGGCGCTGCGGGCATCGGGGCTGATGCGCGCCGGCGCGCCGACGACGCTCGGGGCCCTGCAGGCGCCGCCGGCCGTCACGCTCGAGTGCGCCGAGAGGATCGCGCGGGGCGACGCCTCGGCGGGCTGGTGCGTGTCGATCGCGGCCACCAGCAGCCTGCTGACCGGCTACCTTTCCCCCGCCGCCGCCGAGGAGATCCTCGGCGATGCACGCGCAATCGCCGCGGGCGTGTGGGCGCCGCGGGGCGCGGGCAGGGCAGTGAGCGGCGGCGTTCGCATCTCGGGCAGGTGGTCGTTCTGCAGCGGCATCACGCACTCCGACTGGCTGTTTGCCGGATACATCCTCGAGGGCGCGCAGGAGGCCTCGGGCGCTCCGGTCGTGCGCGTCGCCGCGCTGGCGACCGCCGAGCTCGAGATCCCCGACACGTGGCACACCGGAGGGCTGTGCGGCACCGGCAGCCACGATGCCCTCGCCGATGACGTGCTCGTGCCCGATCACCACACGCTGTCGCTGATGGAGGACGGGCCGACCGTCGAGGCCGCGCTCTACCGCTTCCCGATCTTCGGCTTCTTCGCGCTGTCGGTCGCGGCCGCCGCGCTCGGCAACGCGCGCGGGGCGATCGACGATCTGATCGCTTTGGCCGCCGTCAAGAGCTCGCTGGGCTCGACGCGCAAGCTCGCCGAACGGACGTCCACCCAGGCGGCGGTGGCCGAAGCCGAGGCGGCGCTGCGCGCTGCCAGGGCGCTCTACTACGAGGCCATCGAGGAGGCCTGGGCGGCCGCCCAGGAGCCCGAGCCGGTGGGGGCGTCCGCGCGCCTCGGGCTGCGGCTGGCCGCGACGCACGCTGTGCGGACCGCCGCCGAGGTCACGCGCTCGATGTACGACCTCGGTGGCGGCACGGCGATTTACGAGACCTCCCCGCTGCAGCGGCGCCTGCGCGACGCCCTCACCGCGACCGCGCATTTCCAGGTCAACCCGGCCAGCTTCGAGATCTCCGGCCGCCTGCTGCTCGATCTGCCGACGAACATCGCGCAGCTGTGACGAACGGTCCCGGCGTGGCGGCCGAGGACCTGCACGTGGTGGCGCCGTTCTGGCTCGATCGCCCCGACGCCGAGGTGATCGACATCGCCCTCGAGGCGATGCGCAGTGGCTTTCACACGATGTGGCTCGGCGAGATGGCGACGTTCGACGCCTTCGCGCTGGCCACCGCGGTCGGCCTGCGCGCCCCGGGCCTTCGCCTGAAGATCGGGCCGTTGGCGATCGGCGTGCGCAGCCCCGTTGCGCTGGCGCTGGGGCTGTCGTCTGTGACGACGCTCACCGGCGCCCGCGCCGACCTGGCCCTCGGAGCATCGAGCCCGGCGATCGTGAGCGGCTGGCATGACCGGCCGTGGAGGAGGCTTGCGCCGCACATGCGCGAGACCGTGCAGGCGCTGCGCCCGATACTCGCGGGCGAACGGGCGGATTTCGACGGCGAGCACGTGCGCGTGCACGGATTTCGCCTGCGCCGGGCGGTGGAGCAGGCGAGCATCGCCGTCGCGGCCTACGGCCCGCAGATGACCCGCGTGGCGGCCACCGTCGCCGACGAGGTCGTGCTCAACCTGGTCACCCCCGAGCATGTCGCCGGTGTCCGTGCCGTCGTCGAGGAGCAGGCTGCCGCGGTGGGCCGGGCGCCCCCGGCGATCAGCGTGTGGGTGTCGGTCGCGCTCGAGCCCGGCGAGGCGACGATCTCGCAGCTGGCTGCACAGATCGCCGCCTACCTCGCTCCCCCCGGATACGGGGAGAGCTTCATCGAGCTCGGCTTCGAGCAGCTGGTGGGGACGGCCCGTGCCGGCGCGCGGCGCTCGGAGCTCGCCTCGGCGGTCCCGGTCGAGCTTCTGCGGCTGCTCTGCGCGATCGGATCGCGCGCGCAGGTGGCAGAGCGGCTCGGCGAATACCGCGCGGCGGGAGCGACTCACATCGGCGTGGTCCCGGCCACCGCCGAGGACCCCGGCGGGCGCGCCGTCCTTGAGGGTCTGTCAAGCCTGGTGTAATCAGGCTGTGGCGTACACGACCGCCGAGGCCAGACAGCAGCTGCTGGACACGCTCGCAGCGGCGACCGACGAGATCGGGGTGGCGCTCGCATGCCTGGGGGAGGCCTACGAGCTCCTGGACGAGCACACCGCCGATGAGCTCGAGCGCCAGCTTTTCCGCCCGGTTCAGATGGCCTACGGCCGCGCGCAGCGGACCCATGCCGAGTTCGCCGACCGCCACGCCCTGCCGCGGCGTCCATTCGAGCCCGCCGCCCCGGGCGCGCCGGCCCGGGGAGTCAAGGGGCTGCTCGACACCTCGGTGGACGCCGCCGAGCAGGCCGACAGCGTGCTGTCGGGGCTGCAGGATTCGATGCTGCCCGTGGAGGTGGGCGACGCGGCTCTCAGACAGGGGCTCGGCGAGGTGCGCCGGCTTCTCGGCGAGCTGCGAGGGCGAGCCCGCGAGCTCGTGCGCACGCTCGGTCGCTAATGGGTGTAGTGTCCGGCCGACCTGGGATCCTCGTCAATCCGTTGGGTCTGCAGGCGATAGCTAAACTGGCCCCCTGCCCGGGCCGATTGGAGGACCATGATGTTGACTGACCTCGCTTATCTCGTTGCTGCGCTGATCGTCGTGCCGGCGATCGCGTACGCCCTGCTGCAGCTCGTCTACCGGCGCGGACGCCAGGTGGAGTATCGGATCGGGCGCGGATCGGGCACCGGCAGGGTGCTGGGCATCAGCGGCTTCAAGTTGCGCGTGCGCTCCCTGCACTCGGGAACCGAGCACACGGTGGCGCTGACGCACGTACGACGGCGCTGAGCCGCCTCGCAAACCTACGACGGCGCTGAGCCGGCTCGCAGGGCAGCCCAAAAGGGGGCCTGGAAGGCGACGCCGGCGGCAGCTAGACGGCGACGCGCAGCAGCGGTGCGCTGGTCGGGTGCGAGGAGCCGCCGAGCGGCTCGCTGGTGACCATGACTTCCTGCACCCCGTGCAGGCTGCCGGGGACGTTGACCGATGCTGTGCCCGAACTGGTCACGCTGAACAGCGCGTCGGTGGGCTGTGCTGCCGAGCCCCGGGCGAGCCATACCTCGTATATGTCGCCGAGCGGTGGTTGCGGCATGCCGGACACCACCAGTTCCGCGCGGCCACCGCTCTGGCGCAGCGACGCGCGCGCGCCGCGGATGCTCGCGGCGACCTGCGCGGTGCTGACGCGCTCGTGCGCGGTCGAGCGCAGGTTGATCGTGATCGCGACGGCCGCAGCGGCGGTCACCGCGATCGCGAGCCCGGCTCCGAGGAGCGACACCCGCAGCGATCGCCGCCGCCCGGTGCGGGCGCGCGGCTCCTCCGCGCCGCTGCCGGCGCTCTTCAGGAGCTCGGCCTCCGATCGGACGGTGGACAGCACCCGCGTGCGCAGAGCCTCGGGGGCGCGGACGGCCGGGACGCTCGCGGGCAGGGTGTCGACCACGAGCTGAAGCTCGGCGACCTGCGCCCGGCAGATGGCGCATTCCTCGAGGTGCTCGCGGTAGTCGTCGGCGTCGGCGAGCGAGCCGAGGACGTACGGCGCCGCGTCCACGCTCTGCCCGCAGTCGAGGCTGGGGTCGCGCGAGCTCACGCTCCCACCGCCTGCCAGCCGCCGAGGTGGCCGCGCAGCTTCTCGAGGCCCAGCCGCATCCGGCCCTTGACCGTCCCGATCGGCGTGTCCAGCATCGAGGCGATCTCGGTGTGGGTGAAGCCGCCGAAATAGGCGAGCTCGATGACGTGCCTCTGCTCGCTGGGCAGCTCGCCCAGCGCGGCGCGGATCTCCTCGGAGGCGGCGTTGCTCATGGCCTGGACATCGGTTCGCTCGGGCGCCTCGAGCTCCTGCTCGAGGGCATCATCAGAGGCGCGCCTGCGGTCGTGCACGCTGCTGCGGCGCAGGGCATCGATCGCGCGGTTGTGCACGATCCCGAGCGTCCACGTGCGCACGCTGCCGCGCGCGCGGTCGTAGCGCCCGCCGCTGCGCCACAGCGACAGGAATGACTCCTGCGCGACGTCCTCGGCGAGCGAACGCCTGCCGCACATCCGGTAGGCGAGCGAGAAGGCCGCATCCGCGTGCCGTTCGAGGATGACCTCGAACGCGTCCGCGTCGGCGCCGGCGACGAGCTGCATGAGCTCCTCGTCGGCGAGTCTGCGCAGCTTCTCCTTGGAGTCCGCGGTTGAGCGGTGTAGGCGGGACATCGATTCAGGTTACGCAGCAGCCGCTGATCCGGATCAGCGCCGATCTGCTCAGAACGGCGAATCAGCTCACCAGCGCGAGCGTGAAGCCGTCGTAGCCCTTGATGCCAACGGTCTGGATCGTGGTCGCGCTGACGCGTTGGCCGGCGGCCTGCTCGGAGGCGAGCATGTCGTGGAAGCGGCGCGATGCGCGCGCGGCGGGATCGTCGCTGTCGGCGTCGGCCACCGAGCCGTCGCGTATGACGTTGTCGGCGATGATCAGGCTGCCCGGGCGAGACAGCTCGAGCGCCCAGGTGTAGTAGTTGGGGGTGTTCGTCTTGTCGGCGTCGATGAAGATCAGATCGAACGGCTCGCCATCCTCCGCGGCCAGCTCGGGAAGCGTGTCGAGGGCGGCGCCAACCCGCAGCTCGACGATGCCGGCAAGGCCCGCGCGGGCGACGTTGGCGCGCGCGACCTCGGCATACCCGGGGTTGGCCTCGAGCGTCACGAGGCGACCCCCGCTCGGGAGCGCCCGCGCCAGCCAGATCGTGCTGTAGCCGCCGAGCGCGCCCAGCTCGAGGATCCGGCGAGCGCCGATCGCCCGGGCCAGCAGGTTGAGCAGCTTGCCCTGGGGCGGCGAGACCGCGATCGCCGGCAGACCGGCCGCCGCGCTGTCGTTCACCGCCGCGTCCAGCGCCGGGTCGGCCGGCACGAGCCTCTCGGAGATGTAGCGGTCGACCGCGGCCCAGCGGTCGCTGCTCATGGATCCCGCCGTGCCACTGCCTCGGGGGCGCGCAGCCGGCTCATGGGATGTGAGCCTTGGCCCTGTGCAGCAGCACCCCGAACAGCCGCTGCTGGGCTGTGGCCGGGAAGGGCTCGAGGACACCCGTGCTGAACAGCGTGACGGTGGCCGGGCCGTACACGAAGCCGAGGATATCCAGGTAGAAGGGGACCTTTATGCCGCGTATGGCGAGCGTCGCCTTGACCCGCCAGCCGAAGCCCCCCGCCGTCCCGGACGCCGGTGGAGTTCCCGATGCGATTGAGACCGGGCCGATGGCGGCGCCGGCGTTCCTCTGGCCTTTGAGCAGCGCGTCGAGATAGCGGGCAAAACAGCCGCGGACGTGGGCGCTGCGGATCGCGGCGAGCGTCTGTGAAGCCAGCGCGGGTGTTGCCGCGACGCTGACTTCCGAGCTGACGCCCAGCTGCAGGATGCCGCGGTTGAGTTCGAAGTCCTCAGAGCTCGCTTCGGCCAGCTTGGCGTTCGAGCCGAGCGGTCCGGCGCAGCGCACAAGCTCGCGTTCCAAGCGTCTTTCCTTGGGCGTTTCGCCCTGCTTCTGGGAGGAGGCCGTGAAGCGCGGAAGGTCGGCGGCCGTGAGGTTTACCGCGCGCGCCGCGGCGAGCGCCTGCGACCTCGTCAGGGCCACGCCGCCCGCGGCCGTTCCCGCGGCCTTGGGCGAGCGCGTTCGAGCTTCAGGGTGAGAGCTGCCGCAGGCCGCGGGAAGCGCGCAGCAGCCGGCCAGCAGCAGCACGGTGAGCACCCGGCGCACGACCGGTGCGGTCGTGCCAGAGCCCGCGCGACGCTCCGCCGCGCATGCGGCGCGAGGGTCAGTCACCAACCGATGAGGAGTGCTCGCGGCGATCGGCCAGGTCGGCGCCGGTGGTGGTGGTCATGATGTCAGCGGCGCCGCCGCCGAGCACGCGACGCACCAGCGCGGGGGCCACAGTTCGCAGCGCAGCGGCGAGCGCGTACGGCCGCGGCACGTAGCGTTCGGGACGGCGCCCGATCCCGGCTTCATAGATGGCCTCGGCCGCTTTCTCGGGCGTTGAGACGAGCCAGCGTGTCGCCGGCTTTGCGGTGAGCTCGGACTGGGGAAAGCCCTCGGTCGAGATGAACCCGGGCAGTACCAGCCCCACGTGAACTCCGTGCGGGCGCTCCTCGGCCCACAGCGCGTCCGACCAGCCGGCGAGGGCGAACTTGGACGCACTGTAGGCGCCGGCTCCGGCGCGAGCCACCCTGCCCGCGGTGGAGGCCACGTTCACGATCGCGCTCGGCGCCGAGTCGCGCAGCAGCCCGAGCAGCTCATCGGTGAGCCGCACCTGCGCGTCGAAGTTGATGGCCATGGTGCGCCTGACGTTCTCATAGCCTCCGTCGGCGAAGCGCGCGCGCCAGGAGGCGCCCGCGTTGTTGACGAGCAGATCCAGCCGCCCGTGGCGCTCGAGCACGTGCTCGTGGATGCGCCCAGGCGCGCGTACATCCAGGAGGTCGGCGGCGACCCAGCTGACCCTGCGCTCGCCGAGTTGGGCGGCCAGAGCCCTGAGGCGCTGCTCGCGGCGCGCGACCAGCACGAGCGACGCGCCGGGATCGCGGGCCAGACGGCGTGCGGTCGCCTCGCCGATGCCGCTCGAGGCGCCCGTTATGAGAGCGACGAGGGGCTTGCCTTGCGTGTGTGTGTCGTCGATGAGGAGATCCTTGTCGTGGTCGGTTGGGGCCGGTGCCGCTTCAAGCGTTCGGCGGTTAGCCTTTCAGATCGGCGAGACCATGAGCGCGAACCCCCCCAGCCACGTCGAGGAGATCACGGCAACCGGTCGTGGCTCGGTGCGCAAGCGCGAGGCGCTCGAGCTGTTCCGGGGTCTTCCCCGCCACTACGACCTGCTGTCGGCGGCGCTCAGCTTTGGCCAGGACCCCCGCTGGCGGCGCGCGCTGGTGAGCGCGGTGGCCCCTGCGCCGGGCGATCGCGTGCTCGACGTGGCGACCGGCACGGGGATGGTCGCGGCCGAGCTGCTCGCGCGCTGCAGCTGCTCGGTCGTGGGCGTCGATCAGAGCCCCGAGATGCTCGCCGCCGCCCGGGCCCGCTTCGCCCGCTCGGCAGCGCACGGGGGATCCCGAGGCGCCGGTCGGGCTGAGCTCGGCGCACGCGTGGAGCTGATCGAAGGGCAGGCCGAGGCGCTGCCCTTCGCGGATCACAGCTTCGATGCGCTGACGTTCACCTATCTGCTTCGCTACGTCGACGATCCGCGGGCGACCGTGCGCGAGCTGGCGCGGGTCCTGCGGCCGGGCGGGCGGGTGGCCTCGCTCGAGTTCGGCGTCCCTGAGAGCGCGCCGGTGCGGTGGGCGTGGCGCCTGTACACGGCGATGGGCCTGCCCGCGCTCGGACGCCTCGCCTCGCGCGAGTGGGCTGAGGTGGGCCGCTTCCTCGGCCCGAGCATCAGGGGCTTCTACGAGCGCCACCCGCTGGCCCGGATCGTCGACTACTGGCATGAGGCCGGCCTTGAGGATGTGGTCGTGCGCCGGATGAGCCTCGGTGGGGGCATCGTGATGTCGGCGAGGAAGGCCGGCGCGGGAGGCGCTGGGCATGGCGCTGGCGAGTAGGCCGGCGACGACGAGCGGGGGCCGGCCCGCCGTCCCGGCGCGCCCGGAAGTCCACGACGCTCCCGCAGAGACGGGCCGTCCGGCGTTCTATGCGCTCGGCCATGGCCGGGCGGGCGATCTGCTGACCCTGCTTCACCCGCCCTACACGGCCTGGCACCTGAGCTACTTCGCGCTCGGGGCGGCGGTTGCTCCGCACCTGTACCTCAACCGCCTGCTGTGGGGCCTTCTGGCCTTCGGCCTGGCCGTCGGGGTCGCCGCGCACGCGCTTGACGAGCTCCACGACCGGCCGCTTGAAACCCGCCTTTCTGACCGCACGCTGATCCTGGTGGCGGCCACGAGCCTGATCGGCGCGCTCGCGATCGGCGTCGCCGGCGTGGTCACCGTGTGGGTCGGGCTGGCGCCGCTCGTCCTCGCCGGCGCCCTGTTCCTGCTGGCCTACAACCTCGAGCTGGCCGGTGGGCGCTTTCACAGCGACCTGTGGTTCGCCGTCGGCTGGGGAGCGTTCCCGGCCTTCACGGGCTATCTCGCAAACGCCGAGAAGATCGCGCTTCCGGGGGTGCTGATCGCCTGCGGATGCCTGGCGCTGAGCGTCGCCCAGCGGCGACTGAGCGCGCCGGCCCGCGAGCTGCGGCGGCGCACCCGGGCCATCCGCGGGGTGCGGATCGGCTCCGATGGCCAGCCCGAGGAGCTGTCGCTGGCCGGACTGCTGGCCCCGCTGGACGGAGCGCTCGCGGCAATGTCCGTGGCGGTCGTGCTGACGGCCTGTGCGCTGGTTGCCTCGCGTTTGTAGAGTCATAGGCCAATGCCCGAGGAATCGCCGACGCAGCCCGACCGCGCGGGCACGAGCCGCACCGACACGCATCCGCGGATGCCGCGCGACAAGCGGGGCTGGCACGTCGCTCCAGCGCCCGACGGGCGTGGCATGCCCGAACAGGCGCCCAGCGGGCCGCCGGTGCACCGCACGCCCCGCTTCCTGTGGTTCGTGGCGGCGCTGATCGCGATCAACTGGCTGTCGGTGCTGTTCTTCCAGCCGAGCTCCGAAGAACAGCGGGTGCAGATCCCCTTCTATCCGTCGTTCCTCGCCGACGTGCAGGCGGGTCACGTCAAGTCGATCTCCACCAAGGGCGACACCGTCCAGGGGAAGTTCACGATGAAGGTGCGCTTTCCCTACAGCGACAAGAAGGCGACGCCCACGAAGCTGTTCGCCACCCAGGTGCCGAGCTTCTGGAACGACACCGAGCTCTCGGCTCTGCTGAAGGAAAAGCACGTCGAAATAAACGCCAAGTCCACGACGACCAGCGAGTCCGTGCTGGCCGAGCTCTTGCTGGGCTTCGGACCCACGCTTCTGATCGTCGGGCTGTTCGTGCTGATCGCCCGGCGCGCGGCGAAGGCGGGGGGCGCGATGGGCGCACTGGGAAACTTCGGGAAATCCCAGGCGCGGCGGGTCGACCCGGAAAAGATCCGTGTCACCTTCGACGACGTCGCCGGGATCGACGAGGCCAAGAAAGAACTCTCCGAGATAGTCGACTTCTTGAAGACCCCCGAGCGCTACGGGCGGCTGGGCGGGCGCATGCCACACGGGGTGCTGCTCTCAGGAGCGCCGGGCACGGGCAAGACGCTGCTCGCGCGAGCCGTCGCCGGCGAGGCTCACGCGGCCTTCTTCTCGATCTCCGCCTCGGAGTTCATCGAGGCGATCGTCGGCGTCGGCGCCTCGCGCGTGCGTGATCTGTTCGCCAAGGCCAAGGAGGCCGCGCCCGCGATCGTGTTCATCGACGAGCTCGACGCGATCGGGCGCTCGCGCCAGGGCTCGGTGTCGGTGACGGGGTCCAACGACGAGCGCGAGCAGACGCTCGACCAGATCCTCACCGAGCTCGACGGCTTCGAGCCCGCCGAAGCGGTGGTCGTGCTGGCCGCCACCAACCGTCCCGACGTGCTCGACCCGGCGCTCCTGAGGCCCGGGCGCTTCGACCGGCGAGTGACCGTGCAGCCCCCCGACCGCAAAGGGCGCAAGGAAATCCTCGAAGTGCACACGCGCAAGATCCCGATGGCCGCGAGCGTGGACCTCGACGCGCTCGCCGCCGCGACACCGGGCATGGTGGGCGCGGATCTTGCGAACCTCGCGAACGAGGCAGCGCTCCTGGCGGCCCGGCGCAGTCACGACAAGGTCGAGATGGCGGACTTCACCGATTCGCTCGAGAAGATCATGCTCGGCTCCCCGCGCGGGATCCTTCTGTCGCCGGCCGACCGCGAGCGGACCGCCTACCACGAGTCCGGGCACGCGCTCGTGGGCATGCTCACCGAGGGCGCGGACCCGGTGCGCAAGGTGTCGATCATCCCGCGCGGGATGGCTCTCGGGGTGACGCTGTCGACGCCCGACGCAGACCGCGTGTCCTACTCGCGCGAGGATCTGGAGGCGAAGATCCGCGTGGCTCTCGGCGGCCGCGTGGCCGAGGAGGTCGTCTACGGCGTTATCACCTCCGGCGCCGAGTCCGACATCCAGCAGCTCACGATGATCGCGCGCCAGATGGTCGGGCGCTGGGGGATGAGCAACGCGATCGGCCCGATCGCGGTGCTGCCGGCCGACGGCGAAGGGCCGTATCTGCCGGGCGCGAGCGCCACCTCGGAGTCGACCCAGCACCTGCTGGACGACGAGGTGCACAAGTTGATCGAGGCCGCGCACGAGGAGGTGACGCATCTGCTCGCCGACCATCGCGACCAGCTGGAGAGTCTCGCCCAGGCGCTGCTGAAGGAGGAGACGCTGGACGCCGCTGATGCCTACGCCGCGGCCGGGGTTCCGGCGCACGAGGAAGAGCCGAGCCCCGTCTCCTAGGTGGCCGGGCTCTCAGGGCTCGCGCGGCTGTTCGCGGTATTCCTGGTTCTGGCGATGCTCGCCGCGGACCTGGATGGCGATGTAGACCACGATGATGTTGACGATCAGGCCGATCCCCCCGAAGGTGGCGATCAGGCCGATGTCCTTGCTGACTGCCGCGCTGGCCGCGAGAAGCATCTCCGGGAGCCTAGCAACGGCAGACGCGTGGGTGTCGTAGCCTTCAGCGACCGCACGCCGATCGCAGATCGGGGCCACCGCCGCGGGCGGGGTCATGCGTCGGGAGAGGTGCCGGAGCGGCTGAACGGGCGCGACTGGAAATCGCGTAACGGGGGTGACCTCGTTCGAGGGTTCGAATCCCTCCCTCTCCGCTCCCCCACCGCCAGCTTGACCGCGCATGAACGACCTCGTCGGCGAGATGACATAGCTGCCGCAACACGACGTGTGCACACCTGCCCATACACCTGCCCATGTGTATCATGATGTGTATGCGGACGAACATCGACATCGACGAGGGAGTGCTGCACGAGGCCCAGGAACTGATCGGTGCTCGGACGAAGCGCGAAGCGGTCGACGTCGCGCTGCGTGAGCTGGTCGCCCGCCACCGGCGCATCGGCGTGTTGGATCTGAGGGGCCGCGTACGCTGGGAGGGAGACCTCGAGGAGAGCCGCCGCGGGCGCTCGTGATCGTCGTTGATACCAGCGTCTGGATCGATGTCCTGAATGAGCGGGACTCGCTGCAGGCTCGGCGCTGCGTCGAGTTGATCGAGGCCGGCGAGCCGATCGCGCTAACCGACGTCGTCGTCACAGAGATCCTGCAGGGCCTGCGATCCGACCGCGAGGCGCGGCTCGTCGAGCGCCATCTGCGGGCATTCCCGATCCTGCGCCTCAACCGCCTCGACGATTTCGTTCTCGCCGCGGAGCTCTATCGCGCCGCGCGCGGAGCGGGCGTGACCATTCGCAAGACGCTGGACTGTCTCATCGCGGCTCCCTGCGTGAGGACGGGTGCGCCGATTCTGCATGCCGACGCCGACTTCGATCAGCTCGCGAGGTGTACGCCGCTGCGTGTCTACACGTGATCGTGGAGTGGCGGGCCGATCGTCGCGCAGGCGGGCCCGAAGTTGGCGACGTAGGTGGGGTGGACCTCGTGCCAGGCGTCCATGCTCGCGCGTGAGTCCGGTTTCCGGTCGAGATGTGCGCCGAGGGCGTCCAGGCAGGTATGCCATCCGGCCGCGTCTCGCGCGGCCTTGCCGAGCTCCTCGAGGGTGTCGAGCAGGATGAGACGGGTCCCGCGCTTCAGCGGGCGAAGCTCGAGAAGAAGCGTGTCCGGGCCCCACCTCAGCTCCATGACGCGCGGCGGCGTGAACACGAGCATCTCGCCGGCGAACCCGGGAGCCTCGCCGTTTGGGAAGTCGAAGGACAGGCGCGCGCCGGCCGCCCGCTCACCGTCGATCGTGGTGGGGAACCAATGAGCGAGATGCTGGGGCTCGGTGACCGCGCGCCACACCTGCTCGGGTGGGTGGGTGAGCGTCCGCTCGAACCGCAGTCGAGGTTGGCCGCTGTCGGCGGCTTCGAGCGTTCCATACATCGGCATGCCTCCCTTCGGGGCCGGTTGTCGCTGGGGCACCGCAAGTATCCGCCCTCGCACCGGCAGGCGATCGCGCCGTCGCACAGAACCACTAGCTGGTAGGCAAACCAACCCACGGCCCCTCACGACAGGCGCGGCTGGCGCCCTCGACAGGTGGCGAGGAGAATCTGATGGACCATCGAGGTCCCGTACGCAACGAGCACCACCTGGCAAAGGCGCTCCACCCGACGCCGTCCGTGCTCAAAGAGGCGATGGGCGAGGTGGACGGCTTCAATGCCAAGTTCGCCGTTCTCATCACGCGGCTGGTGGGCACGATGTGGTGCGCCTACCTGTTCGCGGTGATAGCCCTCCTCGGCCTCGGCCCGGCACTGAAACCGGGCGGTGAGGGGATCATCGCCTGGATCGCCCAGACGTTCCTGCAGCTGGTTCTGCTGTCGGTCATCATGGTCGGGCAGAACGTTCAGAGCCTGGCCTCGGATGCACGCTCAGCGCATACCTTCAACGACGCCGAGACGATCCTCGATCGGCTTGACCTGCACACGCAGGGTGGCCTGAGGGCCATCCTCGATCGCATCGATGAAATCTCCCCGCCTGCCGCTGCCGCCAACGCTCCGGGCCAAGCCGAGGCAAGGCCCGACGAGCCCTGAGCGTGCCGGCCGCGTCGCGGCGACCCCGGACCCGCAGCGGCTCGGCGGCCTGGCCTGGGCGAGGCGGACCAGCGGGGACCTGACATCCGCCGAGCGCCGGCGCCTGCTGGCGGCGATCGCGCTGGGTCAGTGGGAGAACGCGCTCGGGCGTGCGAAGCTCGCGCTCGGCCGGTTGCCGGCCGGCGCGGGCGCAGTGGATCTCAGCACGTTCGAGGTGCCCGATTCGTCGTTCGCGCGCGAGGCCGAGCAGGCGTGCGCCGAGCAGCCGGCCGCGATCGTCGGGCACTCCTACCGAACCTGGCTGTTCGGCCGCGCCCTCGCGGCGGTCGATCGGCGCGCCCTCGATATCGAGCTGTTCTACTGCGGATCGCTGCTGCATGACCACGGCATAGCCCAGCCGACCGCGGGGCGTGATTTCACGCTCGCAAGCGCCGAGCGCATGCTCTCCTGCGCCGGTGCCGCCGGCGTGGCCACCGACCGCGCGGAGGTGCTCGCGGATGCGATCTGCGTCCACACGACGCCCGGGGTGGCGCCGGAGCGGGATGGCGCGCTCGGCTGCTATCTGCAGTGGGGCGCGATGGTGGACGGGGCCGGGCTGCGCATCTGGGACGTGGCTCCTGCGAACGTCGAGGAGATTCTGCGCCGCTATCCGCGCGATGACTTCAAGGATCAGCTGATCGGCCTGATGCGCGCCGAGGCGTCGGCCGTGCCGAACGGCCGGTTCGGGCTTCTGGTCCGCTGCGGCGTCCCGCTGGCCGTGCGTATGGCGCCGTTCGAGAGCTAGACGGCCGGGTCTCGAACCGCGCGGGCGCGCAGGCTCGACACGGGAGCGGCTTCAGCCGTGCGCGGGTGCCCGAGTGAGCCGGGCGTCTGTAACTCCGAGCCCCGGGGAGGCTTCTCAGCGGCTGGCGGTCACGCGCGGCATGCGGGCGCTCGTCGCGCCCGGCAAACGGGCCTGCGCGAAGGTGACCATGCGCCCGCTGTCCTCGTCCCAGAGCTTGAGGCGGACCGAATGAAGGCCGTCCCTGAGCGAGAGCGTCGGCACGCCCTCGAAGATCGCGTTCTCGTCGTGTGCCCGCTGCAGGTTGTAGTTGGGGATGCGGGCGTTCAGATGGTGGACGTGATGCAGGCCGATGTTGCCCGAGAAGAACTGAAGGACCTTGGGAAGCTTCAGGTATGAGCTGCCGCGAAGTGCCGCGTCGGCGTAGCTCCACTCCTTCGTGCCCTCCCAATAGGCGTCCTCGAACTGGTGCTGGACGTAGAACAGCCAGATGCCGGCGGAGCCGGCAAGCATGATCGTGGGCGCCTGGATGAGCAGAAAATCGCGCCAGCCCAGCAGCCAGCACAGCGTGCCCACGCATATGGCTAGGGCGATGTTGGTGCCGATCACGCTGCGGCGCATGCGCGGGCGGGCGTCGCGGGCAACCAGCCGCGGACCGATCAGCAGCGCCACGATCGGCCCGATCCCGAACATGATCAGCGGGTTGCGAAACAGCCGGTAACCCAGGCGTGCTCGCGGCGCCAGCGCGTTGTATTCGGCGACGGTCAGCGTGCGCACATCTCCGCCCCCGCGTCGATCGAGGTCGCCGGAGGTCGCGTGGTGGATCGCGTGGTCGTGGCGCCAGCGCAAAAACGGCGAGTAGACGAACAGGCCGAGGACGGCGCCGAGCCAGGCGTTGGCGCGCCTGGACTTCAGGAACGAGCCGTGGCTGCAGTCGTGGAAGAGGATGAAGGTCCGCACCAGAAACCCGGCGGCGGGGATCGCCAGCGCGAGCACCAGCAGGTAGGAGACCCCCAATGCCAGGTACATCGCAGCCGACAGCGCCAGGTAGGGCACGACCGAGGTTGCCAGGTCGAGCAGGCTGCGACCCAGCCGCGGCTTGGCATAGGGATCGAGTGCGTCGCTCCAGAAGGGGCGCTCGCGACGAGGCCCGGCTGCCGGCGCGGGCATGGCCGTCACATCACCCTCGTCGCGAGCCTCGCGCGGGCGACCGTCAGTGATCGGCTGAACCGGAGTCGGCAACAGGTCTCATTTCTGGGCCCGTCCCCGTCCGGCGGAGAATCACCGTCCCGGTCCCTGCCGGGAGTGTAGCTGAGCGCGGCGGCGTCCGAGTCATACGGTCGCGGTCACATAGAATCGGCGGCGAAGCCGATGCCAGGCGATGACAGACAGACCACATGGCTGAGCGCTGAGCTTCGCGAGCTGATCTCCGATGGCCCCCTCGCACACTTGGCGACGATCAACGCCGACGGCAGCCCCCAGGTGAGCGCCATTTGGATCGGCCTCGAGGGCGAGGACGTCGTCAGCGGCCACATGGGGCGCAATCTGAAGCTGCGCAACATAGAGCGAGACCCCCGCGTCGTGCTGTCGTTCACCGCTCCACGCGAGCCTGGCGTATTCTTGGACCCGTACGCTGTCTTGCGGGCGAGCGCGAGGATCACGCCCGGGGGAGCGTGGGACCTGCTGAACCGCCTGGCAAAGGTCTATATGGGTCCAGACCAGGAGTTCCCTGCACCGAAGGGCGAGGGGTTCATCATCCGTTACACGATCCAACGGGTCGGAGGCGTCGGTCCGTGGGCGACGCGGTGATGTAGAACCGCACCTGCGAGCCGCCGCTCATGCCGTCGTCGCAGGTGACCCGTGCGATCGGCAGGCGATTCGTGGCGGCTCAGCGGCCTCTACGAGCGTCCCCGCCTTGGGCGCGCGCACCTACAGGCGCCTGTGGGGTAACGCCCACGGCAACTTCCGCACGCGCGGGCGCTGCGCCTCGGCGACGGTGCGCGGGACGCAGTGGCTGACCGAAGACACCTGCCAGGGCACGCTAGTGAAGGTTGCACGCGGCGTGGTGGCGGTGGAAGAACTGCGCACCCATCGCACGACGCTCGTGCGGGCGGGGCACAGCGTGCTGACCGGGGCCAAACCTCCCGGTGCGACGGGGGCGATCTACTTCCTGCCCGGCTTTCTCAACGCAGTGAACGCCGGCAGCGAGCGCGCAGTCGAACCGCCCTTGCTGGCGCTGTTCGCCGACGGCTCATGGGTGCTGGAAGGACTCAAGTGGACGGGCTGGGGCACTCCGGTGGCCCACGCGACCGGCATCAGCAGCGCCAGCAACGGCATTCCGAATCAGGCAGAAGGGACGCGCATCAAGACCCCGGCCGAAGCGATGCTGTCGAACCCGGGCCCGTTCTTCGGCCATCGCACCTACCGGTGCATCCAAGTGTTCGTGCAGCCTCCTGCGAACTTCGGAGGCAAGCGATGCTTGAAGCGAACGGGCAGCCTCTACCTCTACGAGTAGCGCACCGCCGGCCCGACGTGGTGGGTGTATCGGCCCACGTCATCCGGCGCGATGCAACCGGAGCAGCTGCTGCCTGTTGATGTTGAACGGCTACTGAACGACGAACCCGACCGTGCCACCCGCTCGGGTGCAGTCGGCGGCGCCCCGCTCAATCATCGAACACCGGTTTCCTCAAGGCGTCATGGGCCATGACCTGGAGCGGGATGCCCCCTCAGCCGAGGTGAGCGTTGAAGGCTGGCGCCTCGTGATTGTCGACACAGGTGTCGGGGGACCGCGGCCGAGAGTCATTCAAGGCCCGGTAGCGATGATCGGCTCTCGCGTCGAACTGGCAGGCGGCGGTGGCGGCGTGGCTTGCCACGGCGGGTACGCGGCGGATCGCCCTAGCGGAGGAGACCGGTCAAAACGGGTCACAGCTACCTCGCGAAAGTGCCATGAACACCGCCGGGGTAACAAACCCATACACCTTGGTCGGGTAGTCGTGCCTGCGCCGAGGGCGGATGCTTGCTGAGCAATCCAACTCCAACGGGGGACACCGCAATGCTCACGCCTACCGATGACAAGAACCAGTTGCTGATCGACCCGTCAAGTTCTAGACTACGTGACCGCTGCATCCGCGGCATATCCATGCGAGGGGGCCTCGCTGTGCCATCTATACGCCGCACGCTGAGGGCGGTTGCCGTGGCTAGCGTCCTTCTCAAGCTGCTCGCAGTGCTCACGTCGCCGGCATCGGCATCCTCTGGTCGACCGGCGTCGATCCCTGTCGACGCCTCCGTGGCGCCGGCGGCGTCGGCTAGCGATCCTATTGTCGGAGACTGGTACGTGACTTATGGGAATACGACGGTGGTGAAAATCTCTGAGTCGGGCGGCGTGTATACCGAGACCTCAACGGAACCGCTTCAAGTAGTTGGGGGTTCGTGCTATCTACCGCCGGGCACGGTCATCTCCACGTTCCACGAAGTCTCGGCAGGCGGCTACTCTGGGGAACACGGGCTCTGGTTCACGTCCAACTGCTCGTTTGACACCGAGGCGCCGATGACACTCAAGCTTGAAGGCAACACACTGAGCGGCGAAGTTGTAGGCTTCGCACTGGTATTCACCAGGGCCGTGCCAGATGCGGTGACGTCGAGCGCATCACCGGACGAAACGACTGCAACGGTGCGCGGGAGCGTGAATCCATCTGGCCAGAGCACGACATACTACGTCGCATACGACACCAGCGGATCACCGTTCTGCGTCGGAGGCGGCTCCGCCGCAACATTCTCTACGCCCCCGCAAGCGCTCTCATCAGTCGATCTGGCCGAACACCCCGTTGCCGGCGAACTGACTGGCCTCAGTCCCGGGACGGGCTACTGCGCCGCAGTCGTGGCGACGAACGCCTCGGGCACAGCGGGACTGATTGCAACAAACCGCGTGTTCTTCACGACCGTCGGTCCTGAAACCCCGATACCTCCGCCCCCGCCACCGCCCTGTGGCGCCGCCTACACCAACGGTTGCGTTCCACTGCCCTGTGCCACCGCTTACACCTACAGTTGCGTTCCACTGCCCTGCGGCACCGCCTACACCAGCGGTTGCGTTTCACCCCATCCGAGACGGATCTCGCCGACCGCCGCGTTTGCGTTGCCACCGGCCAGCGAGTGCGTGAGCCACCGCCGGTTCACGATCCACGTGCGTACACTGCCCGGCATCATCTGGACAGGCGCGGCCATCAAGATCAACCACAAGGGCGTGAAGTCCGTGGGTCGTTCTCACATCACGGCGCTTATCAGCCTTGTGGGCCTTCCCAAGGGCACGTTCGTGCTCTCGATCACGGCAAAGGCGAGCGACGGACAGTCGGTGACCGGGACTCGGACCTACCACACGTGCGTGCCGAAAAGCAAAAGCCACTACCCGGCGCCCAGGCTTTAGCGATGCCGAGGCCAGCCAACGATGTCCCAGCCAGCTACCAGCAAAGGCAGAACACGCGAAGGCTTCTGTACATCATCCCGGTGTCCCTAGTCGGCCTGGCGCTCGCGCTCACGGGTATCGACGCGGGCGCGAGGGCATCCGCCGAGGGCGTCATAAGCGCGAGCCCTGTGAGGCAAAGCGTCGTAATCACGAAAGACGTGACTTGCCACATGGTCGACAACGGGACAGCACGCGGCTCCTGGGTTTACTGCTACGTCGGGCTGAGCGCACATCCCAAACGACACGCAAAGCTGAGCCTCAACGGCCATTTCAGCTTGACGGCGACGACGCCGCTACCGGGAGGGCTTGGTGGCCCCCTGCCGCGCTCCGGCGAAAAAACGACTGTCGGCCGGTTCCAGTGCGAAGTCGTCAATCCGCATGCTGACAGCATCAAGTGCACCGTGGTCGCGACAGGAAAGGGCTTTCTGATCAGTAAGCAGAGAATCGTCCGAGTCGGGGCCGACGCGTCGACCCCGGCGCGGTTAGCCTCGCGCATCGCGGCCGTCGCGACGGCCTTGCCCCTGACATGGTCCGCGCCCAGCCGCATCGACGACATCAATGACCTCACCTCGGTCTCGTGCCCCTCGGCCTCGTTCTGCGCGGCGGTCGACGGAAACAACATCACCAAAACCGGCAAAGCCCTCACATGGAACGGCACCGCCTGGTCCGCTCCAACCACCATCGACACAAGCGGTTCCCTGACCTCGGTCTCGTGCGCGTCGGCGTCGTTCTGCATGGCGGTGTCCAGCTACGGCGACGACACCTACTCCTGGAACGGCACCTCGTGGTCCACGGACGTCGATCCAGGCCAAAACCTCCTCCTAAACTCGGTCTCCTGCCCGTCAACGACATTCTGCATGGCGGTGAACGACGCTGACGGAGGCGCCGGCTTCATCTGGAACGGCAGCGCATGGTCAATCGATCCCATCGGAGAGGGCGATTACAATGGTCTCGAATCGGTCTCGTGCCCCTCGTCGTCGTTCTGCATGGCGCTCGATGACGAGGGCACCGCCTTCACCTGGAGCGGCGGATCATGGTCGGGCCCCACTGACACCAACATCGGCCTGGAAGATGGCGATGGCCTCGACGCGACCCACCCCTCGGTGTCGTGCGCCTCGGCGTCCTTCTGCATGGCGGTGGGCGGAGATGACACCACCGTCTTCTGGAACGGTAGCTCATGGTCCGCGACGCCATCCATCAGCCACGTCGACGACCTTCTTTCGGTCTCGTGCCCGTCGGCGTCGTTCTGCGTCGCGCTCGCTGGGAATTACGGGCTCTACGCCTTCATCTGGAACGGCGTGTCATGGTCCGCTCCGACGGACATCGACCCTAGCAACAACGGATTCAGCCCCACTGTGGCCGGTGTCTCGTGCCCCTCGGCGTCGTTCTGCACGGCGGTCAATGAGAACGGCTACGCCGTCAGAACGAATGCCTACGGAGGATCGGCCGCGCCGGTCCTTGGCCACACGGCAAGCCTGAAGACGGTCTCAGGCAGCGTGGTGATCAAGCTCCCCGGAACCTCGACCTTCGTCGCCCTCACCGCGGTCGGCCAGATCCCGTTCGGGACGGTCATCGACGCGACGCACGGCCGATTGAAGGTGACGACGGCCGGCCCACACGGCGGCACCCAGACCGGGGAATTCTTCGAAGGCGAGTTTGTGCTGACACAGGAACGCAGCGGCCTGGTGGTCGCGACGCTCACCGGCGGCAACTTTTCCGGCTGCCCGACAACGCGTGAGCGCAGCCATGCCGCACGCGCGAGCTCCAAGCACGCCTCGCGCAAACACGTCGTGCGCAAACTGTGGACCGACGCGCATGGCAGCTTCTCGACCAAGGGCAACTACGCGGCGGCCACCGTGCGGGGCACCGAATGGCTGACCGAGGACCTGTGCGAAGGCACGCTGATCCGCGTGACGCGCGACAGTGTCGCGGTGACTAACCTCGTCAATCACGGTCGCGTCACCGTCAGGGCGGGTCACCGCTACCTTGCCAAGGCGCCGTGAGCACAAAAGATGACGACAGGCGGGCTGCTACAGCGACTAATTCAGTGGGGCACTCGACCGTGAGAGCAACATGTCTCTTCGGGCGGCCAAGGCGAGCACGAGCCACGTGCAAGGTTGCGTTGCTGGCGATTATCGCCATGGGAATGCTGGCGGAGCCCGCGTTCGGAGCAACGTGGCTAACTCAGCCAACGCCTTCCCCGAGTGGACCTACCGAGGCCGCGCTCACCAGCGTTTCGTGCGTCTCCGCAGTGGCGTGCATGGCCGTCGGCACCGCCGACGACGGCCACAGCGAACCGTTCAGCGAACTGGAGGACGTCGGGACGTTCGCCGAGAGCTGGAACGGGTCCGCGTGGAGCGTGATCCCGTCCGCCGGCTCGGCTGGCCCAAACCCAACTCTGTATGCGATCTCGTGCACCTCGCCGGTGTTCTGCGTCGCTGCGGGACTCACGCACTCCGACGGACGCTTCGGTGTGGACAACGACATGGCGTTCGGAGCCCAACGCGCCCTGATAGAGGTGTGGAATGGCGCAACCTGGACGGTCGAGCCGAATCCGGGCGCTGCCATGGCGGGCAGTGGCCTGTTCGGCGTGTCGTGCCGCTCGACCAGCTTCTGCGTGGCAGTTGGGCAACATAGCGAAAGTGCTCTTGTCGAGGCGTGGAACGGGACAAGCTGGCGCGTCCAGTCCACGCCGACCGTAGCCAAACACGGCACCTGGCCAGCGGCGGTTTCGTGCCTGTCCCCCAACGCGTGCACGCTCGTGGGCTCCTACAACGCCAACACAGGCCCGGGCCAGGCGGCGCCGGTGCAGCTCGCCGAGCGATGGAACGGGCGCCGGTGGAGCGTCCAGCGGGTTCCGGGGCACGTTTCCGGCTACCCCGAGCTAAGGAGCATTTCGTGCGTGTCCCAGTCGTTCTGTTTGGCGGGGGGCACCTTGCAGATGGGTAACGGCACGGTCGCATACAGCCCGTTGGCGGAGCGGTGGAACGGAGGGCGCTGGACCGGGGCGATGAGCGGGTTTCCGAAAGCGAGCGCGCTGTACGGCGTGTCGTGCATCTCCGCTGTCTACTGCCTCGCCGTCGGACAGTTCGACCCGCGTGTCTTCCCGCCGTCAAATGCCACCGACACGTTCGCCGAGGGATGGAACGGCACGCATTGGGCACGCATCGCGCTGCCGCCCGTCGCGGTGCCGCCCGAATTCGATCAGACCGATCCCGCGCTCCTTGGAATTTCCTGCCTGTCGCAGATCGGCTGCACCGCTGTCGGCGACCAGGCCGTAGGCGCGAACAGCGCCCCGTTGACCCAGGGCGAGGCGGGGGCGCCGAGTGGCTCGCCCGAATCGCCTGCCCCGGTGCCCGGTCGCGACGCCGATGTGCAGCCGGTCTCCGGCAGCGTGCTTGTCAAGCTGCCTGGCTCTTCGACCTTCGTCGCCCTCTCGGCAGTCGGTCAGATCCCGTTCGGGACGGTCGTCGACGCCACCCACGGCAGCGTATCGGTGACGACGCCGGGCCCGCACGGCGGCACCCAGACGGTGACTCTCTCAGAAGGCGAGTTCGTGCTCACGCAGGACCACAACGGCGTTGTGGTGGCAACGCTCACGGGCGGCGACTTCTCGGTCTGCCCGACGGCGCGGGAGCGGGCGCACATCGCTCGCGCCGCATCCAAGCACGCGACTGCAAAGCACGTTGTGCGCAAACTGTTTGCCAACGGCCACGGCGACTTCACGACCGCGGGCAACACCGCCGCGGCATCTGTACGCGGCACCAAGTGGCTAACCGAGGATCTGTGCGAAGGTACCCTGATCCACGTGGTCACCGACCAGGTGGCTGTTACAAATCTGGTCAACCACCGCCACGTCAAAATCAAGGCGGGTCACAGCTACCTCGCGAAACTGCCATGAACACCCGCCGAGCCGCGCGCTCGGGCAACAAAGCCCTACACCTTGGTTGGCTGGCGATCAGGATGCGGGCCACGAATACTGGATGAGCACGCCAATCTCAAGGAGAATCCGATGCGCTTACGACTCACAACCGTTGCCGTTCTCACCGCCACCGCCGCTGCAATCTCAGCGACTCCTGCCGCGGCCGAACGGTCGTGCGGCACTACTCACCTCCTTCAGGGCGGCAGCGCTCGGGTCACGATTGCTCGGGGCGCCCTCTCCTGTAGTGCAGCGCGGGGCATCGTCAAGCTGTACGGCTCAAGCCGAGGGACCCCTCACGGCCTCAATGGCCCGCGATCGGGTTTCTACACCACCTACCCAGCGGGCTGGCGGTGCGGTCCCTTGGAGCAAGGCGGATCTGCGTGCTGGCGCGGAGGATCGGTCAGCAGTGTGAACAAGGCTCGCGACGTGGTCTGGCTCGAGCTCGTCTTTTAGGCGGCGGAGAGTGTGGTCCGGTGCGGGACGCCCTTATGCGCCGACCCGCGCGCAGTCGTACGCGAGTGACAGGGACACAGGACGAGCCTGCCGAGGAGCTCGTGCAGGTCTCCGAGAGGCCGCAACCAATTGCCCCGCTTGACCGGTGCGTCTGCGGCCCACCGAGCGTGCGGTCAACCTGCCGAGAATTGCGTCTGCGAGCCCGGTGTCACGTGTCTCGGGCTTGGCATCGAGACGGGCCCAAGGTCGTGGCCATGCCGACGGCAGAACACGAAGTGCTGCCCTGCGCGCGTCCGTCGTTCGTCCCACCGGTGACGAACAGCGGACGCAGGTAACAGAGGCGTACACCTTGGTTGGGTGGTCGAGCCGGCCTTGCGGCGGGATGCTGCTCCTGAACTCAACTACCAGGGGGCATCAAAATGATTGGAACGCCGCAGTACATCAAGTCGCGTCGTGATCACGCGGAGCTGTCGATGCTGGACGGGACCCCGCTCGGTCCTCGGCGCACCGGGAGAGCCAGCAAGGCGGTCGCAATCTGCGCGGCGGCTGCCGTTGGGCTGTTCGCGCTGGCGAGCAGCGGTTGTGGCTCGACCACGACTACCAGGAATGCCGCTGACGTGGGAGCCGTCGAGGTGGCCGTGACCGCGCCGAGCAGCGGCAGCGTCATCGCCGCCGACCAGGTGATGGTACGCGGCACCGTCACTCCCGCCAACGCGACCGTCCAGGTCCAGGGCGAGCCAGCGGCCGTCGGCAATGGTGTCTTCACGGGCACTGCCACCCTGCACGGCGGAAAGACGACGGTCGACGTCATCGGAAGCGCCCCGGGCGCGAGTCCGGGCTCGACCAGCGTTGTCATTGACCGCCAGTCAACGGCCCGCGGGGGAGGCACGGGAGGCACGACGCGCCAGGTCTCGCCAGCACCGACCCCGGCAATTCCGAACGAGGGCGACCCCTCGTCCGAGACGAGCTGCGGCGGCGGGCTCGCGGTCGGACCAGACACCACTTGCGCCTTCGCCGAAAACGTGCGGTCGGCCTACGACGGCAGCGGTCCGGGAACGGTGATGGCCTACAGCCCCGTGACGAACAGGACCTACGCGATGACCTGCTCGACCGGCTCCTCGGTCGTTTGCACCGGGGGCGACAACGCCTCGGTCCATTTCGCCAGCCAGTCAGCCGGTACTGCCGACGAAACGACGCCCTCGAACTACGACGAGCCATCGCCGGCAACCGCACGCGCGGGCACCTATGCGGGTGAGACAGGTTGTGGCGGTGGGCTCGCCGTCGGACCCGACACCACCTGCCCCTTCGCCGAAAACGTCCGTTCGGCGTATGACAACACCGGCCCGGGCACCGTAATGGCCTACAGCCCCGTGACGAACAGGACCTACGCGATGACCTGCTCCGCCGGCTCGCCAGTCGTCTGCAGCGGGGGCGACAACGCCACGGTCTACATTCCCTGATGGTGGAACGCTCGTTCCTCGGTGCACGATGGTGGATCGAGCACAGTTCATGCTCTGGCGGGCGCGGACGCGCGCGCGGGCGTTTGATTGGTCCGCCGATTCACTATCCACGGTCGAGCCCACGCTGCTGTCGATCGCACAGCGGGCGCAAAGCGCTTCTGCCATTCTCAGTAGGTGGCGCCCGACCGGGAGAGGACATTCGAGCACCGTGTTGCGCGGGCATCGACGGAAGGCGATCCGCTCGCTCGGCACTCGCTCTCGCCGAGCGAGCTGACGGAGCTCCTTGCCGCCGAGCGCACCGGCGAGGCATTTCTCGCCTTCAGAGACCAGAGCGGCGGACTCTGCTTCTTCGGTATCGGTCGCGGGGACCATGCCCGCACGCTTGGTCGCCGCCCCGAGCTGGACCTGTCGATCTCCTGGGACAGCGAGGTGTCCGGTATGCACGCGGAGCTCCAGGGCTTCGACGGCGAATGGGCGATCGTCGACGACGGCCTCTCAACGAACGGGACCTACGTCAATGGCCAGCGCATCGGCGGCCGTCAGCGGCTGCGCGATCAGGACCGCATTCGCGTCGGGCGAACGATCCTCGCCTACAGGGCGGGCCGTTCGGCCCCCGTGCCGAAGACGACCACCGCCGGCGACACGACGGCGCTGCAGGAGCTGACCGATACCCAACGCCGTGTTCTCATCGCGCTGTGCCGCCCCTACCGCGATGGTGGCAACTTCGCGACCCCCGCAAGCAACCAGCAGATCGCCGGGGAGCTCTTCCTCAGCCTTGACGCGGTCAAGATGCACCTGGGAAGGCTGTTCGCCAAATTCGAACTCGGCGAGGTCCCCCAGAATGAGAAACGGGCGCGCCTCGCGGAGTGCGTCCTGCAGTTTGGCGTGATCTCACGACACGACCTCGATTGAGCGGAGGTCTACTCGGAAATGGTCGTGCGTTCAGAAGGCGGTTTGCCTGGCTGGTCGATCCCAGCACCAGCCGCCGGAAACGCGATCGTGGGCCCGTCGCCGGCAGCGAGTCCTAACCCTAATGCCTGCGCGCAGGCGTGGGCTAGCGCTGCGGCGGTCGGGAAGCGCATGGCCGGATCCTTGGCCATCCCGCGAGCGATCACCTCGTCGATCGGGGGCGGCAGACCGGGTCGCAACCGGCTCGGATGAGGGGGCTCGACGTTCACGTGAGCCCACAGCTTGGCCGCCTCATTGTCACGCGGGAAGGGAACCCGTCCGGTCAGGCAGTGGTACAGCAGGCCGGCGAGCGCGTAGACATCTGCGCTGGCGCCGACCGTCTCACCGCGAATCTGCTCGGGTGACAGGTAGTCGAGGGTGCCGACCCACTGACCGGCGACTGTCATGCTCTCGCCCACGCCGATGTGCTTGGCCACACCGAAGTCCGTGAGATAGAGATGCTCGGGCTGATCGCGCGTGAGCAGGACGTTGGCGGGCTTGACGTCTCGATGGACGAGGTCGTGAGCATGGGCGGCGTCCAAAGCTCCTGCGAGCTGCCCTATGAGCCGCGTCGTTCTTACCGGCTCGAGCGCCCCGGCGCGCTCGAGCGTGTCTGCCAAATCGGTCCCCTCAACCAGGCGCATGGCGATGAACAGCAAGCCGTCGTCCTCGCCGGCCTCATACACCGGGATCACGTTGACGTGCTCGATCGAGGCTGCCAAGCGCGACTCGAGCTTGAACCGCTCGCGAAATACGGGGTCCTGAGAACGCTCGGTCGCGATCAGCTTGACGGCAACCGTGCGATCGAGGGCCAGCTGGGTGGCGCGGTAGACGACTCCCATGCCCCCGCGTCCCACGACGGCGTCGATCCTGTAGCCGGCGATGATTGCGGTGGGCTCGAGCGATCGAGATCCCGAGCCGCGCAGTACGTCCTCGACAACGGCCGTGGCATCTGCCGCAAACAGGTTCCGCAGTCGCCTGCGCTCGCGGCTGTCGGCCCACAGACCGACGATCACGGTCCCACCTGTGGCCAGAATGAGCGACGCGGCTGGGTCGCTGAAGTCGAGCAGCGTGCCTGAATCGAAGGCGATCTGGCTGGCAAGCGACCACACGGCGAGTGTGCCGAGCCCCGTCAGGGCCACACCGAGCGTTCCGAGCCTCGTTCCTGCGCCACACACGAGAAGGGCGAGGAGCGCGATCAGAAGCACCGTCAGGAGGCTCGAGGTTTGGCGCAGCGGGATGCCGGCCAGGACCGTGGCCGCCTCGTTGGCAAGCACCTCGGGACCGGCCATCGGGGCACCGGACATCGGTGTCTGGTGGAGATCCTGAAGTGTCGGCGCCGATGCTCCGACGATCACGATCTTTCCGGCGAACAGGCCGGCCGGAAACTGGCCGTTGTAGACGTGCGAGTAGGAGACGGCGGGGAATGTGCCCGGGGGCCCGGCGTAGTCGATCGGCACCGGTTTGTGCAAGCCGCCGAACAGCGAGGCCCTCACCGTGCGGCCGGTGTCCGCTTCGGCCACCACCACGCCGAAGCTGTTGAGCCCGCCGATCGAGTATTGCTCGTTCCGGAGCACCCCGTCGCTGTCAGGGATCACGCTCGTGTTGGCTGCCCGGGCACCCACCCCGCGCAGCACTTCTTCGCCTCCCAGCACGTCGGTGGAGCCGTGAGGGCCGACTTCGGTAGTGCTCAGCACCACATTGCCGGCGTGCCCGACCGCTTCGATCAGGGCGTTGTCGTCGGCTGTGTCTGTGGGCTCGGTGAACTGAACGTCAAAGGCGATCACCTTGGCGCCCGCACGATGCAGCTCGCTGATCACCCGAGCGTGATAGCGACGCGGAAAAGGCCACTGCGCGTGCAGGTTCTGGTTGCGGAAGTCGTTGAACGTCGTGTCGTCGACGAGCACGAGTATCACGCCGGCGGTCCTGCGGCGTTCGGTGCCACGGACTTGAAAACGAGCGTCGATCGTCTCCTGCTCTGGCCGGCGCAGGAAGTGATTGGTGTAGGCCAGGGTGCCGAGGCCTGCGGCGACCAGCGCGACCGCGAGGAGCAGCGCTGCCTTGCGTCTCTGCCACAACGCCTGACGCATGTCGGCGAAAGACTATCCGGTCACCACGGTGACATGGTGGCGGCATTCTCACGCAGGACTTCGCGTACGCTCCGCGTTACGGGGATGGTGCGAGCGGGGGCAGACAGGGATTCGAAGGTGCACAACGCATGCGATCGTCGCCACGGCAAAAATGCCACCGCGGCGACGAGGCATGCCCGATCCTCAGGTGCGGCTCGCCGTCCATGACTGGTTGTCGGTCGAGCACGTGTATTTCGTGCCGTTATCGTAGGTGATGTCCTCGCGGAACACGCCGGCTATTCGCGGCTCGCCGGATTTACCGGCGCCGTGGACGTGTCCGCTGAACGTGTACGTCACGTTGCCTTTGTTTAATTCTTTGTAGCCCGTTTCGATCTCGCCTTCCTGTTCAGTGGTCTGCGAGAAGGATCCATCCGCGGCGACGGGTACTTCGGCCATTTCCAGGTGGTTGTCGAATTCTGTGCTTGGCGTGCAGCCGAGCCGTGTCGTCTTCACCGTGACGTCCTGCAGATTGCCGGCAGGTGATACGAAGAAGTCGACGCTCCCGCCTGTTATGTCCTGGGGGTCGCTTCCGCTGTAGCTGCCTTCGGCGGCCGGCAAGCTCGCCGGGCCCTGATCTTCGTCGCGGGCCGCCGTCCAGGACTGGTTGTCGGTCGAGCAGGTATATGTCATGCCGTTGTCGTAAGTGATGTCCTCGCGGAACACGCCCGCGATTCGCGGCTCCCCGGATTTACCGGCGCCGTGGACGTGTCCGCTGAACGTGTACGTCACGTGGCCTTTGTTGAATTCTTTGTAGCCCGTTTCGATCTCGCCTTCCTGTTCGGTGGTCTGCGAGAAGGAGCCATCCGCAGCCACGGGTACTTCCGCCATTTCCAGGTGGTTGTAGAATTCTCTGTTTGGCGTGCAGCCGAGCCGTGTCAGTTCCACCGTGACGTCCTGCAGATTGCCGCCGGGCGATACGAAGAAGTCGACGTCCCCGTAGTTTATGTCCTGGGGGTCGCTGCCGGTGTAGTGACCTTCTGCGGCGGACGTCACGGGCTGCGGCGTCGGGCTTGGCTGCGGCGTGGGGCTCGGCTGCGGCGTAATCGGCGGCAGCGGCGTTTCGGGCAACCCGAGCCCGACTGGGGTCGTGATGTGCTTAGGCGCGACGACGCACGTCTCATAGGAGAGAAGTGCGGTCACGGTTCGCCCGGTGGTGGTCTTGGCCGTGATCGACACCGCTACGTGGCCATCGGGTAGACCCGCGAGCTCGATCGGCCGCATGATCTGGGGGCGTTTTACGATTCTGAAGTGCCTTCCGTCGACCGTGATGGTCGCGCGGGCCCACTCGATGTGGGGAAGCGTGCGCAGCTGGATTGTGAGTTCGTGGCGACTCAAGCACCGTTTGGTTGGCGGGATGACGAATGCAGACGCGACCGTGATGGGCTTGAGCTTGGCCTCAAACGCCGCGGCCGGCCCGGTGCTCATCGCAAATGCGCTCGTCGCGGCGATCGCCGTGAGCACGACCACCCCGATAGACGCCACAGAGAGGCGCGTCGCGCGGGAAACCCCGCGTCTGAGCATACGATGTGATGCGGTCTGGGAGCGGGCGAGGCTCCCGTTTGGATCAGGTCGAGGCTGCTGATTATTGGGCGTGCATATGGGTTCAGGCATGTCTCGCATCGGAGTGTCCCCCTTCGTGGTTGGAATGTTCGGCAAGCATCCGTCCCAGGGGGGGCCAAGAGCACCCAACCAAGGTCTAGGTCTCTGTTACCCGAGCGATCGGTGCGACGAGCGACTGGTCCACTTGCAACTACTTGGCGGTGAGTGGCGAGGGCCGAGCCCTCGTGGGCTGACGCGGCACATGCGCGCAGCTTCGAGACAGAGTTGCAGACCGCCCCTGCCCGAGGTGGGTGGCGTTATCTGTCAGCGCTCTCGATCGTTGCCGGCGCGCAGGATCTCGTCGATCGCGTCAAGCAGCTCAGAACGCCAGTGGAGCAGAGCCTTAGTCGCCTTTGGGCCGAGATACTCGTCGCTCTCGACGGCGAGTTGGCCGAGGTCCAGCGCAACCTGCTCGATGCGCGTGAGCGGATTCTGCGGAGGCACCGTCGGAAGCCTAGCGACCGTCTCGCGGGCTCCTCACGCGCCACCGCGGGCGACGCTCACGGCGCCGTAGCGAGATAGCGGTGGCCCGCCTTGACCGTGGCACGGCGGTGGTTGACGAGGTTCGTGACCGCGACCTCGTCGCGCGTCACGCGGATCAGCGTCCCTTCGCACAGATCCTCGGTGAGCCATTCGGTGCCCCTCACGGTTGCTGCTGCATAGTTGCCCCTGGTCGAGAAGCTCCCGTGAGCGTCGGTCCACAGCTTTCGCACCACGTGCTTGCGCGAAGCGTGCCTGGAGCTCACGCTCGCGACGTGGCTGCGCTCGCGCGCGGTCGGGCAGACCGAGAAGTTGCCGCCCGCAAGGGTCGCCAGCACCAGGCCGTCGCGGCCCTGCGTCAGGACGAACTCGCCTTCGAAGAATTCGCCCGTCTGGGTGCCGCCATGCGGACCCGCGGTCGTGACCTTCACCCGGCCGTGCGTGGCGTTGATGACCGTCCCAAACGGGATCTGATCGACCATCGTCAAGGCGATGAAAGTCGCGGATCCGGGCAGTTTCACGAGCACGCTGCCGGAGACCGGCGCTAGGTCGCCGCTGACGCCTAGTTTTGGGGGCGCCAGCGCCGCGACGATGCTCGACAGAACGGCCGAGCTCGGTGTCTTGGCAGCGGTGGCGGCCGTCCCTTCTTGGTGCTTTTCGGTGGCCTGTTCTTCCTGCTGATAGTAAACCGCGTCCCGGTTGGTGTAAGCCTGTCCTATTGCGCGAGCCTGGGCTGAGCCGGCTCCTCCTATCGAGCCCCCGAGTGTTCCGGTGAAAGCTACGCCGCAGGCGATGAGCATGACCGCGGCGGTGGCGGTGAGGACCCGAGTTGAGGGGATGCCCAGCCTTTCCCAGCCGGCCGCGAGTGCACGTCTAGCCGTTGCGAACCGCGGGCCGACTCTATCGGCGTCCCCCCAGCGCATGGCGGAGACTCTATACCAAAGGTCCGCTTGCGATGTGGCGGATGCGCGAGTCCGCGGTGTCTTTCGGCCAGCGACTTCCGTGCCGGCATCGAGCTCGAGTGGATGTGTCGGCGGAGGCTCACGAAAGCCAGCCAAAATGAGCGTGTCGCGCGCTGTACCTTCGGGACCGCAAAGCTGGCCTGCATAGCGGACTCATCGACACTGTGGATAGGTTTAGCTCGGCCAGACAGGCTCCGCATGGCTGAGACACCGATCACACCCTCGGACGAACGGCGCGCCGCTGAACTGCACAGCCGGCCGCTCGGGTCAGCCGCGGCGAGAAGCCTCGCTGTCGGCGTTGCGCTGATGGCGGCCGTTGGCATCACGACGCTGAATGACGGAGGCTTTGACCCCGCTTCGCAGTCGATGTTCGTCGCGCTCGCCGGAGTCGCTCTGCTCGCGTCCTGCTGGCTGGACGGCCGGGCAGTTTCGGCTGGTGTGCGCTCTCAGCTGGCGCTGGCGCTCGTGGGTCTCGCTGCCCTTAGTCTCGCGAGCACCGCCTGGACGGTGGACGGGCGCACCACCGCGTTACGTGCCGGTCTCGTGGTCAGCGCATATGCCGCCGTGTTCGCTGCAGCGGCGACACTCGCAAAGCGCACGGGCCCGCGGCCGTTCGCCGCCGCCGTCGCAGCGCTGGCTCTAATAGAGGCGGCGCTCGGACTCCACGCGGTCGCGATGCACTCGCTCCCGGATGCCGAGAGGATTTACGGTGTGTGGCGCCCCGGCGGAACGTTCCAGTACCCGCCGGCCCTCGCAGTCCTCGAGATCTGTGCTCTCCCCGCGCTCAGCTGTCTGCTCGACCACCGCTCGCTCTTGGTCGCCGGTGGCGCCGCGGCGACAGCAACCCTCGCAGGAGCGACACTCGGTCTGTCACAAAGCAGGCTTGGGCTTGTCATGGCCGCTGTGCTCCTGGCGCTCATGGTCCTCCGGCCCGCCGACGAGCGATCGCAACGGGTTGCAGCCACTGCCACGGCAACGCTCGTCGCCGTCGGTGCTCTTATCGCGCCCACCGTGCTGGGCGGACACGTGAGCGCTGCCACCCACGGTGCGGGCTGGTCGGGCGCGGCCGAGATCGCCGGGATCGCGGCGGCGCTTGGCGTTGCCTGGCTTCTCATTCGCCGAGCGGCGAGCCGGCGGATCGGGCGCCTGCTCGCCGCCGCCGGCTGCATCGCCGCGATTGCCCTTGTCACTCTCGCTTGGCCCAGCGATCGGGGCGCGCGCTCGACATCGACAGGTTATGCCCTCCACCGCAGCTCGCCCACACCAACCCAAAGCGACGTTCTGCACGGCCGCGGCCACGAGTGGAGGGCCGCGCTCCAGACGTGGTCTGATCATCCCCTGCTCGGGGCCGGTGCCGGTTCCTACTACACGGCATCGTCAGCCCACCAAGGCCCCGCGCCCACACGATACGCGCACGACCTCCCGCTTGAACTCGCCGCGGAGCTCGGCGTGGTCGGCCTGCTTCTCGGCGCAGCGATGTATGCCTCAGCAGCTCGGATCATCGCGCGCGCACTAAACACCCCGGGATTCTGGCTTCTAGCACCGACCCTGGTGGCATTCCTGGCATCCAACCTCGTCGACTGGACTTGGCACCTGGCAGGTCTCGGCGCGCTCTGGGCGGCTGCCGCAGGGGCACTGTGGAGTGGGGACCATTTCGCGGACGGTCACGCGACTGGAAGGTCATCGGCGCGTCAGCTCGTCAAGCCGCGCGGTTAGTCCTTCCGCTTCGCTCGTCATCAGATCGAGCAGCGGCGTGACCGGTGCGACAGCAAAGAGCGCGAGAAAGCCGATCGTGCTGCCGAGCTGAAACGCAGCGACGACGGACAGTAGCGCGACAAGGCCGATCACGGCAATCGCCAGTACATGGACAGCTTTGACGATCCTGGTAGTAGGCGATGCGCTGAAGGGCAGGTCAACGAGCGTGCTCAAGAAACCGCGATGCGTGAGTGGGTGGAGGCCCTGGAGCTGACTGCTGCGAGCAAGCGGCTGTGCGTGTGAGGTACTCATGAGAGTTCTCCCTTCGAACTTTGGATTGCTGCAAGCATCCGTCGAAGAGAGCGATCTGACCACCCAACCAAGGTGTAGGGCTGTGTTACCCGAGCGATCGGTGCGCCGAGCGACTGGTCTACTCACGCGTCGAGTCGGCGCATCGGCGTTTGCTCACCGCCGTTGGCTGCGTCGGCGCGATTGTGCTTGTCACTCTCGCTTGGCGCAGTCAAAGGAGCGCCGGCTCCAGGGGCGCCGTGGAGTGGGCACCATTTCGCGGAGAATGGTCGCGCGGCTGGAAGCACGGCGGGCGCTTCAGCTCGTCGAGCGGCGCGGTCAGTTCTTCCGCTCCACTCCGCTCGTCTCGATGCCAGCGAGTCGGGACGGGAGCAGCCTCGTGCGGACCCCGACATCCGTAGCGAGCGTGACGACCGTGTCCTCCATGGTATCTCGCTCGAGGCCCGCTCGTGCTGACAATCGCCACAGTCGCGATGTTGAGGTCATCCGCCTACCGGGGACGCGCGGGCGATCCGCGGACTTGGGGGGTTTGCCCTCGACACCCTGCGGCACGCACCTGTCTACGGACGCCCGCGCGAACTCGGAGGCCGCGATGACCCGAACTCCTCGGCTGTTCAGGACTGCGGGACCGCCCGCAACCCTGTGGCGAGGCGCCGCGATAGTGACGTTACTCGCACTCGGGTCTTTGCCCGCCGCCGCACTCTCGGCAGGCTCCTCGAAGGCGCCCAAGCTGCGATCGAAGGCTCCCTGCTCGACGCCGCAGACACTTCCTACAAGCGTCGCTGGGACCCCGGGGGCGTTCGCGATCGTCGCTTCGACCGGTCACGTTGGGTGCATCGCCCTGCTTGTGACGGGAGCCACCGCGCCCTCGGTGACCGTGTCGGAAACAAATGCGGCGACGGAACCCGGTGTGCCGCTGGCCACGCTTCCAACCAGCTCAGGCAGCGCCGCGCTTACGACTGGCATAACGTGGAGATGCGACCGCCTGATACGGACGTTTACGGCCACCGAGACACTCGCTGAAGGCAACGTTCAGGCCGTCAGCGCGTCGGTCGCGACGCCCTCGTGCTCTGATCGGCTGCGGGTCACCGCGCCGACTAACCGACTTCATCGTGGCTACCCCGTCACCGTGTCGCTGGCTGATCGGTGGGGCCTGGGCGGAATCCGCGTCATGGGCTGTCTCGGTTCCGATCGCAGACACTGCGCAGCTGTCACGTTGCGCTCCGGCGGCACCGAAGTGCCTCTGCGTCTGCGGCTGCGCGACGCTGGGCGCGTTCTGCTCACCCGGTCAGACGCCTACCAGGCGATTCGCTTCAGACTGAACGTGCACGACACGCGCCCGGTACTCCTCGCCACGGGCGACTCCGAGATGCAGGTCCTCGACGACGATCTGGCCTCGGATCTCTCCGGGTCCAATGGCGTCAAGGTGATCGGCGAGGCGCGTCAGAGCACGGCAATCTCCTCGCCCTTCGTCTTTAACTGGCCAGAGCACGCTGGCGGCCAGGTTGCCGGCGATCATCCGGACATCGTCGCGATGTTCCTCGGAGGCAACGATGGCTTCAGCCTCAGCGGAGTCGCGTGTTGTTCTGAGGCGTGGTCTCGCGAGTACGCGATCCGCGTCGCAGGCATGATGCGTGTCTATCTTCAGCACGGCGCCGCGGCCGTGTATTGGTGTTTGATCCCCACGCAGAGCAGAGAACCATTTGTTCGAGTGGTGCGAGCGGTCAACGATGGCATCATCCTTGCTGCCGCCCGGTTCCGGCACAACGTGCATGTTTTTGACCTGCGCCCGCTCTTCTCGCCCGGCGGACGGTATATCGACAGCCTCTACTACGGCGGGAGGACGATCACGGTGCACGAGGCAGACGGCTTCCATCTGTCTGCTTCCTCCGACGTCATCGTCGCCCACCTCTTCATCGATCAGTTGCGTCGCGACGGCCTCATCGCGTGAGTCGTGCGCAGCTGGGTCGATCGGGCTAGGTGAACTGGGAGTACTTGTAGTCCACGCGCGCTGCGGGGTCCTTGCACTTGACCGTGCTGTAGAACTCCGTTGGGATCGAAGGCCCTCGATTCTCGGTGCACCGGAATCCGTGGACGGCGGTGGTGCACCTCGCCTCCAGGCCGCCGGGTTTGAGCTGACAGGCGTGGTAGGCGTGGACCACGCTGAGCCCGGTGCCGCAGCTGGTACCCGACACAGACAGCGAGAGCAGGTAGGTGGGTCCCAACCCCTCGCCTCCGTGGGGAACCGTGCATGTGACCGCGGTTCTCGCGGCGACCGTGGCTCCCGATGTCGCCGTTTCCGCGAAGACGATCGTGAGCACCGCGAGCAAGATCACGAGGTATCGGCAGCCCCTCATCGGCGCACTGTTGCATAACGTCGGGAGATCAGTCTCATCCCGCTCTGTCGAACCTAGCGCCGTCACGAGCTCAACCAGTCCGCCACTACAACACCAGAGGCTCTAGGCCGATGTGTCGCTCAAGCGGTTCGTGATTAGTCTCGCTTCACGCTCGGCACGTCTTGACCCTCCCGGGAGGCAATCGTGATAGCTTCCCGACATGGGTGGGGTACGGGGGGTCGTGCGGCGATGAGATTGGCGGTCATCGGCGGGGTTGCATCGCTCGCCCTGGCCGTCTCCGCTTGCGGTTCAACGACCACGACGACCAACAGCGTGGGGTCCGGCGTCGTCACCGTTGCCGTGACCGCGCCGACCAGCGGCACCGTGATCGCCGGAAACAACGTGACCATACGTGGCACTGTAACGCCCACCAACGCCACTGTTCTGGTGCAAGGCAAGCCCGCTGCTGTCGGAAACGGTGTCTTCACCGCCGAAGCAACATTGCATGCCGGCAAGACAACCGTCGACGTCATTGGCAGCGCCCCGGGAGCTACGCCCGGCTCGACAAGTGTCTCTGTGACCCAGCAATCGAGCGGCGGCTCGGGCGGGTCGTCGCACAAGTCTTCCCCTGGCGGGGGCTCCTCGGGCGGCGGCTCCTCGGGTGGCGGCGTCGCCCACGAGGTGGCGCCCTCCAGTGGCGGTGGCGGCGAAACCTCGTGCGGGGGTGATCTGTCGGTGGGTCCGGCGACGACCTGCGAGTTCGCGGAAGACGTGCAGTCCGCCTATCGAAGCAGCGGTGGGGCGAGCACCGTCGAAGCGTACAGCCCAGTTACCAATAAAACATACGAAATGACCTGTGTCACAGGCGTCAGGGTCAAATGCACCGGAGGCATCGGCGCCTCCGTGTACTTCTCCCCGTAACTAGAGGACACCGGGTGCGTCCGGTAGCCTGAGCCACGTCGTGGCCTCTCCTGAGATGCGCAGACGCTTGTATCTCCGTAGCGTCGGCCGTAGACGCCTGGTTGCGCTCCGGTCGGTCGCGCTGCTGTGCGGGGTGGGGCTGTCGCTCGTCGCTCTGTCCACAAATCGCCACGTCGCGCTCGTGGGCGTGTCGACAGCGCGGGCGAACGGTCTAACTCCAGATCCGAGCCCGACCATCGCCAACAGCGCCGCCGTCACTCCATTTGCGCCTCACGCAGAGGGCGCCGGGGGAGTCGTCGCACCATCCGGAGCCGGCGGCGGAGGAGCCGCTCCGCCAGCGACAACGCGCTCGGTTATGTCCTCGGGTGCGTCCGCGTCGTTCGTTCGACTAAGCCGAATACTGCCCGGACGAGTTGAGCTAGCGATCGCTCCACTCGGCAGCGGAAGCACGCAGGTACTGGGAGCCGACATTCCCGCCCACGGCTGGAGCACCACGAAGGTCCCTGTACTTGTCGCGCTTCTAAAGGCTCGCGGCAGAGCGGGTCTGACCGCGACCGAGAATGCCGTGGCCCGTTCGGCCATCACCGAATCGAATAACGAATCAATCCTTGCTCTGTTTGGAGCACTGGAGCACATTGAGGGCGGGCTGCACGGCGCCAGTGCTTACATCCAGGGCCTGTTCCGTGCAAGTGGCGATGATGAGACGGTGGTCACCACGGCCCCACCCCCCGTGGGTGCCGTAACGACATTTGGGCAGACTGAGTGGAGGCCAAGCGAGGCCGTGAAGTTCTTCCGAGCTCTTGGCCGCGGCTGTCTGGTGCCTCCAGAGGAGAGCCGCTATGTGCTTAACCTGATGTCAAACATCGAGCCAAGCGAGAGCTGGGGCCTGGGCTCTGCCGGTTTCGGCTCGGTGGCGTTCAAGGGCGGATGGGGCCCGGAACCGTCCGGCGCGTACCTCGTGCGCCAGTCGGGCATAGTCGATCCGGGGTCATCCCGCGGAGTGGCCGTCTCGATCGTGGCGTTCCCGCGCTCCGGCTCGTTCTCCACGGGAACGCAGATGTTGACGCAGACGTCGGTGTGGCTACGCCACGAACTGCGCCTGGTGCCCCGCAGCGTGGCTCCCTGTACGGCGACATGACGTGCAACGCCTTCGCTCGAGAACCCGTTGTTCAAAGGCAACGGCGCTCGATTGTCGTTTTGCGGTCGAATGTCCACAACGCCTCCGTCCAGCTCCCCTGACAGGCCGCTGCCGCGGTCGGCGCGCGTCGAGATAGCCTCCACCCGGTCATGGCCCACCAGCCCGACTACCTGGCGGAGCGCCGACGTGCGCAGACAAGACGACGACGCGTGATCGCCGCAGCCGCCCTCGCGGTCGTGGTCTGCGCCGCCGGTGTTGGCGTATACCTCCTTAACCAAACCCACCACCGCATCGTCGTCGTTCGAGTCGCGACGGCTCCCGGCCCGCCGAGCAAGGCCACGACACCTACTCAGGCCGAATATCCCGTCGCACCGGGAGCGCCGAGTGAAAAGAGCGTCCGTGAAGCGCTCGCCGCCACGCAGCGTCGGCACTCCGGGAACACGGAAGCTTCGAGTGCCGCGTCGGGCTCGTTGTTCGCGCATGACGCGACGAGCTCCTTTCAGAGTCTGGCCTCCTCGTTGCCGGGTCGAATCGAGCTGGCCGCCGCCCCACTAGGCGCCGGCCAGAGCGAAGTCCTTGGCGGCGACGAAGCGGCGCACGGTTGGAGCACGACGAAGGTGCCGGTGCTCGTCTCGCTTCTGCGCGCGAGGGGCTCAGGAGGCCTGACCTCCCAGGAGCAAGCGTGGGCCCAGTCTGCGATCACGGAATCCAACAACGAATCCGTGCTCTCCCTGTTTGGTGACCTCGAGCGACTCAAGGGCGGGCTCGACGGTGCGAGCGCCTACATGGAAGGCGTGCTGCGGATGAGCGGCGACAGCGACACGGTCGTCGCCACCGCTCCGCCGCCCGCCGGCGCCGTCACGACTTTCGGGCAGACGGAGTGGGCGCCCGGCGAGGCCGTCAAGTTCTTCCGCGCGCTCGCGCTGGGCTGCCTGCTGCGCTCGAATCAGACGAGCTTCGTGCTCAACCTCATGGAGCACATCGAGCCGGGCGAGAGCTGGGGCCTCGGGTCGGCCGGCTTCAGCTCGGTTGCCTTCAAGGGTGGCTGGGGCCCCGAACCGAGCGGGTACCTCGTTCGACAGTCGGGCATCATCGACCCCGGTTCTTCGAGCGGCGCCGTGGTCGCGATAGTCGCGTTCGCTCCCTCTTTCGGCGCAGGCACGGAAATGCTTACCCGCACCGCCGCCTGGCTTGCCCATCATCTCGTGCTTTCACCGCGCGCGAGTGGCGGTTGCTCGGGTGAATAGGCGAAAAGTGCGACGCTCCGCCAAGCCAATCGGACGACTACTACTGGCCACGCCGGCAGCGGCCGTGCCCATCGTCTTACTTGCAGTCAGCTGCGGCTCTCTCGGCTCGACATCAACAACGATCACGCGGGATGTTCCTGCTGCCTCGGTGGCCGCTCCAGCCCCAACGCAGAGCGCCGCGAGCTCGGCCGACAGCGTTCCAGCCGCGCCGTCCTCCGTTGCCGTACCGAAGCCGCACATCATCTGGGATCCGATTCCGTTCGGCCCCGAACGGAAGGCCCAAATGGTCGCCTACGTCCGTCGCCACTACGGCAGCTTCATGAAGCCGACGTACAAGCTCATAGACCCGCACGTCATCGTCATCCATTACACGGTGACGCCAACCTTTCAGGCGACATACAACACCTTCGCCCCAGACACCCCCGACCCAGAGCTGCACGAGTTGCCGAACACGTGCGCACACTTTGTGATCGACAAAAGCGGCGGCATCCACCAACTCGTGCCGCTGGACATCATGTGTCGCCACACCGTCGGGCTCGACTGGACCGCGATCGGCATCGAGCACGTTGGCTACAGCGACCAGGAAGTCCTGAGCGACCGAGCACAGATGGCCGCCAGCCTACGACTCGTGCGGTGGCTTCGCTGTCGCTACCACATCGCCATCAAGAACGTGATCGGCCACAACGAGAGTCTCTCCAGTCCGTACCATCGTGAGGACGTTCCGTCCCTGCGCACGCAGACGCACTCCGACTTCAACCATGCGGACATGCAGGTTTACCGCCGGCGGCTCGCGGCCGCTGGTGGCTGCACCTGATATTCCCGCCGCTCACCAGGCATCGCTAGAGCATGGCATCGGGCCAGCCCAGCCCGCATCCGGGCAAGTCGCGCTCGCGGGCCCTTCCCGGCGGCAGCTCGCGACCGCAGCGGGAGGAGGTAACAGAGACCTACACCTTGGTTGGCTGTTCGTGCCGGCTTCGCGGCGGGATGCTGCTCGTGAACTCAACTACCAGGGGGCGTCAAAATGGTCAGCACGCAGCAGTACACCAAGCCGGATCGTGATCACTCAGAGCAGTCGATGCCGGACCGGACCGTGTCCGGTCGTCCGGGTGCTTGGAGAAGCTCCAAGGCGGTCGGAATTTGCGCAGCGGCCGCCGTTGGCTTGTTCGCGCTGGCGAGCAGCGGTTGTGGCTCGACCACGACTACCAGGAATGCCGCTGACGTGGGAGCCGTCGAGGTGGCCGTGACCGCGCCGAGCAGCGGCAGCGTCATCGCCGCCGACCAGGTGAT